>SKEO01000765.1_pt1 | contig 29112 bp, 19 predicted proteins | sample 4826801 | NCBI WGS metagenome assembly SKEO01 (sample SAMN11008807, study PRJNA524170) | human gut metagenome | biome: Human fecal sample; material: Feces; isolation source: fecal sample from pouch patient p3 | host: Homo sapiens | place: Israel: Tel-Aviv | collected 2016-02-25 | reverse complement strand
TCACTTGGGCCACGTGTTCACCGACGGCCCGGCCGACCGCGGCGGCCTGCGCTACTGCATGAATTCCGCCGCCCTGCGCTTCGTGCCGCGCTCGCGCATGGCCGAGGAAGGATACGGCGACTGGATTTCGGTTGTGGATGGGGATGAGCAGGCATGAGCATGGAGAATATTGCGGGCGCTCGCAAGCCCGCCAAGCGTGAGGATGAGCACACGGTCGCCGGCGAGCATCGCATGATGCGCCGCGCGTAACCGTGGCATCGCCGCCACGTTCGTGTCGCATAATTGCTGCCCGGCCACGTCATAATTCGCCGTGCCGCGTGGGAGCGCTGTGGCGGCTACGACGAGTCGATGCGCGGCGACGCCACCGCCAGTCAAGCCTTCATGGCCCACCCCACCTACGGCGACGGCGGAATGGCCGCCGCCGTACGGTTGAGGAGCTGATGGTCAGCCGGCTAAATGCCGATAGAGCTCTGGATCGATTGGCCGGGCCAAACGCAGGACCGACAGGGTGACCTTCACACTGCCCTGTCCGGTTGCGTCAGGCTTGGTGGTGAGCTGAGGATTCTCAAACGCAGCGACGTGGCCAACGTAGTAGTACTTGCCATCGGCCTCTTCCGCCTTGCGCATGACGAATAGCGGGACGAAATGTGTGTGGTCCCAATTCGGGCCAATGCCGCTAAGCGCCCATCGGAATTCCGGAGACTGCGGAGTGCGTCCGTTCTTGCTGAAGTATTTCATTTCCTGTGTGCTCAGGAATTCATCCTCGTATTGGCTGGCCGCGTATTTCACGAAGATGGGCATGGTGTTGGTTTCCTTGTCGAGCAGGTAACCACCCACGTTTTGCGGAGTGTTTTCCTTCTTCCATCCGCACAGGCGCATGACGTCAGCCATGGAATATTTGCGCTCGTACAAGAACATGTGGTCGAAGACCTGTTGCCTGGCGGCGGCCTCGCGGAACATATCTCGGCAATTGGCCATACCGGTGCGCAAAGTGTCCGCGAAGAAGATGCGGAACGTTCGGTTCGTGGCAAGTATGTCGGCGAATCTGCTGCTCAACCGATATGCGGTGTCGCTTCCTGTGCCGGTGCTGTTCAAGGTTTCGACCAATGGCTGGTTGCCAAAACGATTGCAGTTCGGGCCGGTGAAATATGAATAATCGAGCACGCTGATCGCAGAGTCGAATTGCGCGTCTGAACCATCGGCCAGCGGGAATTCAGTACGAATCGCATCGAGCAGTTCGCTGCGGCCGATTGACGAGCCCGCACTCCAATGCTGAGGTACGTCGTCGTCGAGCCGTTCGCTGACGAAATGGCATAGCTGAGCAAGAATGACCAATTCGTGCGGTCGCAATCCGGGCAGCAGCAGCTCCGCTGCCATCTTGAGTATCGCGTCTTCAACGTCGGTCACCGGCTCCAACTGATCCTCAAATGTCGCTTCATGATGTTTGCCTTTGCCCAGGCTTTTTTCACGGGAACGCACGAAATCAAGATAGTTGCTGCGCTTCGATGTGATGGTATACGGCAGTGAGGGGTCGTAGTTATAGATGTCCGTAAGCATGGGGATGCGGCCCAGCTCGTAACGGACTTGGCGATACTGTTCGGACAGCTTTTTCATGTCGGACCAGTCGGCGGTGTCCAAAGACTTAAGGATGCGCTCCTTGGCGATCGGGTCGAAACTGATGGACGACAGGCCGATTGACTTTCGCTGCAGGTTCTTGCGAGCCCTGTCGCGGTCGCCAGTGTTGCCGTATAACGCCACCGGAATCAGATAGTTGTTGTTGTAATTGCCGATGAAATCGATAACCACAACGCTTTCTTTGTGAGGGAATTTGCGCAGTCCGCGCCCGAGCTGCTGCGTGAAGATAATGCTGGATTCGGTGCTGCGCAACATGACGATTTGGTTGACGGCGGGAATATCGACTCCCTCATTGAACATATCGACAGTGAAGAGATAGTCGAGTTCGCCTTCAGTGAGCTTGCGGACGTATTCGTCTCGCTGCGCTTGGGACACGGGCCTGCCGTCATCGTCCGTGCTGGTAACGGCAGCGGTGCGATAGGGGCGTTCATCTTGTTGATTCCACTGCTGGTTAAACAGCTGGGACAGCTTATGGGCTTCCTCCTGTCGGCTGCAGAACACGAGTCCGGTGACCGGAATGTTGAACTGCCCATATTCCTGCAACTTGTCAATGATGTAGCGGACTCGCTTTTCGGTGGCAAGCTGCTCGATCTCGTACTTGAGCTGTTTCGAGTCCTTCGCATCAAGACCCTTGGAGACATCGAGACGATGGGCGATTCCATTCGGATCGTCGTCGGAGCCAAGGTATTCCGCAACGCCGTAGTAGTGGAATGGGCAGAGCATGTTCTCGTCCAACGCCTTTTGCAAGCGAATTTCGTACGCGATGTTATGCCCGAATAGCTCGAAGATGTTGATGCCGTCGGTGCGCTCTGGCGTGGCGGTCATGCCGAGCATGAAGTCGGCATCTTTGAAATGATTGATGACGCGCTGATATCCTTCGGCTCCAGCGTGATGAACTTCGTCAACCAGAACGTAGTCGAATTCATCGGATTTGAATTGCGCCAAAACCTCCGGCTGCCGCATCGTCTGTACCGTGGCGAATACGTAGCGGCGGTCCTGTTGCTTGCTGGTGCCTGAATACAATCCCAATTCGGATTCATCACAGCCGAGCACCTTTTGGTAAGAGTTCATTGCGGTTTGAAGAATCATCTGCTGTTGGGCGATGTACAGCATGCGCTTCGGCTGGCATTCGCGTACGTCGAATGCGGAAAGGTACGTCTTTCCGGTGCCGGTGGCCGACACGATAATTGCGCGGTGCTCGCCTTGTTCACGAAGTTTCTTGAGATTCGCCAACGCCTCCTGTTGCATGGCGTTTGGCTGAATGTCATGCCCCTCAAACGACTGCAGAATCTCATGACGCGGTGGGGCGTATTTCTTGAAATCTTCCTCATACTGTTTGATCCACTCTTCGGTCAGCGGAACGGAATCGGCCACCTGTGAGTCGATTTCATCCTGGAACTGCCCGACCAGCTCTCCATCCGCCAGCGATGAGACTTTGAGATTCCATTCGCGTTGCGTGGTCAATGCGGCTCCAGTGAGATTGGAACTGCCAACGTACAGGTCGTAATAGGGCGTACCGTCTTTCATGCGGCGAGAAAAGATATATCCCTTTGGATGGAATGGCTGTCCTTGAGCCATTGCGGCCACTGAGGCATTGCGGGAGCCTTCCCACACGCGAACGTCAACACCAGTGGTGTTCTGAAGATGCAGCAGCTCCCAGAATGCCCTGGGATCGTTGAAATGATTTTTCGTTGAGGTAATCAGTGTGCCCGCTCGGGTCGCTGTTTCATGGTGACTTCTGAAGTCTTCAAATAAGCTGAGCACGGCCTCAGCCGAGACGAATGCGACAGAAATGTCGAAGGAATCGCTAGTAGCCAAGGAATTGCCGATTTCCTCGCGCATGGTCAATCCACCGGGGCGATTTGCGATGAGGGTCGGCTTATATTCGCCGGGAGCATCTGAGCGCGGCTCGATCAGACCTGAGATGACATCTTCGAGGATTGAGGGTGTCGGGCCAGGATCACTATGTTGCGTGTTGGCCGGAGAGCTTGAGGTGCTGGCCAGATTGATAGACATGTTGTCTTGTTCCCTTGCGATTCGAATTGTTTGTTGATGACTGCATGACTGCATGGCTGCGCTATGGCGCATTCATCGGAGCGTCAGCTGTTTGCTGGCGATAATCGCGACTGCTTCGCGATCTACCGGAGCCCAGTTCAATGTCGGCATATCGGCAGGATTCAGCCATCGGATATCAGTATGCTCGGTGAGATGCGGTGTGCCGGCGATGAGGTGACAGACGAATGTAGTGAGCCGTACGGTCCCAAAGTCGTAGGCGTATTCGCTGGTGCACACTTCTTCCGCGACTTCAACTTCGCATAACAGCTCTTCTTCGATTTCGCGGTGTAAAGCCTGCCGCGCTGTTTCATGAGGTTCGATTTTGCCGCCGGGGAATTCCCAGTATCCGGCCAACGACTTCCCCGGACCGCGTTGTGCACATAGTACGGTGCCGTTGGTGACGATTGCGGCTCCCACGACGTTAATGATTTTGCGTTCCGGATCCATGAACAACCAGGATACAACGCTTCAAGATCCACAAGCGATCCACGATCCTCGACAGTTTCGCAAGAACGATCCTGATTCAATCGGAACTACTGGAATCGCAGTGTTCTAGGGCATTTGTGGAACGAAAAGAAAGGCTGATCAATGGTGAATGAACGGCAGACCGATACGTGTGCGGACGTGATGTACAGGCGTGAACGGCAGAGAGGCTGTGGCGAAGCAGGGCTGGACTTCGCCCCTTTCATTCCCTCACAGGATGAAGTTGATCAGCAGATGAGCGCATTGGATGACAAGCTTGTGTCCAAGGCTCAGGAACAATACGCGAACCGAGAAATCTATCCTTTGGACGAGTGCTATCAGTTGGACGGGTCGACGTTTATCTCAGCCGAGGCGTTTGAAGAGATTCTTGGCGACGAGCAAACGCATTATATGGCTTGGAAAAACGGCTGTATTGATAAGCTGTCCATTGATTATTGGGAGATGCCGGATGTGATGGCCTATCTTGTGGAGCGCAGCATTGCGGAAGGTGACGGCGGTGAATGCTGTTATACGGATGCTCAGCCGATTGATTATGCGGAAGATTGTGCGTACTCGCCCAGCGAGATGTTGGAGTGCTTAGGCGCCAATTGGCAAGAGCAGGGTGTTGCCGATGATGGTTTGAGTTACGCGTTGTACGGGCACCCGAATATCAATGTCGAGAACGTGTCCGGTTCGATGATGGTCGTATCGACGGAGCAGCCTGGGCTTTCGGTGATGGTTGATTATCGCAGCGGAATTTGGGTGGTCCAGCCGTTTGCCCATGACGAGTCATTTGGGTCTGCGATTCAGTTTGGTGAGCGGCTTGCGCCCGTTGAGGCTGGCCTTTTGCGGCCCAATGTCTATCAGCATTTTTTGGAGGCGAAACATGCGTTTGATTACGCAATCGCGTGGATTGAAGATGTTGGGGAAGGCGCTCTCGACTATTGTGGTAGCCAAGAGAAGCGATCCGTTTCCGAGGTGAGATTCGGGAGCGATCCGACTCTCGGCAGTGATTCATCTACGCAGACAAGCCAAAGGAGCCTCGCCATGATTCTCGTCACCACCACCCCGTCCGTCGACGGATACACCATCACCAACTACCAGGGCATCGTCTTCGGCGAAGTGGTATCCGGTGTGAACATGTTCAAGGATCTTGGCGCGGGCCTGCGCAACATGTTCGGCGGCCGCAGCCAGGGCTATGAGGAGGAGCTGATGCGCGCCCGCAACGAGGCCATCGCCGAGATGCAGCAGCGCGCGGAGGCGATGGGCGCGCACGCCGTGGTCGGCGTGGACATCGACTATGAAGTGCTCGGTGCCGACAACGGTATGCTGATGGTCACCGCGTCCGGCACCGCCGTGCAGATCGCGCGTACGGCCTGAGCTCATCGAGCACAGGCCAAACCTGGGCCAGAACTCGTCCATCAAGCCGCACTCTGTCGGTTATCGTGACGCATTACACTGGCGCTCATGACCATACGAATCGAAGCATACGACCGGCTGCCCGACGCGGCCCGCGCCATACGCGAGCAGGTGTTCATCCGCGAACGCGACTGGCGGCCGGAATTCGATGAATGGGATGCCATGTCCGTGCATCTGCTGGCGTTCGATTCGAACGATGCGCCCAATCGCCCCGGCCTGTCCGCGCAATCGGCCTCGTCTATTCAGTCCGGCCAGCCCGACCAGAATCGCCCCGTGGCGACTTGCCGGTTCTATGCGGACCCCGACCATCCCGACCAGCCCGGGCGATACGTCATCGCGCGGCTCGCGGTGCTGACCGAAGCGCAAGGCAGGCACATCGGCTCGCGGCTGCTGTCCGACGCCGAACGCCGCATCGCGCAAGCCGGCGGAACCATGGCTGCCGTGCACTCGGAAAACGACCACTACAAGTTCTACGAACAGCGCGGCTACCGGCTCACTGACGAGGTCTATGAAGGCGGTCGTCACGGCTGGCTGGTCAAGGACCTATCTCGTAACGTATGAAGGTCCGCCTCGGTGCTGGGCGAGCGAACCTACAGCGCGCAGGCAATCAGATAAATCGCCACGACGTGGCAGGCGTATCCGATAACCGTGCCCAAGTGAAACACCTCGTGAAACTCGAACCAGCCGGGGACGGGATTCGGCTTGCGTAGCGCAAAGCATACGGCGCCGGCGATGATGAGGTTCCAGTACTTGGCACATATGAGAAAACCCCGGAGCGTTGGTATTCCAATGTTTTCCGGGGTTTCTCCCTGCGTGCGAGTGGGGGGAGTTGAACCCCCACGAGCATACACTCACTGCCACCTGAAGACAGCGCGTCTACCATTCCGCCACACTCGCAGACAATCGACTAACTTACACCCGGCTGGGTAATCATGCAATCTTCGGCGTGTCGCATGGGAGGCAGGGATATATCGCTTGTGGGTCTCCTGCGGGCGCCGTGATCTTTGAGGGTGGCGGCACTCCCCTCAGTCACTTCGTGACAGCTCGTCCGCAATTAAGGACGGGCCTTGCCTGCAACCTGCTGGTTCGACTATCGTCTCACCTTCGACTACAAACAGCCCACTGGGCTGTTTGCTTAACGTCTCAGCCTCAGCGGGGGAGCAGAGAGAAGTTCGGCACAAGCCGCAACGAAGGAGAAAAACTCACAACCCTGGCCGGCGCTCGCCGTTGCCGTAGAAGTGGGCCAGCGCTTCGTCGCGGAACTCATCAAAGTATCCGCCGTCGATCGAGGCGCGGATGTCGTCTAGCAGCTTCACGAAGAAATGCTCGTTGTGGAGCGTGGCCAACGTGAACCCGTTGAACTCGCGGGCGCGCAGCAGGTGGTCGACGTACGCGCGCGAATAATGCTGGCATGTGTAGCAGTCGCATCCCTCCTCCAGCGGCCCGAAATCGAACTTATGCTGGGCACGCTTGATGTTGTACCGGCCGGCGCGCGTGTAAATCGCGCCGTTTCGGGCGCAGCGTGCGGGGGCCACGCAGTCGAAGGTGTCGCCGCCGTTCTCCACGCAAGCGAAAATGTCGTCCACAGAGGCGATACCCAGCACGTGGCGTGGGCGGTTTTCCGGCATCGCGTCGCAGATCCATGCGCAGGTGTCGCCGATGATGCGCTTCTCGATCGCGCCGCCGATGCCCACGCCGTCGAAGTCCAGAGAGGCGATCTGCGAGGCCGCACGTCGGCGCAGATCCTCGTAATTCGCGCCCTGCACCACGCCATACAACGCCTGATACGGCTTCCCGACTCGATCAGCCGTCAGCCGCTGGTGCTCGTCCACGCAGCGACGGGCCCAGCGGAACGTGCGCTCCACCGAATCCTCCTGGTAGGAGCGGGTGTTCATCAGCGTGGTGAGTTCATCGAACGCGAACATGATGTCCGCGCCGATTTTGTGCTGGATGCCCATCGAAATCTCAGCGGAGAAACGATGTGCGTCACCATTCAAAGGCGACTTGAACGTCACGCCGTCCTCATCCACCCAGGCCATGCGCTCCTTGCCCTTGGCGATGATGTCGTCCGACTTCATGCCGGTCACGTCCATTGCCAGCGTCTTCTTGAAGCCGACGCCCAGCGACATCACTTGGAAACCGCCAGAATCGGTGAACGTGGGCCCATCCCAGTTCATGAAACGCGCCAAGCCGCCGGCCGCGTCCAGCACGTCCTCGCCCGGGCGCTCGAACAGGTGGAAGGCGTTGGCCAGCAGGCACTGTGCGCCTAGATCCTTCATCTGCTCGGGCAACACGGCCTTCATCGCGGCTTGCGTGCCCACCGGCACGAAGGCAGGCGTGCGAATATCGCCGTGGGGCGTGTGAATGATGCCGGTGCGGCCGTATCGGGCACCGTCTCGCCCAAGCCCGCTGGCCGTGGATGGCAGGCGGGTGATCGTTTCGAAATGGAAGGCGCTGCGGTCGCCGGGCTGTCCGGGCTGTGCGCCCAACGGATGTTCAAGAAGGCTGATCGTCATATGTTCACTTTAGGCAGAAGGGCCAGAAAAGGGCCGGAAATTGTGAAGAACTCGGTTTCGAGGGGCGGATTTCGCCGCTCCCGAACGTCTACTTCCGCTTCAAGGGGCTCCCGGTCAAGTAGGCCGGCTGCAAAAATGGCGGAATGGCGTTAAATGAGGGCCCTTGATACTCGGAATTGACCGCGCGAACAGCCCCTTGAAGTGCAAGTAGATGTTCCCGAAACAGGAAATCAGCCCCTCGAAGCCGAGATGCCCATAAGACTCTGCGATGATTACGCATAGACTTTCAATCAACGTTCAGAAAACCTCCAGATTGACTGCCTTTACTACTGAGGTAGCACACGAGAAGTGGCAATGGGCAAGTGCCCGAATAGCCGCCGAACAGACGTGATAGGAATTTAGGAAAAGGAGCAGCAATGGCTGACGAATTTAACCCGCAGGGCGTCGACCAGACCCCGCGGAATAACGAAAACCCCAATAGTACTGCCGATACCGGCAACGCCGAGCCGAAGAACCCGTTTGTGGGTGGCGACTCGGTTGATGCCGGCAACGCCAGCGATTCCAGCGAGCAGCAAGCCCCGGTTTCCTCGGCCGCCCTCGCTGCCGATCAGCAGCCTACGCAAGCCGCTACCGACACTGCCGCCACCGAGCCCATCCCGGACTACGCCTCCGCCAAGGGCGAGAGCACGGTGGTCTCCTCCTCGCCGGCTTCTCCGGCAGCACCGGCCGCAGGCCAGACCTCGGCCACAACTCCGCTGTATCGTCCGGCCCCGGAATATGGCGCTTATGGTCCGACCCCGACTCAGGCACAGGGCCAGCAGGGCGGCCAGGCCGGCAGCAATGCCCAGCCCACGCAGCAATTCCCGTTCGGTCAGCCTGCACAGCAAACCCTACAGGGCCAGCAGGGCAACCGCAATCCCTACTACACCAATAACCCGCAGCCGCAGGGCAACGGCAATCCGTTCAATCCGCCCACGCAGCCGCAGCAGAACAACGGCAACCCGTTTGCCAGCCGGTCCGGTCAGAATGGCCAGAATGGCCAGAATGGCCAGCAGCCCCAGCAGGGCGGTCTGTTCGGTTTCGGCGCTCCCGGTACCGGTACGCCGAACGGTCAAGGCCCGACCCAGCCGGGACAGCCCGGTCAGTCCGGTCAGCCCGGCCCCGCCAAGCAGGGCATGTCCAAGACGGCGAGCAACATCCTCATCGCCGTGGTCGCCGCCGTTCTGGCTGCGGCCCTCTGCCTGGGCCTCGGCTACGGTGCCCTCACCAGCGGCCTGATCACCTTGCCGACCAGCAACTCGCTCACCAACGTCAGCTCGAATAAGTCCGGCTCCGGGTCCGCCACCGCCAAGAGCGGCGAAGCCCCCGACTGGCAGACTGTCGCCAGCGATGTCTCCGGCTCCGTGGTCTCCATCCAGACCGCGTTGAGCAACGGCACCGCCAAGGGCTCCGGCGCCATCATCGACACCGAAGGCCACATCATCACCAACAACCACGTGATCTCCGGTGCCCAGCAGATTCAGGTGACGCTTGCCAACGGCAACATGTATTCCGCCACGCTCGTCGGCACTGACGCCACCACCGATCTTGCGGTCATCAAGCTCGACAACCCGCCGAGCGACCTCAAGGCCGTGGAATTCGCCGATTCCGACAAGCTCGCCGTCGGCGAGAACGTGATGGCCATCGGCAACCCGCTCGGCTACGACGACACCGCCACCACCGGCATCGTCTCCGCCCTGAACCGCCCGGTGACCGTGACCGACGACAACAACGAGATCGTCACCAACGCCGTCCAGATCGACGCGGCCATCAACCCCGGCAACTCCGGCGGCCCGACCTTCAACGCGGCCGGCCAGGTGATCGGCATCAACTCCTCGATCGCCTCCACCGCCACCTCCTCCGACTCCGCCGGCTCCATCGGCATCGGCTTCGCCATCCCGTCCAACCTCGTCAAGCGTGTGGCCGACGAAATCATCAAGGACGGCAAGGTCAAGCACGTTGCCCTCGGCGTGGTCATCAAGTCCGACACGGTTGAAGCCGACGGCGTGACCCGCGGCGGCGCGACCATCACCAAGTCCAGCGCCACCGGCAGCGCGGTCGTCTCCGGCGGCCCGGCCGACAAGGCCGGCCTCAAGGAGGGCGACACCATCGTGGCCTTCAACGGCAACGCCGTGAACAACAACTACTCGCTGCTTGGTTACGTTCGTGCCGCGGCTTTGGGAGACAAGGTGACGCTGACCATCGTGCGCGACGGCAAGACCATGGATGTGGACGTGACGCTCGATCAGGAGGAGTCGTCGGTGAACGGTTCGTCCAGCTCCGATTCCAACGGCAACAGCCAGAATAACCAGAACAACCAGAACGGCAATGGCCAGAACGGTTACGGTAACGGCAATGGCAACAGCGATGGCGGCACCGGTGACGGCGGCGGCTTCTCCGACCCGTTCGGCCTGTGGTAAAGCCGACCCAACAACGTCACACGGTGTTGAGCGGTAACCGCTGAACACCGTGCCAGACAAGCAAAGGCCCGTGGCAGTGAACAAACTCCTGCCACGGGCTTTTCGTATGCGCGATTGTGCCCCGCGCCCATGCCGCCAACGTAGTTTCGATATCCGGCATGTCGCGCAACGCTCGTTGATAGGGTAGGCCAAGCACTGAGTTCGGGCGACGTCCCGAACACAGCGCATAATTCAATACAAAACTGAATACATTTCTTTACGCCGTGTATCGGAAGGTCGCGCGGGAGCCGAGCAAAGCGAAGCCCCAGGCAAAGCCGCCGGTGGGTTAACAAGGCGTGACCGTAGCGCCGATTGCGCGGGCCACGCTTGCCGTACCGCAATCGACTCCGTATACGAGCGTAAGGAGCAATGATGAGCAGACTCATCAGATTCTTCACCAAAATTCTCGACATCTGCAAGCTTGTGCCGATGCTTCCGGTCGTCGTCATCGCCGCAATTCCGTTGGCTTTACTAGGCGATTGGCGTCCGTGGGGCAATGCGATGGCGATTCCGGTACTCGGCAATCCGGGGTTCGGCCAGTGGCTGGTTATCGCACTGGTGCTGATTATTGTGATTGACACTGTGCGCGGCATGATTGACGATTTGCGTCATGGGCAGGTTGGAGTCGATGTGCTGGCCGTGGTCGCGATCCTCTCCACCGTGGCCGTCGCCGAATACTGGGCAAGTTGGGCGGTGACGCTGATGATCACGTCCGGCGAGGCCATTGAGGAATACGCTCAAGCCAAGGCCGAGCGCAGTCTGACCGCGCTGATGGAGGCCGCGCCGCAAACCGCGCACGTCGTCAACCTGCCTGGCGTGGGGCGTGGGTTTGCTGCCGATAAGGGCGATTCGTCCGATGGCTTCCGGCGCGTGGGCTTGGCATCGGCTGCCGCCGCCGCGCACCGCTTCGACACGGTGCCGGTCGAGCAGGTGCAGCTGGGCGACGTACTCATGGTGTTGCCGGGCGAAACTGTGCCGGTTGACGGCGAGCTGCTGTCCGGCACGGCCACGCTCGACCTGAGCAATATCAACGGCGAGCCGGTGCCGCGTGAAGTGTTCGCCGGCGCCCGCGTGATGTCCGGCGCGGTGAACGGCTCGACTGCATTGACCATGCGTGCCACCCAGGTGGCCGCCGATTCGCAGTACCAGCGCATCCTCGAGCTCGTGGCCTCCGCGCAGGAATCGCGCCCGGCCGTGGTGAAAACCGCTGACCGCTTGGCCGTGCCCTTCACCGTGCTTTCGTTGGTGATTGCCGGCGTCGCATGGGCGGTGTCCGGGGTGCCGACGCGATTCGCCCAGGTGCTGGTGCTGGCCACGCCCTGCCCGCTGCTCATCGCCGCACCGGTGGCATACATCGCCGGAACCGGACGCCTCGCCGCAGCCGGCGTGCTTATCAAAGCGCAGGACGTGCTGGAAAATCTCGGCCGCGTCACGCAGGTGTTCTTCGACAAAACCGGTACGCTCACCGTCAAGCAGCCGCAGGTGGTGCGCGTCGAGATGTTGCCCGGCGCTGCAACCCGTCTCAACGAAGACCATGTGCTGATGATGGCCGGCGCGGTGGAAAGCTACTCGGTGCACATCCTGTCCAAAGGTATCGCCAAGGCCGGCGCGGAGGCGCTGGCCGGACTGCGCCAGCGGTTCGAGGATGGCCAGCGCCTGTGCCCAGAGCCGGAGGCCAGCTGGCCTGGCCATGGCCGGGAGTATCCGGTCGTCAAGAGCATCAATGAAGACGCCGGCAAGGGCGTTTCCGGCGAGGTGAACGGACACGCGGTGCGCGTTGGCCGGCTGTCTTTCGCGGCTGCTGGGGAGGATGGATTCCTGGCGGTCGATCGGACTGTTCCCAGTCGGTCTGAGGATGACCTGCGCACACGATTTGGGCTACTTCAGCCGGACGAAATGGCGTCGTATGTGTCTGTTGATGGTCAGTTGATCGCGCGCATTGTGCTGCGCGACGTACCGCGTGCCAACGCCAAGGCAGCGCTCGCCAAACTGCGTGAGTTGGGCGTCACCGAGCTCGCCATGCTTACCGGTGACAAGCGGGCTTCCGCCAATATCATTGCCAGCGAAGTCGGCATTGACGAGGTTCACGCCGAACTGTTCCCGGAGGATAAGGTAGCCGCAGTCAGGGCCGCTACAGGAGCCGGCAAAACCGTCACGATGATGGTTGGTGACGGTGTGAACGACGCCCCGGTGCTCGCTGTTGCCGATATCGGTGTGGCCATGACCGACGGCACATCCACCGCCGCTTCCGAAAGCGCTCAGGTAGTCATTATGAATGACAATATCGCCGCCGTGCCGCGTGCCATCGCCATCGCACGCCGCACCAAGCGCGTGATGCTTCAGGCCGTGCTCGCGGGCCTCGTGCTCGCCACCGTCGGCATGATTGCCGCCGCGTTCAACCTCATTCCAGTGGTCGTTGGAGCCTTTCTTCAGGAGGCCATCGATGTGGTGAGCATCCTCTGGGCTCTCACCGCCCTGATTGATCGGGATTGATTAAGATAAACCGGAATTGATTGGAGCCGCATCCGGATTATGTGCAATATAACAAGTTGATATCAATATTTTGTGTGTGCTTACCGGATGCGGGCGCCGTAGGTGGCAGTCTATTAGACTAAAGGCTGTTTGCAGCATCATTTAGGGGCATTGAGGCCCTTGCCAGAGGAGTCGATATGTCAGAGGGTGAGGAAGAGCTCAATGTGGGCGCAGTCCGTTTGGAGGAAGTGGCATCGGCGGCTAATGTATCGCTGTCCACTGCGTCCAAGGCCTTGCGTGGAAAGCCTCACGTCAGCGAGAAAACCCGTATTCGAGTGATTGATGCTGCGCAGAGTTTGGGCTATAGCGCTGCAGAAGCTATGGCATCGATGGCAAGGTTAAGCGTCAGGGATTCTCACGGCGTGCAGGATTTTCGCGTTGGCATCATTGGCGTTGATATGAAAGGCGTCTTTTCCCCGACCATTCTTATTGGAGCGGAGAATGCGTTTCAAGCGCGCTCAGCCGCAGCGCTGCTGTTCAATGCGTCAGGCAATGAGGCATTGTTCCACAGTGGTATTGAACGAATGTTGGTGCAAGGAGTGTCGGGACTGTTGATTATCAGCAGGCGTACGGATCCGGTGCCATACTACGTGGATTCTCCGGTACCTGTGGTCTACGCCTATGGCCCGTCCCGTGATCCCGATGATTGTTCCGTGGCACAAGACAATGTGGAATCAGGGTGTTTGGCCGTTCGCCACCTTCTTTCCTGCGGGCGCACTCGTATTGCGATTATTGCTGGCGACTCCGAGTACTCGGTTGCACATGAACGGATGCGGGGTGCGCTCAAGGCCTTGCATGATGCTGGATTACAGTTGGTTGGCGAAGCGCGGTTCGGTTCATGGGAAGCGGAATGGGGGCGCGCCGCTGCCCGTCTGCTGCTCAATGACGGTGCTGCATTCGACGCAGTGATATGCCAAAACGATGTGTTGGCTCGTGGCTGCATCGAGGAATTGGAACGTAGCGGATGTCGCGTGCCGCAAGACGTAGCGGTTATCGGGCACGACAACAGTCCGGATTATGTGTCGTACGCGCATCCGTTGCTTACTTCTATTGATGACAACAACGAAATGCTGGGGCGTCAAGCTGCCCTATGTCTACTGGATGCGATTGCGGGGCATCCTCACCATGGTGTGGAGCGTGTGCCGGTGAAGCTAATCCAACGCGAGTCAACGTTGCCGTTGGATTGATAACGTCACCGGATAGGCGGCAGCAGCCGGTTTACATCTTGCGTGGCATCATCCAGACCTTTGCGAATATCATTGATGCCGGAATCCCGTACAAGGCCGTGAACGTCGATGTTGCTTTGTTCGCTCAACGCTTGGCCGCGTACGCGCATGCTATGGATAAATCGTCCGGCCTTGCGTGCGTAGTCGGGCAGCTTGTCGGGGCCTACCAGCACTAAAGTGATGACAAGAATCACCATGAGTTCCGTGCCCGAAATGCCGAACAACATATTATTCTCCTTCTGCAGTTATTGTTGCAGGGGCTTCCTGTTTGCCGGTGCGCTTGGCTTTGCGCGCCGCGCGAAATGGTAACGCGGCGCGCATTTTATGTAAAAGTTTGAGAAGTTTGGGTTCTTCGCCCGCCGCGCGCATGACTTTCCATAGCTGGATGTGCTCGTATACTGCGCATACGGCTATGGCTGCGAAATAGATTGCGATGATGGGCAAGGCGAGTGCACATAATGTGCCTGGGTCGCCGGTTGGCGTGGCCACGGCCGCGAAGATAAACGCTATGACCGTTGCGAGACGCCACTGCTTCAACCATGTTCGTGTTTCGACCGCATTCATCATCGTCAATGCCACCATGACTACGGGTAGCAGGAATGAGAGGCCGAAAGCGACTGTCATGCGCAGAATGAAATCAAAATAGACGTCGGCGCTGAGCAATGTGGCGGTGTTTGCGGGGGCAAAGCCGGTAAGGATCGCCACCGCTTGGGGCAGCAGATACCATGCCAGTCCGGCTCCGGTGAGGAACAGCGGCACTGAGGCTCCGATGAATGCAACCGCGGTCCGGCGCTCTTTGCGCTTCAACCCTGGATTAATGAATGCCCACACTTGGTATGACCACCACGGGCAGGAGGCCGTCAGACCAAGGAAGAACGCAATCTCCAGCTTTACGTTGAATGCGGAGACCACGCCATTGAATGTGATGCTCATCAGTCCCTGTTGCTGCCCGGCCGCCGTCAGGAACGGTTGTTGCAGGATGCGAAACACCTGATCGCTGAGCATCCATCCCATCATCGACATGATGATGATGCCGGCAATGGCCCGAACAAAGCGTTTGCGAAATTCGACAAGATGATCGGCCAGAGGCATCACCGCATCGGGGTTGCGGGGCTTGCGCGTTTTGGACTTGCGCCCTGCACCCCGCTTCCACCGGCGTGTGGGGCGTTTTGCACCCGCGCCGGCCTGCTGCGTGGCCTCGTGTGAGTGATCGATGAGATCGTCGAGGTCAAGGTGCGTATCCCGGTCTCCGGGATGCATCGCCGGTGCAAGGGGTGCCGGAAGCGCGGGGTTTCCGGGAACCGTGCTCATCGCTGTTCGGCTCCGGTCGCTGTAGTCGGGGCGGCGGTGGCGTTCAGCGTGGCGGCTTGGGGTACGGCGGGAGCGGGAGCCGGTGCTGCCGCCGGAGCTGGGGCAGGGGCGTCGCTGACTGTATTGACGGTTTGTTGTGTTGCCGGGTCATCGGTCTTGGTCTCGGCGCGGAAAATCTTCATCGATTGGCCAATGCTTTTGGCTAGCTCAGGGAGCTTCTTTGCGCCAAACAGCAGCACGATGATAAGCAGGATGATAATGAGCTCGGTGGGGCGAAGATTAGGCATGATAGTATGTCCTTCCAACTTCTATGTTGTGACAGGGAGGGTTATACCTCATTGACGCACCAAGCAGTCAGTATAGCGATGAACAGTGCATTGTTCAAGTTACAGAGGCAATGTCGTGCTGAGTTGCTGATGAGCGTGTTTATTTGAATGCATTTATTGTGCTATTGGTGAGCGTATGTGTCCAGGTTCGTTGTCTTTCGCAAAAGGAAAATAAAAGGAAAACTGCGAAAAAAGTGTGGCTGAAGAATACTAGAATAGCTTGATTTTACTGGTATTTCCGTTGTGAAAATAAAAGAAAATATAGGTGAATTACTTTCCTTAACGTATGGTGAGAAGTGTCTGCTTGAGTTATTGTGAGCGTGCACAACGAAGATAAGCGGCATGGAGGGCGCACAAAAACTCGAAGGAAGAATCGTGCATAGTAACTGTTCGCTTTACGGTCATCTCGCCCATACGAAAACAAGAAATAACGACGGGGAACGCACCACAATGAGGTGATTGTAAAGAGTCACAGCACTGTATGCGATTCCACGGGGAGCATGTGTGCTGTCCATCGACGTATTTTGCTTCGCGCCATAAAGCCATTGAGCGCGTTATTGAACGCATTGAGTGGTTGCGGGTGCTGTAGAGAGTCTTCGTCCGTTATGTCGTGCAATGAACGCGCGGCAGTCCAACAAAGGAGCAAGCTGAGTTCAGCGGAATCCACAAACGGCATTTCTCGCCGTGCTGTGCTCGCAGGCGCTGCCGCCATCGGCGGCACCATCGCCGTAGCGAGTGCATTAGGCACGGGAGTCACAACGGCACAGGCAGCACCGTCCGTTACCGGAACGGCGGGCGCAACGGGTGCAAACAGTGCGGGCGGCGTGACCGTCCCTGCTGCACAGCGCACTACGAAAAGCGTGAAGACTGTTACTGATGCGCCTGCTTTACCAGGCTGGAAGGTCGCTCCGTTCCCACTGCGGAACGTCGCCATCACCTCGAACAGCGTGTTCGATCGTGCAAAGGAAGGGATGCTCGACTATGCACGCAACTATCCGGTAGACCGCTGGCTGGTCTGCTTCCGCGCACAGGCGAACCTGCTGCCTAAGGACAACACGACGCAACCTTCCGGCGGCTGGGAGAACTTCCCGAATAGCTCGCTGGACAAGGCCATTGAACAGCAATGGGGTGATGCCGAATACACGCGTGGCCAGAACAAGAATGGTGCCGATGGCCTGTTGCGTGGCCACTTTGCCGGCCACGCATTGCACATGCTCTCCCAAGCATATGCCGAAACGGGAGAGGAAGCGATTCTCAACAAGATCAATGAGTTCGTCTCCGGACTCAAGGAATGCCGAGATGCCCTACGCGAGATGAAATACAACGGCAAAGCCCGCTACACCCACCCCGGTTTCCTTGCCGCTTACGGAGAGTGGCAGTTCAAGGCGTTGGAGGAATACGCTCCATACGGCGAGATTTGGGCACCGTGGTACACGGAGCACAAGATTCTTGCCGGTCTGATTGCCGCTTACGAGTTTGCCGGTAATGCCGACGCGCTCGACCTGGCTGAAGGCATCGGACATTGGACCTATGCGCGTCTGAGCAAATGCACCAAAACCCAGCTGCAGAAGATGTGGGACATCTACATCGGTGGTGAATACGGCGGCATGAATGATTCGCTGGTGGATTTGTACAACGTCTCCAAGGACAAGGACCGTAGCGAATTTCTTAAGGCCTCCGCATTTTTCGACACTGACAAGCTCATTGACAACTGTGGTGCTGGTGTCGATATCCTCAACAACTTGCACGCCAACCAGCACATTCCACAGTTCGTCGGTTACGCCAAAGACGCGGCCATGGGCGACGCGGATATCGATGCTGATGCTCGTGCGCGTTATCTCAAGGCCGTCGAGGGGTACTGGGGCATGATTGTGCCCGGCCGTATGTATGCTCACGGTGGTACTGGCGAAGGCGAGATGTGGGGGCCGGCCCATACTGTGGCCGGCGATATCGGCAAGCGCAACGCGGAATCCTGCGCGGCATACAACATGCTCAAGGTGGCCCGCTATCTGTTCTTTATCGAACAAAAACCTGCCTACATGGACTATTATGAGCGCACGATTCTCAACCATATTCTCGGAGGCAAGTCCCGTGACCTCGATTCCGGCACGGCCCTCACGCCGGGCAACTGCTACATGTACCCAGTGAATCCGGCTACGCAGAAGGAATATGGTGATGGCAACATCGGCACTTGCTGTGGTGGCACCGCTCTGGAAAGTCACTCTAAGTACCAGGATTCCATCTACTTCCATTCGACGGACAACAAGGAGTTGTACGTCAATCTGTTCACAGCTTCCACACTCGACTGGACCGACACCGGCCTGAAGCTCGCACAGGAAACCAACTATCCGGAGGAGGAGACCTCGACGATTTCCATTACGGCCGCGCCGAAGAGCGCCGTCACCTTCCGCATCCGCATCCCCGCGTGGAGCAAAGGTGCGAAGATCGAGGTGAACGGCAAGGCTGTAGATGGCGTCACCGCTGGCGAATACGCCACTGTGGCCGGCAGCTGGAAGGTCGGGGACGAGATCGTCGTCACCATTCCGCTGCAACTGCGCACCGAGTCGACTGATGACCGCAAGGACATCCAGGCGTTGTTCTACGGTCCCACGGTGCTCAACGCGCTCAACCCATCCACCAAGTTCATCCAACGCGGCTTTTACGAGCGCAACGGCTTGGATGGCACCATCAAACTGGGCGTACAGAAGAAGGAAGGCACGAAGAACTACTTCATCATTGACGGCGACGAGTTCGAGCCGGCCTACAACGGCGACAACACCCCGTACCACATGTACTTCCAACGTAAGGACGAGTATGTGGGCTTCGCAGGCAAGCTCACCGATGTGCTGAACCCGAAGCGCCCGGCTGCACAGGACCGTAGCGAGAGCACGCTGATGGATGACATCTGGGCGGGCGCGCCGTTCAAGGACCGTGCCGCCTTCATCAAGAAGGTACAGGAGGTCACGAAGACCTATCAAGACGAGGGGCTGCTTTCCAGTCGTGATCGCCAGGTGGTTCTGCTTGCCTCCGCTCGCGCCAAGATGAGCTGACATTTTCCTGCGACCAAACCGTCTCCCGTAGTGCACGACACGGCGGGAGATGAGTGATACAAGCCATAACGCCTAACAGAAAGAATATTATGACCATCGAAAGTACTACTTCGGCCGTGAAGGGCGGTGTGGCGAAACGATTCGCCGCACTGTTCGTAGCTGCGGCCACACTGCTGGCCGGCGGTGTCTTCTCCGTATCGGCCGCGCCGAGTGCACTGGCGGACGATGCTGAAACGAATGTTGCGCTCAATGCAGAAAAAGGCAACGACAATGCACCAGACGTTCAGGTCAGCTATGTCACTGGCTGGAACAGCACTGCTGCCATCAATGACGATAGCTTGGACGGCAACGCCAGCTATGGCGGTTGGGGCACTTGGGGCAACACCAGTGCCAGCGAAACTGCCACTTACACATGGAATCGCGCCGTGACCACGTCCAAGTCTGTGGGCTACTACTGGACGAACGTCAAGACCGGTGATGGTGGCGTGCCGCTGCCCAAGGATGTCTCGATTGAGTATCTCAATGCTGATTCCGGCCAGTACGAGACCGTGCCGAACCTGAAGGTGGACAAGACATTCCCCGCCGACGACGAGCTCGACGCCACCAACCCGGTGTATGGTCCGTATACCTACACCTTCGACCAGGTCACCACCAAGTCCATGAAGCTTGTGGTGAACAAGAAGGCCAATGACAACAAGGGTATTACCGTCACTGAGTGGCAGGTGTTTGGTGCCAGCGCTGCACTACCAGTGGATCCGGGCGACCCAGGTGCTTTCTTAGACGTGCAGCAAGTTGCCGTGCGCACCACGCCGGGCGTGGACCCGACCTCGAAGTTGCCTGCAGAAGTGTGGGCGACACCTCAAGATGGTCCCAGCATTAAGGTTCCAGTGACTTGGGAAACCGTTCAGGCCGACGCTTATGCTACAGCTGGTACTACCGCCGAAGTCAAGGGCACTACTGCTGCCGGTACCTATGACAACATCAAAGTTGCGGCCGGTCAGGCGACGGCCACTATTGGTGTCTACGACCAGCTCAACACCGAGGTGACCGACACGGAGTACGTCTCCACCATCACCGCTCCCGGTGTTAAGCCGGTATTGCAGGATACTGTGGCGCTGACCTACGCTGACGGCTCGGTCGAGTCGGGTCACAAAGTGACTTGGGGCAGTATCTCGGCCGCCGAGTATGCCGAAGCCGAGCAGGTCGGCTTCGTGGAAGGCTCTATCGAGGGTGTCGGCAATATCAAGGCGGAAGGTACGTTCTTCGTCGTTGCGCCTTCCGACCCGAAAGCCCAGCCGATTGTTGCTATCGATTTCGACTCCGCGGCCCCCGGCTCCGGCTGGTACACCACTGCCCCGAAGTTCACCATCACCGCGCAGCGCGGCGTCTCCACCGTGCCGATAAAGACGATCGAGTACAAGATCGGCAAGGGCGAGTGGACCAGTGGCAAGGGCCCGATCAGCGTGACCGCGCAAGGTTCCGTGACCATTTCCGCCCGTGCCACCGATGAAAACGACAACAGCCGCGAGGTCTCCCAGACCATCAAGGTCGACACCAACGCGCCGGTGGTCACCGCTAAGCAGGAGAGCAAGAACGGCAACGATGTGGTCGTCTCTCTCACCGCTGATGACGGTGCCGCAGGCTCCGGCGTGACCCGTGTGCTGTACTCCACCGGCCCGTCCAGCAACCCGAAGTCCAACGAGAACACGATGTGGGGCACCTACACCGACGAGGACAAGGTGAAGGTGCAGCTCTCCGCTGACCACGACACTTACGTGCACTTCTATGCGCAGGATGCCGCCGGAAATGAGTCCGACTACGCCAACATCAATCTCGGCAAGGGCGAAGCCGTGACCCCGACCCCGACTCCGTCTGTGGATTCCGTTGCCGTCTCCGGTGATGGTGTCAAGGATGGCAAGCTGGCGCTGGTCGCTGGTGATACTGCCCAGTTGTCGGCCGAGGTGAAGGTGACCGGTGATGCGGCCAAGACCGTGGCCTGGAAGTCCTCCGACGCGAAGGTTGCCACTGTGGACAAGGATGGCAAGGTGACCGCCGTTGCCGAGGGCACGGCGATCATCACCGCCACGTCCACGGCTGACCCGTCCAAGTCCGCGTCCGTGGAGGTCACGGTGACCAAGCCCGAGACCCCGGTTCCGCCTGCCACCGACGAGGAGCGCAAGCCTCTTGCTGACAAGATCGCCGCTGTCGAGGGCGAGAAGCTCAACCAGAACGACTACACGGCTGATTCGTGGAAGGCATATGCGGATGCACTTGCCGCCGCAAAGCAGGTAGTCAAGGATCCGGCTGCAACCGCACCGCAGGTGACCGCTGCGCTCAACAAGCTCACTGCTGCGCGCGATGGTCTCGCCAAGAAGGATAGCGGCGAAAAGCCTGACGAGCAGAAGCCCGGCCAGCAGAAGCCTGGGCAAAACCAGAAGCCTGACCAGCAGCAGAAGAACGCTACTACCACTGCCCCCACGGGTAGTGCGGTGGCTGCCGTTGCTGCGGTCGTAGTTGTGCTCGGCGCGGCTGGCGCCGGTCTGGTTATCTGGCGCAAGCGCCGTGCCTGACGTGAGGCTATTGCCCCTAGGCTAATAACAACCCAATAATTGAATACAGGTCTTATACCTGAAGTTGATCTGCGCCGCACTGGCTTGAACCCGAATCGATGTTCGGGCTAAGCCTGTGCGGCGCATTTCGTTGCGGCTGTGTTGCTCATAATCCGGTATCGGAGTTATTCATTAGGTCGATTTGACGTTTATTAGGTCGGTCCTTGGTCGGAGCGGTCCTTGAAACCCCGCCGTTCCAGGGGATGGCTTCAGCACCCTCCGACCTAATGAACGAAGAAATGACCTAATGAATGCAATCGAGGTCGTAAAAAGCCGTTGGAGGTGACGTCTTCAGTGTCATCAAGGGATTCGCCGGTTGTGCAGTATTGTTATTGTTCTGCGGCGGCTCTTTACCGTCGGCCTTCCAGCCAATCACGGGCGGAGGTGACGCGGATTCCTTGTGAGACATAACTATGCTCAACCCGACTGGTTACGTACTGTTGCTCACACGGTATACCGAGAACATTGCCAATTAAAGTGAGATGCCGAGCGAATCGGTCATGATAGGTTTGTCCGGATTTGATTTCTATGAGCATACGGTTGTTGGGATCGGTGAAATCCAACAAATCCACCTCGACCTTGCTGGCATCGCGGTAGAAGAATAATTGTGGCTCCTGATTGGCGTTCAAATGCTGTTTCATGGTTTCCGCAATGATGAGGTTTTCAAATATATCGCCGAACTTGGGGTGCGCAACCAGTGCTTCGACCGTCCGAATGCCCAAGAGATGACACAGCAAGCCAGTGTCATAAAAATAGAGTTTCGGCGTTTTGACCACCTGTTTGCGTGCGTTCGTGTAGAACGGCATGAGATGGAATGCGATGTAACTTGATTCCAGAATTGACATCCATGCCTTTACGGTTCGCGGACTTACACCAAGTTCGTTGGCGATGTTGGTGTAGTTTACGAGTGCTCCGGAACTGAGTGCGCAAAGAGTCAAGAATCGACGGAAGTCAGCCAAATTGCGTACATCAAGATATTCGGAAACATCACGTTCGATATAAGTGTCGATGTAGTTCGAGAAGAACAGATTGAGCGGCATTCTCGTGTCGTAAATGCGTGGATAACCGCCTTGCAGCATAAACGTATCCGGAGTAAGGGCCTGATCCGCCTTGCATGCTTCTTGGAATGAGAACGGCAATAACTTGACCAAACCGACTCGGCCTGCCAGTGATTGTTGAATACGCTTGAGTAGTAGGAAATTTTGAGAACCAGAGAGAACATATTGTCCTTGTTCGCTACGTTCGTCGGAAGCCACTTGAATCATGGAGAACAAGTCAGGAGCATATTGAGCTTCATCCACTATGAGTTTGGATGGACGCTGCCGGATGAATCCCACCGGGTCGTCAATGGCGGCTTTGCGCGTCTCAGGATTTTCCAGATTCACGTAGTCATAATCAGGGAACATGGCTTTTGCCAGCGTGGATTTGCCGCTTTGCCGAGGCCCGGTAATAGAGACCACGGGAAACCATTGCGCAAGTTGTTTGGCCTGTTTTCCGAGTGCACGTGGAATCATCGATGCCTCTTTCCCATAATCCGACATTACTGATTACCATAATCTTACATTAGAGAAACCCATAATCCTACATTAGGAAAACCCATAATCTGACATTAGCAGTGCTCGTAGGTTTCCCAAACGCACAAACTATGGCCTAATACACAGAATTCCCACCACCCTCCCTCTGTTGCAACGGAAGGCTTTGCGTTAGGCTAGAGCGCGTGACTGAATCTGTGAATACTGAACTCCGCATTGCTGTAATCGGCGCTGGCCCGGCCGGCGTCTACTCATCCGATATCTTCCTGCGCCAGCTCAAGAAGCTGGGCGAAGAACTTGGCCTCGGCACCGAAGCGCGCATCGACCTGTTCGAGAAGCTGCCGGTGCCGTTCGGCCTGGTGCGTTACGGTGTGGCCCCGGACCACCCGTCCATCAAGTTCATCGCCTCCGCGCTTGAGAAGACGCTCGACAACCCGAACATCCACCTCTACTGCGACGTGGAATTCGGCAAGGACGTGACTCTTGACGACCTGTTGGCCCGTTACGACGCCGTGCTGTTCGCCACCGGCGCGGTCAAGGACAAGCCGCTGAACCTGCCCGGTGCCGACCTTGAAGGCGTGTACGGCGCCGCCAAGTTCGTCGAATGGTATGACGGCTACCCCACCGGTGCCCGCGAATGGCCGCTTACGGCCGAGAACGTCGCCGTAATCGGCGGCGGCAACGTGGCCATGGACGTGGCCCGCGAACTCATGCGCAACGCCGACGACCTCAAGGTCAAGACCGACATTCCGGACAACGTGTACGAGGGCATCGGCCAGAACAAGGCCAAGGTGCTCCACCTGTTCATCCGCCGTGGCGTGGCCCAGGCCAAGTTCAGCGTGCAGGAACTGCGCGAGATGGAGAAGCTGCCCGGCGTGCAGCTCATCATCAACGAGGACGACTTCGATCTGGACGACGAGACCATCGAGGTGGCCGGCAAGGACAAGCTCACCCGCCAGATGGTCGAGGAGCTGTTCGCCATCCGCGAGATGGCCGAAGACATGGAAGACGACGGCGACGTCGACTTCGAAGGCAACCCGGCCGACCGAAAGTACTACGTGCACTTCAACTCCGCCCCCACCGAGATTCTCGGCGAGGACGGCAAGGTCAAGGCCATCCGCGTGGAGCGCACCGAAACCGGTGCCGACGGCAAGATGCACCGCACCGGCGAGTTCACCGACTACCCGGTTGAGGCCGTCTACCACGCCATCGGTTACAAGCCCGCCGAAGCCCCCGGCATTGCCTACGACGAGCACGGCGCCCACCTGGCCAACGCCAACGGCGACGGCCGCATCACCACCGAGGCCGACGGCGGCGAAGTGCGCGACCGCCTGTACGCCACCGGTTGGGCCAAGCGCGGCCCGGTGGGCCTGATCGGCTCCACCAAGTCCGATGCGCTCGCCATCGTGACCAACATGCTCGAGGATCTGGCCAAGGCCGCTGAAGGTGGCCGTGTGGCAGCCGACCGCGACCCCGAATCCATCGACCGACTGCTGGCCGAGCGCGGCATTCGCCCGATCGACTTCGCCGGCTGGAAGAAGGTCGACGCTTTCGAGCGCGCCGAGGGTGCCAAGGAAGGCCGCGAGCACAAGAAGGTCATCGAGCCCGACCAGATGCGCGAGCTCGCCCACGCCTGACGGCCCGCCCACGCCCGTCCGGCATTCGTCCGGCATTCGTCCGGCATTCGTCCACCCGGCCGCGCCCCGTGCGGACGCGGCCGGGCTCGGGGCCGGACGGGCCGGGCGAATATGGGACATTTCTCGCGGCGCATATCCAGCAATCATTCAGCATGCGATTTTAGTGTGTGCATTATGGATGCCAAAGTACGGGTGCACGGCCATTTCAACGGCCTGAAGACAACGCTGCTGTTTGCCCTGATGTGGGCCATCATCATGCTGATTTGGTGGGCCACGGGCGGCAGTCGGCAAACCCTGAGCATCTATATCGTCATCGGCCTGATTACCACGTTCGGCACCTACTGGTTCTCCGACAAACTCGCCATCGCCTCCATGGGTGCGCGGGAAGTCAGCGAACAGGAAGCCCCGGAAATCTACCAGATCGTGCGTGAACTGAGCGCCAAGGCCGGCAAGCCGATGCCGCGCATCTACATCGCCCCCACCATGAGCCCGAACGCCTTCGCCACCGGACGCAACGAACGGCACGCGGCTGTCTGCTGCACCCAAGGCATCCTGCAGATTCTCAACGCCCGTGAACTGCGTGGTGTGCTGGGCCACGAACTTATGCACGTGTACAACCACGACATCCTGACTTCCGCCATCGCCTCTGCCATGGCCACTGTCATCTCCTATCTGGGCTATTCGCTGATGTATTTCGGTGGCGGCTCGCGAGACGACCGCGATAGTTCCGGTGGCCTCGGCCTGATCGGCGCATTGCTGAGCGTGATTCTCGCGCCGATTGCCGCGTCTTTGATCCAGATGGCCATCTCCCGCACCCGCGAATACGACGCCGATGAAGACGGCAGCTTGCTCACCGGCGATCCCGAGGCCCTGGCTTCCGCGCTGAACAAGATTTCCTACGGCGCACAGACCGCGCCGATGCGCAAAACCGCCGGCACCCAGTCCGTCTCCGCAATGATGATCGCCAACCCGTTCTCCGCGGGCGGTTTCTCGCGCTTGTTCTCCACGCACCCGCCGACCGATGAGCGCATAGCGCGTCTCATGCAGATGGCCAACGAAATGAACGGCACGCCGATCGCTCCGCCCACCTACTCCACGCGCGTCGGCAGGTGACGTGCTAGGATAACTATTCGTGCCTCGTTTGGCTGAGCATGCTCGTCACGTGAGGTGCAGCAGCCGTAAGGCATGCGGACATAGTTCATCGGTAGAATGAAAGCTTCCCAAGCTTTAGAGGCGGGTTCGACTCCCGTTGTCCGCTCCATTGATTTTCAATGATTTTCATTATTTCCGGGAAAGTGTCGCGCACGATCGCAAAACTACGCGCTATTTGAGCGCTTTGCCCGCGGAACCCAGCTGCCGGCAAGCCTCGACCACGCGGGCGGACATGGAATCCTCAGCCTTACGGCCCCAAGAACGCGGATCGTAGAACTTCTTCTCGCCCACTTCGCCGTCGATCTTCAGCACCTTGTCGTAGTTCTCGAACACGTGGTCGGCGATTGGACGGGTGAAGGCGTACTGGGTATCGGTGTCGATGTTCATCTTGATCACGCCGTAGCTTACAGCTTCGGCGATTTCTTCCGGGCGTGAACCGGAGCCGCCGTGGAACACCAGCTCAAACGGCTTGCCGTTGGGGAAATCGACTATGCCGGCCGCGCTAGGCAACTCGCCTTCGGCCACCGCGCGCGCCACACGCGCCTGAATGTCGCCGAGTAGCGACGGACGCAGCTTGACCACGCCGGGCTTGTAGGCACCATGCACATTGCCGAATGTGAAAGCGGCCATGTACCGGCCACGTTCGCCCAAACCCAGTCGGCGGGCGACTTCGAGGCCATCTTCCGGAGTGGAATACAGCTTTTCATTGATTTCGGCGGAGTGACCGTCTTCCTCACCGCCGACCGCGCCGATTTCGATTTCGAGCACGGTGTGCGCCTTCTGCGACTTGTCGAGCAGTTCCTCGGCGATGTCCAGATTTTCCTTGAGCGGCACGGTGGAGCCATCCCACATATGCGACTGGAATGTAGGCTCCTGGCCTCGTGCCACCTGATCGGCCTCATGCGCGAGCAGAGGACGCACCCACGCATCCAGATACTGCTTGGCGCAGTGATCGGTGTGCAGAGCGATGGTGATGTTCGGGTATTTCGCAGCCACTTCATGTGCGAAAGCCGCCAGCGCCAGCGAGCCGGTAACGCGATCATTGACCCCCCTGCCGGAGACGTAGGCCGCGCCTCCCACGGAAATCTGGATGATGCCGTCGGACTCGGCGTCTGCGAAGCCCTTCAACGCAGCATTCAGTGTCTGTGAGCTGGTTACGTTGATGGCTGGATAGGCGTAACCGCCTCGGCGGGCGGCCTCGAGCATTTCGGCATAGCGTTCCGGTGTTGCGATCGTCATGGCTTCATTATCGCGCGAGGCATGCCCTCTAGGCTCCGTTCTTCAACCTGTGCGCTGTGCGATTGGTCACAGCATCGCCTCGTACGAGTAGAAATTCGTCACCCATTCCGGGTTGTCGCACCTCCAGCCTCGCCCTGCGTGAGACGAAACTTCGCAGGGTAGAGGGTGTACGGTAGTCTGTTTCCGGCGGAATCGTGCGAATGCGGAGGTGCATCATGCCTGGAATTGTTCTTATTGGTGCTCAGTGGGGCGACGAGGGTAAAGGCAAGGCTACCGATTTGATCGGCACCAAGGTCGATTACGTCGCGCGCTTCAACGGCGGCAACAACGCGGGCCATAGCGTGGTGGTCGGCGATGAGTCGTACGCCCTGCACCTGCTGCCTTCCGGTATTATCAACCCGAACCTGACCCCGGTGATCGGCAACGGCGTGGTCGTGGACCCGGAAGTGCTCTTCGAGGAGATTGACGGCCTGGAATCCCGCGGCATCGATTGCTCCCACCTCAAGGTGAGCGAGGCCGCACACATCATCGCGCCCTACCACCGCACACTCGACAAGGTGACCGAACGCTTCCTTGGCAAGCACAAGATCGGCACCACCGGCCGTGGCATCGGCCCGGCCTACGCGGACAAGATCAACCGTGTCGGCATCCGCGTGCATGACCTGTTCAACGCCGACCATCTGCACGACAAGGTGGAGGCCAGCCTACACCAGAAGAACCAGATGCTGGTCAAGCTCTACAACCGTCGTCCGATTGACGTGGACCAGACCACCGAGGAGCTGCTGAAGCTCGGCGAACGCCTCAAGCCGTACGTGGCCAACACCGGCCTGATTCTCAACAAGGCGCTTGACGAAGGCAAGACCGTACTGTTCGAAGGCGCTCAGGCCACCATGCTTGACGTGGACCACGGCACCTACCCGTTCGTCACCTCTTCCAACCCGACCGCCGGCGGCGCCTGCACCGGCACCGGCGTGGGCCCCACCAAGATCACCCGCGTAATCGGCGTCTCCAAGGCCTACGTCACCCGCGTGGGCGAAGGCCCATTCCCCACCGAACTGCTGGACGAGTCCGGCGAATGGCTGCGTCAGCAGGGCCACGAGTTCGGCGTGACCACCGGCCGCCCGCGTCGCTGTGGTTGGTTCGATGCGGTCGTCAACCGTTACGCCTCCCAGGTCAACGGCCTGACCGACATCGTGCTCACCAAGCTCGACGTGCTCACCGGCCTGAAGGAGATTCCGATCTGCGTGGCCTACGACGTGGACGGCGAACGTCACGACGATATGCCGACCGATCAGGCCGCTTTCGCCGCCGCCAAGCCGATTTACGAGACCATGCCCGGCTGGGACGAAGACATCTCCGACTGCCACTCCTTCGACGAGCTGCCCGCCACCTGCCAGGCCTACGTCAAGCGTTTGGAAGAGCTGAGCGGCTGCCGTATCTCCGCGATCGGCACCGGTCCGCAGCGCGATCATGTCATCCAGATCAATTCGCTGGTCGACTGACCGTCTGCAACGAATTTCCCGGCTTGACTGGTAACGACGCGGCACATGATATCCGCCGGCTGATTCCGCGATTCGACCACTTGAAGTGGAAGATGGCGGCGGCCGGCATAGTCATTGGTCTGGTTTCAGGATTGCTGGTTGTCGTATACCGTCTCGGCATCGAATACGGCACGGATGCGTCCCGTTGGATATATGCGCGGATTCGCGAGACCCCGTGGCTGATTGCGCCGTGGGCGGTTGCCGCGGTGGCGGCCGCGCTAGCAATCGCGTGGATGGTCGGCAAGGAGCCGATGGCTGGTGGCAGCGGCATCCCGCAGACCAACGGCGTGGTGATATGCGGCTTGAAGATGCGTTGGCAGACGATTCTGCCAGTCCGTTTCGTCGGTGGACTGTTGGGCGCGTTGTTTGGTC
>SKEO01000763.1_pt1 | contig 29167 bp, 22 predicted proteins | sample 4826801 | NCBI WGS metagenome assembly SKEO01 (sample SAMN11008807, study PRJNA524170) | human gut metagenome | biome: Human fecal sample; material: Feces; isolation source: fecal sample from pouch patient p3 | host: Homo sapiens | place: Israel: Tel-Aviv | collected 2016-02-25 | reverse complement strand
CTACGAGACCTTGCAGCGGGTCATGCCGAAAGAAGAAGCACTGCAAACCGTTCACGGCTATGTGGAGCACTTGGCGAGAACGAGCCACAAACAGCTTGCCGCCCTGCTGCACATACCGGGGCTTTACCGCCTTGTTCCCGGCGTTTTCGTCAAATCCACCCGGAGCGTTTTCGGCCCGGCGGCGGGCTTTGCCCCAAAAGAACTGCAGACCGGTAACGGCGTCTGGCGTGTGGATATGATGAAGTGTCCCTATCACGACACCTGCGCAGAATACGGCTGCCCGGAGCTGTGCCGCTGCTTTTGTGACAGTGATGACATCAGCTATACCGGGCTGCATCCGAAGCTGATCTGGGAGAGAAGCATGACGCTAGGGCGCGGAAATGACCACTGCGATTTTTGCATGAAAACCATAAAATAGATGCACAGGAAGCGAAGAAAATGAAGAAAGAAGAAACAAAGCGTTTTATCTGCTGGTGCATCGCGGCTGCGGTGTATGAGAAAAAGCACTCTGCGCACCTCGCAGGCTGACAGCGATTGCTGAATTGTCTGTGTTTTTTGCAGAAAGTGCATCCATAGCTTCCGGTGTGTATATATGCTGAAGGATTACCCGCCTTTCCAAGCAAATGATTTTGAATATCTGCGGGGGAGGATACTGATCCTCCTCCCGGAAAATGACATTTTCAAAAAGGAAGATCAGAAACGGTTCGCAGATCTGTTCCGGAAACTGGATGCGGAGATCCGCACAGTTCCGGGCGGTCATGTGGGCTTTATCGTTCAGGCGGAATGGTATCTTGATTTGATGGAAACATTTTTGCAGAGAAATGGAATTTGACAGTTCACGTCTGCGAATCAGTAAGAAAAAGCGAATCTTCAGGAAAAGAGAATGGCTATGCATAAATCACTTTTTGATCTTTCCATAGAAGAAACGACCTCGACTGAAATGCCTCACACCGTGAAATTTTCCAATGAGACAGGAACTGGGAGTATGATTATCTGTCCACTGTTTTTGGGTGCAGAGCTGTATTATAACGATATGCACCTTGCATTCTTTGAGGAAGCCACGGCACCAATGCGGAATGTCATTGAGATCAACCACTGCCGCGTGGGGCGTTACGAGTGCAGTTTTGGGGCAAATAGCTGCTGCTATCTGGCAGCAGGGGATTTTGCGGTGTGTGCAGCGGCGCGCAAAAAGTCGTCCTCCTGCTTTCCGCTGCGGCACTACCACGGCATCACCATCCTACTGGATCTGGATGCGATTTCGCCGGAAATGCGGAAACAAATGGAATGGTACGGCGTAGACCTTGATGTCATACGGCGGTACATCTGCACGGAAAACCGCTGCTGTATCCTGCGGTCAGAACCGACCATTGCCCATATTTTTTCAGAGCTTTACACAGCGCATTCTGTGCCGGACACTGGCTATCTTCGGCTGAAAGTGCTGGAGTTGCTGCATATTCTGACCCGGCTGAAAAACAGGGAAGATGTGCAGCAGACAGAGTATTTCAATCAGCATCAGGTGGAGTGTGTGAAGCAGGCTGCGGCTCTTCTCACGCAGGAACTGACAGTTCGCCGTACAATCGAACAGCTTGCACAGGAGGTCGGCCTTTCGCCTACGGCATTAAAAAGCTGTTTCAAAGGCATTTACGGAAGCTCGGTCTATGCGTATCAGAAAGAGTACCGGCTGCAGCTGGCACAGAAGCTACTACTCGAAACCGATTGCACGGTTGCTGAAATCGCCCATCGGGTCGGGTACGAAAATCCGAATAAGTTTTCTTCTGCATTTCGGGAAGCAGCCGGCATGACGCCTACGGAGTATCGGAAGATGCGTCCGATTGGATAGATTCTGTCGATTTGGTTCTTGCGCAGAAAGTCCGGTTCCAGTAAAATCAGTATCGCGATTAGTTGAAACTAACGCCGATATTCTGATTTTGTGGAGGAAATTGATAATGCGTTTGATGAAAAGAATTCTGAGTGCAGCTGCTGTGCTAGCTCTGTCTGCTTCTCTTCTGGTTGGCTGCAGCAGCGGCACGGCGAGCTCTGTTCCCGTTTCTGCAAGTTCTGCCGCAGAAAGCACTGTTTCTTCCGTAGAAGAGACCGCCTCTTCTGCTGTGGATGAAAACGAAGCTGCCGCTGCACAGTTGCTGAACGACCTAACGGGCAGCTATCAGGAACTGTGGCCGGTGATTCTGGCGGACGAATATAAGCAGACATGGCTGGATGATTGTACCGCTCTCGTGGGCGAGGACAATGCCGAAGCTGCTTTTGAGAAGCTGTCCTCTATGGTGACAGGTGATGTTTACGGCGAAGATGCAGTCAAAGCGTATGCCAACGGCGGCGGAGCCTATTTCTGCGGCTTTACCAATAGCCTTGCGATCTTGACCTTCGATGGTGAAACTTCTACCATTTCCGGCACCGATAAGGACGGCAATGTGCTGTTCTCCCATACCTATCACTATATTGGCATGGAGCCTGTGCGTGGGCTGTATGAGTTTCAAAGCGATGATGCCGATTCCGGCGAGTTCACCTACTTCTTCCTTGCGCCGGACACCAGTGCGGAAACTTACCATATTGAGTTTCGCTATGGTTCGGATGCAGAAGCTCTGAGCCAGTACGATACAGGCGAATATGCTTACTGGCTGGCCTCCGGCATTTCCACCGACTGTGACCAGACGATGATCGACAACTGCATTGAGCTGTTCTGCACCGAAAATCTGGCGGGTTAAAACGCAGAATGTGCTGTGGAGTTGAAATACCACAGCACATTTTTGCCGCAATCTGATTTGAAGGAGGTCTTTCCGTGAAAAAACAGTCCGATCTTTCCCGGCTGATGGGCTACGCCGGGAACTACCGATATTTCACCTACGCTTCGTGGGTGCTGTCTGCGGTCAGTGCGCTGGTGGCGCTGGTGCCTTTTGTGTACATCTGGAAGATCCTGCGGGATGTGTTGAACGCCGCGCCGGACTATGCGCAGGCGGTGAACATCCCCCATTACGGCTGGATGGCAGTGCTGTTTGCGGTGCTGGCTTACCTCATTTACATTGCGGCACTGATGTGCTCCCATCTGTCGGCGTTCCGGGTGGCGACCAATCTGCGGCTGGAGGTTTCCGAACACCTTGCCACACTGCCGCTGGGCTTTACGGAGACGTTTGGCAGCGGTAAGCTGCGCAAGATCATCCACGAGAGTACTGGCGCAGCGGAGACATTTCTCGCCCATCAGCTGCCGGACAAATATAATGCAATGGCAACACCCATAGGTCTGTTGGTTCTTTTGCTTGTGTTCGACTGGCGGCTGGGTCTGCTGAGTCTCGTTCCGGTGGCACTGGGCTTCGTCATCATGTCCGCCATGACAGGAAGGCGGATGGCAGACAAAATGCGGCAATACGGTAATGCGTTGGAATCAATGTCTAACGAGGCCGTGGAGTATGTCCGCGGCATCCCGGTAGTCAAGACCTTCGGGCAATCCGTCTTTTCGTTCAAAAAATTCAAAGCGACCATTGATGAGTACGAAAAGTGGGTCATTGCCTACACCAAAGAGCTGCGGATGCCGATGATGCTCTATACTGCCGCAATCAACGGTGTGTTTGCTTTCTTGATTGTAGGTGGGCTTCTGTTCACCCGGAACGGTGTGACTTCGGAATTTCTGCTGAACCTGCTGTTCTACATCATCATTACCCCGGTAATCTCCCTGACCCTGACCCGCATCATGTACATGAGCGAAAATGAACTCGTTGTGGCAGATGCGTTGGCTCGTGTGGATTCGGTTCTGGATGCGGAACCTGTGCCAGAAAACGATCATCCGCGGCATCCGAAAGATGCCTCTGTGTCCCTGAAGGATGTGCATTTCAGCTATGATGGCAAAACGGATGTTATCAAGGGCGTTTCGCTGAAAATTCAGCCGGGTCAGATGGTGGCTTTCGTTGGCCCCTCCGGCGGCGGCAAATCCACACTGGCAAACCTGATTTGCCGGTTCTTTGATGTGCAGAGCGGCAGCGTCCGGGTGGGCGGAGCGGATGTGCGGGACATCCCCAAGGAAGAGTTGATGGACACCATCTCCTTTGTGTTCCAGAACAGCCGCCTGCTCAAGGGCAGCATTCTGGACAACGTCCGGCTGGGCAGAGCGCAGGCCACCGAAGCCGAGGTGCTGGCGGCGCTGAAAGCTGCACAGTGCATGGATATCGTGGAAAAGTTCCCGGAGGGCATCCATACCGTCATTGGCACAAAAGGCGTGTATCTGTCCGGCGGCGAGCAGCAGCGCATTGCCATTGCCCGCGCCATGCTGAAAAATGCGCCCATCCTGCTGCTTGACGAGGCCACCGCTTTTGCCGACCCGGACAATGAAGCAAAGGTGCAGGCAGCCTTTGCTCAGCTTGCCAAGGGCAAAACCGTGCTGATGATCGCACACCGTCTGTCCACCGTAGCCAACGCCGACTGCATCTATGTGGTGCAGGATGGGCAGATTGTGGAATCCGGCACAAAGGACGAACTGTGCGCGCAGAACGGCCTGTTTGCCCGGATGTGGCAGGACTATCAGGCCTCGGTGCAGTGGAAGGTCGCAAAGGAGGGGTAAGGAATGATCGAAAAAATTCAACACGCCACAGCCAGCTCCCCGGAGGGCGCAAAGGGGCTTGTAAAGGGCGTTCTGGCCTGTGCGTTCCAGAACATGGCGTTCATGCTGCCCACCGGGCTGCTGTATCTTCTGGTAAAAGACCTGCTGGCAGGCTCTACGAGTGAGAGAAGTACCTTTTATCTGCTGGGATGCGTTGCCTGCTTTGCACTGATTTTACTGACCACATGGTTCCAGTACAACGGCACCTATTTTACCACCTATAAAGAGAGCGGCACCCGCCGCCTGACCCTTGCAGAGCGGCTGCGGAAGCTGCCTCTGTCCTTTTTCGGCAAGCGAGACCTTGCCGACCTGACAAGCACCATCATGGCGGACTGCGAGGTACTGGAAAAGGACTGCTCCCACTTCATCCCCGGTCTGTTCGGCTCCCTCATTTCCACGGTGCTCATTGCCCTGAGCCTGTTCGCCTTTGAGTGGCGGATGGCACTGGCGGCTCTGTGGGTCATTCCGGTATCCGCTGCCATCGTGGTGGGCAGCTATCGGGTACAGGATAAGGTGCAGGCCAGGACCATGGCGGCGAAAATGGCCTGTGCGGACGGTATTCAGGAGTACATCGAGACTCTCCGGGACCTGAAAGCCAGCAATGCGGAGCAGCAGTATCTGTCCGGCCTTTCCGGCAAAATTCGGGCAGTGGAAAAGCAGTCTATTGTGGCAGAGCTGGAAACAGCGCTGTTTGTGTCCTCCGCCGGCATGGTGCTCAAGCTGGGCATTGCATCGGTGGCGCTCACCGGTTCGGTGCTGCTGGTGCAGGGCAGCATCGACGTACTGACCCTGTTTCTGTTCCTGATGGCGGCATCCCGGATGTACGACCCCATGCAGGGGGCTTTGCAGAATCTGGCGGCGGTCATCGCCATGCGTACCAATGTGGGGCGGATGAATGAGATTCTGGACGCTCCCCTGCAGACCGGCAGCGAGCAGCTGACCAATCAGGGCTGCGATATCGTGTTCGACCATGTGGGCTTTGCCTATGACTCCGGTGAAGCGGTGCTGCGGGATGTCTCCTTTACCGCAAAGCAGGGGGAGGTTACGGCGCTGGTGGGCCCCTCCGGCAGCGGCAAGACCACTGTTTCCCGGCTGGCAGCACGGTTCTGGGATTACCAGAAGGGCAGTATCACCGTGGGCGGCATGGATGTCTCCCGAATCGACCCGGAAAAGCTCATGAGCCTGTATTCCATCGTCTTTCAGGATGTGACCCTGTTTGACAACACAATCCTCGAAAACATCCGTCTGGGGCGCAAAGGTGCCACCGACGAGGAGGTCCTTACGGCGGCAAAGCTGGCAAACTGCGAGGAATTTGCCGAGAAGCTGCCGGACAAGTGGAACACCAATATCGGCGAGAATGGCTGCGCTCTTTCCGGCGGTGAGCGTCAGCGCATTTCCATCGCCCGTGCTTTTCTGAAGGATGCGCCCATCATTCTGCTGGACGAGGCCACCGCAAGTCTGGATGTTGAGAACGAAACGGCGATTCAGGAGGCTCTGTCCCGCCTCATCAAAAACAAGACCGTTCTCATCATCGCTCACCGGATGCGTACCGTGGCAGGTGCAGACAAGGTTGTTGTGCTGAAGGATGGCATCGTAGCGGAGCAAGGCAGACCGGATGAGCTTTATGCTCGGAACGGATTGTATGCGCACATGGTTGATTTGCAATCAGCAAGTCAGAATTGGACGATTTAAAGCTATAATAAGAGAAAGCTGTTTCAAAAGGATGCTCTGTCATGGGATAGAACATCCTTTTTGAATACCGTTCAGCCGAAATTTGTACAGGAGTCCATCATAAAAATGACATTCAGGAAAAATGACATTCTATAAACCTATTGCAATAGGATGAAAAGTATGGTATATACATTATACGAAACATTGCTTTGAAATGAACACTCTACCGTCCATTGATGCATAAAAGAGAGGTGCTTGCCATGACCGCCGTGATCTATGCCCGCTATTCATCGGATAACCAGCGCGAAGAATCCATTGAAGGCCAGATTCGTGAATGCACTGCCTATGCGGAAAAGAATGGCATCACCATCGTCAAGCACTACATTGACCGTGCCATCTCTGCCAAAACGGACAACCGCCCGGAGTTTCAGCAGATGATAAAAGACAGCGACAAAAAGCTGTTTGACATTGTGCTGGTCTGGAAGCTTGACCGTTTTGCCCGGAACCGCTACGACAGTGCCCGGTACAAGACCCAGCTGAAGAAGAATGGTGTCAAGCTCATGTCTGCCACCGAGATCATCTCCGAGGGGCCGGAGGGCATCATTCTGGAATCGGTGCTGGAAGGTTATGCCGAGTATTATTCCGCTGACCTTGCCGAGAAAGTCGTGCGTGGACAGACCGAGAACATCCTGAAAGGACGCTGCAACGGTGGTCGTGGAACCTTTGGTTACACGCTGGATTCGGAACGGAAGTTCCATATTGACCCTCTCACCTCGCCTTTTGTGCTGGAATCGTTCAAGAAGTACAATGAAGGCTCCACCATGAAGGAGATCCGGGACTGGCTGAACGAAAACGGCATCAAGAACCCGGTGGGCGGTGCGTTTACCTATAACAGCGTCGAACATATGCTCAAAAACCGGCGGTACATCGGAGAACTGAAATTCCGGGATGTGGTCGTGCCGGATGCTATCCCGCCCATCATTCCGCTGGAACTGTTTGAGGATGTGCAGGAGAAAATCGCCAAAAACAAGAAAGCCCCTGCCCGTAGAAAGGCAGAGGATGACTACCTGCTCACCACCAAGCTGTTCTGCGGCTACTGTGGGGCGTTGATGTTTGGCGAAAGCGGCACGAGCCGGACGGGTGAAGTCCACCGCTACTATAAATGTGCCACTGCCAAAAAGCACAAGGGCTGCAAGAAAAAGACCGTCCGTAAACAGTGGCTGGAAGATCTGGTGGTCAACCAGACGATGCAGCTTGTCAAAGACGATGCCGCCATGGAATCTATCATCGCCAAGGTGATGGAACTGCAAAACAAGGAGAACACCAACATTCCCCTCTATGAGAAACAGCTTCGGGATGCTGAATCTGGTATCCAGAATATGCTCAATGCGATTCAGGCCGGTATCCTGACCAGCTCCACCAAGGAGCGGCTGGAGCAGCTGGAAGAAACCAAGCGTGAGCTTGAAGCCCGCATTGCAGAAGAGAAGCTGGCAAAGCCCAAGGTCACGGAGGAGTTCATCCGGTTCTGGCTGCTGCGGTTCCGTAAACTGGACATGAGCCTGAAAGACCAGCGGCAGGCGCTGGTGGATACCTTCATCAATGCGATTTATCTGTACGATGATAAGGTTTTGATAACCTTCAACTATAAAGAAGGAACACAGACCGTGACTTTTGGAGAAGCGGCAGAAGCCGCATCAAAGGGAAATGGTTCGGATTTGGATTGCTTTATTGCACCAAGAAAAACCAGTACACGTTGTGTACTGGTTTTTCTTTTTGTCTGCACAATGGAAGGGGCTCGAACAAGGCGGCGGCGCACAGCGCCGCAAGCAATCAGCCCAGTGGGCTGTTGCTTAGAGTTACGGGTTGCGGCTCCCAGCATCCACCTCGTGCCTTGGGTGGCACTTGCGTCCTGCTGGCCGCTGCCCCAACAACTCCTCCTTGCATCGGCCACCGGCCGCAGTCGTCGTTGTTGCAGGTCCCCGCGCAGGAGCGCGAGCAGGTCATCGCTTTTGTGGGGGAAATCGATATGCTTGCCGAGGCGCGGAAGGTGATAGATGCCGTGCTTGCATCGCTGTCCGTGCAGTTTGATCTGAAAGGATAACAAGGTTTGATGACAAGGAGGGAGTAACATGAAAAAAACGGTTCTGGGCATTCTGCTGCTGTGTACCTTGCTGCTTATACGCCCTGCCACGGCGCTGGCATCGGGTCCGTGCTGCAATTTTTGTGGGAGAGATGTGACATTTGTCAAATTGAAACCGTATCCACGCTATCATGAGCTTATTTATTGGTGTGATGCTTGCAAAATGAATACGCGTCTGGATGTTTCTCACACGGGCGGCAAAGCTACGTGCACAGAACGCGCCGTCTGCGAAGTCTGCAATCAATCATATGGGGAACTGGCCGCACATACGGGCGGCACGGCTACATGCACAGAACGCGCCGTCTGCGAGGTCTGCAATCAGCCATATGGGGAACCGCCCGCACATACCGGCGGCACCGAATTTCCCACCTGCACCACAGGCAGAACCTGTAAAAAATGCGGCGCGGAATACGGCATTCTCGGTCATATGTGGACAACGCGGATGTCCCTTGGCAACGGCACGCACCGCCGCAGTTGCATGCGCTGCGGCGCAGTTGATACCGCAAACTGTACCGGTGGCACAAGAACCTGCTTTCAGAGGGCTGTGTGCAGCTATTGCCGTTCGGAATATGGCGATCTAGCTCCGCACCAGCTTAAAACATTTAAACGACCGGCTACCTGTCGGCAGGAAGGACTTGAATACACGCGCTGTACTGCAGAAGGATGCAACTACAGGACGCCCGATATAATAACCCCCAAGCAGCACGATTTAAAAAAGGCACAAGAATTTACACGGAAACCAACCTGTACGAAACCAGGATGGAATAGCTATTATTTATGCAGAGACTGTGCCTATTCGGAGACTGACTGGATTGACAAGCTCGGTCATGACTTTGTGCACCACGATGCGCAAGCCCCCACCTGTACGGGAATCGGCTGGGATGCTTACAACACCTGTTCCCGCTGCAACTATACCACCACCTATCAGGAGCTGCCCGCGCTGAACCATGATTTGGAGCAGCACGAAGCAAAAGCCCCCACCTGTACGGAAATCGGCTGGGATGCCTACGAAACCTGCTCCCGCTGCAACCATACCACCCGCACAGAGCTGCCCGCGCTGAAGCATGATTTGGAGCAGCACGAAGCAAAAGCCCCTACCTGTACGGAAATCGGCTGGGACGCCTACGACACCTGTTCCCGCTGCGACTATACCACCTATGTGGAGCTGCCCGCACTGAACCATGATTATCAGGCTGTTACCGTAGACCCCACCTGTGAAGCAGACGGCTACACCGTTTTTACCTGCTCCCGCTGCAAAGACAGCTACACCGCAAACCTGACAGATAAACTGGGACACAAGTTTGGTGCATGGTCCCCGAACGGGACCGGCTCTCAGAGCGCCGGCTGTCTGCGGCAGGGCTGCGCGCACATCGGCATCACTGATTGCCGGAAGTTTACCTTCCGCACTGCGGAAGGCGAAACTCTGACCTTCTGCCCCGTGTGCGGGCAGGCAGAAAACGCCGCGCAGCTGGAAAAGATCGAAGCCGCAACGGCATGGCCGCTCAGCGGCAGCCTTTCTGCGGAGGATGTGACCGCACGGACGAATGGGGAATACCTGAGTGTGGCATTTGAAACCGCAGGCAGCCTGACGCAGCCCACCGGCCGGGTAAGGCTCGCGCTGCCCGCCGGACTGCTGGAAGGCAAAAAGCTTGTGCGCATTGCCCCGGACGGCACACAGACGGAGCTGCCGTTTGAAGCAAAGAACGGAAGGCTTATCTTTACGCTGGATTTTGCAAACAGCGAGCTTCCTGTAATGCTCTTCCGGCTGGTACCCCAGACCACTGTCCTCTGAGCGCTTTTGCAGCGCACGGACAATAAACCGCAAAATGCCCGCCCATCTGTGGAAAACCACGGTGGGCGGGCATTTTTTGAAGGAGGTAAAGGGTAAATAAGGATGGAGAACTATTTTGACGCTTGCCCCGGGGTGCACTCTCCCTACAACTGCGGCATCGTATCGGTGGGCGATACCCTGAGCCTGACCATCACCCGGCGGGGAAAGGAAGCCGGGGTGGAGAAACGATTCGTGACCGGTCTGGTGCGGCGGGGCATCGTCCCGGCGGTCGTGAAAGACGAAACCCTCACAGCCGGCCTTCTTCCAGCATCCGGCGCACCTCGTGCAGGCTGGCGCACTCGGCGGTGTACAGGCGGCGTATCTCGTCGTCCGGCTGGGCAAGGTCCGGCACCATCACGGTCACAAAACCGCCGGCGGCCCCGGCGCGCACGCCGTTGTAGCTGTCCTCCAGCACCAGGGTGTGTTCCGGTGCGGTGCCCAGCATCTCGGCGGCCCGGTAGAAGATCTCCGGGTCCGGCTTGGAGCTGATGAACTGCTCCCCGCTGATGACGGCCTTGAAGTAGTGGGTCAGGCCCCAGCTGTCCAGATGATGCCGGATGGAGGCCATACGGCTGGAAGAGGCCACCACCATGGGGATGTGCCGCTGCTCCAGCCAGGCCAGGATCTCGTCCAGGCCGGGCTTTTTGGGCGGCGGTGCCTGGAATGCGATGACACCCTGCTCATGCAGGGCCTCGATGATGCGGTCGGGGTCGCAGGCCGGCCCATAGAACCGGCGCAGCACCGCCCGCATGGAGTCGCCTGCGGTGCCGCGGGCGGCTTCGTCCAGCCCCTCCTTATAAGAAAGGCCCAGCCCGGCCAGTGCGGGTTCCCACAGGGTGGCCCAGATGCGCTCGGTGTCGAACATCAGGCCATCCATATCAAAAATGACGCCCTGGATCATAAAACAAAACTCCTTTCCGGGTCAAAAACACGGTTTGTACCCCTATTGTATCATTTTTTTGGCAGTTTGCACACACATCTGCTCATAATTTGGCGCAACTTACCCAGCCCAAAGATGAAAGATTTTGCGATTCCTTGCAAAAGCTGGTCATCCTATTATAATAGAAAACAATATTCGGCGTTTCGGGCGCAGGAACTGTGCGGCGCCCGTGATCAGGAAAGAGGGAAATTTATCATGTTGGATATCAAGATCACCCGTACCACTTCTCCCAAGGAGAAGCCGGACGAGAACAACCTGGGCTTTGGCAAGAAGTTCACCGACCATATGTTCGTGATGGACTACACCGAGGGCGAGGGCTGGCACGATGCCCGCATCGTCCCCTACGGCCCCTTTGAGCTGGACCCGGCTACCGTCGTGTTCCACTATGCTCAGGAGATCTTCGAGGGCATGAAGGCTTACCGGACTGCGGATGACACCGTCCAGCTGTTCCGCCCGGACTGCAACGCAAAGCGTTTCCAGGATTCTGCCGACCGTCTGTGCATCCCCAAGATCCCCGTGGAAGATTACATCCAGGCTGTGGAGACTCTGGTGGATGTGGACCGTGACTGGGTGCCTCACGCCGATGGTGCTTCCCTGTACATCCGTCCCTTCGTGTTTGCAAACGATGTGGGCCTGGGCGTGCACGCTTCCAAGCACTATATCTTCTGCATCATCGCGGCTCCGTCGGGCGCTTACTACGCCGAGGGCATCAACCCCGTGCGCATCTATGTGGAAGACGAGTACATCCGTGCCGCTCCCGGCCTGACCGGCTTCACCAAGTGCGGCGGCAACTACGCTGCTTCCATCAAGGCCGGTGAGCTGGCCGAGGAGCAGGGCTACGCACAGGTGCTGTGGCTGGACGGCGTCGAGAAGAAGTACGTCGAGGAAGTCGGCAGCATGAACATCATGTTCAAGATCGACGGCAAGGTCTACACTGCCGCCACCGTGGGCACCGTTCTGCCCGGCGTCACCCGCCGCAGCTGCATCGAGCTGCTGAAGGACTGGGGCTATGAGGTCGTTGAGGGCAAGATCGCCATCGCCGACATCATGGCCGCTGCCCGCGAAGGCAAGCTGGAAGAGGTGTTCGGCACCGGCACCGCTGCCGTTGTGTCCCCCGTCAAGGAGCTGGTCTGGAAGGGCGAGCACGCTTACATCGGCGACGGCAAGATCGGCCCTGTCACCCAGAAGCTGTACGACACCATGACCGGGATGCAGTGGGGCAAGATCCCCGACACCAAGGGCTGGATCGTTCCGGTCGAGAAGAAGTATTGATATCCTCAATTCTCCATTCAGAATTTAGCAAGCGCCGCCAGGCATCCGCTCGGCGGCGTTTGCTGTATCATGGCGGCAACCCTTCCGTCAAATTCCCGAAATTTTCCGGCGCAATTGCTTTCTTTCCTGCACAGTGTTAAACTGATTCCAGACAAAGGGCAGCCCTGCATAGCGGCGGGGTGCCTGTGCAGGAAAGATTGAGAGGGAAAAGCACCATGATCAAAAAATGGAGCGTGAGCTACCCGGCCGTCAACGGCACTGAGCAGCGCAGAGTGTACGTTTATCTGCCCACCATGTATGAGGCCGAGCCGGACCGCCGGTTCCCGGTGCTGTACATGTTCGACGGCCAGAACGTGTTTTTTGACGAAGATGCCACCTACGGCAAGAGCTGGGGCGTGGCCGATTATCTGGACTACACCGACACGCCGCTGATCGTGGCGGCGGTGGAGTGCAACGCAGGCCCCAACAACGAGCGTCTGGTGGAGTATTCGCCCTACCGGTTCGACGACCCCACCTACGGCCACTTCGACGGCAAGGGTCAGGCCACCATGAGCTGGTACATCCACCGGTTCAAACCCTTCATCGACCGCAACTTCCGCACCCTGCCCGACCGGGAGCACACCTTCATCGGCGGCAGCAGCATGGGCGGCCTGATGAGCCTGTACGCCCTGCTGCAGTACAACGACACCTTCAGCCGGGCGGCGGCCCTGTCGCCCTCCATCTGGGTGGCCCCGGATAAGCTGGCGGGCCTTGTGGGCCGGGCCAAGCTGGAGCCGGGCACCGTGCTGTACATGGATTACGGCTCCCGCGAGATGGGCAACCACGACGGCATGCGCTGCGGCTTTGTGGAGATGTGCAGCAAGGTGCTCACCCGCGGCATCCACCTCACCAGCCGCATCGTGCCCGGCGGCACCCACAGCGAAGCCAGCTGGGAAAAGCAGCTGCCCTTCGTGTTCCATACGCTGATGTACGAGCTGGAGGAAGCGTAAAAGCCTTCCCCCAAGGGGGAAGCCTGAATCAAGAAGGAGGAACCACTATGGAAATGCAGTATTTTAAGGATTACAGCCCCGCCCTTGGCCGGGATATGGAGTGCAAGATCTACGGCCATGCAGGCCGCCCCATGCTGTACATCCCCTGTCAGGACGGCCGGTTCTTTGACTTTGAGGACTTCCACATGGCCGACACCCTGGCCCCGTGGATCGAGTCCGGCCAGATCATGGTGCTTTCCATCGACACGCTGGACAAGGAGACCTGGTCCGACACCAACGGCGACCCCTACTGGCGCATCCGCCGCTATGAGCAGTGGCTGCACTACATCGTGGACGAGGCCGTGCCCAAGATCCGCTGCCTGTCCCAGGAGCGCAACGGCTGGGACGACCTGCCCGGCGTCATCGCCTTTGGCTGCAGTCTGGGTGCCACCCACGCAGTCAACCTGTATCTGCGCCGACCGGACATCTTCTGCGGATGTCTGGCACTCAGCGGCATCTACACCGCCCACTATGGCTTCGGCGACTACATGGACGAGCTGGTGTACCAGAACTCTCCCGTGGACTATATGCGGAACTTCCCCACCGACCACCCCTATATGGAGCTGTACCGGAACCAGAAGGCGGTCATCTGCTGCGGTCAGGGCGCCTGGGAGCAGCCGGACACCACCTGGTACCTCAAGCGCATCTTCGAGGCCAAGGGCATCCCCGTGTGGGTGGACCTGTGGGGCCACGACGTCAAGCACGACTGGGACTGGTGGTATAAACAGGTCGTGTATTACATGCCGTATATCCTGGGACAGCAGTAAAGCGAAATGGGACGAACCCTCTCAGGCGCTTCGCACCAGCTCCCCCGAAAGGGGGAGCTTTTGCAGTACCTTCCGGTAAAGCGTCAGAAGCTCGCCCTTCGGGAGAGCTGGCAGCGCCGCAGGCGTTGACTGAGAGGGTTTCGTTTTTATAGAGGAAAGAGGAATCGGAATACCATGAAGAATTTTATTTTTATCTCGCCGAACTTCCCCACCAACTACTGGCAGTTCTGCCGGGAGCTGAAGAACGATGGCATGAACGTGCTGGGCATCGGCGACCAGCCCTACGATGAGCTGAAGCCGGAGCTGAAGGACAGCCTGAACGAATACTACAAGGTGGGCAGTCTGGAAAACTACGATGAGGTCTACCGCGCCGTGGCCTTCCTCACCTTCAAGCATGGCCGCATCGACTGGCTGGAGTCCAACAATGAATACTGGCTGGAGCGGGACGCTGCCCTGCGCACCGACTTCCACATCACTTCCGGCTTCCAGACCTCAGATATGCCCCGCATCAAGTACAAGAGCAAGATGAAGGAGTGTTACCAGAAGGCTGGCATCGCCACCGCCCGCTATCACATGGTGGACGATCTGGCAGGCTGCAAGAAGTTCGTGGAGGAAGTGGGCTACCCGGTGGTGGTCAAGCCGGACAACGGTGTGGGCGCTTCCGATACCCACAAGCTGGCCAGCGACGCCGAGCTGGAGGCCTTTCTGGCCTACAAGGCCAAGGAGCACCCGGATGTTTCCTACATCATGGAGGAGTTCGTCCGGGCCGAGGTGAACAGCTACGACGCCATCATCGACGGCAGCGGCAACCCCATCTTTGAGGCGGGCAACGTCAGCCCCATGTCCATTATGGACATCGTGAACAACGACGACAACTCCATCTACTACATCATCAAGGACCTGCCCGAGGACACCCGCGCCGCCGGCCGTGCCGCCGTCAAGAGCTTTGGGGTGAAGAGCCGCTTTGTCCACTTTGAGTTCTTCCGCATGACCGAGGATCAGGCCAGCATGGGCAAAAAGGGCCAGATCGTGGCACTGGAAGTCAACATGCGCCCCTGCGGCGGCTTTACCCCGGATATGATCAACTTTGCCCGCTCCACCAACGTGTACAAGATCTGGGCCGATATGATCGCCTTTGGCGGTACCGATCTGCCGGTGGGTGAGCACTTCTACTGCGCCTTTGCCGGCCGCCGCGACGGCAAGCACTTCGTGTACAGCCACGAGCAGATCATGCAGAAGTATCAGGACAACATGCGTATGGTGGACCGCATCCCCGACGCACTGTCCGGTGCCATGGGCAACCAGATGTATGTGGCGAACTTCTCCACCCGCGAGGGTATGGAGCAGTTCTACTCGGACGTGCTGGCCGTGACCGACGACACCAACGCCGCCGCACAGGCCGAGCTGGCACAGGTGCTGGCTCTGGGGGAGCCCGACGCCGCCCCGGCTGCTCCTGCCGCAAAGCCCACCGCCGCCAAGCCCGCCCGCAAGGCACGCAAGTAATTCCCGCATAAACGACAAAAAGCAGCCCGCCTCCGGGGAAACTCCGGCGGCGGGCTTTGTTGTCCCCTGCGCCAAAGTGTGGTATACTGGACCAGAAAAAACAAAAAATGAGGTATCATCTATGAAAATTCCTGCAAACGGCTTTACCCATGCCGGCAAGTTCCACGCCGACGATGTGTTTGCCACGGCGCTGCTGCAGATCCTGCGGCCGGACATCAAGATCACCCGCGGCTTTACCGTGCCCGATGACTTTGACGGCATCGTGTACGACATCGGCTTTGGCATGTTCGACCACCATCAGGAGCCGCGGGAGTACCGCGCCAACGGCGTGCCCTACGCGGCCTTCGGCCTGCTGTGGCGGGTGCTTGGCCCCGGCCTTGTGGGTGAGCGGCAGGCCCGGCTCATCGACGAGAACTTCATCCAGCCGCTGGACCTGAACGACAACACCGGCGAGCAGAACAGCCTGTGTGACGCCATCGGCTTCTTCAACCCCGTGTGGGATTCCAAGGAGGATCAGGACGCCTGCTTTTTCCAGGCTGTGGCGGTGGCAAAGCAGATCCTGGAGCACCAGATCGACGCAGCCAACGCCGTGAACCGTGCCGACGAAAAGGTGCAGCAGGCCTACCGGAACTCCCGCGACGGCATCGTGGTGCTGCCCTGCTATCTGCCGTGGAAAAACGGCCTGTACAAGACCGACGCCCTGTTTGTGGTGTACCCCAGCCAGCGCGGCGGGTGGAGCGCCCAGTGCGTGACCGACCACAAGACCAAGCGCTCCAAGCTGCCCTTCCCCCAGAGCTGGGCCGGTCAGCCGCAGGAGGTCATCGAGCAGAAGAGCGGCATCCCCGGCATCAGCTTCTGCCACGCAAGCCGCTTCCTCATCACGGCCAAGGACAAGGAAACCGCCATTGCCGCCTGCCGTCAGGTGCTGCGCAACAATGGCCGCATCTGACCGCACGGCGCGGCCTAAGGCCGCCTTTGTGTATATGGTGCGCTGCACCGGCGGCCAGCTGTACACCGGTTGGACCAACGACCCCGCCGCCCGCCTGCGGGCCCACCGCAGCGGCAGGGGCGCGCGCTACACCCGCGCCCACGGGGCCGAGGGCGTTGCCTATCTGGAGCGCTGCGCCGACCGCTGTGCCGCCCTGCGCCGGGAAGCCGCCCTTAAAAAGCTGCCCAAGGCGCAAAAGGAGCTTTTGTGCACGGCGTGGCAGGCCGCCGGACGCCCCTTTGCGGAGCACGGCGCGGGCAGTGCCGGTTAAATCCCGTCCAAAATTGTAAATTCTGGATGCAATATTGCCTTTTGGCTTGATTTGTGTTGCAATTTTGTTAGAATTGTGATAGACATAAAGTGTGAATGTGTCTATTTTCAGGGGCGGCAGGCAAAGCCTGACACCCTGCAACAATTAAAGGAGGATGGAACGTGAGAAAAATCAACAAACTGGGCAAGCGTGCGGCCGCTCTGGTGCTGGCCGTTGGCCTTACCCTGTCCACGGCGGCTCCCGTACTGGCGGCGGACGCCGACGAGGTAGAGACCCCTGCAGCCCAGACCGAGCAGCAGGAAACCGACACGGAGGCTGACGAAGCCGATGTCGATACCGAGGCTGACGAAGCTGCTGCACTGCCGGAGCTGTCTGAGGACCGGGAGGTGGCAGAAGAGGACGAAGCCGCTGCCCTGCCGGAGCTGTCCGAGGACCGGGAGGTGGCAGAGGAGGACGAGGCCGTTGCAGACGAGGCTGCCTTGTTGAAAGGACATAAGCATAGCTGGAAGAAAGAAAAAACGGTTGCCCCTACTTGCACAGAGCAGGGATATACTGTTTACAAGTGTGCGTATAACCTTTTCGGGGTCGGATGCACGGCAACAAAAAAGGATGATTTCGTTCCTGCCCTGGACCACAACATGAGTGATTGGATCGTGGTGGAGGCTACCTGCACCACTGCCGGAGAAAAGTACCAGGTCTGCCAGCGCAGCGGCTGCAACCACAAGGTGGTAGAGGAGGGCTATGCAGAAGCCCATCCTGTTCTGGGCCATGATTTCGAGGGCGCAGAGTGGGTCATTGAAGCTCCCACCTGCACCACACCCGGCAAGCGCTATCAAGTGTGCAAGCGGGATGGCTGCAATGCAGAGAACGTTGATGAGACCTATGCAAAAGAGCATCCGGCTCTGGGCCACGCTTGGGGCAAGTATGTGAACGACAATAAGCCCGCCTGCGAGCAGCAGACCGGGACGGCACATTGCACCCGTGAGGGCTGCACCGCAACAGATACGAAGGATCTGCCCAACCTCGGTGCCAACAATACGACCCTGCCGCACAAGTTTACCCACTACGAAACGATTAAGGAAACCCATTATCAAGAACTCTTTGGTCAAAAAATCCCGTATGACGTTTATAAGAACCAGAGCACCTGTGATTACTGCCACAAGGAGACGAAAACCGTCAGTATCACAGACGGAGATTCGGCAAAGGATATCGCAACCGGTGCCGCTACCGATACTGCCCTGAAGAATGTGAATCTGGACGGCAAGACGGCAGATGAATATGTTGATGCAATCATCAACAAGGCTCTGGCAAATGCACAGGAAGCCGTCAAAAATGCCAAGACCAAGGAAGAAGCCCTTGATGCGCTGGATCAGATCTCCAGTACCGTGAAGTCCGAGCTGTCCAGTGTGAAGATCACGGTGGCGGGTGTCGGCGGCGATGTGAAGATCAGCGAGACTGACCTGAACAACGCCCTGAAGCCGCTGGACGATACCGTTGCCGACCTGAAGAGCAGCCTGAACGACAGCTTCCTGTCGCAGGACACCATCACCAATGTGGTGAATAAGCTGGCAGATGATGTGCAGGGCAGCAGCACGCCCAAGACCGGTATCCGGAAGATCCTCTATAACACCGTGTACGATACGATTTATAACCTTGGTGTGTCGGATGACAAGAAAAAGACAACGGATAATACACAGGTCATCAGCGATATGGTGCTCCAGTTGGTCAAGGAAGTCGTATCGAACGGAGACGAAGAAACCTGGAAGAATCTGACCGAATCCCTGGTGGATGACGCCATGAACTTGGCCGTGGATGAGCTCATGAAGGATAAGACCTACGCAAAGCTCCTCAAGACCAAGCTGGGTGCCGCCACGATGGAGGAAGTCCGTGCAGAGGTCAGGAAGCAGCTGGTGAATGACCCGGAGTTCATGAGCCAGGTGCGCAGCATTGCCAACAATGCAGCCTCCAATGCACAGAAGCGTGTGAACGGCGGCTGGCCGACCGAGAAGATCATGGACGGCCTGCAGAAAGACCTGCTGCCCGGCGTGACCGATCTGGTCTCGAATCAGGTCAGCAAGCTGGGTGCAAGCGCCGGTGATATCGTGGACAACAAGGTGTCCGACACCGTGCACAAGTTCCTGCCCGGCAAGCTGGGCGACTGGGTCAGCGATAAGATCGGCGGTAAGGTCAACGATGCCGTGACGGGTAAGGTGGATGACCTGAATAAGCAGGTCACCGACCTGATCAGCAGCACGATCAAGCAGCTCACCTGCGGTACTCATAACAAGGATACGGTGGAGATCGTGGCAGCAAAGTGCACGGAGGATGGCAAAAAGATCTACAAGTGCTCCAAGTGCGGTAAGGTCATGAAGACCGAGAAGATCAACGCAACCGGCCACACCCCGGTGACCGACCCCGCTGTGGCTCCCACCGAGACCACCGACGGCCTGACCGAGGGCAGCCACTGCGGCGTCTGCGGTGCTGTGCTCACGGCACAGGAAGTCATCCCCATGCGGGACCCCACCATTGACACCTGGTTCAGCCGTGCCGCTACCACCGAGGCCGACGCCAAGGCTGCCGGTTTTGACAGCGTGGACGCTGCCAATGCCGCTCTGGACGCCGCACTGGTGGAGGCAGGCTTTGACCCGGCCAACGCCGAGCACTTCACCGTGCAGGTCAACAGCAGCATCGGCGTGCTGCCCAACGACCGCTTCTCCGAAAGCGGCGTGACCGGCAAGCTCACCCTGCCGGAGGGCACCCGCGGCAAGACCGCACAGACCTACTATGCCGTGCAGATGTTCACCGCCGACACCCGGTTCCACAAGGCCGGTGACGTGGTGGTGACCCCCGTCAGCATTGACACTTACGCCAAGACGGGCCTGCAGTTCACCGTGTACAGCGAGGCTGTCATGGCCATTGCATGGAAGGCCCAGTAACCCCTTACATACCCCATAAAACCGCAGGGAGCGGCTCCTGAGACCGGGAGCCGCTCCCTTTTTGCGTGTTGGTCGGCGTGCTCGCCCTCTCAGCTTCGCATCCGCTCAGCAGCTCCCCCAAAGGGGGAGCCAAGGGCCTGACCGTAACGCCGACGGCGGCACCGACCCCTGAAACGGAACTTACCCTGAGCGCCGCCCGGCACCCTGCCCGGCGGCGCTCGTCTGCGTTTTGGGCGGCCTGCCCAAAAGGCCCGGCAGGGGCCCCGGCAGACTGCATGAGAATATACACCTGCATTGCATAATATGCGAATATATTCTCTTAAAATTGCATAAAGATGCAATTTGAACCAAAACGCCGTGCAAAGCCGCCCAAGGTTTGGCGGTTTTTAGCATTGACGAAAAAGCCGTACGGCGTATAATAAAACCATCCGAAGCGAACCGCAGATAGAGGGTGCAAGAGGGACGCTTGCATCAGGGAACAAAAGTGTATTTTTATAAAGGAGCGTTCATTATGAAAAAGCAGGATATCAAAAAAGTAGTGCTGGCTTATTCCGGCGGTCTGGACACCTCCATCATCATTCCCTGGCTGAAGGAAAACTACAACAACTGCGAGGTCATCGCCGTTTCCGGTGATGTGGGCCAGGGCACCGAGCTGGACGGTCTGGAAGAGAAGGCCAAGGCGACCGGCGCTTCCAAGCTGTATGTGCTGGACCTGAAGAAGGACTTTGTGGAGAACTACATCTTCCCCACCCTGAAGTTCGGCGCCAAGTACGAGGACTATCTGCTGGGCACCAGCTTTGCACGTCCCTGCATCGCCAAGGCTCTGGCCGACATCGCCATCAAGGAAGGCGCGGACGCCATCTGCCACGGCTGCACCGGCAAGGGCAACGACCAGGTGCGTTTTGAGCTGACCCTGAAGGCCCTGTGCCCCGATATGGCCATCATTGCTCCGTGGCGTGAGTGGGACATCAAGAGCCGTGACGAAGAGATCGACTACGCCGAGGCTCACCACATCCCCCTGAAGATCAACCGTGAGACCAACTACTCCAAGGACAAGAACCTGTGGCACCTGAGCCACGAGGGCCTGGATCTGGAATGCCCCGCCAACGAGCCCCAGTACAACAAGCCCGGCTTCCTGGAGCTGGGTGTCAGCCCGGAGCAGGCTCCCGACACCCCGACTTATGTGACCATCCACTTTGAAAAGGGCATCCCCACCGCCGTGGACGGCAAGGAAATGGGCGCTGTGGAGCTGGTGGAGTACCTGAACAAGCTGGGCGGCGAGAATGGCATCGGCCAGCTGGACATCGTTGAGAACCGTCTGGTGGGCATGAAGAGCCGCGGCGTGTACGAGACTCCCGGCGGTGCCATCCTGTACAAGGCCATCAACGTGCTGGAGACCATCACCCTGGACAAGGAGAGCTCTCACTTCAAGGCACAGCTGGCCCAGAAGTACGCCGACATCGTCTACAACGGCCAGTGGTTTACCCCGCTGCGTGAGGCTCTGGACGCCTTCGCCGACAGCCTGGAAAAGACCGTGACCGGCGATGTGAAGCTGAAGCTGTACAAGGGCAACATGATCAACGCCGGCGTCACCTCTCCGTATACCCTGTACGACGAGCAGACCGCTTCCTTCGGCGAGGACGAGGACTACAACCAGGCCGATGCTGCAGGCTTCATCAACCTGTTCGGCCTGTCCATCAAGGAGCGCGCAAAGCTGTCCAAGAACTGGCCGGAGGTCAAGTAAGTTTTAACATCTTCCCTTTCGTGTGTTTTCACACTTTCACACGAAAGTTAACCGGCATCGTTGCCGGCGGCACCGCCGCAGGAGCGTTTTCCCCTGCGGCGGCTTTGCCGTTTTTATAAGGAGTTTATTTTTATGGCAGAACAACTCTGGAAGGGCCGCTTTTCCAAGGCGGTGGACTCCCGCGTGAACGACTTCAACTCCTCCATCCGGTTCGACCAGCGCATGATCGCGCAGGATATGCGCGGCAGCGGTGTGCACGCCGCCATGCTGGCCAAGCAGGGCATCATCTCGGAGAAGGATTGTGAGGATATCCTCAACGGTCTGGCCTCCATCGCAGATGATCTGGCCTCCGGCAAGCTGGAGATCGACCCCAACGCCGAGGATGTGCACACCTTTGTGGAGCAGACCCTCACCGCCCGCATCGGCGATGCCGGCAAGCGCCTGCACACCGGCCGCAGCCGCAACGATCAGGTGGCACTGGATATCCGCCTGACCCTGCGGGACTACAGCCACACTCTGCAGGCCTACATCGTGGAGCTCATCAAGGTCATCTGCAGGAAGGCCAGCGAGAACACCACCGCCGTCATGCCTGGCTATACCCACCTGCAGCGCGCCCAGCCCATCACCTTCGGCCACGCGCTCATGGCCTACGCCTCCATGCTGCTGCGGGACCTGCAGCGTTTTGAGGATGCCACCGCCCGCATGGACGCCCAGTGCCCGCTGGGCTCCGGCGCCCTGGCCGGTACCACCTACCCGCTGGACCGCCAGTTCACCGCCGAGAAGCTGGGCTTTGCTGCCCCCTGCGCCAACAGTCTGGACGGTGTGTCCGACCGTGATTTCTGCATCGAGCTGGCCAACGCCATCTCCATTTGCATGATGCACCTGTCCCGCCTTTCTGAGGAAATTATCCTGTGGTGCAGCTGGGAGTTCAAGTTCATCGAGCTGGACGACGCGTTCACCACCGGTTCGTCCATCATGCCCCAGAAGAAGAACCCCGACGTTACCGAGCTCATCCGCGGCAAGACCGGCCGCGTCTACGGCGACCTGAACACCCTGCTGGTGATGATGAAAGGCCTGCCCCTGGCTTACAACAAGGACATGCAGGAAGACAAGGAAGCCATCTTTGACGCCGTGGACACGCTGGAACTGTGCCTGAAAACGGTGACCCCCATGCTGGACACCATGAAAACCATCCCGGCCAACATGCGCCGCGCCGCTGCCAAGGGCTTTATCAACGCCACCGACTGCGCCGACTACCTCACCAAGAAGGGCATGCCCTTCCGGGATGCCTACAAGCTCACCGGCTGCATGGTGTCGGACTGCATTGCCAAGGACAAGACGCTGGAGGAACTGACCCTGGACGAGTTCAAGGGCTACAGCGGCCTGTTTGAAAAGGATATCTACGAAGCCATTGATCTGGTCAAGTGCTGCGAGGGCCGCACCAGCTACGGCGGCCCCAGCGAAGCCAGCGTGAAGAACCAGATCGCACTGGCGGCTGCACAGCTGACCGCCTGGGAGGAAAAGAACGCATGAGCGTAAAAGTATTCATTGACGGCTCCTCCGGCACCACCGGCCTGCGCATCGCCGACCGGCTGGCTGCACGCCCGGAGATCGAGCTGCTGTCCATTTCGGCCGAGGGCCGCAAGGACGTGAACGAGCGGGCAAAGGTCATCAATTCGGCGGACCTTGCCTTCCTCTGCCTGCCGGATGCAGCTTCCAGAGAGGTCATGCCTCTGCTGCGTCCGGACGTGAAGGTGCTGGACACCTCCACCGCCTTCCGCACCGATGCCGCCTGGGACTACGGCTTCCCGGAGCTGAAGGGCCAGAAGGAAAAGATCAAGAATTCCGATCGTGTGGCGGTGCCCGGCTGCTATGCCAGCGGCTTTATCAGCATCGCCCGCCCGCTGGTGGAGCTGGGTCTGGCCCCGAAGGACTATCCCTTCAGCTGCACCGGCATTTCCGGTTACTCCGGCGGCGGCAAAAAGATGATCGCCGAGTATGAGAGCGCCGACCGCCCGGTCCACAGCAAGCTGGACGCGCCCAAGAGTTACGGCCTGGGCCTTGCCCACAAGCATCTGCCGGAGATGAAGGAGATCAGCGGGCTGGCTCATACGCCCATGTTCGTGCCGGTGGTGTGCGATTACTACTGCGGCATGCAGGTGCTGGTGCCGCTGGACCTGACCGTGGCCGGTACCACCGCCGAAGCCGTGGCCGCCGGTCTGGCAGACTACTATAAGGATGCCGCCACCGTGAAGGTGCACGCCCTGAACGAACCTCTGCCGGAAAACGGCCTGTACTCCAACGCCATGGCCGGCACCGACCGCATGGAGCTGTACCTGACCGTGAACGCCGCAGGCGACCAGATGATGCTGGTGTCCCTGTTCGACAATCTGGGCAAGGGCTCTTCCGGCGCAGCGGTCCAGTGCATGAATCTGATGCTGGGCCTGCCGGAGACCCAGGGGTTGGAATAAACTTGTATCGCACACGGGCAGTGTCCTTGCCCTCTCCGTCTGCTCACTTTGTTCGCATCCACACTCGTTCCCCTTTTTGTCGCCGATGGCGACATCTTCCCCCGACCGGGGGAAGTCTGTCAAAGGGAGAGGCCTTGGCAAAGAGATGAAGTTTGCGTGGACTGCCAAGGGCTCCCCCATTGGGGGAGCTGGCGAACGTATGTGAGCCTGAGAGGGCGAGCTTGTTTGTGTGAAACGTGTTTGTGGGAAAGGAGAATCTTTATGCAGTACAAAGAAGTTATGGGCGGCATCTGTGCTCCCAAGGGGTTTGCGGCTGCCGGGGTCCATTGCGGCATCCGCGCAAACCATAGCGAAAAATACGATCTGGCACTCATCAAGGCAGAGGTGCGCTGTGCCGCTGCCGGTGTGTACACCACCAATAAGGTGTGCGGCGCACCCATCAAGGTGGACCGCGCCCATCTGGCCGACGGCTATGCCCAGGCCATCGTGGTGAACAGCGGCAACGCCAACACCTGCGCCGCCAACGGCGTGGCGCTGGCCGAGGAATGCTGTGAGCTGGTGGGCAAGGCACTGGACATCGACGCCATGGACGTTCTGCCCGCTTCCACCGGCGTCATCGGCCAGCCCATGGTCATCGACCCCTTTGCCCGGGGCATCCCTGCCGCCGCCGCCAAGCTGGCCGCCACCGAGCAGGGCAGCACCGATGCCGCTACCGCCATCATGACCACCGATACCCATAAAAAGGAGTACGCCATCCAGTTTGAGCTGGGCGGCAAGATGTGCACCGTGGGTGCCATCGGCAAGGGCAGCGGCATGATCGCCCCCAACATGGCCACCATGCTGGCCTTCTACACCACCGACGCGGCGGTGTCCCCTGTCCTGCTGGAAAAGGCCCTCAAGACCGTGGTGCCCGGTACCTACAACCAGATGAGCGTGGATCTGGACACCTCCACGAATGATACCCTCATCATCATGGCTTCCGGCCTTGCCGGCAACCCGGAGATCTGCGAGGAAAACGAAGATTACCATGCCTTTGTGGCAGCCCTGACCGCCATTGCGGAGCATATGTGCGCCGAGCACGCCGGTGACGGTGAGGGCGCCACCCACCTCATCACCTGCGAGGTGACCCACGCCCCCGACCTGAAAACCGCCCGTGCGGTGTCCCGCAGTGTGGTGTGCTCCAACCTGTTCAAGGCGGCGGTCTTTGGCCGCGACGCTAACTGGGGCCGCATCCTGTGCGCCATCGGCTACACCCCCGGCGATTTCTCCATCGACAAGGTGTGCGTCTGGCTGTCCAGCGCCGCCGGTGAGGTGTATGTGTGCGAGAACGCCGCCTACCACCCCTACAGCGAGGACGAGGCCGCCAAGGTGCTGGCCGAGCACGATGTGCTGGTCAAGGTGGATATGGGCACCGGCGACGCCAGCGCCAAGGCCTGGGGCTGCGACCTGACCTACGATTACGTCAAGATCAACGGCGATTACCGCACCTGATAGGAGCAGACACAGATGAAAAATGAAGAAATGGCCCGGTTGTTTTCCGAGGCCACCCCTTACATCCAGAAATATCACGGAAAGACCATGGTGGTGAAGTACGGCGGCAATGCCATGATCAACGAAGAACTCAAGAACGCCGTCATGAACGATCTGGTCACCCTTACCCTGCTGGGCGTGCGGGTGGTGCTGGTGCACGGCGGCGGCCCGGCCATCAATGAGATGCTCAAGAAGGTGGGCGTGGAGAGCCATTTCGCCAACGGTCTGCGCGTCACGGATGACGCTACCATGGAGATCGTGCAGCAGGTGCTGGCCGGTAAGGTGAATAAGGATCTGGTGGCAAAGCTGCGGGGCCGCGGCGTGGGCCTGTGCGGCATGGACGGCCAGATGCTGCGCTGCACCGAGCTGGACCCCCAGCTGGGCCATGTGGGCGAGATCGTCCATGTGGATGCCACCCTGATCGCCAGCCTGCTGGACGGCGGCTTCATCCCGGTGATCGCAACCGTCGGCATGGATGACCTGGGCCAGGCCTACAACGTCAACGCCGATACCGCAGCGGCTCAGATCGCCATTGCCCTCAAGGCCGAAAAGCTGGTGTCCATGACCGATATTGCGGGCCTGCTGCGGGACAAGGACGACGAGAGCACCCTCATCCCCGAGGTGGAAGTGTCCGAGATCGAGGGCTACAAGTCCGCCGGGATCATCGCAGGCGGCATGATCCCCAAGATCGGCGGCATGGCCGATGCCATCTATCAGGGCGTGCACGAAGCGGTCATCATCGACGGCCGCGTGCCCCATTCCATCCTGCTGGAGCTGTTCTCCGACCGCGGCTCCGGCACCCGCTTCTACCGCCGCAGCCACCGGGAATAAGCATTGCGGAAAACCGGAGATGGACTTATAATAAGAGCATAAACAGGCTTCCCCCAAGGGGGAAGCCTGACTCCACCCGACAGGAGGTACATCTATGGATTCTGAAAAAGTCATCAAGCGGGACAATGCCTACGTCCTGCACACCTATAACCGCAACCCCGTGGTGCTGGAAAAAGGCCACGGCCTGTATGCCGAGGGCCCCGAGGGCCAGAAGTATCTGGACTTCACCAGCGGCATCGGCGTCAACAGCCTGGGCTACTGTGACCTGGCCTGGGCCGAGGCCGTGTCCGACCAGGCCCACAAGCTGCAGCACACCTCCAACCTGTACTATACTGCCCCCTGCGGCAAGCTGGCCAAAAAGCTGTGCAAGCGCACCGGCATGAGCAAGGTGTTCTTCGGCAACTCCGGTGCCGAGGCCAACGAGGGTGCCATCAAGGCCGCCCGCAAGTACAGCGTGGACCACTACGGCAAGGACCGCACCACGGTCATCACGCTGGTCAACAGCTTCCATGGCCGCACCATCGCCACCCTGACCGCCACCGGTCAGGAGGTGTTCCACAACTATTTCGGCCCCTTCAATGAGGGGTTCCTGTACGCCCCGGCGGGGGATATCGAGGCGCTGCAGGAGCTGGTGGACCGCAACACCTGCGCCGTCATGCTGGAACTCATCCAGGGCGAGGGCGGCGTCATGGCGCTGGACCCCGACTATGTGCAGGCTGTGCGCAAGCTCTGCGATGAAAAAGATCTGGTGCTCATTGTGGACGAGGTGCAGACCGGCGTGGGCCGCACCGGCACCTTCCTGTGCTGCGAGCACTACAACCTCAAGCCGGATATCGTTACCCTGGCCAAGGGCCTGGGCGGCGGTTTGCCCATCGGTGCCGTGCTGCTGAACGAAAAGGTGGCCGGCGGCATGGGCCCCGGCACCCACGGCTCTACCTTCGGCGGCACCCCGGTGGTCTGCGCCGGTGCCAACGTGGTGGTGGACCGCATGGACACCGGCTTCCTGGCCAATGTCAACGACCGCGCCGTGCAGCTGCGTGCCGGCATCGCCAAGCTGCCCCATGTCAAGAGCATTTCCGGCATCGGCCTGATGGTGGGCATTGAGTTCTACGATGTGACCGCCGCCGATGTGCTGGCCGCCTGCCGCGAAAAGGGCCTGCTGGTGCTTACCGCCAAGACCCGCCTGCGCCTGCTGCCCCCGCTCACCCTCACCGCCCACGATGTGGACATGGCACTGGAGGTCCTGGCCGAGGTGCTGGGTGCAATGGAGCCGACGGCTCCGAAGGAGCAGGCATGAAAAATCTGCTGAAAATGAGCGATCTGACCCCCGGCGAGCTGACCCACATCCTGGATGTGGCCGACCAGCTCAAGGCACAGCAGAAACTGGGCGGCACCGCCCCCCTGCTGGCCGGTAAAACGGTGGCCATGCTGTTCTCTAAGGCGTCCACCCGCACCCGCACCAGCTTTGAGGTGGGTGTGTACCAGCTGGGCGGCCTGGGCAATTACATGAACACGTCCGAGCTGCAGGCCGGCCGGGGCGAGCCCCTCAAGGACACCGCCCGCGTGCTGGGCCGCTACTACGACTGCGTGGTCTGGCGCACCTACCGCCAGCGGGATCTGGAAGAATTTGCCGAGCTGGCCGGTGTGCCGGTGATCAACGGCCTGACCGACTATGCGCACCCCTGCCAGGTGCTGGCCGACCTGATGACCATCCGGGAGCGCCGCGGCACCCTGGCCGGGCGGAAGCTCTGCTTTGTGGGCGACGGCGGCAGCATGGCCAACAGCCTCATCGTGGGCGGCCTGCTGGCCGGGATGCAGGTCACCTGCGTCTGCCCGGAGGCTTACCGCCCCGCCGCCGACGTACTGATGCTTGCCCACAAGTACGGCAGCGCTTTCCACTTCACCTCCGACCCCGTCGAGGGCGTGCGGGACGCGGATGTGGTGGCCACTGCCGTGTGGAACACTGCCGCTCCCGGCACCGCCGAGAGCGAGCAGCGCCTGCGGGATTTTGTGGGCTTCCAGCTCACCGGCAAGCTGCTGGAAGCCGCCAAGCCCGACGCCATGGTGCTGCACTGCCTGCCCGCCCACCGGGGCGAGGAGATCTCCACCGCCGTGTTCGAGCAGCACGCCGACGAGATCTTTGACGAAGCCGAGAACCGCCTGCATGTGCAGAAAGCCGTGCTGGCCATTCTGCTGGCGGGCAAGTAAAACCCTGAAAAAAAGCAGAACCCCCTTGGGTCATCGGGCCCGAGGGGGTTCTGTTATGAAAGGGTATCGAACTGCCGTGCTGCTTGCGGAACCACACGGCAGGCGGGGGTGGCTTTAGTTCATGCGGCGGTTCTTGCGGTCCAACACAAAGCCTGCGGCCAGCAGGAACATACCGCTGAGGGCACTGCCCACCACCGCCAGCCAGTTTGCACCGGTCTGGGGCAGGGCGGCAGGAGCAGCAGTGGAAGCAGCAGCAGCGGCTTCCGGCTTTGCATCCTGCACCACGTTCTGTGCGGCTGCGGGGGCCACAGCAGCGTCAGCGGTGGTGTCTGCGGCAGGCGTGTCAGCCGGTGCAGTGACGTCCTGCACAGGGGCATCCGGGGTGGACGGGACGTCCGGCTTGTTGGGGGTGTCCGGCTTGTTGGGGGTG
>SKEO01000754.1_pt1 | contig 29371 bp, 29 predicted proteins | sample 4826801 | NCBI WGS metagenome assembly SKEO01 (sample SAMN11008807, study PRJNA524170) | human gut metagenome | biome: Human fecal sample; material: Feces; isolation source: fecal sample from pouch patient p3 | host: Homo sapiens | place: Israel: Tel-Aviv | collected 2016-02-25 | reverse complement strand
ATATTTTATAAAATGGAATTATACTGTGTATAACATGAAACAGACAAATCGGAATTTGAAAGGATGATGATATGATGGATAAATTAAAAAAGAACATGGTTTTCTACCTACTGTTGCTGATAGATTTTTATATCGTTCCTTGGTTTATAAAAAACACAGGAAGTGCAATGATTGTTATGTTAGTAATTATTCCTCTAATATGTTTAATAACCTCTGTTTTTTATGGGATTAGGAATGGTTTTAACTTCTGGTATATTTTGATTGTAGCAATAATGTTTGCGCCATCTATATTTATATTTTATAACTCAAGTGCATGGGTTTATGTAGTTGGATATGCTGTTATTGCATTATTGGGAAATTTAATAGCATTGCCATTAGGAAAAAGATAACTTCCAGTTTGTATGCAACAAACGTTTGAACACTTTTTGAACACCGCAACCGTGATGAAGTCTTCAAAGCCCCTTTCTATCAGTATTTGAGATTAAGTAAAACGGTTCGATTCCGGTCTGCGGCATTATTTTTTTCTCTGAGATTTTTGTGAAGTCAATGTTTGCAAGAATCTCAGAGTTTTTTGTTTTATGCATTCCATTTGGAGGTAAGGATATTATTCAAAAAATAATGGCATTGCATCTCATCTTACGAGATACAATGCCGTTATTTTGAAGTCTTCACACTTTCATTGAAAAGTGGACCTGGCGGGAATCGAACCCAAAAGATTTTTGCCAAAAGTGGCGGTTTTATCACGCTTTCTTCGGTTCGTGTTGCATATCGTGTTGCATGATTTGAGTGAAATGCTCGTTTATCTTGTCGGTAAACTTCTTTTCCTCAGACTCAATAGTACCACGATATACCTTTTTGAGCACCTTGTCAGACTTCCAACCACCACGTTTCATGATGTACTGATCCGGAATATTAAGTGCGTGCATGATGGATACGACGACACGCGACAGTTACAAAAATGCTCCGCACAAGTTCTGGGAAGACGGAAGTGGTATAAATGTATTGACACGTGACCTGAACGACAAATTCAGTGGAACGACAGAAAATCGTCCGCAAAGCCCACAAAATAACCAACAGTATTTTGATACAACGCTGAACAAGATGTTGTATTACATTAACAATAACTGGGTCGATGCTATGGGAGAAGTAATTAACTAAATGGGGCTATATGAATCTACTGATTTTATTGAATTTGAATTAGATAATAAAAGTTAATGTAATAAAAAATAGAAAAATGTTTAAATATGCGTAAGTTTTTCTGAGTTCAATTGTTATCATATATAGAGACTATGTGATGTTACGAAAGGGGAAAAGAAAAATGCCAAAAACAGAGTATGTTGAAAAAACAATATATAATATCGAAGGAGTAAATGTGGATTTTATTAAAGATGGAAAGAATGTCCGTAATGAAGTACAACTTCCTAATAATTATAAAGCGGGAAAAGCAACTAAAAATGCATACAGTGTAGCTCAGTTCAAAGATAAGCTAAAAAAGCAATTTGCAGGATATGATTTTAAAGTATATGATGGTAACGGAAATGTGTGCCGGGGGAATATGCTTTTGGGAACGGTTAGAGATACATATCTTGATGATGAAAATTAGATTGCCAATATAGTAAGAGGAGTTGAAGAAATTTTCTGAGGTGGAAAGATGATAAAGGAGTAATATAGGATGAGTGAGATGTTGAATTCGCTGGGAACTAATAAAGATTCGTTGACCGTACTTATTGTGATACTCACATTTATAACAAGCATCTTTTCACTCGTCTTTTCTGTAAGAAATAATAAGGCAGTACATTACATTAATTCTGTTACTAAAAACAGAGTAGAATGGATCGGGAATTTACGAGATACAATTTCAAAATTTCTTTCAATATTAAATACAGAGGAATTTACGGAGAACTTTGTTTCTCCAAAAGAGATGTTAGAACAAGACTATGGCGCAAAAACAAAAGAATTATGTCAACTAGGTGTAAAAATAAAGTTATTGTTAAATTTTTCGGATGAATTAGATAACGAGATAATCAAAGCGATTGACTTGCAAATAGTTAATTATAAGCTATTGTGTGAAAAAATATTGAATTGTGCATTTAAGGACTTAGATAATGGAAAAGAGATATTTGTGCCAAGTGGTGAAATATATGAATTGCAGAAGAATATTGAAAAAATATCAGAAGATATAATTAGAGATTTTCAAATTTATTTAAAATCAGAATGGAATCGTGTTAAATATGAGTCACAGGGGAAAAAATATGAAAAAGAAACGCAAGAATTTGACTTAATGGAATTAAATAAAGAATATGATGATCCAGATTATGAAAATGAAGTTTGGAAACGTTTTTGCATAAATATCAAAGCAAAACTCAAGAGACTATCAAAAACTCCGTGTTTTATCATATTTATGTTTGGAATGTTTATTATTATGATATTTTTGATTATAGCTTAGAAAAAGAGAGGAATAAAACCTCTCTTTTTCTATGAAGGGGGAAAGAAATATGGAAATCAGAGCAAGACCGAAAGGTCTTATTTTTATACTCAAAAACAGAGAAAAGAAAGGAAAACAGCATGGAAACAATTATTTCAGCCTGCATCTCAGCAGGCGTAACACTTGTAATCTGCCTGTTGAACAATCACGGGCAGCAGGAAAAGACTAGAGCTCTTATGGAATACAAGCTGGATGAGCTGACCAAAAGAGTAGACGAACACAACCATGTGGTTGAACGTACATATAGTATAGAGAGGGAACTCTCCATACAGAAAGAGCAGATCAAGGTAGCAGACCATAGAATTGAAGATTTGGAGGGAATTGAACATGAACATTGAAACATTAATGCAGTACATGAGTTACATTTTGGCAGGAATCGGAGTGCTGGCCTTCTTGGTCAGCGTGATCGTGCAGGCAATCAAGGAGATGCCGGCACTGAAAAAAGTGCAGACGAATGTTGTGGCACTGATCACATCACTGATCCTGACACCGGCAGCAGTAATCGTCTTGTGCACCTATTATCAGATAGCAATTGAGTGGTATTACATTTTCGCATCATTCATTGCCGCTTTTATAGTTTACCTGGTCAGTACAGGTGGTTGGGAACGTGTGACAGAGATGTGGAATCGGAATACATATAAGAAAAAATAGAATTGCACCAGTGCAAGAAAGGAGAATATCATGACAGAACAGACGGTAAAAGAAATTATTAAGAGTTTTGCCTACGGACTTTCAGCAAAGGAAATCTCAGACAATGAGGGCACATCATTGGAAACTATGCAGAAATTCGCAGAGGAGCACGTAGCAGAGATCGAACAGAAGAAAGGTGGATGGTATGAGTAAACCTATCATTGATGTATCTTACCACAACGGAGTCATTAACTGGGAAAAGGTAAAGGCATCTGGTTGTGCCGGAGCTATCCTTAGATGTGGATATGGAGATGATATCGCATCACAGGACGATAAGCAGTGGATTCGCAACCTTGCAGAGTGCGAAAGACTTGGAATTCCGGTAGGAGTCTATCTGTACAGCTACGCTACTTGTGACAGACAGGCAAAATCAGAGCTTGAGCATATCTTGAGATTAATCAAAGGGCATACATTTCAGTTACCTATTTTCATCGATGTTGAAGAGCCGGGTACACAGGGGTACGCTTCTAGCTGCTGTGAAATTGTCTGCGAGGGACTTAAAGCGAATGGATATACTCCTGGAATCTACGCTTCGCTGAGTTGGTTCAACAACTGCCTCGGCAGCGTGCGCGGAAAGTATGTTGAGTGGATGGCAAGATACAAGAATCTTCCGGAAGATACATACAATGGTCAGTATGCTATTTGGCAGTATGCTTCTGATGGACAGGTAGATGGAGTCAGTGGAAGAGTAGATGTCAATCATTGTTATATGGAATTTGGTGGAAGTGTTCAGCCTGTTACACCGTCAGCACCATCTAAGCCGGTAGAAAAGAAAGACTTAGGACAGGTCGATATTACATATCAGGCTTTCACAGACAGATGGTGGCCACCAGTGGTGAATAAAATCAACTGGGCTGGAAAAAGTGATGATGTTTCGATTAAGTGGCTTGCCATTAAAGTAAGCAAAGGAAGTATCCGGGCACGCGTCTATACGCAGGCTAATAGTTGGTTGCCATATCTTACATTCGGCAACAGCTATGATCTGAATGACAAGAAGAATGGAATCCTCGGAGATGGTTCAGAGATTCTTGCAGTTGAACTGTACTACATCACACCGGAAGGATATAAGTACAAGATGGTTCACTACAGAGTTTCTGTTAAGAACAATCCAAACTTCTACAGCGAGCAGATCGATACGCTGACAGCAAGCGGTGCAGATGGATATGCAGGAGATAAGAAGAGATTTGTTGATAAGTTCCAGGCTTGGATTGAGTAAAAAAGACGCCCCAGAGTAGCTTTGGGGCATTAATATTGTATCATCAATAATATATATGGCTTAGTAATACGTTCCGGATATAGATTGAACAAAGTAATGACTTAGATGATTATAGTTATCACAAACCATTATCCTCTGATAGAAACAATAGGAGGATAATGGCTTAACAAAAAGAATACAAATTAACAAGGCGTTGACAAAATTAACAACTTAGTGTATAATGCAAAATGTAAAGGAGAAAAACATGTATACACAATGGAGGGAACAATTATGCTGACGAGATTTGGGAAAAAGTTGCGCACGTTACGCTTGGAAAAAGACCAAAGATTAAAAGATATGGCTGATGAACTTGGAGTTACCGCTGCATATCTGTCAGCTGTAGAAAATGGAAAACGAAGCGTACCTGATCTATGGATAGGAAAATTATCTGATAGATATGGCCTTTCTGATAGTGAAATTGAAGAACTACAGAAATTGGCGTATGAGGATAAAACTAATATTAAAATTGACTTGAATGATGCAGAAGATGCAGAAGTAGGTTTAGCTTTATCTTTTGCAAGAAAATTCAAAGATTTGTCGGATGAACAGGTAAGCGAAATTCAAAGGATACTTGACGAGTAAGAAAAGGAGGAAATAATGGCAAAATGCATCGCAGATCCAATTTCTAGAAAAGATATAAGAATGATGGCAAATCGGATTAGAATCATAGAAAGAAGCTATGGAAATTTATATTTTGACATTGTTCATTTTTTAGAAGTTACCTTACCTAAAATTGATCCAAGTTTTACTTTTTTGGTAAAACCGAGAAGTGAAATGGGAGAATGCCATGGACTTACATATCCAGATAGAAATGAAATTCAAATTAGAGAAGATGTATATGAAAGAGCATGCAATGGAAGTGGAAGAGATAGGCTGACAATGGCACATGAGTTGTTTCATTTGCTCTATCACTGTAAAGAAAATATAAGTTATGCTCGTAGTGACAATATAGAAATTTATAGAGATCCGGAATGGCAGGCAGATGCATTTGGAGGAGAATTGTTAATTCCATACGATCTAATTGTAGGAATGACTCCGCAGCAAGTAGCTATTGAATGTCGAGTATCGCTTGCTGCGGCAAAATGTCAACTTAGAAAAAGATGATGTGTCAAGCTGAAAAGCTTTATACATAGAAAAAACCAAGCACACAAAGTGCTTGGCACTACCGAAAGAAAACTATATCGTTTGCTTCGGCCAGTTATACTTTTCTCTGAACAAGTTCAGTATAGCACGGTATAGTTCCTTTTGGCAAGTGGAAATACCGAAAGGAGAAGATACGTATGTACATTTTTAGAGCGTCAAGGAAGTTACCTGATGGAACAAAAATTTACGCACGTGACTATGGAAAACGTTGTTTTCCTATCTGGATTGGTCCAGGGCCAGAGCCAGAAGTAACAAAACACGTGTATTATTAATAGACAACTAACAGTAATAAGCTGGCCGATAAGCTGTTCTATTTTGAAAAGGAGAATAATAAAATGGCAAAAACAAAATCAAGTGTACGTGGAGTACAGAATAAAAAAATTGTAACAGTAAAAGGTTATACGAGAAAAGATGGCACACATGTAGGTGCGCATAGACGTTCAACGCCAAACTAGAGCAAATCCCGGATTGATAGTCCGGGATTTTTTCGATACCCCGGAGTCTTGCTCTCCGGGGCGGAATATTGTATCATCTAATTTCGTGTTGCATTTTGATGCATTTCGTGTTGCATAGAATTACAAGATAACCATTATTTTTCTAAAATATAATAATCATTACAAATAATAAAAATGCGGGAAAGCCTTTATTTATAGGCATTTCCCGCATTTACTTATTTTACGCACTTTCATTGAAAAGTAGACCTGGCGGGAATCGAACCCGCGTCCAAAAACCTGTCCCATGTACTTCTACTATCATAGTCAGTTATTTGACATTCCCTCTGCCGTACGAAAACTAACATCCTTACGGGTTCAGTAGCTTCATAATACGCCTGACGGCTCAAAGCTTTGCCATCATCGTTTCTCACATAGTCGGTGCCAGATTCCTAAAGTGTGAGTGCTTCAGGGCTGACATGCAGCATTTAGGCTGCAGCTAATTCGAAATTATCGTTAGCGTTTAATTTTAAGTTTGCGATTTAACGCATCAGCCTACGGATAGCTTCTCCATCTTCGAGATCCCTGTCGAAACCAGTACAAGCCCTGATCAGGGTAGAGTAATGAATACTCTCTACTGTAACAGACACGTCCTTGCGTGTGCTGTACATATTAATATAGTAAAAAGAAATATAAATGTCAAGTGGTTATTGCGTTAAAAGAAGTAAAAAAGCAGTAAAAAAGTTACTGTTCACACGCTACTATCCCGCGAGGCGTTTTGGCATGAATATGCCAAAATCCCGAAACATTGTACAACCTTTACAAATTCGTCCATTATCATTGCTATTTTTTGGTAAAAAGAGTATACTTTAAAGCACTAAACACCAGGAGTATAAAATTATGAACACACACTCATCCGGATATTACAGCATAGACAAAGACTATAATATCCTAAGCTATAACGACACTGCCAAACAACTGTACCCCAATCTCCAGCCGGGAGTGAAATGCTATAAGGCACTTATGGGGCTTGATTCCCCATGCCCGCCCTGCCCTGTAGCACTGGGGATACAGGGGCCAAAGACCTACCTGGATCCGATCCGTCATATTTATGAGACAGTTGATGCAGTAGAGACTGTACAGCCCGACGGTAGCAGAGGACATGCACTTGTATTCAGCACAGTAGCCGAAGGAGAAAGCCTGTCAAAGTCTATTCCCACAGGTGAGAACTCTCTCCGTCTGCTGGGTGCCATCAACCTGCTTGCTTCTGACTACATGTCTGTTTATGGCGTAAACCGGGAAACCGGGAAAATCTCCGTATATCGTTCCAGATTTACTGATGCTTTTGCGGATATTAAAGATAATGCAGACTATAAGCTGTCATTTAATTTTATCATCCAGAAATATATTCATCCGGATGAGCGTTCCTATGTGTCCAGACACCTGAATTATGAAACCCTGCTGGAAAGACTTTCTCAGGAAGCCTCTTTCAAAATCCATTTCAGGGTTGTCACAGATACTGTCCATTACTATTATCTGCTCATTGCCAGAAACGGAAACGCTGATGACTATCGGGATTTCGTAATTGCAGTGGCCTGTGAAGACAATGATGTGACAGCACGCAAAATCTATGAAAATCAGCTCCACTCTCTTCTGGCATCCATTACCCATGCTGCCGGCTACTTTCATCTCGACCTTACAGATGATAAGATTCTGAAAATCGGAGGCACTTCTGCCCTGGCCTATAAGATAGATGCTGACGCTTCCATTGATCATTTTATTGCAGAGACTGCTGTTTTTATACCGGTATTAAAGGACAGAAACGATTTCATAAACGCATTTTGCCGCAGTTCCCTGATGAAAAGCTACGAGGACGGTCAGGTAGAGGTCACCAGAGTTTCCCGCTGTCTCTACGATGACAATATAACCAGGCTTTCCAAATATGTGACAAGACTGCTGCTCAATCCTTCCAATAACCATCTGGAAGCAATCCTCTACGGTGAGGATGTCACCAGAACACAGGAAGCCTATGAGACACAGGTAAGTATTGTCCAGACACTGAGCAGCAACTACCTGAACGTATACCTGATCAATCCCAGAGAAAAAACTCTCTCTGTGATCAAGCAGGAAGACCGCGATGTCCCTGCTCCAGACAAAAAACACAACAATACATACCCCTATGATCTTTTCCTCTCAGACTATATCCGGCAGCGTGTATATCCGGATGACCGTACAATGCTGGAAGAATCACTGGAACTGGATAATGTAATGAGTGTTTTGTCCGGTCAGTCCGAATACAAGGGGAATTACCGGATAAATGACAGGGATGGTATCCATTACTATCAGTTCCGCTTTATCAAAAACGAAGACTCCGGTATCATTGTTCTGGGATTTTTGAATGTGGACGATGTGGTGGAATCAGAAATCAGACACCAGAAGCTTCTCAAAGAAGCTCTTGATACTGCCGAACGTGCCAATGCAGAGAAATCCAATTTTCTTTCCCGTATGTCCCACGATATGCGTACGCCGTTGAATGGGATCATTGGTCTGATGGAAATTGATAAAAAGCATGAAAATGATATCGGATTCCTGAAAAGTAATCGTGAAAAAGCATTCATTTCAGCCAGTCATCTGCTCTCTCTTATCAATGATGTACTGGATATGTCCAAGATCGAGGAGGGCGGACTTGTACTCAACCATGAACCTTTTGATCTGATCAGATATGAAAAAGAGACACAGATGCTGATTGATATGCAGGCACAGAAAAACGGCATTGATTTCACCGTTCATATCGCACCGGAGATATACGAACATCCCTTTGTATACGGCAGCCCTCTGCACCTCCGTCGTGCCATGATGAATATTTACAGTAACTGTATCAAATACAACAGAGAAAATGGGGAAATCCATACGGAGATCCATGCTCTCCCTTCCCATGATCATAAGCTGGTCTGCAGATGGACGATCTCTGATACGGGAATCGGCATAAACAAAGAATATCTGGAGAAGATCTTTGAACCCTTTACTCAGGAGAATATGGATGCCCGAAGTGTATATCATGGCACCGGACTGGGTATGAGCATTGCCAAAGCGCTATTTGAACAGATGGGTGGTACCATTGAGATTTCCAGTACTCCGGGTATCGGAAGTACTTTTGTGATCACTTTGCCATTTGAAGAGGCAGAAGAAACGGATATCTCTTCTGAGCCAGAATCTGAGCGAAACTCCATTCAGGGCATAAAGATCCTGCTGGCGGAGGATAATGAAATAAACAGAGAAGTGGCACAGGTACTCCTTGAAGAGGAAGGTGCTGTGGTAACTGCAGTATCCAATGGCAGGGAAGCTGTAAAACTTTTCTCCCGTCACCCCGAGGGGACATTTGATGTGATACTTATGGATATTATGATGCCTCTGATGGACGGATACGAGGCCACACGCCAGATCCGGAAGCTTGACAGGACGGATGCTTCTTCCATTCCTATCATCGCACTGACCGCTAATGCTTTTGCAGAGGATGTACGCCATGCACTGGACTGTGGTATGAACGCACATTTAGCCAAACCACTGGATGTAAAAAAAATGATCCATACGATTGCCTGTTACTGTTCAAGGGTATGCATAAGTCATTGTAAAAAGTGACGAATTTTTATATTGTGGATAATCATGTTCAGCAGAAAAAACTGTGTTTATAGTTTTTTCTGCTGTTCCTTTTCTGAAAGCTTATACACAAAAGATTATCTTTCAGGCATATTTTTTGACGGTTATCTCAAGCAGATTGAGATCCAGGAAGAGTTTATCCAGAAGCAGAAAGAAATGATCGAATTTCTGGAAGACCATATTTCAAAGATCACAGATATTATCAGCAGCGTCTGAAAGATAAAACTATGCCGGGGGAAAAAGTATGCCTGATGCTTATGACCGTATTACACTCCTGTGCCGCCTGAAAACTGCACAGACCAGAAATAAAGAACAGGAATCCGGAGAAAGATATGTCCGGCTGAAAGAGCTTCATCAGAAGGAATGCAGGGGATATGGATCTAGAATCCTGGAACTGTAGAAAGAAGCGGCGGATGCCCATAAGGAAACGATACGTGTCCGTAATTACTGGTTCCAGGTACTGGAAGATATGCTTCTGGAGTTTGAAAAAATGCAGAAGAAAACGAAACAGGAGCTCCAGGAGATGGAAAAGCCCTGTATTTTGCCCGTGAGAAAAAAGGGCATGAAGGGGTAAAGGACACGGTCACTGAAGATTACCAGGGGATCCTTGTACACGATCATGACCGGACCTTTTATAATTATGGAACGGATCATCAGGAATGCCTTGCACCAGAAAATATATTTGACAGAGTGTCCAGGATATTTGGATAAAGAAAACCGATGGCTTTAGCTGTTTCCCAGTTTACACCATCGGTTTTCTTAAGTTCAGTTAGTCCTTGAACAGTAACGTAAAAAATTAGCATTTTTAATATCATTTCACATATTTTTTATAAAGATAATTACTGTCAGACAGGGAAGAATGTGTTAATATAATAATATGAGTAATTATAAATCTTAACAAGAAAATTCGGAAAAAGGAGAGGTTTCTTATGCCAACAACATACGCACATTATAAATTCGGAAAAGAGGTGCTCAGCGCACTTCCAAGACCCCTTCAGAATTCTATAGAAGCGCATAGAGAGTTGTTTGATATTGGGTTACATGGACCGGATATCTTATTTTATTATAATGCATTAAAGAAAGATCCGGTGAATGAACAGGGGCATATACTTCATGAACAATTTGCCGATGAGTTTTTCCATCATGCAGTTGAAGTGATTGAGAAAGCAAAAGATCCGTCTGCTGCGCGTGCATATATTTATGGATTTATCTGTCATTTTGCTTTGGACAGTGAATGTCATCCTTATGTTGAAAAAATTATGCAGGTAGGAAGAGTTTCACATAATGAGATCGAGATGGAGTTGGATCGAATGATGCTGACGGAAGATTATCATGATCCTTTGCGCTATCTGACAGCGAAGCATATTCATCCTAAGATGGAGTATGCGGAAGTGATCGCACCATTTTTCAAAGATGTAACAGCCGAGCAGATCTATAAGGCATTAAAAGGGATGTGTTTTTATCATAAGCTGTTTTTGGCACCGACATCTGGAAAGCGAAAAATACTTTTTCTTGGGATGAAGGCAGTGGGGAAATACGATTCATTGCATGACATAGTGATGAGTGTAAAGCCAGATCCGTTATGTCAGAAATATTGTAAGGTTTTAAAACGGCAATATTCAGGTGCAGTGCCGTTAGCTGCGAGTCTGATCGTACAGTATCAGAAGAAATTATTCCAGGATACACCGCTTCCGGAACGTTTTCATGAGACATTCGGTGCAGGAGAAGAGTGGGAAAAACTGCGTCTGTAGAGAATTAAAGAAAAGAGCAATAGACTGCTTGCCCGGAGAGATGCAGAAGAAGAGAAAAAGAGTCAGGAGAATGTAGATGAAGGAATTCGTTAAAGTGCAGGATATCACGAAAACTTATAAAATGGGTGAAGTTGAGATTCATGCAGTGGATCACATCAGCTTTTCGATTGAACAGGGAGAGCTTGTTGTAATCGTTGGACCAAGTGGTGCAGGTAAGACAACTGTGCTTAATATTCTCGGCGGAATGGATACAGCAACAAGCGGGAAGCTGTATGTAGATGGAAAAGATATTACAGCTTATAATTCCAAACAGCTGACAGGATACCGCAGAGATGACATCGGATTTGTTTTTCAGTTTTATAATCTTGTGCCTAATCTGACCGCATTGGAAAATGTTGAGCTTGCGTTGCAGATCAGTAAGGATCCGTTGGATGCACAGGCAGTTTTGGAGGAAGTTGGTCTGGGGGAACGGAAGAATAATTTTCCGGCACAGCTTTCCGGTGGTGAGCAGCAGCGAGTTTCAATCGCGAGAGCATTAGCGAAGAACCCAAAGCTTTTGCTTTGTGATGAGCCAACAGGTGCATTGGATTACAATACAGGAAAATCAATTTTGAAATTACTTCAGAATATGTGTAGAGAAAAGGGAATGACAGTTATTATCATTACACATAATCAGGCACTTGCGCCGATGGCAGATCGATTGATCCATATAAAAAATGGACAGGTAGCAAGAATGGAATCTAATGAGAATCCGACTTCGATTGATGAAATTGAATGGTAGGGGATGTGGATGAAGAAAGCATTACGAAAAAACTTTTATATGGAGATCCGTCATAGCCTTGGACGTTTTTTATCCATTTTCTTTATTGTTGCGATAGGATGTGCATTCTTTTCCGGAATCCGTGCATCAGAGCCGGATATGAGATATTCAGGAGATGCATATTTCGATGAGAAGAACCTGATGGATATTCAGGTAATGAGTACAATGGGACTGACAGAAGATGATCTGGATGCAATTCGTGCTGTGGATGGTGTATTGGATGCAGAAGGAAGCTATGCAACAGATGTACTTTGTACGATTCGGGGAAACCAGGTAGCAGTTCATGTTATGGCGCTCCAGGATAAGATGAATCAAGTTCAGTTAGAAGATGGCAGGCTTCCGGAAAAGGAAAATGAATGTGTAATAGATGCAGATTATCTGGATGGAAAGAATCTGAAGATTGGGGATAAGATCACATTATCGAGTGGGACTTCGGATTCTTTGGAAGATACACTTAAGACAGATACATTTACCATTGTTGGTACGGTCAGCAGTCCGGAGTATATTGCATTTCACAGAGGCAGTACAACAATCGGAAATGGAAGTGTCAGTGCCTTTCTTTGCGTTCCGGAGAAAGCATTTTCATTAGATGTGTATACAGAGATTACAGTGCAGGTTGAAGGTGCAAAGGAAGCGACTGCATTTACGAAAGAATATGAAGAACATGTGGATTCTGTGCTGAAAAAGGTTCAGGCAATTAAAGCGGAAAGAGAACAGGCCAGATATGATGAGATTACTTCGACAGCGCAGGAAAAAGTGGATGAAGCACAAGAAGAGTTAGCTCAGGCAGAGCAGGATCTGGCGGATGGAAAAAAAGAGGCAGAAGAAGAACTTGCAAGTGCAAGAGAGAAACTTGATGCAGCGCAGAAAGAACTTGAACGAGGAAGAAATCAGCTGGCAGCTTCGAAGCTTGAACTGGAGCAGTCGAGAAATCTTCTGATATCAAAGCAAAAGGAGCTGGATCAGTCCAAAGCACAAGTTGAGCAGGGAGCACAGGAACTTAGCGAAAAACAGATTGCACTTACAACATTAAGAAATCAGCTGGCACAACTAAAAGAGCAGGAAGAAAGTCTGGAAGATCAGAGACAAGAACTTTTAGCGCAACAGACACAGATGCAGCAAAAGAAAGACGAGCTTCTGAAAGCAAAGGAAGAATTGCAGCAACAGGCAGAAGAATATCAGTCTGCGTATCAGCAGATTTATCAGCCGTTGAAACAGTCTTATGAAGAACTAAATACACAGTATGAACTTCTTTTACAGAACTATGAGGCACTGAAAGAAGAATACGACCGGAAGCAGGAAGCAGGAGAAGAAGATCCGGAATTAAAAGCTCAGTTAGAACAGTTGGAAGCTGAAAAAACAGCAATGGAAGAGAAGTTGACTGAATTGAAAGCAAATCTGGATAAAATGGAACTGGAGGCGAAAGCTGCCGAAGCGGAGATTCAGAAAAACCAGACAAAGATCGAAGCCGGATTGACGCAGATCAACGAAGGGATTCCAGCAGTTGAAGCCGGGATAGCTCAGATTGAAGAGGGTATTCCGATATTGCAGGATAATATACAGAAACTGACGGATGTGTTGACACAGGGGGACGCTGCAATCCTTACCGCAAGTCGGCAGATAGATCAGGCAAAGGCGGAGATTACATCCGGTCAGCAGCAGATTGACAGCGGATGGCAGCAGATCAGTGAGGGACAGAAGAAGATTGAGGAGGCACAGCAGCAGTTAAGCAGCGGAACAAAGGAGCTGGAAGACGGTTGGGCAGTGTATGAGGAAGGTCGTATAGAAGCTCAGAAGAAGATTGAAGATGGAGAGCGGCAGATTACAGAAGCAAGAGAAGAGCTTGCGAAAGCACAGCAGAAGATTGATGATCTTGAAAAGCCAAAGTGGTATGTTTATGATCGAAACAATTTGACAGAATACAGCGGATACGGAGATAATGCAGACCGTATGCGGGCAATCGGTAAAGTGTTCCCACTCATTTTCTTCCTTGTTGCAGCATTGATCAGTCTGACAACAATGACACGAATGGTAGAGGAGGAGAGAACGCAGATCGGTACTTTGAAGGCTCTCGGATATGGAAATGCTTCAATTGTTGGAAAATATCTCTGGTATGCGATCCTTGCGACATTAACCGGTGGTGTTTTCGGAATTCTGATTGGAGAAAAGATAATTCCATATATCATTATCACTGCATATAAGATCTTGTATCGTCATATGTATGATGTTGTGATCCCGTATAATTTGTATTATGCTGTAACAGCATGTGCAGCGGCACTTGCATGTACAGTAATCGCAACACTGTTCTCATGTATGAAAGAATTACGAGAGCAGGCAGCAGAATTGATGCGTCCGCCAACACCAAAACAGGGAAAACGAGTATTTCTGGAACGAGTTCCGTTTATCTGGAAAAATCTGAATTTTACATGGAAATCGACCGTGCGTAATCTGGTGCGGTATAAAAAACGCTTCTTTATGACAGTATTTGGAATTGGCGGTTGTATGGGTATGATGTTGTTTGGTTTTGGATTAAAAGATTCTATTTCAGCAATCGTTCCGCTTCAATACGAACAGATTCAGCTTTATGATGGAGACGTTATTTTAAAGGAAGATGTGACAGAAGAAGAGAGAATTGAGGTTCAGAAAGAACTGGATACGGATAAGAAGGTATCAGTGACTGCAGAAAATCTTTTGAAAAATATTGAGGTCAGTTCAGGAGAGTCTTCTCAGGAAGTTTATTTAGATGTACCAAAAGATGTAGAAGCATTCAAAAAGTTTGTCGTGATTCGGGATAGGAAGACAAAAGAAATTTATTCATTGGATGATAAAGGAGCAATCCTGACTGAAAAAGCAGCGAAACTGCTGGAAGTCAATGTTGGTGATAAATTAACGATTGATACAGATGATGGAGAGAAAACAGTCTTGATCAGCGCAATCTGTGAGAATTATATGGGACATTATCTCTATATGACATCTGAAGTCTATGAAAAGACATTCGGTGAGGCCCCGGCCTATAATTCAATTTATTATAGAACTCAGGATCGTACAACAGAGGAGGCAAAGGATGTCGGCGAAAATGTAATGAAGTGTGATGGAACACTTAGCATCAGCTATACGACAAGCCTGAAAAAGCAGGTGGATCATATGTTGGAGAGTCTGGACATTGTGATTATTGTATTGATTATTTCAGCAGGAATGCTGGCATTTGTAGTGCTGTATAATCTGAATAATATTAACATTACAGAGCGCAAGAGAGAACTGGCAACATTAAAGGTACTTGGATTTTATGACAAGGAAGTTTCTTCTTATGTCTACAGAGAGAATATCCTGCTGACCTTGATTGGGGCACTGGCGGGATTGTTGATCGGAAAAATTCTGCATCGCTTTATTGTTGAGACAGTGGAGATTGATTCGGTTATGTTTGGACGAAATATCGATCCACCGAGTTTCTTGTATGCCTTTCTTCTGACAGTAGCCTTTTCTTTGTTTGTCAATGGAGTGATGTATTTTAAGTTAAAGAAGATTAACATGGTTGAATCACTCAAGAGTGTAGAATAAGACAGATTTGTCAGGAAATATAATAACGAACATAATAATGGATTGCAGAGAAGCTGCATGGAACATAGATACAATTGTGAAATGTTCCATGACAGCTTCTTTGTTGTTGCCGGCCGCATATAGCGTAAGCAGCAACCGCACGTAGCATGAACAATAACTTTTTGTTAAAAAGCACTTGAAATATACCTGTAGGGGGTATATACTAATAATTAGAAAATATACCCCCTGGGGGTTATACGATAGGAGAAATACAATGGAAGAAAAGAAAGTCTGTCCGGGATGTTGTCACAAGACAAAGGATCGCCCGGAAAAAGAATATAAAGATCTGATGAATCGTCTGAGTAGAATTGAAGGACAAGTCAGAGGAGTTCGAAGGATGGTTGAAGAAGGCGCGTATTGTCCGGATATTCTGATTCAGGTATCTGCGGTGAATGCGGCTTTGAATAGTTTCAACAAAGTGCTTTTGGCAAACCATATCCGGACATGTGTGGCAGATGATATCCGGGATGGAAAAGATGAAACGATTGACGAGCTCGTGACGACACTTCAGAAATTGATGCGATAAAAGATCTGAAGAGAGATCTGGCACAAAAAGTCCGGATCACAACTTGAAGGAGGAGTAAGATGGAACAATATAATGTGACGGGAATGAGTTGTGCAGCCTGCAGTGCCCGTGTTGAGAAGGCAGTTGGGAAAGTCCCCGGAGTTGAGAACTGTTCAGTCAGTCTTCTGACGAATTCCATGGGAGTGGAAGGTACAGCAACAGTAGATGCGGTCATTGCGGCTGTTGAGGAAGCTGGATATGGGGCAACGTTGAAATCTGCAAAGAATGAAGGGCATGGGATGAATCAAAGTGAGCAGAACTGTGCGGAAGATGCGTTGAAAGACAGGGAGACACCGAAGATGAAAAGGCGTCTGATTGCTTCTTTGTGTTTTTTGATTCCGCTCATGTATCTGTCAATGGGGCATATGATGTGGGGCTGGCCACTTCCGGTATTTCTGGAAGGGAATCATGTGGCGATGGGGCTGGCGCAGCTCCTGTTAACGACAATCGTTATGGTGATCAATCAGAAGTTTTTTATCAGTGGATATAAAGGCATGATCCATAGAGCACCAAATATGGATACGCTGGTTGCACTTGGTGCAGGTGCATCTTATGGATATAGCGTGTATGCATTATTCGCTATGACAGCAGCGCAGACGGCAGGTGATATGGATCATGTGATGGAGCTGATGCATGAATTTTATTTTGAATCAGCAGCAATGATTTTAACGTTGATCACAGTCGGAAAGATGCTTGAAGCGCATTCAAAGGGAAAGACAACAGATGCATTAAAAAGCCTCATGAAGCTGGCACCAAAGACAGCAACGCTCCTACGTGATGGAAAAGAACAGGAAGTTTCGATTGACCAGGTGAGAAGAGGAGATCAGTTTGTTGTAAGACCGGGGGAGAATATTCCGGTGGATGGAATTGTTCTGGAAGGAAACAGTGCAGTAGATGAAGCTGCCCTGACCGGAGAGAGTATACCGGTAGATAAAGCAGAAGGGGATAAAGTGTCTGCGGCTACAATGAATCAGTCAGGTTTTCTGCGTTGCGAGGCGACGAGAGTTGGCGAGGATACGACATTATCACAGATCATTCAGATGGTAAGTGATGCGGCAGCAACAAAAGCGCCAATTGCCAAAGTGGCAGATAAAGTTTCAGGAGTATTTGTTCCGGCAGTTATTTCTATTGCAGTTGTCACAATGATCGTATGGCTGCTTGTCGGAGAGCCTGTTGGATTTGCACTTGCAAGGGGAATTTCTGTTCTGGTGATCAGCTGCCCGTGTGCATTAGGTCTGGCCACTCCGGTTGCAATTATGGTTGGAAATGGAATGGGTGCGAAGAATGGAATCATGTTTAAGACAGCTGTTTCGCTGGAAGAGACAGGAAAGACGGAGATTGTCGCACTGGATAAGACAGGAACGATCACAAGTGGAGAACCGAAGGTGACGGATCTGCTCCCTGCGGACGGAATGACAGAACATGAATTATTATTTTTTGCAAATGCATTGGAGAAGAAAAGTGAGCATCCGCTTGCCCGGGCAATTCTTGCAAAGGCAGAAGAAAATGGGGAAGCAGAGCAGAAAAGTGAAATCACACAGTTTCAGGCCGTTCCGGGAAATGGTCTGTCAGGAAAACTTGGAGAGGACTGGCTGTACGGAGGCAATTTTAAATTCATTTCTGACAAAATGAAGATTTCTGCCAGCATAAAAGAACAGGCGGAACGGTTGGCACAGCAGGGAAAGACACCGCTGTTCTTTGGAAGGAATGAGCAGTTCCTTGGCATGATCGCAGTTGCGGATGTGATCAAGGAAGATAGTCCACAGGCAGTGAAAGAACTTCAGAATATGGGAATCTATGTTGTTATGCTGACCGGAGATAATGAGCGCACAGCGAAGGCAATTGGTGAGCAGGCAGGTGTGGATGAAGTGATCGCAGGTGTTCTTCCGGAAGGAAAAGAACAGGTGATCCGCAAGCTGAAAGAAAAAGGAAAGGTTGCGATGGTAGGTGACGGTATCAATGACGCACCGGCACTGACCAGGGCAGATATGGGAATTGCCATTGGAGCGGGGACAGATATTGCAATCGATGCAGCGGATGTTGTGCTGATGAAGAGCCGGTTAAGTGACGTGCCGGCGGCAATCCGTATGAGCCGTGCAACATTGCGCAACATTCATGAGAATCTGTTCTGGGCATTTTTCTATAATGCGATAGGAATTCCACTGGCAGCAGGAATCTGGATCCCGGTCTTTGGTTGGAAATTAAATCCGATGTTCGGAGCAGCGGCAATGAGCCTGTCCAGTTTCTGTGTAGTAACAAATGCATTGAGACTGAATCTGTTTAAAATGTACGATGCCAGAAAAGACAGAAAAAGAAAGATGAAAAAGGTAGAAACAGCAGAAAATACTGTTTCAGATATTGTCTTAGCAGACAAAAATGAGTCAGAAAACAAGGAGGAGACAAAGATGACAAAGACAATGAAAATCGAAGGAATGATGTGTGGACACTGTGAGGCGGCTGTGAAGAAAGCTCTCGAGGCACTTGAGCAGGTTGATACAGCAGAAGTCAGCCATGAGGCAGGAACAGCGGTTGTGACACTGAATTCCGAAATCAGTAATGAAGTGCTGAAAAAGACAGTCGAAGACAAAGATTATACAGTAACAGCGATCGAGGATTAATGAGCAAAGAAGAGGTCCCCTGCGGAAATGAAAGATTCTGCAGGGGACCTCTTAGATTATAAAAATAATGTAACTGTTCAGAGCAAACCTCAAAAATGCTACGCATCTCGTCGGTGTGGCGTATCCTTGTATACAATCTTTCCATCACAGATTGTATATTTTACTTTTCCATACAATTCCCATCCGGTAAATGGAGAATTGGAAGACTTAGAGGCATAAGTCTCAGGAATCCATTTCTCATTAGGATCAAACAGTACAAGATCAGCTGCTTTCCCTTCTGTGACAGAACCGCACGGAAGGTGATACAGGTTGGCAGGATTGATCGTCATCTTCTCGATCAGCTGGCTTAATGTCAGGTGTCCCGGACGTACAAGGGAAGTGATTCCGAGAGCAAGGGAAGTCTCAAGACCAATAATACCGCTTGGTGTTTGGGTGATAGGACGGGATTTCTCTTCCGTACTGTGTGGCGCATGGTCTGTAGCAATCAGATCGATCGTACCGTCTTTGAGACCTTCGATGATAGCAAGGCGGTCATTTTCTGTACGAAGCGGTGGGTTCATCTTGGCAAGTGCGCCGTATTTTAACACAGCTTCATCTGTCAAAGTGAAATGATGCGGAGTTGCCTCTGCATGTAGATTTGCTCCCATAGCTTTAAAGGTACGTACCAGTTCAACGGACTGTCCGGAGCTGATATGCTGGATCACGACCTGTGCACCGGAACGAAGCGCCAGCAGACAATCTCTGGCAACAAGAGATTCTTCAGCAATCGAAGGAGATCCGTAGATGCCCAGCGCATCAGATACAGGTCCGTGGTTGATTCCGTTTGTTTCAATAAATGCAGGATCTTCTTCATGAAGACTGATCGGAAGGTCAAGCGCCTTCGCCTCTTCCATGGCCTTATAGAGAAATGCAGCGTTCTTAAGAGGGATTCCGTCATCTGTGAATCCACAGGCACCGGCAGCGGCAAGTTCCTTCATAGAAGTCATCTCTTCACCCTTGAGTCCGCAGGAGACAGCAGCAGCCTGGAAAATATGGATGTCTTCCAAAGCCTCCCGTTCCATCAGTTCTTTGAGAACCGGAACAGAATCGATGACCGGTGAAGTATTTGCCATACAGATCACGGAAGTAAATCCACCGGCAGCAGCTGCTAGAGATCCGGTATGGAGATCTTCTTTATAAGTAAATCCGGGATCACGGAAATGAATGTGTGTGTCAACAAGTCCTGGAGAAATCATAAGTCCTGCAGCATCAAGCTCATCCTCTCCATTTTCAGGTGTCAGAGTTCCGGCATCTGCGAGTGTCTGGATCAGACCGTCTGTGATGCGAAGGTCGACAAGACGTTCTGTATCAGATGCAGGATCAATTAGAAAACCATTTTTTATAAGCATAATTCATCCTCCTTTTGCTGTTAAGTATACCGTATTTTTGATAGAGATTCAAATTTATTAGAAAATGTGTTATCATAAACGCACCGTAACATGAAAAGAAAGAAGGCAGAAAGGTTATCTCTGAATTTTACCGGATCCAGACAATCGTTCTGCGGAAAGAAGGAGTAAATGAAAGAATACGATTATCTGATTGTCGGAGCAGGTCTTTATGGAGCTGTCATGGCACATGAATTAAAGAAAAAAGGGAAGAAATGTCTTGTGATTGACCGAAGAGATCATATTGCAGGAAATATTTACTGTGAGGACATAGAAGGAATCCATGTACATAAATATGGTGCACATATTTTCCATACGTCTGATAAAAAGATATGGGATTACATGAATCAGTTCGCGGAATTTAATAATTACATCAATTCACCGGTAGCAGTTTATAAAGATGAACTTTATAACCTGCCATTTAATATGAATACATTCAGTAAGATGTGGAATATCCGCACACCACAGGAAGCAAAAGAGATTATTGAAAAACAGCGCAAAGAGACAGGAATCACAGATCCACAGAATCTGGAGGAACAGGCACTTTTTCTTGGCGGAAGAGATATCTATGAGAAGCTGATCAAGGGTTATACAGAGAAACAGTGGGGAAGAAAGTGTACAGAACTTCCGGCATTTATTATCAAACGTCTGCCATTCCGATTTGTTTACGATAATAACTATTTCAATGACAGATATCAGGGAATTCCGGTTGGCGGTTATACAGCAATCGTTGAGAAGATGCTGGAAGGGACAGAAGTTCGTACAGGGATTGATTTCTTTGAATTCAGAAAAGAGAATCCGGAGATTGCAGAGAAGATTATTTTTACAGGAATGATCGATGAATATTTTGGATATCAGCTGGGAGCATTGGAGTATCGTTCTGTCAGATTTGAGACAGAAGTTCTTGATTGTGAGAACTATCAGGGAAATGCTGTTGTTAATTACACAGAGCGTGAAGTTCCGTATACAAGAATTATCGAGCATAAGCATTTTGAGTTTGGCAAGCAGGAGAAGACAGTTATTTCCAGAGAGTATTCATCAGAATGGAGTGTTGGCATGGAACCATACTATCCGGTAAATGATGAGAAGAATAATGCCTTGTTTGAAGAATACAAGAAGCTTGCAGAAAAGGAAGAAAATGTAATCTTTGGCGGACGACTGGGAGATTATAAATATTATGACATGGATAAAGTTGTTGCCGCAGCTCTTGACAGACTGGAAGAATTCAATTAATATGAGAGTCACACTTCAGTCGTTCTGACTGAAGAATCAGGAAAGATTCTGAAGAGTAGTTCGTATCAGATTCTGATAATTTTCAATTGGACAGGTATTGTATCGTGTGCGGTGTGGGGCCGCACACGTTTAGATGACAGATTGCAGTAGAATTAAATATGGAAAAAATGTATGAAGTACTTCGCTTCGTGGAAAAAGGAACCGAATGCCAGCCAAGTATCGATTGCCTGCAGGGAGAACTTTTGATTTATTATCTGCGGGATAATACACAGTTGGATAAAGCAGTGTTATTTGAATGGTTCCGACAGATTGCAGGGGAAATAAGAAAGTATCAGCAGTCGAGACGTGGGCAGAATTATCGTTGTCTGACCCCATATAGTATTGTTGTGACAGAAGAAGGAGAATTGCTGCTTTTGAATCCGGATGCACAGGAAAATGAATTTGTTATGAAGAAGATGCAGCAGAAAGCGGTGAGAAGTCATTTTATCCGCCCGACAGCGTCAGGCAGCAGGAAAAATTGTTCCGTGGATTTGTTCGGATATGGTAAAATATTGCAGTTTTTACTGGCATATACAGAGCAGATTCCGGAACTTAGCAGAAGTGAAGAACGCAGATTGGAGCGGATCATTGAACGTTGTACCGGTGGCGGAAGACGGCATTATGACAAGATCAGCCAGGTGATACGTGATCTTCCGGAGGAACGTGAGGAATGGAATTTGGAACAGAAAGTAAAATTTCGGAATGTCAAACTGGCGGTTCTTTTATTTGCTGCCGGGGCAGTAATTGCGGCAGCAGGAATTGGGATGAGCCGGGGAAGAGAAAGCAACAATACAGTTGGGAAAAGTGAAACGGCAGTGCAAGCTCAGAAAGCAGACGATGTAAAAACAATACCAGAAGAACATAGTGAAACTGAACAGGACAGAAAAAAAGCATTGGAAGATATGAAATGGAAGAAAGAGATGGAAGAACGGGTTCAGGAGATTTTGGAATCGGTCAAAGCATGTGAAAAGAAGATAGAAGAAACGACGAAAGAAGAGAATAACGGGGAAAACAAGGAAGAAGCAGAGCAAACGACAGAACAGCAAACAGAGGAAACTGCAGAAAAATCTGTAGAAGAGGAAATACAACAGGAAACGAAACAAGAAGTGATAAATGATCTGGTTGTTCCGGAATAAGAAAAAAGTCTCCATAAAAGGGAGGATGCCGGGTAACCATTTACTGATTCCCGGCATGTATTATGAAAAAGTTTATTCAAAGTTTTTTGTTTTTTCCTTTGATGCTTATAGTATATGTGAGAGAAATGAAGAAAAAGTGATAAGAAGATGAAAGATTTTTAAATGATAAATGAACAAATTATGAACGACAGATGTAGTGGAAAATAACGGTTTAAAAAAGAATGGCAGTGTGGTATTCTACATCTAAAGAGAACTTCGGAAGTTACTGTTCACTCCCGAGTCAATCACTCCGCTGATTGACACGGAGGATGCGTGTTTTGACTTGAATGCATCTCGCCCCATCGCCAAAGGCGATTTAAAATGGCGAGATGCGTTGCTGGTCGCACATCGTGTGAACAGTAACCTTTGGAACAGGAGGTAATAGTTGAATATGACAAGACAGGAATTTATCCGAAAATTACAGGAAGCTTTGAATGGAAAGCTTGATGCGGCAACAATTCAGGATCATCTTAAGTTTTATGATGATTATATTATAGAAGAAATGAGAAAAGGAAAGAGCGAGCAGGAGGTTTTGGAACTGCTCGGCGATCCGTGGGCAATTGCGAAAACCATTGTGGATGCAAGTGATGGAACAGACGAAGAAGTGGTTTATGAGAACAGGAGTCCATTCAATAATTCGTACAATCAGACAACGCAGGCACAGAACAGCTATACTGGTTATGGACAGAAGGATGAATATGGAACAGAGCATTCTTATGGTTCCTATCATGAGTTCAGATTAGATACCTGGTGGAAGAAGGCTTTGCTGATTCTTGCAGTTGTATTTGTAGTCGTAGTAGTTGTGTCTGTTATAACAGGAATCATCAGTTTTCTGGCACCGGTTCTTGTTCCTCTTCTGATCATTATGATCGTGATCAGACTGATCGGTGGGAACCGACGATATTAGAAAAAAGAAAAGTAAAAGACCGATGGGGGAGCCATCGGTCTTTTGAGGGGAGTATAAATAATTAATAAGGGGTTGTAGAAAATAATCTTTCTACATGAATCAGTATAATATATGCATTTGGAAAAAGCAAGCAAAATATTCAAAATATGGTTGAAACAAAATGCATAAAAAGACCTCCGTTTGGGATAATAAAGATTGTACTAAATAGTTACTGTCAGTTAATAAGAACAGTAACACCAAATAAGGAGGAAGCATCATGGCAAAAAATTATAGCAACACAAGTAAAAATTCTCAGAATGGATTCTATTCATCGAAGGAAGAAAATCAGAGTAAGAACAGAAATTCAACATCTAATTCAGGTTCGAATAAGAATTCCAGCAAAAATTCTTATTCAAATAAGAATAAGAACAGCACAAACTGCAATTCCAAAAATGCAGATGACTGCTATGGCGGAAAAGATGATTATGATGAGTCAGACAGATATTAACAGATACTGTGAGCAGTAACAAATAAGATTCTTATAAACAGTAACAAGGCAGAGAAGAAAGGCAATCGCACTTTACTCTGCCTTTCATTTATAGTAAAATTATGATGTGAGTGTCAAAAGTATGAATTGCTTATTTGTGCGAGCACAAACGCAATTTATACTTTTGACACTTACATCAAATTATAATACTGTAAAATAAGAATCAGTTAACAGTAATTAATAAGTACATAAAGATAATATGAGGTAGATATGGAAAGAATGGAATGGATTGCGCCGTGTCATTTCGGTCTTGAATCAGTATTAAAAAGGGAGATTCAGGATCTGGGATATGAGATCGCACAGGTGGAAGATGGAAGAGTTACCTTTTACGGAGGAGCAGATGCAGCGTGCAGAGCGAATGTATTTCTCCGTACAGCAGAACGTGTTCTGCTCAAGGCAGGAAGTTTTAAAGCAGTTACCTTTGATGAATTGTTTGAGAAGACAAAAGCAATTCCGTGGGAGAATTATATACCGAAGAACGGGAAGTTCTGGGTGGCGAAAGCTTCATCGGTAAAGAGTAAGCTGTTCAGCCCTTCGGACATTCAGTCAATTATGAAGAAAGCGATGGTAGATCGTCTTAGAAGCAGATATCATGTACAGTGGTTTCAGGAAGATGGAGCTTCTTATCCACTGAGAGTATTTTTGATGAAGGATATCGTTACGATCGGAATCGATACATCGGGAGATTCTCTTCATAAGAGAGGATACCGTCCGTCAGCCGGCAAGGCACCGATTTCTGAGACACTGGCAGCAGCACTGATCATGCTGACACCGTGGAGAAAAGAGCGTATCTTAGTGGATCCGTTTTGCGGAAGTGGAACATTTCCAATTGAGGCAGCAATGATGGCAGCAAATATTGCACCGGGAATGAATCGTTCTTTTACGGCTGAGAGCTGGGCGAATCTGATTGATAAGAAACTCTGGTATGAGGCCATTGATGAGGCGAATGATCTGATCGATGATCAGATTGAGACGGATATCCAGGGATATGATATTGATGGGGATGTTGTGCGGATGGCAAGACAGAATGCAGAGAATGCAGGTGTGGATCATCTGATCCATTTCCAGGAGAGACCGGTCAGTGCACTGAGTCATCCGAAGAAATATGGATTTATTATAACAAACCCACCGTATGGAGAGCGTCTTGAGGAGAAAGAGGCACTTCCTGGTTTATATCGTGAATTTGGCGAGAGCTTTAGGAAACTTGACAGCTGGTCTGCATACATGATCACAAGTTATGAAGACGCAGAACGTTATTTCGGAAGAAAAGCAGATAAAAACCGTAAGATTTATAATGGTATGCTGAAAACATATTTCTATCAGTTCCAGGGACCAAAGCCACCGAGACCGAAGAAATAAGAAACGCTGTACCAGATTGTTGGTGAAAAAGAATAGAAGGTAGAAAGCAAAATGAAGAGAAGAATTGTATTTGCAACAGGAAATGAAAATAAGATGAAAGAGATCCGGATGATTCTTGCTGATCTTGGTATGGAGATCGTATCGATGCGTGAGGCAGGAGTCGATGAAGAAATCGTAGAAGACGGAATGAGCTTTGAAGAAAATGCAGAGATCAAGGCAAGAGCTGTATCACGAGTGCTGGTCAACGATATTGTTCTTGCAGATGATTCAGGTCTTGAGATTGACTATCTGGATAAGGCACCTGGAATTTATTCTGCGAGATTTGCCGGAGAGGATACTTCTTATGATATAAAGAACAGAATCCTTCTGGACAGACTGGAAGGGGTTCCGGACGATGAGCGTACCGCAAGATTTGTCTGTGCGGTTGCAGCAGTATTTCCGGATGGAACAACAAGCGTAGTCCGTGAAACGATTGAAGGACAAATTGGACATGATATTGTCGGTGCGAATGGATTTGGGTATGATCCGATCTTCTATGTTCCGGAATTCGGATGTACAACAGCGGAGATGACACCGGAGCAGAAAAATAAATTGAGCCACAGAGGAAAAGCACTTCGAGCAATAAAAATCCTGCTTGAAGAGAAATTGAACGAGGAAGAAGCATGAAAATTCTGATTGTCAGTGATACACACGGAAGACACCAGGCACTGGACCGCGCATTAGAAGAGGCTGGGAAAATTGATATGTTTATCCATCTTGGAGATGTAGAAGGTGGAGAAGACTATCTGGAGGCTGTCGTAGAGTGTGAGAAACATATTATAAGAGGAAATAACGACTTTTTTACAGAACTTCCGAGAGAAGAGGAGTTTGAGATTGGGCCTTATCATGCATTTATTACCCATGGACATTATTATTATGTGTCCATGGGGATGGAAACTATCATAGAAGAGGGCAGAACAAGAGGAGCGGATCTCGTAATGTTTGGTCATACACATCGTCCTTTCTTTCTTCAGAAGGATGGAATGACAATTTTAAACCCGGGAAGTCTATCTTTTCCACGTCAGGAGGGAAGACGAGGCAGCTATATGATCATGGAAGTCGATGGGGACGGAAAATTGAGTTTTGAGCAAAAATATCTATAATTGTTCTAATTATCAGAAAACTAAAACAAAAGAAACAATTTGCACACTCTTCTTGTGGAAAACAGGTAAAAAAACAGTCGCAAAAAAGTAAAAAAACTTTAAAAAACCTGTTGACTTTCTGAGAAACATGCCATATAATATATCTTGTCGCTGCGGGAGATACGAAAGAAACACAAAGCCGCAGGGGCGAGGAAATAAAACTGATATCGGGGTGTGGCTCAGCTTGGCTAGAGCGCCTGGTTTGGGACCAGGAGGTCGCAGGTTCGAATCCTGTCACCCCGATCATCCTGCGGGTGTAGTTCAATGGTAGAACACCAGCCTTCCAAGCTGGATACGTGGGTTCGATTCCCATCACCCGCTTCTCGTTTGAAAACGAGAGGTTCTTATTAAGAGAGGAATGAGTCTGTAGCTCAGCTGGATAGAGCAACGGCCTTCTAAGCCGTAGGTCGAGGGTTCGAATCCCCCCAGGCTCGTTTTATGGTGGGTATGGTGCAGTTGGTTAGCGCGCCAGATTGTGGTTCTGGATATCGCCGGTTCGAGTCCGGCTATCCACCTTTTTCTTTAAATATTCCAACTGGCCGTGCAGTGTCAGATATGAAGTCTTCGATGGGCTATCGCCAAGCGGTAAGGCACAGGACTTTGACTCCTGCATTCGCTGGTTCGAATCCAGCTAGCCCAGTTATCCTGCTAGCAGGAAAGAAATAAAAATGAATAAGGGCGTGTAGCTCAGGTGGTAGAGCACTTGACTTTTAATCAAGTTGTCCGGGGTTCGAATCCCCGCACGCTCACTGGAACAAGCAGATTGCTTGTTCTATTTTTTTCTTAATCAATAATTGAATAAGAAATATGCGGATGTGGCGGAATTGGCAGACGCGCCAGATTTAGGTTCTGGTGTTTACGACGTGCAGGTTCAAGTCCTGTCATCCGCAGTAAATTTTTTCCCGGAAGTGCTGATCAACATTGCACTTTCGGGATTTTTTCTATCTGAGAAAACCGGTATGAAAAAAGAAGCCACACATTAAAGTGCAAGCTCCTTTTCTTTCTTTTCCCAATCAATAAACATCATAAAGAATGAAATTAATAATAAGAAAGAACAGCCAAGAATTGCCTTTGTCCGGAACAGCTGGACTGCTGCATTGCCGATTACTGCGCCGACAATAAAGCAGGCGATGATTCCGTAATACAAAAGGCTCGTATCTAGAAAATGTCGTTCTTTTGTATGGAAATAGTGGTGTAGGTTCTCTGTCCCACTGCGCAGATTACCGATGCACATTGTAGTAGCAATTCCTTTGCCGTGAATCTTACGAAAACTTTCGACCTGGATTCCACAGGCGAAAGAAGTCAGTGCATTAGCCGGAAGATTCAATGCTGTTGGGAAGAAACTGACTGCAATCAGGATCAGTGCTTCTGCCAGAACAGAAATCTGTCTCCAGTGAAGCAGATTTCCAGCCTTAGCCCGGACAACTTCAGCAAGAGCGATTCCAAGTGCAAAGGCGAGTACAGGGAAAAGGTATTTCAGTGTGTTCTGGAAGTCTCCCTGAGAGAGATGTACTCCAAAGAGAAGCATGTTTCCAGTCTGTGCATTGGCAAATACTTCTCCACGCTCCATATAAGAGTAAGCATCCATGAATCCACCGGAAAGTGCAAGGATTGCTCCAAGCCGGATAGATTCAGAAATTTGAAATTTGTGTTTCATAGATATCACCTCATTTTGTGTGTAGTACCTACTGCCATGATTGAATTACTGCTTTCCGGAAGAAAGCAGTAATAATAAGCCATCAATTATTATAGAAGTGACAGTAGTGGCTGTCAAGATTCTCCGGGTGAGAACTTTATAACAAAAAAGGTAGACAATATGTCGAAAAAAATCAAAAATTCACTTGCACCTCCGGAATAAGTGGTATATACTGGTCAAGTATGTTTGAAATTACAGAAATCTGCATTCAGGCATTGTGCAGATTTCTGTGTTGACTTTTATTATTACTTGTATTTGATAGACAGATGGAGGTAAAAAACATGGTAGAAAAGAAAGTGAAGTTTATGTCAGCCGGGCAGATCATGACATTTTGCAACACTTGTCAGAAATTAAAATCAGACGTTGATGTAACTGATATGGCAAACAGAAATTATATCATCGATGGTAAATCCCTTATGGGATTAATGTCTATTAAGCTGGGACTGCCAATGCGTGTAGTTGTGAATGGACAGGATGAAGAAGAGGCAAATGAATGTTTTTCTAACTATGAGTTTGAATAATCGGGCCGAAAAGAATTGACGAAAACAAAATATGGCATATTAAAAGAAGAGACGGTCAGTCTGTAAATGAAGTTTTGACACACATTTATAGACTGACCGTTTTGTTGTTCACAATATTGACAAAACTATTTGGTATATTAAAAGGTAATTAAATGTAGAAGTGATCTGGTACACGCAAATATAAGTTAGGAGAAAAGAAGATGGAAAGAGCGAAAATATTAGTTGTGGATGACGAGAGCAGAATGAGAAAACTTGTGAAGGATTTCCTCACAAGAGAAGGGTATATAGTATTAGAAGC
>SKEO01000735.1_pt1 | contig 29825 bp, 25 predicted proteins | sample 4826801 | NCBI WGS metagenome assembly SKEO01 (sample SAMN11008807, study PRJNA524170) | human gut metagenome | biome: Human fecal sample; material: Feces; isolation source: fecal sample from pouch patient p3 | host: Homo sapiens | place: Israel: Tel-Aviv | collected 2016-02-25 | reverse complement strand
CCGCTGGCTTCCTCCGTATTGGGAACCAGCTCTTTCATTTTCTCCCCGCAGCAGACCAGCGGAACGCCTGCGTTATGGATGGTAGTGACGAGGTTGCCACAGTGATTGCAGATGTAAAACTTTGCCTTCATATCGAAATCCTCCATCGGAATGTTATCGGTGTGTTTCTTGTATCTATATGATAACATTTCCTATTTATGATTTCTGTAACTAAATCACGCAAAGCGTTTTTCTGCCGTCTTCACCCTTCCCTCTGCTCCACGATTTCCAGACTATCCCGCCCTACATGGCAGAGCAAAAACAGCACTTGCACACCTGCAGCCTTTGCTTCGGCCAGTGCCGTGCCAAACTCTGGCTGTGTGCTGACATTTGGCCGCACCTCGGTGATGCCTTCCATCTGAATCACAAAGGCCACAGCGCATTGATATCCCTTCCGTTGTGCCTGTGCCAGCTCGTGCAGGTGCTTCACACCCCGCTCGGTGGGTGCATCCGGGAAATAGCCGATACCGTCCACTTCCAGTGTGCAGCCCTTGACTTCCATCAGATACTTTTGCTCGCCCTTTTCCATATAAAAGTCGATGCGGGACTTCCCATAGGTGAATTCCGGCTTGATATAGTCGTAGCCCTGTTTTGCAAGCCACTCCCCTACCACCTTATTGGGTGCCTGACTGTCCATATTGACCCAGCCGAGGCCCTGCTTGTGTACCGCCACAAGGTCGTATTTTGTTTTGCGTTTCGGGTTGTCCGACACTTCCAGCCGCACCGCAGTACCGGGCAGCAGCAGTTCCCTGCACCGCCCGGTGTTCTTGACATGGACGGTTTCCACTGCTCCATTCACTTCCACATGGGCAATAAAGCGGTTGGGACGGTCAACAAAAATGCCGTCTGCGATTTCTCTGTATTTCAATCTTTACTCCATTTTCAGTACAGGATTCGGGAGCTGTGTCCATCCTGCCTGCCAAGATACAGTTCCACGACCATCCTGCCGCTTTCGCTGTTGCAGAGTTCTTCCTTGCAGTAGCCGCAGAGTTTTCCTTCCGCTTCCGATACGTAGCGGTGCAGCGATTCCTGCAGGTCTTTCGGGATGCTGCTCCATGGAATGACATAGCTCATGCCCGTATCCCCCACATCCACGATGCAGGCCCGTTCACTGTCCTCATCGGACAAAATCAGGTGCACCAGAAACACATCCGCAAACGGTGCCCCCTGATACTCTGCCTTTTGCCGTCTGCGCTCCGTCCGAAGCTCATCCAGTGCTTGATTCAGGTCATTCTCAGGCAGTGTGGATTTATACAGCAGGATATGCAGTTTCTGCTCCGCCGCTTCACTGTCATTCTGACCGTTGGCCGGGAGTTCTACATCTGCATGGATGGCGCAAATTTGTTTTTGCATTGCAGCACGCAGGTTTTCCAGTTTCTGCTGCCGTTCTGCTTCCAATTGCTGTGCAGACTTTTGATGTACTTCTTTGACTTCTGGCTGTTGCGCAGTATGCTCCTGCTTGGGCTCTGGCTTAGGCTTTGACCATTCACTGTGCTTTTCTGCGTCAGCCTCCGAAACGCTTTGCCCTAGTACAGTCGGCACCGACACATTTCGGACGCTGCTTTGTGCTGCCGATGCTTTCTGTGCCGCAGAAGGACGCTCCGTTCTCTTTGGTTTTACCGACCGCGTTGCACCTGCGCTCGTGCTTTTTGCCTCCGGCCTTGGTGTTTTCACCGCAGGAACAGCATTTTTAACGCTTTCCGGTCGGGCTTGTTTCTGAGTCTGCCAGAAATCGCTGCCTGTGCGCTGATAATAGGACGTCTCCGCTCGTTTCCGGCTGCTGCGCACACCTTCACAGATCCACGAAAAAATCAGATAGCGTTCCAGCGTATTCCAAAAGCTGCTGCGCCGATGACGGGGCTTATGCCGCCCGCGGGACGCATATAAAATCATCGATAAGCATCCGTAGAACAGAAAACCTGCCGCAAACCCGATCCCTGTAAACAGCTTTTTGAAAAAGCCCATCTCTCACACCTCTTCCGGTTACAGCCTTGCCTGATACACCCGCTCCGTCCGGGCATCGAAGCAGCAGAAAATCACCTGCATGGCGTAATCCGCGTGATCTTCCAACCACTGTGCCACTGTTTTGACTGCAATCTCCGTGGCATCTTCCAGCGGGTAGCCATACACGCCGGTCGAAATTGCCGGGAACGCAATGCTATGGACATCATGCTCTTTGGCAAGGTTCAGCGAATTGCGGTAGCAGTCCGCCAGCTGCGCGGCATCCTCTGCTGTGCCGGAATAAATCGGCCCTACTGTATGAATGATATACTTTGCTTTCAACCGGTAGCCCTTAGTGATTTTTGCTTCGCCGGTGCGGCAGCCGTGCAGCGTGCGGCACTCCGCCAACAGTTCCGGCCCTGCTGCCCGGTGGATGGCACCATCCACACCGCCGCCACCCAGCAGACTGCGATTGGCCGCATTCACGATACCGTCACAGTCCAGTTTAGTAATGTCACCCTGCACCACTTGAATCTGATTTTTTACTTTTTCAGAAATCATTGTAAACACCTCACTTTTTGAGCAGCTCCAGCGCCTTGTCCATGGGCACACAATCGGCATAGCGGTCCGGCCAGAGGAATTCATTGTAATAGTGGTAGCTCTGCTCCCCTGTCATGTACTCGTTGTCCTGCGTGGAATTTGCATAGGCAGGAACGATCATGTGCAGGCCATGCTCAAAGCCCGCCTCCACCGTTGCATTGATGCAGAAGTCGGTCATGATGCCGCAGACCATCACATCTTTTTCGCCCTTTTCCGTCAGATATTCCAGCAGACCGCTCTCTTTTTTGAACGCACTGCATACAGTCTTGACGAACCGTTTTTCAGTCAGCAGCGGCGCAAATTCGGAATAGACCTCAAATTCATCGTCCCCGATGGAGAAACCGGTGCCGGGCCCATCGTCATGCTGGACATAGACGACCTCGATTCCCTGTTCGCGGGCAGTCCGGATTAGTTTCCTGATGTTGCTGACAAACTTTTCAAACGCATACAGGCGTTCATCCACGATACCTTTCTGTGTATCCACAACCAGTAAAACCATGTGTAAGCCCTCCTGTGTATCTTTGGTTTCATCCTACCATAGACCGTTGCTTTCTACAAGCAGATTCGAAAAATCCCCACAGGGAAAACCTGTGTTTCACCTGCAGGGATTGATTCAGCCACCCAAGACGATCAGGATCAGCACCACGACCACTGCAATAGCGATCAGGCAGCCGCACCCGCTGCCGTCCCCGCCGCCACCGCCATTGTTGTTGTGGTTTCCGCCACCACCGCCGCCGACGAGCCGCCGAAGTTGCGGTTGAACGCCGTCATGTACTGGGCATAGCCCGTATCACCTTTGCCGAAGTAACCATAATCACCGTTTGACATTGTTTTGTCCTCCTTCAAAAGTCTGTTATTGCTTCTTCTGAAGGCATCTTACAAAAAGTGATGTCCAATAAACATCCTTTCTAATTATTTTTTGAACCTCATATAATATTTTTCAAGGCTCTTGTCGCAGACGTCCACAATATGCAGCCAGTCTTCCCGTGTCAGCTTGCGGAAGATGATGGGATTCACTTCAACGGTCTCTACATCTTTGCAGCGCATCAGAAAGCGCATGTCTTCAAAACGCTTGAACGGATTGGACAGAATGTTCTTCTCCACATCCTTCTTAGTATAGCCACCCTTTTGGTAGATACTGTTGGGCTTTTCCGCAATCATCCCATGCGCCTTGCGGTCTTCATAAAAGTCAATGAAGTAATCCACCACATCCGGCAGGGCAACTCTGCCATTGCTGTCCATGTACTCATAAATTGCTTTGAGCAGGACCGGCTTATAGGAAAAGCTCATATCCATCGTTTCAATGAATTTCATGAACTTATCTGCCATATTCTGCGGCGTGATGAGATCCCAGCCGTACTGCTTGGCAATGTTTCGGACGCTTTCTTCGCGGAAATAGTGGAACATCCGCTTGTCGCCAAACGGGACAGAAAGATCCGGCTTGATTTTTCCATCCTTGATATAACGATCTACCGTTTCGGATTGCACATCTACCATCCGAACAAACTCAATCTGCGAGATCATATTCTTGACGCTGTTCTGCCAATTGAACAAGTCGATGATTTCGTAGTCGTCTACATCAATCGGCACATCCAGCCACGCTTCCGGCTTTTCTCCCTTGAACAGCATGTCCTGATCCAGCTTCCGCTTGTTCTCCGGGGCCAGCACATAGGCCATGGGCTGATATTTTGAAATATCCAGCACCCGATGCAGACTGTAGGGCATATTGAACATATTGGCGTTGTCTACAAAATCAATCACCAGCAGGTCATCTTTTCCCGGACAGCGGCGGGTGCCTCGCCCAAGCTGCTGCATATAGATTGTTTTAGACATTGTGGGTCGTGCCATGAACAGCACTGTGGTATGAGGACTATCCCAGCCCTCATTCAGCAAGTCACAGGCACAAAGAACATTCGTAGAACCGGTTTCGTAATCTTTCAGGATCTTATCCCGGATTTCTACCCGGTCACGCCCGGAAACAGCCTCTGCTTTCACCCCATTGTCGCGCAGCAGCTTCGCAATCTCCGCCGCATGATCTACACTTGCGCAAAAAATCACAGTCTTCTTGCCATTCACGTACTTCAGATAGGTATCAACAATCAACTGATTGCGCTCCGGAATGAACAGCTTACTCTCCAGATCTTGCGAGTTGTATTTGATACCATTGATCCGCACATCGGTTAGATCAATGTTGGTTTTGACCCGGATGCAGCGAATCGGCACCAGTACACCACGCTCTACGGCAGTTTTAAGATCCATTTTGTGGGCGACATTCTGGAACAGTTCCAGCATATCTTCGCCATCGCTGCGTTCCGGGGTAGCGGTCAGCCCCAAAATAAACTTCGGATGGAAGTAGGTGAAGATCTTCTGGTAGGTATTGGCCGCAGCATGGTGACATTCGTCCACAATCAGGTAGTCAAAATCCGTAGGCGAGAACTTTTCCAGATCCTTGGAGATACTCTGCACCGTTGCAAAAATGACCGTTTGGCTCATATCCTTCTGACTTCCGGTGTACTCTCCCAAAGTCGCTTCCGGCCAGACCTTGGCGAAAGTCTCTTTTGCCTGCGATGCCAGCTTCAGGGCGTTGACCAGAAACAGCGTGCGTCCGCCCACTGCCTTGGCATCCGTTGCCGCCGTGATGGTTTTACCTACGCCGGTTGCATGGTATAGCAGCGCAATGGTTTTGCCGTTCTCTCGCATCTTTTGCAGGTTCTCGGTGGCTTCCTGCTGGTAGTCCCGAAGCTCGATGGTCTGCCCCATCTGCACCGGCAGGTCTGCTTCAAATGCCTTGAACATAGGGCTGGTGCCTAAGAAAGTAATCAGCTCATCCTTGACCTTCTCCGGCTGCTTTTCCAACTGACTGTAGATCCAACGATATACCTTCCAGTTGTCATAGATCAGGCTGTTCTGTTTCAGGAGGTCGTCAGCGTATTTGTTTTCGGATACCTTGCTGGGGTTGTGGTAGGTCTCACCGTCAATTTCGATTGCAATCTTAGATTCAGGCGATTCCAGCGCAAAGTCGATATAGCGATGCCGACCATAGATGTCCACGAAGGGGTACTGGACCTGCAAATTTTCGGTCTTTTCCGGGCCAAAAGCTTCACAGAAAAGCTGCACAAACAGCTCCTCCGCACGGCTGTTGACACTGGTTGCTTTCATTGGCTCCATGATGGCCTCCTGTTATTTTAAGCCTTATCACTTTATAGAGGTGCTGGTAATCTATAATAAATCATTTTTATTTTACTCCTGCAACCAAACGAAAGCAATGCACGGGTTCTACAACTATTGGTGCGGGTTCTTGTATGTCCCATGCACTCTTTATCTTTATTTATTTGTAGGGAGTAGCAGCGCGTCTCTCCATGGTTTTTAATAATCAGAAAAAGATTGGTTGAAACCATTGACTTTGTATCCTGGAAATGCTATACTAACGCCAGAAGATGTGTTTGGTTAACAATAACCACAAGATTGGAGGTAACCATGTCGATTGTTGAAAATGAATTCTATAACAACGAGAAGCAGATGAAAATCTCCCAGATTCCAGCGGAGATTGCACAATGTCTCGTCCAGTCAGGCATTCGCCCCGAAGGAAACGTATATCTTGCGGCATACCTTCTTCACAAGGTGTCTCAGGATATTTCCCACATGGACAATATTACGCTCGAAGATATTTACAACGGCAAATTGGACATTGACGAGGATACTCGCTGCTTTGCAAAGGCACATCTCTCCGAGGAAGCGTGGAAGCAACTTTTGCGGCTGGTCAATTATTACACACCGGAGGAATTGGCATGGGTAGCACTATTCCCCGGAGACGAGGAAGAATCGAAGACGGCGATGACAACGCCTCATTCGATTATAAAATTGGCGCAAAGCATCTTGTGCGTACAGGATGGCGAACGTGTAGCAGACCTTGGTTGTGGCATTGGTTCTTTTCTTGTTGCCGAAGCACAAAATCAGAATAAAGCGCACTACTACGGTTATGAGATTAACGAGGAACGGGGGGCAATCGCAAAGATCCGTGTCGAACTGCTCGGTGCGGACGTTCATGTACAGCTTTGCGATGTCTTCAATCTTGTAAAAGACAATCCTACGCCAAAGTTCGATAAAATCTTTTCCAATTATCCTTTTGGAATGAAGCTGCGGTATCTGGGAGAAGGTACCGAGTATATGGAGCGTCTTTCCAGAAAGTATCCGGGTTTGTCGAAGGCAACTTCGTCTGATTGGATTTTCAATGCGTTGCTCTGCGATTTGCTTGCCGAGGAAGGAAAAGCCGTTGGCATTATGACAAACGGCAGCACATGGAATAGCATTGATACTCCTATGCGAAAATACTTCGTAGAACGCAAACTAATCGAGTGCGTTATCACACTGCCAACCAAAATGTTCTCCTATACGAATGTAGGCACCACCTTGATCGTGCTCAGCCATAATAATGAGCGTGTGCGCATGATCGACGCCTCCCAGATCTGCATGATGGGACGGCGGCAGAATCTGTTCAGTGAGGATGACATTGCAACTATTGTGGATGCGATGCACACGGATTCGGATTATAGCCGAGAAGTTTCCATTGATGAACTTCGTGAGAACGACTATAACCTGAGTTTGGAACGCTATATGCAGTGCGTTCCAGCCTTTGCAAATGGTGTTCCTTTTGAAAGTGTCATCCGCAGCATCAGCCGTGGTGCCCCCTGCACTGCCAGCCAGCTCGATACGATGGTGTCCAACGAAGTGACTAATATGCAGTATTTGATGTTGGCAAATATTCAGAACGGCATAATCGATGACAAGCTGCCGTATCTATCCAGCATCGAACCCAAATATGAGAAATACTGTTTGAAGAACAACGATCTCATCCTGTCGAAAAATGGTTATCCGTACAAGGTTGCCGTTGCATCTGTCAGGGAGGATCAGCGGATTCTGGCAAACGGCAATCTGTATATTATTGAGCTGGACAAAAGCCGGGCTAACCCTTACTACGTCAAGGCATTTTTCGAAAGCGAGCAAGGCATTGCGACCCTGAAAAACATCACCGTTGGTGCCACCATTCCGAATATAGGCGTAGACAAGCTGAAAAAAGTTCTGATTCCGCTGCCCTCTATGGAAGAACAAAATCGCATCGCACAGAAGTATCAGGCAGCACAAGATGAAATCGCTATGCTCAAGCTCCGGCTTGAACGTGCAATCGACAAACTCCACCATGTTTTTGATGAGGAGAGTGCAGAAAACGATGCTTGACGTAGAAGAACTGCTCGAACTGGAGGATAATATCCGGCAGGAGCTGGACGACCATCTGCCCGGTGCCCTTTCCATGCTGAATCGCACCGGTGAGCTTGAGATCTTTCTCAAGATGCTGGGTATGGAGTACCTGCTTCAAAAGCAATCGGACTATCAGGTGTATCCAACTGGGAAGATCATTGTGAGCGGTCAGTCCGATGTTAAGGCAAACGTTTTGCTCTCTATTGCTAAAAGGCTGGGTCTGGATAAAAACCGCTTTGAACTCTATCTTGACTATGAGGATGCTAAAACCTTCAATTTCAAGAAGATGTACTATAAGCCTCAATATGCGCTGGTCATGGTCGGTCCTATGCCGCACAGCGGTGTTGGCAAGGGGGATTCCGGCAGCATCATTGCAGCACTGGAAAACGACGAGGGCTATCCGCCTGTGGTACGTCTTGGTTCCAATGGGCTGAAGATTACCAAGACCGACTTCAAAAACAAGCTGGATGAAATGATCCTTTCAAAGGAAATTGCTTGACGTCCTACTTTTTGGATGAAAAGTGTGCTATTCTTAGTAAGGAATAAAGAAATAGGAGGATCATGGTATGGCACGAGCTACATCTAAATCCAAGAAAGAAATTTCCATGGAAGAAGCCCTTTGGAAATCGGCTGACAAACTTCGTGGTTCTGTCGAGCCAGCAGAATACAAACACGTTGTTCTCAGCCTCTTTTTCTTAAAGTTCGCCAGTGACAAGTTTGAGGCACAAAGGAAAGCTATTGCTGAAAAATGCAGTGAGAAGTTTGTTGACAATGTTGCCTTCTATAGGTTCTGCTGCAACGGATGGCGCACTCCGCGTACTCGTCATCAACATAAGTGAAGGGCTTGCTCTTGGGCTCCGGAAAGCCGTCCTCATACACTTCGCGGACGGTGCCTTCGTCGATCTCGCGCCGGGTCTGGCGGACGTATTTATCCCGCAGCACACCATCGGCTTCGACCTGCTCGCAGAAGGAGGTGTACCGGATGAGGTAGTAATGCTCGTTGTCTTCTTTGGCAAAGCTGGCGTCCTTGCAGACCACGATGAACTCGCTGGTGTCGATGTCTTTGAGCACCCGGACAACGAAGATGGGCTTTCCGTCGTACCGTGTATAAAACCCGGCAAATACCCGTTTGAGCGCCATAAGAGAGTCCTCCTTCCACCGATTTTCTTACAGTATAGCACAGATTTCGGCGGAGAGAAAGAGCGGCGTTGGGACAGAGAAAACTGGGATTTGGTGGATTAGCAAGCACAGCCGCTGTCCGTGCACGCGGCGATTTTGGGATAATCCCAAGCCCTTATGATATTGATGCCGAGCGGAAAATGAGAAGTAAAACTGCTGCCAAGATATACGAACGATCTATGCGTAAGAGTCTTGCATGCAAGCTGTTTTTGAAATTAGAGAGTTTCGCAACATGATGCGAAGCTCTCTTGCCTTGTGTTCGAGAAAGATGTATAATAAAAACATTATTTGTGGCCGGAGGTCGAACAGGAATGGCTATTTCGTATAATAAGCTCTGGAAACTGCTCGTCGATAAGAAGATGAGCAAAGCTGATCTGCGCAAAGCGGCAGGCATCGCGCCGAACACCATGACCCGGCTGCGGCGGGATGAAGAGGTTACGCTGTCCGTGCTCAATAGAATCTGCGTTGCGTTAGATGTCAATATCGGAGATGTGATGGAGTTTGTGAGTGGAGATTGAGCAATACAAGTAAATCTTATTCGTGAAACCAAGAGGTGGGAGAAATGGCAATTCGCTTGTGGCCGCAGGATTATGAACGAAAGGATCATATTACAAAAGCGGAAAAAGGGATCCTTAGATATGCTGCACGCAATTTTCAAAATGGCCATATGGTGGTTGGTATAGACCCTGTAGGCTTAAGCGGCGAAAGAGTGAAGCTGGGAATGTATATTTCTCCCAGCGAAGGGCTTGTCACGTTCTCGATTTACTCCGGAATGATTAATGCAATGCCGGTGTCTTCGTATATCGCTTATGTCCAAATGGTCGAAGGTAAAATCTATGAACGCCTTTTGGATTCCAAGCTTTTGATTGTTCGTAACGGAGAAAAGAAAGCACTTAAATTCCCATACAAACATATTGTTATGTTTCCGGATGAGGTGGTAGGAAAGACTACCGTGTCGAAGGATGACCTTCAGCAACTACGAAATTATGCAACATTTGATTCGTTTAGACCAATCACATCTGACGGCAAAGAAAAAAGAATTGAAGATTTGAAAATATTTGCGGGTATTCGCAAGGCATACGATAAGACGTTTAAGTCTCTGTCAGAACTAGAATGTCGAGCGATTTTCGAACGTTTGGCTCCCGAATACACTGTCGTGCTGAATGAGACCATAAATGTTTGCGTTGCCGAAAAGAAAACATTGGTAACCGAAGCTGATCTGCGCATTACCGGAAAGGAACTGGAATATAAAACATTCTTCCTCGATGAGTACCAGGTAGGCGTTGTTAACGACATGGGTAAAGGTCATCGAGTCATTCTGGCAAACCCCGGCGCAGGAAAAAGCGTTCTGCTTCTTTCTAAAGCGTTTAAGTATGCAAGTCTGTACAAAGGATCCAACGTACTCCTCACATGCTATAACAGCAACTTAGCCGATTCTTATAATTTCAAGCGCAGTTGTGCTAATTTTGGCAAAGATATCAAACTGTTTGTCATGACATTCCATAAGTTGGTAAAAAAGATTTATGAGGAATGCTTACACTCTCATTGCGCATCAAACATTGCAACAGAAGAAGAAATTCAAAAATGCATAGACATGGTGAAACAAGGAAAGGTGAAGCTTCGATTTAAGGCGATTTTTATTGACGAGGTGCAGATTTTTGATCCTCTTTATCTCGAGCTATGTTATCGCCTTTTGGAAGATGACGATGATCGTGTGTTTTTAATGGCAGGCGATTTGAATCAAGCAGTTCGTGCGCTAAGTCGAAAAGGTGATGCCCCGTGGAAACGGATGAATGGGATCCAGCTTGACTTCACTGGACGTGTTCGCTACATCGAAAAAAATTACCGAAATAGTCAAGAGATAGGCGAGTATATTTCACATATGTTGCAGCACATGAATACGCGTTTGTCAATGCTGGATCTAATTAACTCTTTGGAGTATGAATATAACTCGTTCAAAGTCGGCACAAATCCAACAATTGCGCTTAAAGTTAGGACCGGGGTTCAACGGACAAGTATCAAAACGAGTGTAATTGCAGCAATTAAAGAAATTGCAACAACGTATAGGATTAGTTACTCAGACATAGCTGTGTTATTCCCGTTTAGAAAAGTTCCCTATTTGAACTACCATTTCCTCTATTGGCTTCAGCAAGGGCTTGACGAGGAAGGCATTTCTTATTCGATGATCATTAACGAGAAAGATGGTTTCTTTGTGAAGAAAAAACCCGGAGACATTACGGGTGTAGTTATCTCTACCATTGAGTCCTCGTTGGGATTGGATTTTAAGGCTGTTATTTTGGCTGGCTTGTTCCCGTATAACTATGTCAATCTCAACGGACAAGTGGGTAGTGAAATAAAGACATGGAGCGCTATCAAAAATATGCCGGAAGAGCAGCAAACTGCGGTACAGAGCCAGATGCGAGCAGTATATACCGCCTGTTCAAGAGCCCGAGATGTTTTGTATGTAATTAGCGATCTGAAGCCTGGTACACCAATGGAAGAAATTATTAAGCAAGTGCCAGATAGAACACCTTTACCGCAGTCTTCAACGCAGAGCGGTACACCATCAACTGGTGTTCGTACGGGAAACAAACGGAATACTGTAACCAAACGTACAGCTTCAGCCACCATCAAAGAAAGATTGCTTAATGAAGTAGTCGATCATGTAACCATTAAGGCAGTAATTCAGGAAACAAAAAAGGACACAACCGTGATGGTTGATCTTGCAAAGTACCCTAAGCAAAAAGGAATTATAGGGAAAAAGGTCGGTGAAACCTTTAAACTTGCAGGAGTTTCTTTGACATATAAGATTACGAAAATTATTGCTAATGATACGCTTATCCCCAAAGATGTGGCAAACTCTCCTGCAAAACAAGGATCTACTGTACAAGCAGGTAAAACTCAGCCCAAAAGCTTGAAGGATTTCTTCGTGAGCAAGGGGTTCAAAGCTGTAGATTGCAGGTCAAATAATGGTTGTTTGTGGATCTTGGGAGAGCGAAAAGAATTAGCACCGTACGTGACGGAAGCAGAGCGACTATTTGGAGTGGCTGGCGGATATGGCGCGGGAAAAGCGTCGTCTTACAAGCCTGCGTGGTGGACAAAGTCAAACAAGTAATTACCCTATATGACATTTGCATGTGCTGGGAGGAGAAATAGTATGGCAAACGATTACAACATACTTGCTGATTACATAGTCTCTAGATATATCGAAAGGATCGCTGGTGATGATATTGAAGAGACCTTTGTGGATGAATCTCCGGCAGATCGCGTTATGGTCGGCATGCTTGCTGAGAACCGCATGGAAGAGAAGTTTGATGGTGGGTATATCGAGAATAATAGTACCCGCTTTGAAAGTGTACCGTCCATAAGTATTTCGTTTATCGTCAAGAAGAATTCTTCAGGTGTTATTCGTGTGATTCCCAAGGGACTGTTGTTTTATACGGTCGAGCCGGATTATGACAAGACGATTGATTACTTGCTTCAGAAATACTCTGAAAAGGATAACGTTCAATATACCGAAATGCAGCAGCTCTGTGAATGCTATCCTGACCTGCGGTTTAGTCTTCCATTGACCTACAAAAAGGTGCGGGTTGAAGACGAGATGGGTGATGGTATATCAATCCGGCTTGACTCTATTAGTGATAAAAAGTTTCATTTGGAGCAGAAAATCAACGAACGCTTAAGGGCTCTGTCGGATAGAATCATCAGCGAAATAAAAGTTATTAAGAGTGACCGTGTTACATTTTTTGATCTGGTCGATAAGGAACGTTTCTACCTTGTTACAGGTGGAAGCGAAGAACGTGTAAACCCTCGATGGGATATTGACATTTATTGCACCGTTACCGATGAAGGGGATTCCTATCGATTCTTGATGCAAATGGTTAATAAGACTCCCGTGAATGGCAAGAGCAACATCGGATATTTGCCTAAAGTTTTCAATGCTGGTATTGATGTGGTTGGAGATGATAGTGTCGAGTTTCAGAATATCAAACTGGACTATTTTAAAAACAGCTACAGAAAGCGTCCCATGGTGCATGTCGTTGCAGAAAACACTTCTGCAGCCTATCATGAAGAGGACAACTCCATTCGGACTGATAATATTCCGAGATATTATCAAATGCGCCTGAAGACCAAAGATGCGTTAACACAGTATGTTACATTTGAAAAACTTATTCAGGATCCTGTTGGCAATCTGACTGTTATTTACGAAGAAATGAAATCGGATTATGAGAAGTGTGTCTACGAGTTCAATCATACAAGGTTCCAAACGGTCAATGCAAAAGAACGGTTTAAAGATGCATTAGAGAACTATCAGCATGAAATTGGCCGTTTTAGGAAGGGCATTGATCAGATTGAGTACAGGGATTTTGTTAAAAAGGCGTTTGTTTATATGAACAAAACCTTTATGACGAAACTCGCTGGTGAACACAGACAGATTAGCGGTTGGCGTTTGTTCCAGATCGTTTTTATCGTTTCGCTTATCTGCGAGATGATTCGCAGCGAGTATAAAAATGATCCCAATATTGCGGAAGCGGACATTGAAACCGCGAACTTGCTTTACTTCCCGACAGGCGGTGGTAAAACAGAAGCGTTTCTTGGCGCATGCGTGTTCAACATGTTCTTTGACCGCCTGCGCGGAAAAAACGACGGCATTACTGCATTTCTTAAGTATCCGCTGAGACTGCTTGCAGTGCAACAGCTTGATCGTGTGCTTATGATCGTCATGAAAGCGAATGTTGTAAGAGAGTCCAGCGGGGAGTTGGCTCACAAAACACCGTTCCAAGTCGGCTTCTTTGTGGGCAAAGGAAATACACCGAATAAGATAGACTCCTTTGAACGTTTAAGTGAGCGCGGAGATAAGAATAAGACAAAAGACCTTATTCTTGAAAGTGATTCTGAAACGCTAAATGAGTATTATCGCTTCATTGATACGTGCCCCTATTGTGGTAAAAAACACGTAAATCTAAGATTTAATCGTGACACTTGGAGATTGGAGCATGTTTGTGATAATCCAGAGTGCCCCATCATGGTTTTGCCGCTCATGATTGTAGATAACGAAATTTATCGCTATCTGCCTTCCATTGTGGTCAGCACGATTGATAAGATGGCTATGCTTGGCACAAGCAATGACTTTAAGATGCTGTTTGGTCAAGTGAAGAAAAAATGCCCGGTACATGGATTTACGGGAAATGCAAAATGCTCTTGCGCGTCATGCGGCGTACATGTGCTTCAAAACGTAGGATTGCTAAAAGATCCCATTCCGACTCTTTTTATTCAAGATGAGATGCATCTTGTAAAGGAAAGTTTGGGGACATTTGATGCGCACTACGAGTCGTTCTTGAGCTATTATGCAAAGGAACTGGTTCCAGAGGCGCAGCGCAAGCTAATCCGATTTGTTGGCGCAACAGCAACTATCTCCATGTATGAGAGCCATATTTGGCATTTGTATCACATGGATGGACGGAGATTTCCATGTGAATATCCTTCAGCAGAAGCAGGCGAAGATTTCTATTCCTACACCGATAATAATGACATTACACGCATTTTGATCGGATATGCCCCCTATGGACGGTCGATTACTGACGGCATGTGGGAATCGGTTTATATCATGCGACTTGTCGTGTATAGAATGATTCAATTCTTGGAAGAAAGCTACGAAAAACTCTGCGCTGTCGGTTTTTCTGGGAGCATTGATGAGTATCGAGATATGCTGTACGACTATTGGATTGAATTGGTCTACAATAATCGCAAGCAAGACGCAATGGAACTTGAGAACGCATTCCAGAACCAGGCTAACAACTATTTGGAGGCAAAGGGTGTTCCTAAGTATGTTATTGAACAGATGACCAGTGATGTGGACTTCCAAACCGTAAGAAAAACGTTGTTCGATATTCAGGCGAACAGAAAGAACTTCGAGAGTACCAACCTCCTGCTCGCAACAAGTACCATTTCTCATGGCGTGGATGAGGATTCCTTTAACGTGATGTACTTCTTTGGAATGCCAAACAACAATGCCGAATACATCCAAGCATATTCGCGTACTGGTCGTAAGTTTACGGGTATTGTCGTAGATATCATTCGACTAATGAGGGTGCGCGATAGATCCTACCTGAAAAATTTTGTTATTTTCCATCAGAACAGGGACGATCTTGTTGAGGCTGTCCCAATCAACAGATGGGCAAAAAATGCGATCTATAGCACCTTGCCCGGATTGCTTGCAGGCTTGATTAGGCAGTATTACACAATTAAAACCAATTCGGATAGTCTGCATAATGCAATTAAAGTACAGAAGTTGCTTCGTTCCGGAGAAATCGACGTTGATGATGCAGTTTCTAAACTTATTGCAGCTTACGGATGCAATGAACAGGAAAAAATGTCTCTGGCATATAAAGAAATCATCACCGAAGAAGCGGTCAACATTCTTTCTGGAATTAAAAATGGAAATTTCACAAAGGAACTTTCCCTTTCGGACGCAATAGGAAAGTTCTCGCACGGCAAGAAAACGCCAATGACGAGCTTACGTGATACAGAAGAGCAGATCGAGATTAAGATTTGAGGTAAGAGATTATGAAGAGAAGCAAAACTCAAGCTGTATATAGGTTCTTGCCGGAAATGTGGATATCCGAAAAAGATGATTCTGAGAGAGCTGTTTCGGCTAAGATAAAAAATTGGAATTATATCAAGATGTCTGATATATATGAGGATTTTATCGAAGGTGAAATTAAGCGCCAAGTAAAACTGTTTGGTGATCGAGGTGGTGACATCAGCGCGTTTGATCTTTCACCAGATACTCATTCGTTTGCAATTGTTGAAACCGCGTGCAACGAAGGAATCCCTGATATCATCGGTGAAATATCCCCGTTGGTGTTTTACTGTAGTTCCTGTGGTGCAGTGAGCGATCTTCGTAATCCTGATGCGGTTGATAAGTATACATGGAAATGCAAAAATCCTGATTGTGGAAAGTGGGCAGTCAAGCAACTCCAAATGATCTATGCCTGCGAATGCGGATATGCACAGCCCATAAAGATTCCGCATGTGCAGGGGGTAAAGAATTTCAAGTTCCGCCCCAATGAAACGCAATATAAAATGTTTTATAGGAGCGGCAACTCGGAAAAACCTGCAGAGTTTGTTCAGATTTGTCCGAACTGCAATTCGAGATTGGTGCCTGACAACGCAAATTCTGGCCGAAATTATAAGCCTTTCACGCTGAAGGTAATTAATCTGGTTGATCAGCGGAATGGTCAATTCTATAAGAAGGGCATAGATGCGCAAAAGACGATCGTCTGTAGATGGTTTGACAAATTGTCTACCGCTGACTACGATGAGATTCTGAATAACATTGAATTAGCATTTAGTGACGCATTTAAAAGCGATGCGCAGAGACGAAATGTAAAACAGCAGGTTCGTGCCCTAATTGATGCGGGCATGCTTCCTCCTGAGATGTTTGAAAGCGCTGTAAATAACATGCTTCAGAATGCGCCGAACACAAAAAGTGTTGAGCGGTATGTAGCAATGTGTGATGATCTGTTTTCAAGAAAAAAAGCGGAAAATCCGGTGGGCTACGCAGAATGGCTGAGCCATTTCTCGTTCAAGCTGATGCAGTATGATACGCTGAAATATGCTAAACGAATCATTACACTAGAAGAAGCAATTCAGCGTCAACTTGATATGGAGTTCATTGATTCTCCGGAGGAAGTTACAGCATTGAACAAAAAGATGGGTATCACAAATATGCAGGTTTCTTGCGATATTCAGATTATCAACTGTACATATGGATATTCCAGAAGAGTTGCTGATCCGAAGAACTCCACAAATAAGAATTGCCGCTTGAAGCTCAATGCCTACGATAGAACTAGAGACGGAACGGCAAATCTTGTTTATGGAGCCAAACTGGATACGGAAGGCATCCTGTTTGAGATTAGCCAGCGAAAAATCGTTGAGTGGTTGTATGAGAACAACATCATCAGTGAGGAACAGTTGCCGGATCTTGACGACGATGTTTCTGTGAAAAAGTGGTTTGCACAATATGTTCATAGCGATGTGATTTCGATGTTCGGTGAAATCGATGACAGTGAAAAAATCACTAAGAATGTTTTTGCGCTGCTCCACTCTATGTCCCATGCCTTTATGAATGCGGCAGGAGAACTAAGTGGTCTGTCCAGTAATTCTTTGACAGAGATTATCCTTGTAGAGACTGCGAGCATCTTTATCTATGCACAAACTAGTCAGGGAATCCCCCTCGGCGCTCTGTCTGGAATGGCTGAATCTAACTATGCGTTTTTCTTGAAGAAGGCTTTTGACGAGGCGAAAAATTGCGTATTTGATCCAATCTGCACGGAGCGAGATGATACGGCTTGCAGTGCATGTCTCATAATTCCGGAGATTTCTTGCAATCACTTCAACGCCGAGCTTGGCAGGAAGTATTTGTATTCGATTGACGGAGTGGATAACCCGACTGTTGGTTTTTGGGAGATGTAATTATGGCTAATATGTATCCGAAAAACATATCAGAGTATTTGCCAACGGATTCTGAAAGAATTGTTTATCAGGAATTAAAAAACCAGCTTCCTGATACGTTCGATGTCTTTTATTCTGTTAGTTGGACAAGTTATTATGCGGGGCGTCTCGTGAAATCTGAAGCAGATTTTATTGTTGCCAGTCCTGACTATGGTTTTTTATGTCTGGAAGTAAAAGGCGGGAACGGAATCCGTATTGAAGATAATAACTGGTATCTTTCGGATGCGGAACATGGTGAGCGTAAACTAAACTCTTCTCCGTATGATCAGGCGGAAAAGAATATGTACTACTTCTCCAAAGTTTTTTCTTCGAAATACAACACCAAGTATTCAGGAATATATGGTGCCGGTGTGATTTTTCCCTTCTATCCCATAGGAGAAGAACTTGAGTTAAGTAATCGTCATAGAACGTGTACTATTGACAGCAATGACCTGAACAATATCTATGATCGCATTAAAAAGATGTTCCGCCTATGGGCAGGTAGTTCTTACGGTCGGCGCTATTATCCAGCAAGTCAACATCGCGCTTTCCTTGAACTCATAAGAGATAGAATTGCGATTTCTGCAGCAGCTGGCGCGTTGATTCGGTTCAAAGATCAGCAGCTGAGTGTGATCAACCGTGTGCAAGACAATTACATATATCTACTGAAAAATGTAAAACAATTCTACATGCGCGGAGGAGCAGGAACCGGGAAAACTTGGATTGCAATGAAAATGGCCAAGGATGAAGCGGAATCAAATGGGCACAAGGTACTTTTTGTTTGTGCATCAAAACCACTTGCCAGTATGGTAAACAGTCATATTGGGGATGCGGTTGATGTTAAAGATATTCGCTCACTCTTTGAAATGCTTGTTGAGGATATTACCAGTTATCAAGAGCCGCTGTTCAAAGGAATAAGCCATGGCCTCATTGGTGACTATGAAAAGTACAACGCGATCTTTGTTGATGAAGCACAGGATTTTACAGAGGAATGGGCAAGTATCATTAGATTGCTTTTGGATGATCCAGAAGGCTCTCGCTTAGGAGTTTTCTTCGATGACGTTCAGGTTTTGAGAGAAGAGAGCTTCGGAAACGGGTTTGGCATTGGTGAACTGCCGTATTTGCTGCGGGAGAATATTAGGAATACCGCAAATATCTATAATTGGACTGCAGAGAAGACCAATCTGGGTACAGATATGGTTGCAAACCCTGTTGAAGGTCCGACACCTACGACAGAAATTGTTAACGAGCATGGGCAATTGGTTTTACTTTTTGAAACACTTTTTAAGCGATACCTTGAGGAAGAATATCTAAAAAATGATTCCTTAGTAATTCTCACCGAAAGCAAGGAAAAGCTGTTGGCTGAATTTCCTGACGGGATTGCAAAGTGGAAATTTGTTTGTGGTACACCTAGCAATGAGAATGAAATCAGCGTGTATTCTATAGATGCATTTAAAGGGTTGGAAGCGAACATGGTCATTTATATCCACGGTATTGACACAACCGAGAATATGAACTACATAGCGTACACGCGCGCAAAATACTACTTAATTGAGTTGGTGAGGAACTACTGATGGCACCTATAACGTCTTTTATTCGATGGGCAGGCGGAAAATCATGGCTTGTCCCATATGTAGCACAACTAACAGAAGGACTTGACTATAACAACTATTACGAACCCTTCATGGGCGGTGCATCGATTTTCTTTTCTTTGGATTTACCCAATAAGGGATGCTTGTCGGATATTAACGACGAATTGATAAACGCTTTTTGTGCCGTCAGGGATAATCCGGAAAGAGTTATTCGGTATCTTAAGGAATATGAAACAGACGAAGAAAGCTACTATGCAATTCGCGCGACGGAACCAAAAGGGAAATATCAACGGGCTGCGAGATTTTTGTATTTGAATGCAAATTCTTTTAATGGACTGTACCGTGTGAATCGGAACGGAAAGTACAATGTTCCCTATGGTCATAAAAATGCTACTGTGAATTATACGCGGCTGCTTGAAGCGGGGAAAAAACTGGAAGGAATGGAAATTGTTTGTCATGACTTTTCGGATATAAGTACTAAAATAGTTGCCGGAGACTTGATCTTTTTGGACCCACCCTACACCGTTTCTAAGGAAGATACGGGCTTCGTAGGCTACAATTCAACTTGGTTTTCCCTTGATGATCAGCACCGACTGGCAAAGCTAATTGACCAAATAAAAAAAGCAGGAGCCTACTACATTATGACAAATGCCGCTCACGAAACCATTTTGGAGATATTTAAAGACAAGGGGCGCATGGTTACACTTGAGAGGAATAGTTTGATTGGCGGCAAAAAAGCGTATCGCGGAAAAGTTCCAGAGTATATTTTTACGAACATACCAGAAAGGAGTACGAAGTAATGGCTAGAACGGATTGGAGCCAAGTTGTATACGACAAACAGTTGGCAACGGCAAAAAGTGTCCACAAAAAACTGTTCGTGACACAAAAGATCTTAGCTTCGGAACTCCCTGAGTATATTGATGCTGGTTGGGAAAAGTGCAAAGACTATAAGAGCCCTAAATATGTGGGGATTGCTAAGGAGAAACCAGTAGATGAGCAATTTGAAGACCGAATTTGGTTGATGTTTGCTGGGATGGGTTTTTATGGTCTAAATGCAGAAAATGGAATTCTGATTTCTTATGATTTCAGCAATGATGACCTAAAAGAAAGAATTGGCGTTCTGGCAGTTGATGATGAGACTGCGTTGGTTGGGCTTTGCCACGCATCAGAAGCCATCGTCGAAAAAAGTTTTGCCGCTGAAATAACAGCTTTTAGTGACAAAATATCTGGGATTAGAAAAGAGGTTCTTAAACAATTCCCGGGTCGGAAACTGAAGTTTATTTGGGCGTCTCATAATTTCATCATGAATAGACGAGATCTCGCGTTGCTGGACAAAGCCGGAATGGCCTATTTTAGTGACACGACTGTCGAGTACTATACAGACTTGGCAAAACATTTGGGTTCTTGTTCTAGATATCAGCTTTTGGGTAGCCTTTTTGCAAACCAAGAAATTAAAAATATGGATGATAAGGTGCCTGCGATCCAAGGTAAAATGGGTGGATACACCTACTATTCATTTTCAATTGAACCTGAAAAGCTTTTGAAAATTGGCTATGTGTTGCATCGGTCGGAAGCCAATAAGAATATGATGCCGACCTACCAGCGTTTAATCAAAAAGAAGCGTTTGCAAGAGGTCCGGTCGTTCATTAATGATGGTGGATATTTCCCAAACTCGATTATCATCAGTATAGATACCAATGGAAAGGGATTGGTTTTCGATCAGTCCGCCTCTAAGGTTGATAGTACAATTTCGAAGATCGGTATTTTACATATCCCCAAGCGCTATAGGTCTGCGTATATTATCGACGGCCAACATCGTCTGTACGGCTACTCGGATTCCCTGTATGCCGAGACAAACACCATTCCAGTAGTTGCTTTCGTTGATCTGGAAAGAAGTGAGCAGATTAAACTGTTCATGGATATTAATGAAAACCAGAAAGCGGTTCCGAAATCGTTGAGAGTGACCCTGAATGCAGACATGCTCTGGGAATCTCCTGATTTCAGTGAGCAGCGGCAGGCTCTCCGATCTAAAATCGCGCAGATGCTGGGAGAAGAATCGACATCGCCTCTTAACTCGAGAATTGTGATAGGTGAAAACGAGTCCACACCCACGCGATGCATTACTGTTGAAGCGATTCAGTCTGCACTGAAAAAGTGTAGATTCTTCGACAGCTATGGCAAAAAGAATGTTCTTCAAAAAGAAGGTACTTTCGACTGCAAAGATAATCAAGAGACTTGCGATTTGTTCTATCCGTTTATAGAGAAGTGTTTGCTGTATATCAGAGAGACTTGTCTGGATGAATGGGACAAGGGAGATCAGGATAGCGGAATGCTCACCATGAACCGTGGCATTCAGGCGGTTATTCGCGTCATTGATGATGTTGTCAATATGCTTGTGGAGAAGGGGATGATTCAGCCTAAAACGCAGGCTCTTGACGATATGTTTGGCTTGATACAATACTATCTCAAGCCTTTGACTGACTACATAAATAACCTAAATGCTGAGCAGCGCAAGGATTTGCGTGGTTACTTTGGTGGAGGTGCTGATACCCGGTTTTGGCGCGCATATCAGAAGGCAATTGCTGATATGAGGCCGGATTTTGTGCCTGATGGATTGGAAGAGTTCTGGCAAAACGAAACTAAGATCTATAACGAAGAGACGAAATCCATGCTACGAGAAATAGAATCCAAGGTTAAGTTGTTGATTTCTGAGCGCCTCGGAGAATATTTTGGTGATAGTTGGCTAATTAAAGGACTACCGAAGAATATTTATACCAGAGCAAAAGGTGAAGCCGATGAGGCAATGTATGTGCATGTGTCTAGTACAGGAGAAGAAATCGACATTCCTATCTGGGATTATGTTACACTTCCGGAATGCAAACAGATTATCTTGAATGGCAAGAACTGGTCGCTCTTCTTCGAGGATACTTTTGTCCGCCCGGAGGAAGCCAATCTAGTCGGAGGAAAGGACCCGAAGACAGACTGGATTCTTCGAGTCAATTCGATTTCGAATAAGCTTTCAAAAGAGAGCTATAGTGTTCCTGTAGACGAGTATAGCTATGTGAAAAGCATCTATGATTGGTTGATGGGTATCCTTGTTTTCTAATATATCCGTATTGACCGTTATGAGCTGGGATATATAGCCAAGTTTTAGTGAGGGATTTATATGTTACACCATGGTCTATACGAACAAGTCATCAACAATGCCCTGACGGGCGAGCTTGCGGAGATTCCGGCGGCTCGCAAGTCTGTTGCGCCCATTGACAAGGCGGAAGCCTCCAAGGTGCTGGCGCAGTATCTGGCAGATGTGGTTCAAAAGGGCTTGGATAACGTGCTGGACAACGGTGGGGACATTTCTGCCCAGATCGGGCTGACCAACCAGATCGTTGATCTCATTCAAAATACGACGCAAGAAGCTGACTTTGCCGCGCTGGGCGTTGACCGGCGGGCAGAGCAGCTTCTTGCGCTTTTACGGGAGACCGACCCACGGTTAGCAACGGGAAAAACGGCGGCGGACATAGAGCATCCGGAAACCTCCATCGCACAAAGCTCTCTTTTTACCGGGGCTGTGCATGAGCCGCAGATGTTTATCTCTGATAAAGAAAAGGACTATTTGCACTTCTATTGTGCTGTGCGTTCGATTCTTTTTAAACTTACAAAGGGTGACGCCCCTGATATTTCGCAAATGAATGCTCGCGTCCGTGAACTGCTTGAAGGTGCAATTCAATCAGATGGTATAGAAGAACTGTTTGAAACCGGAAAGCATATCTCCGTTGATATTTTCAGCGATGAGTATCTGGATAAGATAAACGCAATCCCGCTACCCAACACGAAAATCAAGGTATTGCAGCGACTTCTCTCTCAGGCGATTGATGAATATAAAAAAGTCAACCGTATCATGGGCATGGAGTTCTCGGATCGTCTCAAGCAGGTTGTTGATGAGTACAATAATCGACGTCGTGATGAGGCTTTCGCTAACGAAGTTTTTGATGATGTAGCGGAACAGCTTGCTAAGCTCCTTGAAGAACTCAAAAAAGAAAAGGATTCCTTCAAAGGTATGGGGATTGACTATGAAGAAAAAGCCTTCTATGACATCCTCAAGGCGGTTGCTAAAAAGTACGAGTTCGAGTACTCAGACGAGAAGATGATTGAACTATCAAAGCGCATTAAAAATTATTGTCGATGATAAAGCTAAGTACACCGATTGGTCTACCCGTGATGATATCAAAGCAAATTTGCAAGTTGACCTGATTTTGCTGCTGGATGAGTTTGATTATCCGCCTGTAACTATTGATGACGTCTACAAAGAAGTTTTGGAACAAGCTGAAAATTTCAAGAAGTATTCAGAATAACAACCTAAAAGGACGCATAGCCGGAGACCAATTAAGCAAAGTCAATAGCACAGGTAGCAAATAAGAACGAAATCGAACGGTTTGAGTTCGGTATTCATCACTTATAGCCCTGCCATCGCTTACACCAAGTGAAGAACAAGGGCAGTGAAAGATGCCAAATTCAAATTTTTCGCATACCAAATAAGGCCCTGTGTTTGTTTCAGGGCTTGAATCTCTCAAAAACTTCAGGCTGCTTTTACAAATCCCTGTTCAACAGCATGCTGCTCTGGCGTTTTCAGTTCGAAGGGCTTCTGGTCACGCAAGACTGCAAAGACTATAAAGACCAGTTTGTGCATTGACGCTGCTTGAGCAACCTTTGCCGGTTTGTTTTTACATTTCTTTTCATAATAACTGAGCAGTACGGGGTTCGCTGCAGAGTCCTTTCCGCGCTTACAAATTGAATTAACCACTCCCATGTGAAGTGCAGCTCTTGCATAGGGAGAGCCACGTTTTGAGAGCTTGTTCTTTGTTCCTCTGAATGATCCGGATTGCCGCTCTGTTGGGTCTAAACCAAAATATGCTGCAAGCTGTTTCGGCTTCTTGAACAACGAGATATCTCCGATTTCTCCTAGTAAAAGGGCTGCCGAATGACTACCAACACCAGGGATGCTTTGCAGCAAAGAAACGTTGTTTCGCATTTCTTTTATATTGTTCTTTGCACAGCAGACTTTTCAACTGCACCTGCCGCTCAAAGGACGAAGCGCAGCTGTTATGTGAGGATTGGCTCGTCACGCAGGACCGCTGCTATATAAACTAAAAAAGCCACCGAGGATTCTTTCCCAAAACGGATTGGGATCGAATCCTCGGTGACTTTTGTTTTATCGGGTCTGCTGCTGTTCCTGTTCGCTCCTGTTGTCTACAAAAAACATTTCTACGTTTTTCTGCGCCTTCATCAGTTCCTGCATTCTCTCTCGTGCTTTCCGATAGCTCGGATATTCTGCTTTTTTCTTTTTCAGAAGCTCAACATATTCGATGCTCAGTTCTTTTACCTTCGGAAGTTTTTTCAGCCCAGCCTCATAGAAAGCCGCTTTGGCCGCCTTGTGCAACGCAATGCTCTCCCGATTTGCTTCCAAGAATCGCTTGCTGTATCCTGCTTTTCGATAGGCCTCATGGATGGACCTTGTTTTGGCATAGTTGATAATGTGCGTTTTCATTACCGCAATTTCTGCCATCCGCGCTTCCGCAGCTTTGATGGAGTCGCCCAGTTCGTGATAGCGCATCGTTGCAGCACGCACCTGTTCTTCCATTTCATCCATGCTCCCGATTTTGTTTTCCTGCAGAAAAATCAGCGTCCTGGACATCTCCTTCAGGTTGTACCGCTTCGCCCATCGCGCATAGCCGTCTCCCTTTCCTTCAGCCAATTTTGCCTGAATATCCACCAACATCTGAAATTTCTGTTCCTGCACCGGATGTTTTTTCCGCGGGCAATGCTCTGCTTCTCCGGCGAGGACCGCTTTCAATTCTTCCTCACTGTATCCCGCCCCCAAAGTCCGAAACCGGATGAATCGTTTTTGCCGTGCACCTTTGATCGATGTGAATTTTCCGCGCTTGACCTCATATCCCTGCTGTTCCAGTTTTTTCAAAAATTCTTCGTAACTGCCCGGCTTGTCCGCAAGGATGCTGTCAATCACACCGCACAATTGATCGCGGTTGCTTTCTTTTGGCGGGTAAAGTACACGCTTCTGCCGCTCCCGGTAGGGCTTTATTTCAATCACAGACAGGCTGTGTTCCAGGCAAATCAGGTCACTCAGCCGCTGCACGGCCACCCCCGACAGCAAAAATTCCCGGAATTTACGGCTGCAGTCCAGAGCCGTAGAGTTATAGATAATGTGATTGTGAATATCGCCATCAACTCCGGAAGGTTGAAAAACTTGGCAAACCGGGTGCGGGCACGATAGCCGGTACCCTCCGGGGCAAGTTCGATGGCCGTGGTCGTCTCACCAAAGGTAGATGCCCAGCAGTCGAAGTGGGTCAGCTTTTTCTGCTGCAAGGTGCTGTATTGCAAGTACCGCATGACCGTGTACAACTCGGTCATGGAGTTGCTCACGGGGGTGCCGGTAGCGAACACCACGCCCCGCCCGCCGGTGATCTCGTCCAGATAGCGGCACTTGCCAAACATATCGCTGGATTTTTGCGCTTCACTGGTGGATAATCCTGCGACATTCCGCATTTTTGTGGTCAAAAAGAGGTTCTTGTAAAAATGGCTTTCGTCCACAAAAAGCCTGTCAACGCCCAGTTGCTCAAAGGTGATCACATCGTCCTTACGCTCATCGGAGCGCAGTTTTTCCAGCTTGGTTTCCAGCGTTTTCCGGGTCTTTTCCATCTGCTTGATGGAGAAATTCTCGCCTGCGTGGACTTTCAGCTCATTGATGGCGGCAAGCGTTTCATAAATTTGCTCCTGAATAATACGCTCCTGCCGCTCAAAGGACAGAGGAATGCGCTCAAACTGGCTGTGCCCAATGATGACAGCATCGTAGTCGCCGGTGGCGATGCGGGCGCAGAATTTTTTGCGGTTGGCGGTCTCAAAATCCTTGCGCCGTGCCACCAAAAGTTTGGCGTTGGGGTAGAGGTTCAGAAAATCCGATGCCCATTGTTCCGTCAGATGGTTGGGCACTACGAACAAGGATTTCTGGCACAGCCCCAGCCGTTTCGCTTCCATAGCGGATGCCGCCATTTCGTAGGTCTTGCCCGCACCAACTTCGTGTGCAAGCAACGTATTACCGCCATAAAGCACATGAGCAATGGCGTTGCGCTGGTGCTCCCGGAGGGTGATCTCCGGGTTCATGCCCACGAATTTGATGTGACTTCCGTCATACTCACGGGGACGGGTAGAGTTGAACAGCTCGTTGTACTGCTTCACCAGCGCAATGCGCCGCTGGGGGTCTTGCCAGACCCAGTTGGCAAAAGCGTCCTTGATGACCTGCTGTTTCTGCTGAGCCAGCATGGTCTCCCGCTTGTTCAACACACGTTTCGGCTTGCCCTCGGCATCCTCAATGGTGTCGTAGATGCGGACATCTTTCAGATTCAGGGTCTCCTCCAAGATCTTGTAGGCATTGGCACGGCTGGTGCCGTAGGTTTCGGAGGAGATAATATCCCCTCTGCCGGTGGCAGTTTTGCCCTCCACGCGCCACTCTGCGGTATAAGGAGAATATCTCACCTTGACTGCATGGCGCAGATTGGCTCCTTTCTGCATTGCGGCGAATGGTTGTTTTTACGGTGCGCTCGATGTTGCGCAGCACCTCCCGGCTCATGTCGCTGACGGCTGCGCCGAGGGCGTAAACACTATCCGGGGTGGAGAAATTGTAGATCGCCTGAAAATCGTCCTTGTCGAACCACCCGGCAGGCTCAAGACCACAGCGTTCCAGCAGCGTATAGGTGACGCTGATGGCGGCGGCGGACTTGAACTGCATCTCCACCCCGGCTTCATCATAATCCATCAGGAGCGAACCGTCAACGATGGCACGGATGTCCTCGCCGTTGTTGTCCCAGTAATCTGCCACCAGTTTCCCCGCAACGTCCGCAAGCTGCTGGCTGACACGCTCTCCGCTGATGCCATAGGTGGCGGCGAGCATTTCCGAAACCGGCTGTTTCAGGTCGTCGTTGTACTGCCACACCTCCGGGTCACGGGAATTGCGGCGCACCCCGGTGTCGCTTACGTCAAAGACGTAGTGCAGACGCGGCACACTGCTGGACTGGTCTAACAGTGCGATGCCCTTGGAGCCGCGCCGGACATAGCGGTTCATGCGATTGTTCCAGATGTCGAAGCTGGCGCAGGCAGTGGCATCAGGCCGCTGGGCGTAGATCATCAGCTGGTCCGCAAAAGGGTACTTGTACAGCCGGGATGCGGTGGTCAGGTAGTCCGTCCAGCTTTCCCAGTACCGGGTCAAGCCGTTCGCCGTGCGCTGGGCAAGGGCGAGGTATTCTTCGGTTTTGCTTGGCATAGCGTTCCTCCCTTCAATCTCGTTGTAAACAAAAAAGCGAGCGGCCTTTTCAGGTCACTCGCTTATGGAATCTATGGTAGTTTATAGCATGAATGGAAGCATTCTATCAAGCCCACTTTTTGCGGGTTATGAAAAAATTTCGGAACAATGCCCTATGACATTATCCCAGTTGACAACCATCGACAAACTGAAAGTCGTCATCGTATTCCTGTTATATAAGGTTGATCGTCGTTTCATCAAAATTCTTAATACTGAACATTGTGCACCACTCTACATCATCCCGAACCGGCTCAAAGTGCAGTGCTGAGCAAGCAGCATAAAGCCTGCCTTGTGATTTTTCTCCAGTCATAATCACTGTTGGTCCGTCAGCTCCACCGATAATGCCTACGCAAGCATTATTTTGGGTTTCCGGCGTGAAGGAGTCTCCCTCCACAGCAATTTCCATAGGCTTATCTCCATCGCAGCAATCACAAATCGAGATATCTTCCTCCGATTCAGGGAAAAGCGTATAACGCATGACGGTAAAATGTGTCGGATAAACCCAGCGGTCAGAACCGAAACACTTTTGAGGAATTGTTTGTTGCTCTATTTCCTGCACGGTCAATGTATAGTTTGTTCCGCTGACCGGATGGAGGAAAGAAAACGAATCACCGGGAGCGTGTGTCTGGAAATGTGGTCCCGGCACACGGCATGGCCGTTGCTCCATCGTAAGGGAGAGGGATTTTATTTCAGGACGGCGTTTGCTTGTCCACGGAAATGCCGCCCGAAAAATCATCCACCCATAGGATGTATCCAAATCATAGTGTTCCAATGCCCACTTTGCTTCCGCTTCATTGATCATCCCGTCTGGCAAACATGGATTAAAGACCACCGAGCAACCGTGGGAGGTCAGCATTGTTTTCCCGTTCAATTCCAAACGAGGAATAAAGTCAAGACAAAGTGGATTTTCTAAATCTATTTGCAGTTGCTGCTCCTGCGTGAAGTATTCACAAGAGTCGTTTTCGGGGTGTAAATCCCATTTAGTCATGAACTTGCGAATGTCTTCCTCCGGGGTACGCATACAAAAGTCCACAACGAACCCCTTGCTGCACGAATACGCCGCAGGAATGATCCAATGATGCCCGGCCCATTCAAATTGCTGATTCAAGGGGACTTCTGTTCCGGCACGTTCTTTTCCCGAATGTCCCCAGAAGTTTCCCTCAAAGTAGACTTTCCACTCCGGGATAGCTGGTTTTGCGTTCTGGTCCACAACATCGTAATATTCTTTGGTGTACTTGATTTTGCTGTAATCAAAAGATGCCTGAAGCTCTTTGATATATGCCCATGGCCGCTCCATTGGCATCAGCTTTAATTTCGTAGCGACAAGCGCAAGGGTTTCCTGCTGCTCCTGCGTGGGAGGGTTGTCCTGTAAGAAGGTTTCAAATTGTGCCTTATCCCACATCCATGCCTGCTCCAATGCTGCCACATCGCCGCAGGCAAGCAGTAGCCGCAGAAAATCAGCGAAATTTTTTGCCAACGGATGAACATAGTTTGGAAATGTGTTCGCCGGGCTGACAGCAAAAACCATACCGCCAAAGCCACGAACAAAACAGAAGTGGATTCCATCCACACCGGTCCAACCAAATACAGACGCACCCTTTGGTGTGCAAAAATACGGTTCGTTATCTGTACGGCGTTCTACGCCTAAGGATGAAAGATCAATGTCAGTCTGTAATAATTTCTGAAATGTTTTGTCCATCGGCTGATCCTCTTAAACAGGAAGTTGGCAATTTCCTATACCTATGATTTCTTATCAAAGAGTTTGCATCATTTCAAGGATAATGCCATCCGGGTCTCTGAAATAAAAAGCTCGGCTCTCCCCAAATCCATTTGCTCTAAAGTCGAAATACTGCGGTTCAGATAAGCACTCAACATGGTTTTCGATAAGGGTTTTATAGACAGAATCAATGTCATCCGTATAGAAACATACTTCCGAGATGGATGTCGTAAACAAATCTGATTGTTCTTTATGGATCTCGCTATCTACGAACTGAATCAGCTCGACCGGTGGCGTTTCAATAGCCTTAGAACCGTTCAAATAAGCGACCCTTGCTTTGCAATTCGACTTGCGAAACATTTTATCGGTTTCTTTGCCTTCCATAAAAATCTCTCCTTGAAACGCAAGTCCAAGGATGTCTCTGTAGAAAGCAACCGAGCGATCCAAGTCAGAAACGGTCAATCCAACATGATAAATTCTTCCAATCATATTTTTATAGCCTCCTGAGAAAATTCCGAGTTGTCGAGTTCAGTATACCACACCAAATGGCATTGTGAAAGAGAATATGTATGCCGCCCGCAGGCGGCAAAAATCAGTCCGGGGGAAATTCCAGTTCGGCAAACTCCGCATCAGC
>SKEO01000725.1_pt1 | contig 30063 bp, 21 predicted proteins | sample 4826801 | NCBI WGS metagenome assembly SKEO01 (sample SAMN11008807, study PRJNA524170) | human gut metagenome | biome: Human fecal sample; material: Feces; isolation source: fecal sample from pouch patient p3 | host: Homo sapiens | place: Israel: Tel-Aviv | collected 2016-02-25 | reverse complement strand
GAATCTGACAACAGTTAAGAAAGCCATGACAAAAGAGAGACTGATAAACGGTGGCTTCTATGATTTAGCCACAGCCTATCAGTCCGTGCACGTCAACTATTGAAACCGCCGTGTACCGAACGGTACGCACGGTGGTGTGAGAGGACGGCGGTTAGTCACCGCCTCCTACTCGATTTTGTGATGTGAGATTTATGATGCCTGCGGATTGTTCCGTGCGTCGCACTCCCACAATCCCTGGCATCATATCTATTCTGCTTCGTGTTTTGCGACAGCGGCTTCTACGAATCCACGGAACAGCGGATGCGGACGGTTCGGGCGGGACTTCAGTTCCGGATGAGCCTGTGTTCCGATGAAGAACGGGTGATCCGGAAGTTCTACCATTTCCACGATACGTCCATCCGGAGAAATACCGGAGAGCATCATGCCGTTTTCTGTGAGCACTTTGCGGTAATCGTTGTTAAATTCATAACGATGACGATGACGTTCATGAATCGTTTCTTCACCGTAAAGCTTATAAGCCAGGGAAGATTTATCCAGTACACAAGGATAAGAACCAAGTCTTAAGGTACCGCCGATATCCTCGATGCCGTCCTGCTCCGGCAGAAGTGCAATGACCGGATGGGTAGTATTAGGATCCAGTTCGATGCTGTGTGCGTCATTGTAGCCAACCACATGGCGGGCGAATTCAACAACCGATAACTGCATGCCAAGGCAGAGCCCAAGGAATGGGATCTTGCGGATACGGGCAAATTCGATTGCCGTGATCTTGCCTTCGATGCCACGGTCACCGAAACCGCCAGGGACCAGGATGCCATCCATATCACCGAGCACTTCTTCGACGTTACTGTTGTTGAGCAGTTCGGAATCCACCCACTTGATATTTACAGTCGCATGCTGTGCGATACCGCCGTGTTTCAGGGCCTCCACAACACTGATGTAAGCATCGTGCAGCTGGATATATTTGCCTACCAGAGCGATATTTACTTCTTTTGTCGGATGACGCAGAGCATTTACCATAGCTTTCCAGTCTTCCAGATCCGGCTCCGGGCAGTCAAGCTTCAGGCAGTCGCAGACAACCTGTGCCAGATGTTCTTTTTCCATGGCAAGCGGTGCTTCGTAGAGATATTCCACATCAAGATTCTGCAGAACATGGTCACTTGGCACGTTACAGAACAGTGCGATCTTGTCCTTGATGCCATTGTCAAGCGGCAGCTCGGAACGGCACACGATCACATCCGGCTGAATTCCCATACCCTGGAGCTCCTTTACGCTGGCCTGTGTCGGCTTGGTTTTCATTTCACCTGAGGCACGCAGGTAAGGGATCAGAGTAACGTGGATCAGGATCGCATTTTCATGTCCGACATCGTGCTGGAACTGACGGATGGACTCCAGAAACGGCTGACTTTCGATATCGCCGACCGTACCGCCAACTTCAATGATCGCAATGCTGGTTTCGTCTGATGTAAAATCGCGATGGAAACGGCTCTTGATCTCATTGGTGATATGAGGGATGACCTGTACCGTTCCACCGCCGAAATCTCCGCGGCGTTCTTTCTGCAGAACGGACCAGTAAATCTTACCGGTTGTGACATTGGAATTTTTCGTCAGACTTTCGTCGATAAAACGCTCATAATGTCCAAGGTCTAGGTCTGTCTCAGCACCGTCGTCGGTTACAAATACCTCACCATGCTGGATCGGATTCATCGTTCCCGGGTCGATATTGATATAAGGATCGAATTTCTGCATCGTTACTTTGTAGCCACGTGCTTTCAGAAGTCGTCCGAGGGATGCGGCTGTGATACCCTTTCCCAGTCCGGAAACAACACCTCCTGTTACAAATACATATTTTACTGACATAATTTCCTCCGTTCTGTGCACAAAACACGCATTTTTTTTGACCAGATATTAAGTTCCTAAAAAAAATACGGAAAAGATTATACACTATGCAAAGAAAAAAATCCAGTAAATCATACTGGATTTTTCAAAAAAGTGCAAAGAAATTTTAGTGATAGTTTTTGTTGTTCTCATATTTTGCTTCCATCGTGAACTGGATACCGAGCTGTTTCAGCTTTTTGATATCCACCGGGGAGAGCATAACAGAAGTATGTGCCTGGCATTCGGCAAGTTTCGGCAGCTGTTTCATAGCCAGAGCAGCATCTTCATGAGTGGCGGCACTGATGGACAGGGCGATCAGGACCTCATCGGTATGCAGTCTCGGATTGCGGCTTCCGAGGTAAGCAGTTTTCAGACGCTGGATCGGCTCCAGAGATTCCGGTGCAATGATATTTTTCTCGTGGTCAATGCCGGCAAGCTCTTTTAAGGCATTTAACAGAACCGCAGAAGCGGCACCGAGCAGGTCAGAAGTCTTTCCGGTGATGATCCTGCCGTCCGGCAGTTCTATAGCAGCAGCCGGAGCACCGGTCAGTTCTGCGACACGTCTTGCAGCCGGAACAACCTTGCGGTCGGTTGCAGTAACGCCGGCCTGGTTCATGATCAGCTCGATCTTATAAACTTCCTCTTCCTGATTGCGTCCGGTCAGAAGTCCGTTCAGTGCGTTGAAGTAGCGGCGGATGATCTCCTGGCGGGAAGCTTCCTGGCAGAGTGCATCATCGCAGATGCAGTTCCCGGCCATGTTGACGCCCATGTCAGTCGGAGACTGATAAGGGCTTTCGCCGTAGATCTTTTCAAACATTGCTTTTAAAACCGGGAAGATTTCCACATCGCGGTTGTAGTTTACCGTGGTAAATCCATAAGCTTCCAGATGGAACGGATCGATCATGTTGACATCGTTCAGGTCAGCCGTTGCTGCCTCATATGCTAGGTTGATCGGATGTTTCAGCGGAATGTTCCAGATCGGGAAAGTCTCGAATTTCGCATATCCGGCACGGATACCTCTGCGATGCTCCTGATAAAGCTGAGATAAGCAGGTAGCCATCTTTCCGCTTCCAGGACCAGGGGCAGTGATCACGACCAGAGGGCGGGAAGTTTCGATGTAGTCATTTTTACCGAATCCCTCATCACTTACGATATGAGAAACATTATTCGGATAACCCGGAATCATATAGAGGGTGTAAACCTTGATGCCGAGTTTGATCAGACGTTGTTTAAACAGGTCTGCACTGGTCTGTCCGGAGTATTTTGTGATAACGACACTTCCGACAAAAAGTCCACGTTCTTCGAAAGAGTCGATCAGACGCAGTACATCGGTATCGTAAGTGATGCCGAGGTCGCCGCGGATTTTATTTTTTTCAATATCCACCGCACTGATGACGATGACGATCTCTGCGTGCTCGGACAGCTGCATCAGAAGCTGAAGCTTGGAATCCGGCTCAAATCCCGGCAGTACACGGGAAGCGTGGTAGTCATCAAATAACTTTCCGCCAAATTCCAGATAAAGTTTGTCTCCGAATTTGTCAATACGCTCGCGGATACAGCGAGACTGTGTAGCAAGATATTTTTCGTTGTCAAATCCTTTTTTCATATGATTAAGAACCTTTCCTAAAAATTCAAGTCGGATGCACGCAAGAACCGGCGTGCATTTCCTTGTTACAAAGTAACTCTTGCACTAGTATACAATAAATCATACCCGTTCGGCTACCGTTTTTTTAGAAAAGATTCATAATTGTGAGCTTTTTTTCACAATCTATATATTGATTTCTTCTGAAACTGTACTTATAATGGGATAAGTTGGAGTTTGCATATGAGGAGGACAAAAATGGACAACAATCAGATGCAGGGCGGCGGTCCTGGCAGACCACAGGGACCGGGTGGACAAAAACAGCCGGACAATGGTCGCAATAAGAACAATGGGAAAAAGCAAGGCGGCGGCAAAAGCATTCTGGTTTTTCTGGTGATTACTTTGATTGTGATGCTTGCCACGAATATCGTTACCAGCATGGTAAAAGATACAACCGAGCGTGAGATTAGTTATAATCAGTTTATTAACATGGTTGACCGCGGAGAGGTCGAATCTGTAGAGATCGGTTCCAATCGAATCGACATCAACCTGAAAAATCAGCCAATACCGGGTGTGAAGATCACCTGTTATACAGGTATCATGGACGATCCGACACTGACAGACCGACTGCTCAAGGCAGGCGTACAGTGTACCAAAACCGTACCGGACAATTCTTCTTACCTGATCTTAAATATCGTGGCAAATGTTCTGCCGCTGGTTATGATCGGATTTATTTTCTACTTTTTCATGCGTCGTATGGGATCAGGCGGCGGAGTCATGGGTGTCGGCAAGAGCAAGGCAAAAGTTTACGGCGAGAAGGAAACCGGTGTGACCTTCCAGGATGTTGCCGGACAGGATGAAGCAAAAGAATCGCTTCAGGAAGTCGTAGGATTTCTCGAAGATCCGCAGAAATACGTGAAGATCGGAGCGAAGCTGCCGAAAGGAGCACTGCTTGTCGGCCCTCCGGGTACCGGTAAGACACTGCTGGCAAAGGCAGTCGCAGGAGAGGCACACGTGTCGTTCTTCTCCATTTCCGGTTCCGATTTCGTAGAAATGTTTGTCGGTGTCGGTGCATCGCGTGTGCGAGACCTGTTTGAAGAGGCCAAAAAGAGTGCACCGTGTATCATTTTTATCGATGAGATCGATGCGATCGGTAAGAGCCGTGACAGCCGTTATGGCGGCGGAAACGACGAGCGTGAGCAGACACTGAACCAGCTGCTTGCGGAGATGGATGGTTTTGATTCCTCCAAAGGTGTGCTGATCCTTGCAGCAACGAACCGTCCGGAAGTTCTGGACTCTGCACTTCTGCGTCCGGGACGTTTTGACCGCCGAGTGATTGTAGACCGCCCGGATCTCAAAGGAAGAGAAGATATTCTGCGTGTACACGCAAAGAACGTTAATCTTGATGAGACGGTCAATTTCAAAGAAATCGCCCTGGCAACAGCCGGAGCTGTCGGATCAGACCTAGCAAATATGGTCAATGAAGCAGCCATCCTTGCTGTAAAAGCAGGAAGAAGTGCCGTATCTCAGGCAGATTTATCGGAAGCAGTCGAGCTGGTTGAGATGGGAAAAGAAAAGAAAAACAAGATCCTGAGCAAAAAAGAGCGGGAGATCGTTTCCTATCATGAAGTCGGACACGCACTGGTCAGCGCACTGCAAAAAGATGCAGAGCCGGTACAGAAGATCACGATCGTGCCGCGTACATCCGGAGCACTCGGATATGTCATGAACATTCCGGAAGAGGAGAAATGCCTCTATACAAAAGAAGAACTGTGGGCGAGACTGGTAGAATTTACCGGCGGCCGTGCAGCAGAGGAAATCGTATTTGGTTCGGTGACAACCGGAGCATCCAATGATATCGAGAAAGCAACTTCCATTGCCCGCTCAATGATCACACGCTACGGTATGTCTGAGAAATTCGGTCTGACCGGTCTGGAGCGTGCGGCAAACCAGTACCTCGATAATCAGACGGTTCTGGACTGCAGTGAGGTGACACAGGCCGAGGTCGATAAAGAGATCACTGCCATGCTCAAAAAGGCATATAAGGAAGCAAAAGACATGCTTACGGCAAACCGCAGCATTCTGGATCACATTGCCGCTTTCCTGATCGAGAAAGAGACGATCACCGGAAAGGAATTTATGGAGATCCTGCGTAAAGTACAGGCAGAAGAAGCACAGAAAAACAGCGAAATACAGACCGAAGAAAACAGCACAAAAGTAAATCTTTCAAAAGAGAACACAGCAGACACCGCAACCGAGTAAGTGAGGATGTAAAAGCAGATGTTTGATATTCAGGAAGAATTAAAAAAGCTCCCGGCTAAGCCGGGAGTTTATATTATGCATGATGACAGAGATGCCATTATTTATGTGGGCAAGGCGATCAGCCTGAAGAACAGGGTGCGGCAGTATTTTCAGACCAGCCGCAATAAAGGTGCCAAAATCGAGCAGATGGTCACAAGGATCGCCAGATTTGAGTATATCGTGACGGATTCCGAGCTGGAGGCACTGGTTCTGGAGTGCAATCTGATCAAGGAACATCGCCCGAAGTACAATACGATGCTCAAGGATGATAAGACTTATCCTTTTATAAAAGTAACGACATCGGAGGCATATCCTCGGATTTTGTTTTCAAGGAGCATGAAAAAGGATAAAAATAAATATTACGGACCGTACACCAGTGCCGGGGCAGTAAAAGATACGATCGAGCTGATCCGTAAGATCTACAAAGTCCGTACCTGTAATCGCAGACTGCCGCAGGATATCGGAAAAGAACGCCCCTGTCTGAATTATCACATCAAACAGTGTGATGCACCATGTCAGGGCTATATCAGTCAGGAAGAGTACCGCAGATCCTTAAACGGAGCGATGGATTTTCTGAATGGAAACTACGGACCAATCCTGAAAATGCTCGAAAAGCGGATGCTGGATGCCTCGGAGCGTATGGAGTACGAGGAGGCAGCGACCTGGCGTGACCTCAAAAACAGCGTCAGCCAGATCGCACAGAAGCAGAAGATCACAAGCAGCGACGGCGAGGACAAAGATGTGATCGCCGTGAAAATGGACGGCAGCGACGCAGTAGCCCAGGTATTTTTTATCAGACAGGGCAGGCTGATCGGCAGAGACCATTTCTTCCTGCGGATTGCACCGCACGATTCGCAGAATATCGTGATTTCCAGTTTTATGAAGCAGTTCTATTCCGGCACGCCGTTTATTCCAAGGGAGATCATGATCCCGTGTGAGATCGAAGATCAGTCCGTCTTAGAAGAGTGGCTCGGAAAGCGAAAAGGGCAGAAGGTGCACATCAAAGTACCGAAAAAAGGTACCAGGGAAAAACTGGTTGAGCTTGCCACGCAGAATGCAGAGATTGTCCTGCGACAGGACAAAGATCGTATCAAACGAGAAGAAGGACGCACAATCGGGGCGATGAAAGAAATTGCCGGCTGGCTGGATCTGCCAGATCTGGTACGAGTGGAAGCCTATGATATTTCCAATATCAGCGGTTTCGAGTCGGTCGGATCCATGGCAGTCTTTGAACGCGGCAAACCAAAACGAAGCGATTACCGCAAATTCCGTATCAAAACCGTGCAGGGGCCAAACGACTACGCAAGCATGGAAGAAGTCCTGACAAGACGTTTTACACACGAGAGTGACCCTGAGAAAAAAGAGTATGACAGTTTCGGAAAACTGCCGGATCTGATCATGATGGACGGCGGCCGCGGTCAGGTCAATATCGCACTTGGCGTTCTGGAAAAGCTGGATCTTGACATCCCGGTCTGCGGTATGGTAAAAGATGACCGGCACCGCACCAGAGGCCTGTATTATAATAACGTAGAGATCCCGATCGACCGCGACAGCGAGGGATTTAAACTGATCACCCGCGTGCAGGATGAAGCCCACCGTTTTGCCATCGAGTATCACCGCTCCCTGCGAAGCAAAGATCAGGTACATTCGATCCTGGATGACATTGACGGTATCGGTCCGGCAAGAAGAAAGGCACTAATGCGTCATTTCCTCTCCCTGGAAGCGATCCGCGAGGCGAGCGAAGAGGAACTGGCAGCAGTGCCTTCAATGACCGCCTTAAGTGCAGGAAAAGTCTACGCTTTCTTCCATGAAAAGAAAAAAGAAGAACAAGGATGATTGTATGCAGCAAGAATGCCTCTGGCATTCTTGAATTTTCATGTGAACAGTATACAATTTTTTACAGAATCTGTTTTGTTTCTTGTATGATGTGTACGGATGTGATAGAATGAGAGCATGAAATCGAAGGAACGTGCATGAATTTGACGATGTTGTGTGCGTTCATGAGCAAGTAGCGAAGCGGATTGTGAATGTCCGCTTTACTGACAGGAAAGGACAAAAACAGATGAACAGTAACAGTAGTGTAGAATTGACAAAAATTGCAAAAAGCATGGAACTGAAGAATCTGACACCGGATGTTGATATTTCATCGATCGTGGTGACCACACCGGATATCAACAGACCGGCACTGCAGCTGACCGGATATTTCGAACATTTCGCATCCGAGCGTGTACAGATTGTCGGTTATGTGGAATTTACTTATCTGGAGCATATGACGAGAAATCAGAGAGTGCATGCCTATGAGCAGTTCTGTGCCCATAAGGTTCCGTGCATTATCTTTACATCAAAAACGGATCCGGATGAAGATATCCTGCGTATCGCCACAGAGAACGGTATTCCGGTCTTTACCACAGAGAAAAATACATCTCCGTTTATGGCGGAGATCATCCGCTGGCTGAATGTAGAGCTGGCTCCTTGTATCTCTATCCACGGCGTGCTGGTAGATGTATACGGCGAAGGTGTCCTGATCATGGGCGAGAGCGGCATCGGTAAGAGTGAGGCAGCTCTGGAGCTGATCAAGAGAGGCCATCGTCTGGTATCCGATGACGTCGTAGAGATCCGCAAAGTCAGCGATGCGAGCCTGGTCGGAAGTGCTCCGGATATTACCCGCCACTTTATCGAGCTTCGCGGTATCGGTATCATTGATGCCAAGACCTTATTTGGTGTGGAGAGCGTGAAAAATACACAGACCATTGACCTGGTTATCAAATTAGAAGAGTGGGACAAGGACAAAGAATACGACAGACTCGGACTTCAGGAAGAATACACCGAGTTCCTCGGCAACCGCGTTGTATGCCATTCCATTCCGATCCGTCCGGGACGAAGCCTGGCTGTGATCGTAGAGTCTGCTGCTGTCAACCACAGACAGAAAAAGATGGGTTACAATGCAGCTCAGGAGCTTTATAACCGTGTTCAGAAGTCACTTGCAAAGAAAAAAGAGGAGCAGAAGAAATGAAAAAATATTGTTTTGGAATCGATATCGGAGGAACAACCGTAAAATGCGGACTTTTTAATGTAGACGGAGAAGTCCTGGATAAATGGGAAATTAAGACAAGAACCGAAAACAACGGCGAAAATATCATCGCAGACATCGCAGAGACGATGAATGCCAAGATCGCAGAAAAAGGTCTGGACAAAGAAGAGATCGTTGGAGCAGGCGTTGGTGTACCGGGACCGGCAGATGAAGAAGGCAACGTTCCGGTAGCCGTCAATCTGCACTGGGGATTTGTACCACTTTCCAAAGAGCTTTCCGAGAAGACAGGCCTTGCGGTACGCGTCGGAAACGATGCAAACGTGGCAGCACTCGGCGAAATGTGGAAAGGCGGAGCAGTCGGCTATCACAATGTTGTTATGGTGACACTTGGAACCGGTGTCGGCGGCGGCATCATCATCAATGGCAAGATCGTAACCGGAAGCAACGGAGCCGGCGGTGAGATCGGACATATCCATGTAACCGACAGCGTTGACAAACCTTGCAACTGTGGCAACACCGGATGTCTGGAACAGGTTGCATCTGCAACAGGTGTCGTATATCTGGCAAACAAAAAGCTGGCATCCTGCGATACCCCTTCCGTTCTGCGTGACGGAGAAGTCAGTGCAAAAAGCGTCTTTGATGCCGTAAAAGCAGGCGATGCAGTTGCACAGGAAATCGCAGAAGAATTCGGCAGATACCTCGGTCTTGCATGTGCAAACATCGCAGGTGTGGTAGATCCGCAGGTATTTGTAATCGGCGGCGGCGTCTCCAAAGCCGGAAAGATACTCTTTGATTATATCGAGAAATATTACAAAAAATATGCATTTCCATCCTGCAAAGATGCAAAATTTGCACTGGCAACACTGGGCAATGATGCCGGTATCTACGGTGCAGCAAAACTGATGCTGTAATAAAACAACGGCAGTCAGCACCGCAATACTTGCAGAAGTGAGAGTCTTCTCCGACTGAGATAAATAAAAATTCCATGAGAATTTACTTGATTTAAGTAATATCCTCATGGAATTTTTTGTATCCAAATGAAATTTTAAGATTCAGACAACAAATGCTTTGAACACCAGAGCAGCTGCTTTTATGGAATGATCTCCAGGATGTCATCTCCGCCCGGAGCCGTGGTGCCTCCGGAGTCTCCGCCGGAGCCACCGCCGGAAGTGCTGCCGCCGGAGCCGGAACCTGTACCAGAGCCGGTACCTCCGCTTCCGGAAGAATCGCCGGAGCCGGAATTGCCGTCAGGTGTAGTTGTTGAACCGGAATTTGCATCAGAACCCGGCGTGGTCGCACCATCCTTCTTCGAATCATCGGCATCCATATCTGCCGCATCTTTTTTCGGATTCAGGATATCCGTGATCTTATCCAGGATGTTGTGACCTTTGCAGGTCGCACTTGGCGGAGCATAAGCGGAATCTTCCGTTGTGCCCTCGCTTCCGGCCGGTCGTTTGACAAAGATTTTCGTTGTCGTGGTACAGGTCGCAGTCGGGAGCAGTCCGGTGGAAGAGCAGACCTTTACAGCCGTGTGCACATCGCAGCTCTTGGTCGGTGTCGTGCCTTTTGCAAAATATTCCGTGTAAGCCATGGAGCCTCGCGGATCTCCGGTGCAGACACCATCCACGGCGAGCAGTCCGGATTTCTTACATACATAGGCAGTTTCCACACTGTCCGGCTGTTCAAATTGTCTGACCGGAAGATTTTCGTGGATGCGGCTCATGATCGCAGTCCACAATTTTTTGTGATACGTGTGGTAAAGATCGCCGGACGGGAGCGTATCGTGGTTGTCATAGCCGCCCCAGACCGTACACGTATAATACGGGCTGTATGCGGCAAACCAAATATCACGGTCGTCCGAAGTCGTACCGGTCTTGCCGGCAATCGGCATCTCGCCGAGGCTGACATCGGAGGCTGTTCCGCCGGCTTTTACAACATCCATCATCGCCTGTGTCAGCAGGAAAGCGGTGCTGTCCTTTAAAACCGTCTTTTCTTCCGGAGTGTTGTCAATGATCACTTTTCCTTCGGAATCCTCGATACGGGAATAAAACTTCGCTTCGTTGTATTTGCCGCCGTTAGCGATCGTTGCATAGGCATCGCACAGCTCGATGTTTACGACACCGTCCGTGATACCGCCAAGAGCCAGCGGCTGGCGTACGTCCAGATTTTCATCATCGTAAAGTGTGCTGATGCCGAGAGCTTCGGCATACTCAAAACCAAGCCGCGGTGTGATCTCGGTCAGACATTTGACTGCTACTACGTTAATTGAACCTGCGATCGCCTGACGGATCGTAGTCAGTCCGGTGTAGGCATTTTTACCTGCCCAGTTATTGACCGGGACACCGTTTGTGTAATTGTAAGGTGCATTGTCGAATACCGTAGCAAGCGTCATATTCTCGGCATCAAGAGCCGGAGCGTATGTGCTGACGATCTTAAAAGTCGAACCAGGCTGTCTGCGGGTTTCCGTGGCACGGTTCAGCGTCAGGCTGGCTTCCTTTTCGCCACGTCCGCCGACGATCGCTTTCACATATCCGGTCTCATTGTCGATGATCACGACAGAGGCCTGTGGCTGCGGAACAAGAGAAACACGCTCGCCAAGCACAGTATCGCCTTTTTCAACCATGGCGTTTTTGTAAGTCTCTGCGGCAGCTTTTGCAGATTCCTCATCGTCAAACATCATGTTAAAAGAGCTGTCCTGTTTCTGGAACCAGCTGCGGAGCATTTCACTGCTGTAATTGATAATCTCGCCGTCGGATTTCTGGATACTCAGAGCATAATCGAGACCGATCAGCGTCACCGAAGGATAATTCTCCGGGTTGGCAAACTCCTCATCGCAGATTTTTTGAATCTCTTCATCCTGATTGGAATAAATCTTCAGACCGCCGGAGTAAACAGCTTTGTAAGCCTGCTGTCTGGTGTATCCCTTGACTTCCACAAGGTCATCCATGACCTGTTCGATCAGAGCGTCCGTATAGTAACTGTAAATAGAAACCTCGTCCGTCTCCTGAGCCGTTTTCTGGATACGGGAATACACATCGTCCGCAAGGGCATCCTGCTGCTGCTGTTCGCTGATATAGCCCTGATCGACCATTTTCTGAAGAATGATCTTGCGTCGCTTTGCATTCTCATCCGGATTGATGATCGGATTGTACAGCGTCGGATTCTGTGTAATGCCGGCAATGACCGTAGATTCCGAGAGATTCAGCTGAGATACATCTTTATTAAAATAGCGTTTGGCAGCAGCCTGTACGCCGTACGAGCTGGCACCTAAGTTGATCGTGTTCAGATAATCCTGCAAAATCTGGTCCTTCGACATCTTTTTCTCCAGCTGCAGAGCCAGATACTGCTCCTGGAACTTACGACGCAGCTTCTGAGAAAGAGCCGTCTGCGTCACCCAGTCCGTAAAAACATTATTCTTGATCAGCTGCTGCGTGATCGTACTGGCGCCCTCTGAGAAATCCCCACTGGTGATGCCGATCACCGCGGCACGGGCGATACCCTGGATATCGATGCCGTGATGCCTGTAAAAACGCTCATCCTCGACGGCAACGATCGCATGCTGCAGATCCTCCGGGATCTGATCCAGCTTCACAAGAATACGGTTGGAAGTTGATTCGGCAAGCTTCTGGACCGGTTTATTGCCGGTGTTATAGATGTAGGTGGCCGATTCTGCCGGTGCAACCGAGAGAGAATCGATGTTAGGGGCACTGGCGATCAGCCCTTTGATCATGCCGACACCGGCCGCCGTGCCAAGGATGACGCAAAACAGCAGAAGTACCAGAAAAATCTTCAGAGCCGTAAGCGAAATACGCCTGAAGATCCTGGTTCCCGCTGGAATGCTCTTCTTGTGGGCAACGTGGTTTTTGTCAAAATTCATATAAAATACCTCCGAAAAAAGACAGTAAGTTTTGCTATGTAAAAACGATAACGTTTAAAAAGCAGGATGTGCTACAAAATCATTCAAAATTCGCTCATTTTTCAGCGAAAAATGGCTGCTTTCTCATGATTTAACGGAACCCATGATGCCATACGGATTGTTCCGTACTGCGTACTTTCACAATCCTACCCAACATTCGCATATCGTGAAGCTTACGCTCCACTTTTATGTCTACGCTCCGCTTCGGTCGGAGCAAAACGAACATCCACTGGATGTTCTGCTCCATATTGGGGCGGGTCATTAAGCCATAAAACCACTCCTGTGCAAGCACATCGTGGTTTCAGGCTTTTGACCCTGGCATCTTAGTATTTTATCACACAACTTTGAGGAAAGAAAGAGCAAAGGAGGATTTCTGCTGTTGCTTCTTTTGGGGGACTCTGGTAAGATAGCATAAGTATTACCGAATTCTGGAATTTTAATCGGAGGGTTTTGGCATATGAAAGAATATAAAATTGTCTATTGCGGCGGAGAGGGCGAGATCGTTGAGAAAAAATCACGTTTTATCGCGACCGTAAAGCCGGTGGACTCGGAGGAGGAAGCATCTGCATTTATTGCAGAGATGAAAAAGAAATACTGGGATGCCAGACATAACTGTTCTGCATTTGTGATCGGGGAACATAATGAAATACAGAGAAGCAGTGATGACGGGGAACCGGCAGGGACAGCAGGTCATCCGATGCTGGACGTGCTGCTCGGAGAGGGCATCCACAACACAGCCGTTGTGGTGACACGTTATTTCGGCGGAACACTGCTTGGAACAGGCGGGCTTGTCCGTGCGTATTCAAAATCTGTACAGGCAGGGCTTGCAGCCAGCACCGTACTTGAAAAGAAAAAAGGCTTTCTGCTGGCGATGGAAACCGATTATTCCGGGATCGGTAAGATCCAGTATCTGCTCGGACAGAGAGGGCTTCTGATCACAGATTCTCAGTATACGGACAAAGTGACCGTCGAGACGCTGGTTCCGCAGGAAGAGCTTGTCTCTGTCAAAGAAGAGATCACAGAAGGGACGAACGGCAAGACGGTCTTTGCAAAAGAAGAACCGGTTGCCTATGCATTTGACGGGAAAACACCGGTCTTTTTCTGAGAAGGGAAAGGACTGCTTGCAATTTACAGGGGTTCGACGTAAAATATAAGGGATTAATTCGGAGGAAAATAATTTATGAGTGACAGATGTAATGCTCCGGTAGGAGTTTTTGATTCCGGCGTTGGCGGTCTTACGGTGGCTCGTGAGATCATGCGAAACCTGCCGGAAGAGAATATCGTATATTTCGGGGACACAGCCCGTGTTCCTTATGGAACAAAATCAAAAGATACGGTGCTGCGTTATTCCAGACAGATCATCCGCTTTTTAAAAACACAGGATGTCAAAGCAATCGTGATCGCCTGCAATACGGCAAGTGCCTATGCACTGGAAGATGTGGAAAAAGAGCTGGATATTCCGATCATTGGTGTAGTAAAGCCGGGAGCGAAAGTAGCATGCGAGGCAACCCACAACAAAAAGATCGGTGTCATCGCCACAGAAGCAACAATAAATTCGGGAATTTATTCTTCTTATATCACCAGACAGGACCCGCAGATCCAGGTGATCGGCAAGGCATGTCCGCTGTTTGTGCCGCTCGTAGAAGAAGGATGGCTGAAAGACTCGGTGACATTTGAAGTTGCGGGCAGATATCTTCGGAAACTGATGGAGCAGGACATCGATACCCTGATCCTTGGATGCACCCACTATCCGCTTCTGCGTTCCACACTGCGTGAAATTGTCGGAGAAAAGGTGACACTGGTCAATCCGGCTTATGAGACTGCACGTGAGCTGAAACAGCTTCTTGCAGAAAAAGGACTGACAAACATCCAGTCTCAGGAAGAAGCACGTAAATATCAGTTTTATGTCAGCGACCAGGCAGATAAATTTATGAGATTTGCAGATTCGATTCTGCCATTTGATGTAAATACCACAAAGAAGATCAGCATAGAGGAGTACTAAATGACAAAAGATATAATGCTCCGCATCAGCGGTGTACAATTTCCGGATGGAGAAGAAAACAGTGAAGAGATGGAAGTGATCACTTCCGGCAGCTACTTTGAAAAAGACGGCCGCCATTATATCAAGTACGATGAAGTACAGGAAGATTCCAATGAAGTGATCCGCAATCTTCTGAAAATCGAAAACGGCAGTCTGGAACTGACCAGACGCGGGATGACAAACGTGCATATGGTGTTCGAAAAAGACAAAAAAAGCGAATCTTATTACGACACCCCATTTGGAAGATTCCTGGTCGGGATCTCCGCAACACATCTGGATGTCAGCGAAAAAGAAGACAGCATTGATGTGCAGGTAAAATACGCACTGGAGATCAACAGTGAGTATATTGCAGACTGCAGCATCAGCATTTGTGCGAATTCCAAATAAAAAGTGCATCCATATCTCTCGATACGCATGCACCTGAAAGTTTTTATTTCTTCTTTTTCTTTCCCTTGGAATCTTCGGCAGCAGATGCATTGAGCTCTTTTGACTTGCGAAGAAGCTTTTCGGAAAGACGGACACGCAGGCTCTTTTTCTGCTGCGGTGCCTCAACTCGTCCGCCGCGGACGCTCTTGATCTCAGTTATGTAGATACCGCTGACAACAGCCTTGATCTCTTTCTTTACCGGAATAGAATCAAAAATAGTTGTTTCGCTGATCAGCGTCTGGATCTTAGGACCGATCTTTGCTTTGACAACCGGGATCTTCGTACGACGCATATACCACGGTGTCTGATCGATGACGATCTGAGGAAGACCGGATTCCTTTAGTTTGAGGCGTTTCTTATCAATAATAAGCATAGAGACGACCTGACGAGTCGCTTCGAGCTGTTCCTGTTGTGCGGCCTGTTTTTTCTGTGCTTTCTGTCCAAAGTAATAAAGAAGTGCAAGTGCGATTACCAGCACGAGCAGAATTACAATGAGGACATTCCAAAATGTAGACATAGTACACCCTCCTAAATAAGTTCATATATTTCAATATTGTACCATTTATTTGCAGAAAGTGCAAGAAGCGGTACCGAATAATTACAATTTTATGAATATCATCAATTTAGGGTGGTAATTTCTATTATAGATGTGATATTATTATGATTCGAGGGATCAATGGACATAAAATGTATGCTTGCATACAGTTTTATGTCTATGGAGCCCGTAAAAACATGAGAAAGTAGTCCGCCAGGACGGATTTCGAATGTTTTCAGGATTGCGGGAGCATGAAATGCGGAGCAATCCGTGGAATCATAATAATGCAAGGTGGTCAGAGTATGACTTTGGAGCCCGTAAAAACATGAGAAAGTAGTCCGAAGGGCGAATTTATCACCAGTGTGGAGGGGAATATGAACGAAAGTGAAAAAAAGGAGCGAGCGGATGCCCGCAAAAAAAGAAAAAGGCGACAGATGTTTATAGGGAGGATGATCATAGTCATTCTTCTGTTCATCATCCTTGGCCTGTGTGCATTTCTTGGAAAAGATATGCTTGAAAAGAAAAAGCTCCGGGACAACCGGGAGCAGGCAGCGACCAGTGCTGAAAGTGAGAGTACGGCAGATACCGCAGGCACAGAGAGTGCAGCCGAGACAGAAACACAGGCACAGAAAAAAGAAGATGATATCATGTCTCAGGCAGAGTTAAAGGCAGCACAGTATGATTATGACGGTGCAATTGAGCTTTTAAAGGCATCTTCTGATTTCGCAGACAGTCAGGATATGCAGGATAAAGTGGCAGAGTACGAGCAGGCAAAATCGGAGCTTGTAGAATATCCACTTGACCAGGTGACGCATGTATTTTATCATACATTAATATATGACACCTCGAAAGCATTTGATGGTGATTCCAAAGAAGCCGGATATAATCAGGTTATGACTACCATCGATGAGTTCAACAAGATCACACAGTCTATGTATGACAAAGGATATGTGATGGTAAGTCTGCATGATATGTGTACGGTCAATGAAGACGGTACCGTATCACCGGGCAAGATCATGCTTCCGCCGGGCAAAAAGGCATTTGTCCTTTCACAGGACGATGTCAGTTACTATCATTATATGGATGGTGATGGCATGGCAACGAAGCTGATCGTGGATGAAAATGGCGATATTAAAAATGAATATAAAGAAGATGACGGAAGTATATCAGTAGGCGATTACGATATGGTGCCTCTGATCGATCGCTTTGTGGAAGAGCATCCGGATTTCTCCTATCACGGACATAAGGGAATCATTGCTCTGACCGGATACAACGGTATACTCGGTTATCGCACCGATATCGCATACAAGACAAGAAAAGACCTGGATGAGTACCAGGAGAAATTCTTCGAAGAGAACCCGGATTTCGACAAAGCAGCCTGGAAAAAGGAAAGACAGCAGGCGAAAAAAGTGGCAGATGCCATGAAAGAAGAAGGATGGGAGTTTGCAAGTCATACATGGGGACATATCAATGTTGGCGAAGCAAGTCTTGAAAGACTGCAGACCGATACACAGAAATGGCTGGACTATGTAAAACCGCTTGTCGGAGACACCAATGTGATCATTTTTGCCTTTGGTTCCGACCTTGGCGACTGGCAGCCATACACATCAGATAACGAAAAATTCGCTTATCTTAAGAGCATGGGATTTGATATTTACTGTAATGTAGATTCCACGCAGTACTGGGTACAGTTTGGAGAAAATTATATGCGTCAGGGAAGAAGAAATCTGGACGGCTACCGTATGTATTATAATCCGGAAATGCTGGAAGATCTTTTTGATGCCGGAGAAGTCTTTGATAAATCAAGACCGACACCGGTACCGGAAATGTAAAGCGACGCAAGATCTGAAAGGAGAAACAACTACAATGAAAAGAAAAGTAATCGCAGCCCTGCTTCTTGGCATGGCGATCACCGTGACAGGATGTTCAGGAAACACAACAAAAGATACAGACACCACAACCGAAGCAGCATCGGATGCGTCTTCTGAGACAACAGCAGACAGCTCATCTGAGAGTGAAGCAGCAACAGAAGCAGCAGAACGCCCGGACTACAAAGCACTGGATTATGTCAAACTGGGAGACTACAAAGGACTGGAAGTAACACTGGCATCCACCGATGTCACAGACGAAGAAGTCGAGCAGCAGGTTGAGACAAACTTAAACAACAACGACAAATCCGAAGAGATCAAAGAAGGTACTGTAGAAAACGGCGATGTGGCAAACATCGACTACGAAGGAAAATTAAACGGAAAAGCATTTGACGGTGGCACAGCAGAAGGCTACGACCTGACGATCGGCTCCGGCAGCTTCATCGACGGCTTTGAAGACGGACTGATCGGCAAAAAGATCGGAGATACCGTAGATCTGAACCTGACTTTCCCGAAAGATTACAGTTCCACCGACCTGGCAGGCAAAGAAGTTGTATTTACCGTTAAGATCAATTCCGTAAAACGTGCACCAAAGCTGACAGATGAGCTTGCAGCGGAAATTTCCAATAATGAATACAAAACAGCAGAAGCATACAACAACTATATAAAAGAAGACCTGGAGAAGACGAAAAAAGAAAACCAGCACAACCAGGAACTCAATGATCTGGTAGCACTTGCATACCAGAATGCAACCGTAAACGATTATCCGCAGGAAATGATCGATTATCAGCTGGAGCAGGTTACCTCCTATTATAAATCCTACGCAGATCAGTATGGCATGGAATATGCAGATTTCCTGAAACAGCAGGTAGGCATGACGGAAGAAGAATTTGTAAAGCAAATGACAGAAACCGTAAAACAGAGCCTTGGCCAGGAAATGGTACTGCGTGCGATCGCAGAGACAGAAGGCGTTGAGATTTCCGATGAAAAATTCCAGGAAAAAGCAAGCGAATACGCAGCACAGATGGGATCTACAGACGTGGATGCATTTATCAGCCAGTATGGTAAGAGCACGATCATGGCAAGTATTCTGCAGGATGAAGCAGTGAAGATCCTTGAGAAAAATGCCGTTGTAAAAAATGCAGACGGTACACTGGCAGAGACAACAGCAGAAACCGAGACAGAAACAGCATCTAAATAAAAAAATGTCTGTAATGATCCGGTGCAGGCCGAAGCACTTGCTGCCGGGCCATTACAGGTGTTTCATAAGAAAAATTGTAATTGCGAAGTTACTGAGCATTACATAAGTAAAATAAGTGAGGAGGAAACTTAATGATTACGTTACAGGGAAAAGGTGTTTTTGGTGGGATCGCAATTGGAGAGATTGCTTTCTTTAAGAGAGATTCCGGTGTAGTACAGCGAAAAAAAGTAGAAGATCCGCAGGCTGAGATCCAGCGTTTCGAAAATGCAAAAGCAAAAGCCATTGAAGAACTCGGTGAGCTGTATGACAAAGCCGTTTCTGAAGTTGGCGAGAGCAATGCCATGCTTTTCCAGACACATCAGTTCATGCTGGAAGATCTGGACTATGTAGAAGCAATCGAAAACATGATCCAGACACAGTCTGTAAATGCAGAATATGCAGTCAGCGTTACCGGAGACAATTTCTCACAGATGTTTGCTTCCATGGATGATGACTATATGAGAGAGCGTGCAGCTGACGTAAAAGATATTTCAGCCCGTGTAGTGAAAATCCTTACCGGAGCAGGTGAGAGCGGACTGGTAACGGACAAGCCGGTCATTCTTGCATCAGACGATCTGGCACCAAGCGAGACTGTACAGCTTAATAAGGACATGGTATTGTCTTTTGTGACACAGGGCGGTTCTACGAACTCCCATACCGCAATTCTTGCAAAGACGATGAACATCCCGGCAATCATCGGTATCGGTGATGCACTGGATGAGAAATACGAAGGAAAAGAAGCCATCGTGGATGGAGCAAACGGATGCCTGATTATCGAGCCGGATGAAGAGACCATGAAAGAATATCAGGCAAAGAAACAGGAGTATCTGGCACAGCAGGAGCTTCTGCAGCAGTTCCGCGGCAAAGAGACCGTATCTTTGGACGGACAGAAAGTAAAACTGTACGCCAATATCGGAAATGCATCTGATATCGGAGCTGTGATCAAAAATGATGCAGCAGGCATCGGACTGTTCCGAAGCGAGTTTCTGTATCTGGAAAATGACAATTTCCCGACCGAAGAAGAACAGTTTAAAGTATATAAATATGTGGCTGAGACGATGGGACAGAAACAGGTCATCATCCGTACACTGGATATCGGAGCAGACAAGCAGATTGATTACTTCAACCTGCCTCACGAAGAAAATCCGGCAATGGGTTACCGTGCGATCCGTATCTGCCTGAAACAGCAGGATATTTTCCGTACACAGCTGCGTGCTCTGCTGCGTGCATCTGCATTTGGAAACATTGCCATCATGTTCCCGATGATCGTGGCACTGGAAGAAGTACTGCAGATCAAAGAGATCGTAAAGAGTGTTATGGCAGAATTAGATGCAAGTGGCATCCCGTACAACAAAGAGATCCAGCTTGGTATCATGATCGAGACACCGGCAGCAGCCATGATCAGCGATGATCTGGCAAAAGAAGTCGATTTCTTCAGCGTCGGAACAAACGACCTGACACAGTATACAACCGCTGTAGACAGACAGAATGCAAACCTGGAGGGATTCTACTATCCGCATCACAAAGGTCTGCTGCGTCTGATCAAAATGGCAGCAGACAATGCACATAAGAACGGCATCTGGATTGGTATCTGCGGAGAACTCGGGGCAGATATGGAGATGACAGAAGCATTCCTGGCAATGGGCATCGACGAACTGTCTGTATCACCGGCATGTGTTCTGCCGCTGCGTAAGAAAATCCGCGAGACTTCAGTCAAAGAAAGACAGGAAGAAATCTTAAAAAATGTGCTCTAAAATATTTTGTTTTGATTTAGATATGACACTTCTGGATCACAAGACTTTTCACATTTCCGAAAAAGTGCTTAAGGATCTGGAAGCACTGAAAAAAGAAGGTCATGTGGTAGCTGTCGCAACCGGTCGCGATATGGACAGTGAATTCAGCAAAGCATACAAAAAACAGCTTCAGCCGGATGCAATCGTCCACAGCAACGGCCAGAAAGTAACCGTAGGCGAAAAAAAGATCCGGGAAGTCTTCATGGATCCGAAGCTGATCGCCCGCATGATGGAGTTCTGCCGTGAGCATCATCTCTGTATCGGCATGAACATCGGCAAATACGGCTGCTATGTCAACAAAGAAGTGCTGATTGAGCATGAAAAGCGGATTTTCGGAGACGGAGACCGCGAGTACATAGACGAGTCCAACCTTCTGACACACCCGTTTTACGGACTGGCATACTTTGGCGATCCAAAAGGTACCGATCTGCTCCGGGAAGCATTTCCGGAAATCAAGACGCCGCTTTTTGCCGACCGCAGAGGGGCAGATGTCATCACAAAAGAAGTTTCCAAGGCAAACGGCATCCAGGCACTTCTGGACTATTACCAGAAAGACTGGTCTGACATCGTGGCATTTGGAGACAGCATGAACGATTACGAAATGATAGAGAAGGTAGGAAACGGCATCGCCATGGGAAATGCTGTGGATAAGCTCAAAGAAGTGGCAGATTACGTGACCAGGCCGATCGAAGAAGAAGGCGTGAGCTTTGCACTTCGCCATTTCGGTTATCTTTCGGCGGATCAGTAGATTATAAAGCAAGGTCAGATGTGCACTCATCAGGATGAGAATTCACAGTCTGACCTGCTTTTTTAGATATTTAACGAAGCTCTGCGATGCGGGTCACGCCGACATAGATCTCCTGGATTTTATACCAGGTGCGATAGTCCACAATACCGGTCACCGGAAGATTGAAAATATCCTGAAAAACTTCCACCGCCTTCTGTGTATCTTCTCCGTAAATACCATCTACGGCGATCCGCGGGATCAGAGGATAATTATTTGAAATCGCATTTAACTGTTCCTGCATCTGCTCCACTTTCGGCCCGGTTGCCCCGATGTCGAGATCGTATCCAGGCCAGGAAGAAGGAATCCCGGAAATCTCCTCCGCTGAATTGATGTAGATGTTGTCACCATAGTAGTAGCGGAGGATTTCTGTGGCTGTGTATCCCTGATCTGCCAGAGACTTTGAACCCCACTGTGACATCCAGTTCGGACAGCTGACACGTTTGCCGTCGCAGTATTGCGTCAGGATCGGCTGTTTGACGTTCGGGCGGGATAAATAATCGGCAAAAAGCTCATCCACAACCTCCGAGATACTCTCAAAAATATTTCGGCTGTAGATCCATTTGTGGTCAAATGCTGTCGAGGACGTGATCGTAAAATCAAATCCTTTATTGCGGTACCATTCCGTGTATACACGGTTTAAGGTAAACGACATGATCGCCAGCACATTGGCACGGATGGCGGCCTTCGGCCAGGTGGCATAGATTTCGCTGGAAGCCACATTTTTGATATAATCGCGGTAACGCACATAATAATCGCCCGCAGTGCTGTCCGTCGGGGCACCGTCGTGCACCACGATAAATTCCGGGATCACTACGCGGCTTAGGACGATCTCGCCGCTCTGCGAGAGAGGTTTGATCTCCGCTTCTGCGATTTTTGGCGGATAATCGCCATAGAGCGTGTGAGCCGGGATCACGACATTGTCATATGCTTCCGGGCCGGCGAGCGGTTTCAACCGGATATCCTGTAAAGCCAGCTGATTTGCGAGGATTTCCGCACCGGAGATCGTAAGCGGCTCATAGCCCGGAGCCGTGATGCGGAAATTGTACTCCGAGTAAGGCTGCATTTCGCCGGGACTTAAACTGTATTCCTCCGGCGGAGCCTCCAGCTCCAACGTATCCGTCTGTCCGACACTGTCCGTTCTGACTTCTTCCAGGATCTGATCCGGTTCTCCGGTGCTTGAAATATCGATCACGGCATCCTCCACGGGAGCAGCACGCAGCTGGGAAGTAACCTGTATCTGTAATTTTCCGGTAGCCATAGAACACCTCAAAAATTCCCTTGAAAAAGTATATGCAGAAGAACGGAAAAGATGCCAGAAAACAACTTCTGTGCCGACACATCGTGCTTTCAGGCTTTTGAACCTGACATTATTTGTATAACTAATCATAAAAATGCATAAAAATTCGCAAACAAGTACTTGCAATCTTGATTATCTTGTGGTAGAATCTTAACAATTTGAGCATTTATGTATCCAGGGCTGAGGGGGGCGTAGTAGGGACTTACTATTACGTACCCTTTTTTAGAGTCCGGGGTACAGACAAAGATACAATAACCATTGGATTAAACGCGAAAGGGGAAGACGAATGAAAGCATATTTGATTCTGGAGGACGGTACTGTTTTCACTGGAAAAAGTATCGGATCGACAAAAGAAATCATCAGCGAGATCGTATTTAACACATCCATGACCGGATATCTGGAGGTGCTGACTGATCCATCTTATGCAGGACAGGCCGTTGTGATGACCTATCCGCTGATTGGAAACTATGGCATCTGCTACGAAGATATGGAATCCGCAAAGCCATGGCCGGACGGATACATTGTTCGCGAACTTTCCAGAATGCCGAGCAATTTCCGCTGTGAAGGAACGATTCAGGAATTTCTGGAAAAACACGACATTCCTGGTATTGCCGGGATCGATACAAGAGCACTGACCAAGATCCTGAGAGAAAAGGGAACCATGAATGGCATGATCACCACCTGCGAATATGAAGATTTAAGTGAGGTTCTTCCGAAGATCGCAGCATATAATACAGGCAAAGTGGTAGAAAAAGTGACCTGCACAGAGAAATACGTCCTGGAAGGAAATGGACCGAAAGTAGCACTTCTTGACCTCGGTGCAAAGAGAAACATCGCCCGCAATCTGAACAGACGCGGCTGCGAAGTGACCGTATATCCGGCACTGACCACAGCAGAAGAGATCATAGCATCCAATCCGGACGGCATCATGCTTTCCAACGGACCTGGAGATCCGAAAGAATGTACTTCCATTATTGAAGAGATCCGCAAACTGTACAATACCGATATCCCGATCTTTGCAATCTGCCTCGGACATCAGCTGATGGCACTGGCAACCGGTGCGGATACGCCCAAAATGAAATACGGACACCGCGGCGGCAACCACCCGGTCAAAGATCTGCAGACCGGCCGTGTATACATTTCTTCTCAGAACCATGGCTATGTGGTAGATACCGATAAACTGGATCCGTCCGTAGCAGTACCGGCATTTGTCAATGTAAACGACGGTACAAACGAAGGACTGTCCTACACCGGGAAAAATATTTTCACGGTACAGTTCCACCCGGAAGCATGCCCGGGACCATTAGATTCCGGTTACCTGTTTGACCGCTTTATGAAAATGATGGAGGTGTCAGAATAATGCCAAAGAATCCAGAGATTAAAAAAGTACTTGTGATCGGCTCCGGTCCTATTGTCATTGGACAGGCAGCAGAATTTGACTATGCAGGAACACAGGCGTGCCGTTCCCTGAAAGAAGAAGGCATCGAAGTCGTACTTCTGAACTCAAACCCGGCGACGATCATGACCGACAAAGATATCGCAGACCGTGTATACATCGAGCCTCTGACCGTAGAAGTCGTAGAGCAGCTGATCCTGAAAGAAAAACCGGACAGCGTACTGCCGACCCTTGGCGGACAGGCAGGACTGAACCTTGCCATGGAGCTCGAAGAAGCCGGATTCTTACGTGAGAATAACGTACGTCTGATCGGAACCACTTCCCAGACCATCAAAAAAGCAGAAGACCGCTTGGAATTCAAACAGACCATGGAAAAGATCGGTGAGCCGATCGCAGCATCCCGTGTCGTAGAAAACGTAGAAGACGGTATAGAATTTACCAAGATCATCGGATACCCGGTAGTACTGCGTCCGGCATACACCCTCGGCGGAAGCGGCGGCGGAATCGCCCATAACTACGAAGAACTCGTAGAAATCCTCGAAAACGGTCTGCGTCTGTCACGAGTAGGACAGGTTCTGGTAGAACGCTGCATCGCCGGATGGAAAGAGATCGAGTACGAAGTCATGCGGGATAGTGCCGGCAACTGCATCACCGTCTGCAACATGGAAAACATCGACCCGGTCGGCGTGCACACCGGAGACAGTATCGTCGTAGCACCTTCCCAGACCCTTGGCGATAAAGAATATCAGATGCTGCGTACCTCCGCCCTGAACATCATCAGCGAGCTGAACATCACCGGCGGATGCAACGTACAGTATGCCCTGAACCCGGAAAGCTTCGAATACTGCGTGATTGAAGTAAACCCTCGTGTATCCCGTTCCTCCGCACTGGCATCCAAAGCAACCGGCTACCCGATCGCAAAAGTTGCCGCAAAGATCGCACTGGGCTACACACTGGATGAGATCAAAAATGCCATCACAGGCAAAACGTATGCAAGTTTTGAGCCGATGCTGGACTACTGTGTTGTCAAGATCCCGCGTCTGCCGTTCGATAAATTTATCAGTGCCAAGAGAACACTGACCACGCAGATGAAAGCAACCGGCGAAGTCATGAGCATCTGCGACAACTTCGAAGGAGCCCTGATGAAAGCCATCCGCTCCCTGGAGCAGCACGTAGACTGTCTGATGTCCTACGATTTCACACATCTGGATGATGAGGAACTGACCAGACAGCTTGCTGTAGTCGATGACCGCCGTATCTGGGTGATCGCAGAAGCACTCAGAAGAGGCTTTTCCTATGATAAGATTCATGAGATCACCAAGATCGACAAATGGTTCATCGACAAACTGTGCATCTTAACAGAGATGGAAACAGCCCTGAAGACACAGCCACTGACGGCAGAATTATTAAAAGAAGCAAAACGCATCGAATTCCCGGACAACGTGATCGCACGCCTGACCGGAAAGACCGAAGAAGAGATCAAAGACATGCGTTATGCAAACGGCATCACAGCAGCCTACAAAATGGTAGATACCTGTGCCGCAGAATTTGCCGCAGAGACACCGTACTACTATTCTGTATTCGGCAGCGAAAACGAAGCCATCGAGACAAACGACCGCAAAAAAGTCCTCGTCCTTGGTTCCGGTCCGATCCGTATCGGCCAGGGTATCGAGTTTGACTTCTGCTCCGTACACTGTACCTGGGCATTTGCAAAAGAAGGATACGAGACCATCATCATCAACAACAACCCGGAAACCGTAAGTACCGACTTCGACATCGCAGACAAACTGTATTTCGAGCCACTGACACCGGAAGACGTAGAGAGCATCGTAAATCTCGAAAAACCGGACGGAGCCGTAGTGCAGTTCGGCGGACAGACAGCGATCAAGCTGACAGAAGCCCTGATGAAGATGGGCGTGCCGATCCTCGGAACATCCGCAGAGAACGTCGATGCAGCCGAAGACCGTGAACTGTTCGATGAGATCCTGGAGAAATGCGGCATCCCAAGACCGTCAGGCCACACCGTATTTACCGCAGAAGAAGCCAAAAAAGCAGCAAACGAACTCGGCTATCCGGTACTCGTCCGCCCATCCTATGTACTTGGCGGACAGGGTATGCAGATCGCGATCAACGACGAAGATGTAGATGAATTCATCGGCATCATCAACCGGATCGCACAGGAACACCCGATCCTGGTAGATAAATATCTGGTCGGAAAAGAGATCGAAGTCGATGCCGTATGCGACGGCGAAGACATCCTGATCCCTGGTATCATGGAGCATATCGAACGTGCCGGAATCCATTCCGGAGACAGTATTTCCGTGTACCCGGCACAGAGCCTTGATGACCACGTAAAAGCAACAATCGTAGACTACACCAGAAAACTGGCACAGTCCCTGCATGTCATCGGACTGATCAACATCCAGTTCATCGTCTGCGGCGAAGACGTATATGTCATCGAAGTAAACCCACGTTCCAGCCGTACCGTACCGTACATCAGCAAAGTGACCGGAATCCCGATCGTACCGCTGGCAACCAGAGTGATCCTCGGCAAAAAATTAAAAGAACTCGGCTATCCGACCGGACTTGCACCAGAAGCAGACTATATCGCGATCAAAATGCCGGTATTCTCCTTTGAGAAGATCCGCGGTGCTGACATCAGCCTCGGCCCGGAAATGAAGTCCACCGGAGAATGCCTCGGTATCGCAAAGACCTTCAACGAAGCACTCTACAAAGCATTTATCGGTGCCGGCATCAAACTGCCGAAGCATAAAAATATGATCATGACACTGAAAGATGCAGACAAAGAAGAAGGAATCGAGATCGCCAGAAGATTCGAGAAGATCGGATACCGCATCTACGCAACACGAGGCACCGCAAAAGTCCTGCAGGAAGCAGGCGTAAATGCGATCCGCACCAACAAGATCGAGCAGGAGTCACCGAACCTCCTCGACCTGATCCTCGGCCACAAGATCGACCTTGTCATCGATACCCCGTCCCAGGGCGTAGAGCACTCCAGAGACGGATTCCTCATCCGCAGGACAGCCATCGAGACGGGCGTTAATGTCCTGACCGCTATGGATACCGCCAGGGCACTCGTGACCAGCCTGGAGAACACCGATATCAAGAAACTGACCCTGATCGATATCGCAACCGTGAAGAATATCTAAACAAAAAGATGATTACAGGGATCATTTTATACTCTGTACAGAAATAATTCCCTGAGCATTGCAAAATGCCGGATACAAAAGTCCAAGAACAGATGAAATGCATGATGAAGCATAAAATCGTTATGGAGACTTTGCGTATCCGGCATTTTTTTCTTTTTTTAAAATAAGTGGAAACAAAAAGATTGACAGACATCACATAAACGATTATAATAAACACAAAAACATAGAAAAAGTAAACATAAGACTTGACTTTTAACTATGGAACTGATATTATGAAGACATAAAGAAAGTTTACCACTGACCGATATGTGGTATATAAATGGTCGGGTTGAAAGTTTACCACTGACCGATATGTGGTATATAAATGGTCGGGTTGAAAGTTGAGTCCTTTACCAGATGGTAGAGGACTTTTTATTATGCTGGTGAGGAAAATACAATAATGAAAAAATCAGGATTCTATATTATAAAAGAACAATTTTTTGAAGATATGAATGAACCATATCTTAAAGGAAATAAAAAAGAAAACAGACCACACTATTATTGCTTTGAGGATGAGAATACAGGAATTTACTGGATGATTCCACTTTCAAGTAAAATAGAAAAATATAGAAAAATCATGGAAAAAAGAGAAGCAAAAGGAAAAACTTGTGATATATTACATATCTTAAGACTGGATGATAAGAGAGAAAGTGTATTTTTGATACAAGACATCCCAAGATGTCTTGATACCTATGTGAATGATTACCAGATGCATGTCTTTGAGGTTGCATGGCTGACGGAAGAGCAGATCAGTCACTTCCGCAGTGACTTCAAAGTGGTGGCAAATTTTTTTGTACAGAAAAGAAAAAACAAAGATTATATACCGGATGATCCAACAGAGATCAGGCATGTGGATGAAGTGCTGAAACTTTTGCAGGTCATGACAGGAGATAGACGTTATGAGGAAATTTTCAGGAAAAAGAAGGAAGGAGTGCACAGTATGTGTGATGTGGCAGAAAGGTTAGAACAAATGGGCATTGCCAAAGGAATCGAGATTGGCAGGAGTGAAGGAAGAACAGAGGGAAAAATTGAAGGCAAAATTGAAGGCAAAATACTGGTATACAGGAATTTATGCCGGGAAGGTTTTGATGAGAAAGAAGCCAGGAGACTTACGGAGTTGCCGGAAGATGTGAGTTTGGAACAGTAAAAGAAACAGAATGTCTCTGACATGTTCGGCCGAAAGGCTGAACTGTTACTAAAAAGGTCACTAAAACTCTGTTAATAAGCAGTATTTAATGTATGCTGACAAGGTAATTGAATGGAACTCACCGATAACATCTTCTGTATTGAAAAAATATGGAAGACCAAATTCAGTAGTATTTATGACGAAGAGTTTATGGAAAAATCGTCATAAAATCACACTGAAAAAGATAATTTTTAACATCAAAGGCATGGCAAGCCATGTTCTGCATAAGGAGCACTAAGAATGAGTGAAAAGAAACGCGCACGCGTAATTGCATATTATCTTCCCCAGTTTCATCCTGTTCCTGAGAATGATAAGTTCTGGGGAAAAGGTTTTACGGAATGGACTAATGTGGCTAAGGCAAAACCTCTTTTTAGAGGTCATGAGCAACCGAGGATTCCAGCGGATTTAGGATTCTATGATTTGAGATTATCTGAGGTTCGAGAAGCACAAGCGGAATTGGCTAAGGAAGCTGGTATAGAGGGATTTTGCTATTGGCACTACTGGTTTGGAAAAGGTAAACAGGTTTTAGAAATGCCATTTAATAAAGTTGTGGAGAGTGGAAAACCGGATTTTCCGTTCTGTTTGGGTTGGGCCAATCACGATTGGACTACAAAAACATGGGATAAGGGAAAAGGTGTAAGCAAAGATACTACAATTTTTAAACAAGAGTATCCGGGAATTGAAGATATCAAAAATCATTTTTACACTTTGCTTCCAGCATTTAAGGATCATCGGTATATTAAGGTGGAAGGACGTCTTCTTTTTTCCATTTATGAAGCGCATGCAATGCCTGATGTGGAACTGTTTATTAAAACCTGGAATGAACTTGCAAAAGAAAATGGATTGAAAGGATTCTATTTTATAGCACTTTCAATAGCGCTTCCCAAAATTGATGCACAGAACATTAATGATTTGGATGGTTATATTGAAAAAAGATTTGCCGAGTATCTGAAAATGGGCTTTGATGGGGTGAATTCCATAAATTTAAAATATGCGGAATTAAAGGCTGGAAATCCGTTAAAAAAGGCTATTAATGGATTGGCTCGACGCATTGCTCCTGGGGCTGTTGTCGAAAAATATGACTACAAAAAAATAATGGAGAATTTTTATACAAAGGAAGATCAGTTGAACTATGTGTACCCCCAGCTGATTCCGGGTTGGGATAGATCGCCAAGATCTGGGCGAAAGGCTATTGTGTATTATAATAGTTCTCCAGAAAATTTTGAGATGGCGGCAGAAAACGCAATTAAATGCGTAGAAAACAGAGACGATGAGCATCGTTTGATTTTCCTGAATTCGTGGAATGAATGGGGAGAAGGAGCTTATATGGAGCCTGATCAAAGATATGGGAAGGCTTTTATTGAGACGTTAAGAAAGGTATTAACAAGATGACAATTTGGAGCAAACTAGTAGGAAAAGGAAAAAGGATTTGGCTTCAAATAAGACTTGCAACGATTCGGGATGGCTGGAAGAAAGCCGAATATCTAAAAAGAAAGCATATTTTCCATTATATCGGAGAAAATTGTTATTACGCGCCGATATATTTGCCGGCAGAACCTGAAATGGTGTCACTTCATGAT
>SKEO01000721.1_pt1 | contig 30289 bp, 22 predicted proteins | sample 4826801 | NCBI WGS metagenome assembly SKEO01 (sample SAMN11008807, study PRJNA524170) | human gut metagenome | biome: Human fecal sample; material: Feces; isolation source: fecal sample from pouch patient p3 | host: Homo sapiens | place: Israel: Tel-Aviv | collected 2016-02-25 | reverse complement strand
ACCCGTTACGAACTGGCTCAGATCGTAGCTCGCCTCATGGCTAAAGAAGACCAGCTGAATGCACAGCAGCAGGCAACGCTGGACAAACTCGCTGGCGAATACGCTGACGAACTCGCAAACCTCGGCGTTCGCGTTTCCAACCTCGAAAAGAAAGTCGGCAACATCTCCTGGTCCGGCGATGCTCGTATGCGTTATATCAATAAAGCTAAAACAAACGATAAAGATGCATGGGATGGACGTCTGCGTCTGACTGTCAAGGGTCAGGTCAATGACTCCACCTACGCTCAGGGCCGTATCGCAACCAACATGTACTTCAAAGATGCTGGTACAGATGATGGCAACACCACCATGGAACGTCTCTTCGTCAACCACAACTTCGGCGACAAGACCTCCGTGGTTCTCGGCCGTCAGGACCTCACCGTATTCGGCGGACTCGAATATGATGACGCATTCGATGGCGCTAAACTCGCATATAACGATGGCAAATTCGATGCTTACGCAGCATTTGGACAGATGAACGCAGGCACCGATGCTCAGAAGGCTACTGATGCAGCATTTGGCGGTCTCGGCTATGACTTCGGCGTGGCTAAACTGAACGCAGCTTACTTCAACTTCACCGGCGACAAAGCAAAGGCTGCTTACGGCTTTGACAGCATCTGGGGCGCAAACCTCGTTGTTCCGGTTCAGGACTTCAGTGTATTCGGCGAATACTGGGACTCCAACGCTGACAAGAACGACAACGCTTACCAGGCTGGCCTCGGCTACAGCACTCTCGATGCTTCCAAACCGGGCACCTTCGCTCTGAACGTTGCTTACAACAGAGTCGGCGCTAACGCTTACCTCGGCGGAGTCACCTATGATGCATCCGACTTCTTTGATATTGCTGCTGGCAAAGATCTGAAGTTCTGGAACGTATTCGGCGACGTTGTTCTCCAGAAGAACGTCACCCTCCACGGCGAATACGCTTGGGATATCGAAAACACCAATACTGGCTATGATGACAACGCTTGGACTGTTTCCCTGAACTACGCATTCTAATTCTTGGATACTCCAGTAAAAAAGAAGCTCCTTATGGAGCTTCTTTTTTTGTGCCATCGCAGTCTTTTCCCGCAAACCGCAGGAGGCATTCTGTTTCAGGATGCCTTCGTCAAGCACGCAGGCGGCAACTATATCGATACTCTTGAATAATAATGGCCGTCATGATATAATGCATACATCAGCACAGACAGATTAAGAAAGTGACTATCGAACAGTATGAAAGGTTGTATTTCTTAATGACATGACAGGAAATAAAGTATACTGCTTTTGCGGCAGATCGATTTCCCGCTGTATGTATTTCCCCATCCGGGATAACCGCCCAATCGTAAGCATCCCGATGGATATCTATATCGGAAGAGGGGGCTAGGGATCAGTGAGAAGTGAAGGCGTAGCGTACAAGTCATATAGCTCCGCCACTTCATTCCTGATTTCTCATTAGAGAGAGCGTTCATTCAGGGCCAAGGGCCCTAGGGCTGCCCCTGAACCCCCAGCCCTTCTTCCATTTCTGAAAGGAAGGTCATTCTTATGGCAGACATCCAGAAACAGTACGGACTTTTTATCGACGGAGATTTTGTACCAGCCGGTGATGGCGCGACATTTGCAGCGCACAATCCGGCGAATGGCGAAGAGCTCGCTCTCTTTGCGGAAGCGACGAAGGAAGATGTAGACAAAGCTGTGAAAGCGGCTCGCGCAGCGCTCCCGGCCTGGTCGAAAACATCCCCTGTCGAAAGACAGAATCTTCTTTTGAAGATCGCAGACATCATCGATGCCAATGCCGATCACCTGGCTCTCATGGAGACGCTCGACAACGGCAAGCCGATCCGCGAGACGAAGGCAGCGGATGTTCCGCTCGGCAGCGACCATTTCCGCTATTTTGCAGGGTGCCTCCGTGCGTGGGAGGGCAGTGCGACGATGATCGATGACAATACCATGTCGCTCATCCTTCATGAACCGGTCGGCGTGGTCGGGCAGGTCATCCCGTGGAATTTCCCCTTCACCATGGCATGCTGGAAGCTTGCGCCGGCGCTTGCGGCGGGCAATACCATCGTCATGAAGCCATCCTCCCACACATCGCTGTCTTTGATGGAATTCATGCGTCTCATTCAGGACGTCCTGCCGAAAGGTGTGGTCAATGTCATCACCGGCAAGGGCTCGAAGTCCGGCCAGTGGCTGCTCGACCATCCGGATTTGGACAAGCTCGCCTTCACCGGCTCTACCGAAGTCGGACACGGCGTGTATCAGGCGGCCTGCGACAAGCTCATCCCCTGTACGCTCGAGCTCGGCGGGAAATCCGCGAACATCGTCTTTGACGACTGCGACCTTTCCCAGGCCATCGACGGTGCCTGCAAGGGCATCCTCTTCAATCAGGGACAGGTCTGCTGCGCCGGCTCTCGTCTCTTCGTACAGGAAGGCATCTTCGATGAATTCCTGAAACACCTGAAAGCGACCTTCGAAGCGGTCAAGATCGGCGATCCGACGGATCCATCGACCCAGCTCGGCGCGCAGATCTACAAATCCCAGCAGGATAAAGTCCTAAATTACGTCAAGATCGGCATCGAAGAGGGCGCGACCCTCGTGACGGGCGGCAAACGCTATACGGCAAACGGCTGCGACAAGGGCTACTTCATGGAACCGACCATCCTTGTCACTGACAAGCCGGACTGCCGCGTGTGCCAGGAAGAGATCTTCGGACCGGTCGTCGTGGTACAGAAATTCAAGACCGCTGACGAAGTCATCGCGCTGGCCAATGACAGCGTGTACGGCCTTGGCGGCGCGGTATTCACTAAGAATATCAATACAGCCATGAAGGTCGCACGCAGTGTCCGCACGGGCCGTATGTGGGTGAATACCTACAACGATCTGCCGGCAGGCGCACCTTTTGGCGGCTACAAGCAGTCCGGTATCGGTCGTGAAACGCACAAGGTCATGCTCGAACACTACAGCCAGATGAAGAATATTTTCATCAACCTGAAAGATGGCGTCAGTGGGATGTATGACATCAAATAAATAGGTCACACAAAAGCCCGCTCCGTGAGGAGCGGGCTTTTTGCGCTTCAGAGGTTCGGAGGATAGCGCTTTTCCCGTATCGTCATTTCGAGCGAAGTCGAGAAATCTTTCTTGCACACCGGATATCACAACTGGTGTCCTTGGCGGTAGGATCGATACTTCTCGTTTCTCGTCATCAAACATCCAGCGTTTTCCTGCCTGCAAGGGGGATCCCTCGGCTGCGCTCGGGATGACGGTGCGGGGAAATAGCCTCAGCGTTTCCCTAGTTACTAGCCACTCATCCCTAATCCCTACTTTCAAATTTCGGGGTTCGGGGACAATGGGTACAACGAACCTCTTAGCAGAAGTATGTCACATCATCAATGCAGAAGAATTCTTGCCAACGCCGTGTGATGAAGAAAACTTGGCTTTCGATGACCTCGAGTAGTTTAGCGAGGTCACGAGCGGGAATCTGTCCGTTGTTGTTGGCGAGAATACAGCCGCCTCGCTGCGTAATCCAGACTTTTGTACCGTTGGCAGTTGGCTTGCCTTTGGCGATATGAACGTGAATGGGTTCGCTTCCCTCATTCGCCCAAAAGTAAATTTTATAACCGAGAAGCATGAATAGACTAGGCACTTTCGATCCCTCCGCAAGCCGCATACTTATAAAAGAGGTGCGCGCTTGCGCGCACCATCTCATCGAAGAGCGCCAGTTCTTCCTTGGAAAATCCGTGAACATCAGTCCAAGTATAGGAGGGAAGCTCGCAACGGGCGTCGTCGAAACCGTTTTCTGTCGGCCGTTCGAAGTGGACAATGACGTGTTCCGTGCCGTCTTTGGGAATCAGCTCCGAGTGGACGATTTCCGTGCCATCATCCAGCGTCATGTAAGGGTACATCATAAGAAAACCTCCTTTATAAACATGGGGGCTATCGGTGGGGAAAACCATCTTGTGCCTTCGGCGCGCCCCTTCTTCAAGGATCTGCTCAGTTGGTGCGAATTTCTAATCCCCAATTCCTAATCCCAGTGACTAGTCACTAGTTACAAAAACCCCATTTTTCTTATTCTACCACAAGTCTGGAAGCAGGGATTAGGGATTAGTAGCTAGGGATTAGGTGTTACGAGTGACTCGTGATTTCAATGCCACTTTCGGGTATCGCCATTATGTATACTCTGCGGCGATTATGGAAACACTGATTAAATCTGACAACGATTTAATCAGCATTTCCATAAGATGAGCGTTGTTACACTTCTTCTACCCCCTTCCCATGGAAGGGGGATCCCTCGGCTGCGGAATGCTATTAAGTTAAGTGGCAGAACGTTCTTGGCTCCCCATCGGGGGAGCTCCCCGAAGGGGAGAGGGGGCTACGTAGCGGTATTGCATGAAAGTGTTGAAATATCGATAGCATCAGACTATTCAACATAGCACGCTATACCGCTAGCATGCCCCTATTGCCTTCGGCACTTCCCCCGAAGGGGGAAGCAAGACGTTACGTAGTTAACGATTTCCTTAACTTAATGGCATTACCCGAAAGGGGGATGACCCATATGACGAAATACGATTTTTTTACGATCGTCTTTTTGGCGAGTATGTGTGTTATAGCACTGACCAAGTGACCAATAGAAAAACCGCCTCGACCCTGAGAAGTTAGGCGGTTTTTCTGCTTACAATCATGGGGTCATAACCGTTTATCGGATGGCACCGTTTCTATCTGTATTGTAAGACATCCCGTGAAAGAAAGCAAGGGCGATTCTATGAATAGATTCTATTCTGCACAGCTATGAACGGACATCATTTTATGGTATGATACAATCGGTGCCATCGTAAACGATAGGCGGTTAAGGAAAGACCCCGAAAGGGGTGGGTCAGATGACGAAATACGATTTTTTTACAGTTGTTTTTCTGATGACGGTGTGCATTGCCGCATTGCTGAAATAGCCAATAGAAAAACCGCCTTAGCCCTGGAAAGTTAAGCGGTTTTTCTACACTTGATAATCATATGGGGCCATAACCGTTTATCGGATGGCACCGTTTCTATCTGTATTGTAAGATATCCAGCGAAAGAATGCAAGGTAGACATATGGACTTCTTTTACTTGATCGGCGGCGCGGCTGTGCTGCTCATGACATTTCTGCTGCATCGCTTTGGAAATGCATGGATTGACCGTCTCTATGCGTCGCACCGGGACATCCTGACCTTTCCTTTGGCGGTCAAAGAACGGGGACGCTTGCGGCGTTTTCTTCTCCCGCTCGCCTTTCTTTTCTGCGGTGCGCGCGCGGTCTACATCGCATCCAGTCCTGTCGAGCTTTTCTTCCTGCTCTTTGCCGCCGCGTTCCTTCTGCTCATGACGGCGACTGACTTTGAGCAGTACTGCCTTTTTGATGCGATGATGCTTCCCTTCGCGGCGGGCGGGCTTCTCCTCTCGCTCCTCCAACTTCCCCGCCTGAGCGATCATCTCCTTGCAGCCGCTATTGGCGGCGCGGCCTTCCTCGTGCTTGCCATCCTCTCGCGCGGGGCTTTGGGCGGGGGCGATGTGAAGCTCATCGCCTCGCTTGGTCTCTGGCTGGGGACAGATGCTCTCCTCTTTGTCACGATGGCCGGTATCATCCTTGGCGGTCTCGCCGCCCTTCTCCTGATGCTCCTTCGGCTCAAGAAGCGCAAGAGCGCCTTCGCCTATGGCCCGTACTTTGCGCTCACTGCGCTTACTCTCTTCCTGATGCGGAGCGTGTAGTGGAAATGGGTTCAGGGTTCAGGTTGATGGGTTCGTGATTGTGGTGGCAGCTTCGCTGCAATATATATGCGGCGGAGCCGCCACCACCATTTCGCATTTCTAATTTCTCATTCAAGAGAGGCTTTCTTCTCCCATCATGGGGCACCACGCCCTAGGGGCTCACTCCGAACCCTGAACCCCGAACCCTGAACCTGTTTCCCATCATCTCGATTCATACCAACCGCCCATACCTATTCCAAAACAGCATACAAAGAAAAATCGTTTGACAGACAGCGCGTTGCCGTGTATGATTAGTGCAACTCAATACCCCATGCGATGACTGGGATCAAGTGATATGATGTTCTTTTCAGAGAGCCGATGGTTGGTGAAAATCGGCAGGAAGCATATGACGAACTCTCCCAAGAGCTCCGGATCGAAGCAGTGATGCCGTAGAGAAGGCGGAAGTCCCCGTTACGGATGAACCATGAAAGTATAATGCAGGGTGGTACCGCGAAACCTCGCCCCTGTCTCGGAAGAGACAGGGGCTTTTATATTATACGAAGTGGAAGAGAGATAAGCACAGAGTGGTACAGCGCAGACGCGCCTCTGTCCGAGGGATCGGACGGAGGCGCTTTTTCTTTCATGGTGAGTGATAAATCAGGGTGGCACCGCGGAAAACCGCCCCTGGGAGAGGAAAGCCTCTTTCAGGGGCGGTTTTTATGATCCATGTAAACTAGGAGGAAACACAAATGATGCATATGAGAAAAGTAATGAAGACGATCGGTATTTGTTCTATGGCTGCCATCATGATGGCAGGGATCTCCGGCTGCGGCAGCAAGACAGGCGGCGCGGTGTCTTCCGGCGCGAAGAATGCGGCGAAGATCGGCTTCACGGCAGCGCTGACGGGCGGCGCGGCCGCATATGGCAAGTCGGAGGAGGAGGGCGTACGCCTCGCTGTCGAGGAGATCAATAAGAAGGGCGATTTCCCGATCGATCTCTTGGTGGAGGATACGAAGGCTGTTCCGGCGGACTCGATGAATGCGACGAAGAAGCTGATCCAGGAGAAGGTATCGCTGATCATCGGGCCGATGACATCCAATGAGGCGAAGGCAGCAGGCCCCATCATCCAGAATGAAAAGGTGCCGTCGCTGGAGATCTCCGTCACGGCGGAAAACATCACGGATATCGGAGACTGCATTTTCAGAAATTCCGTGCCGGAGTCGAAGAATATCCCACAGACGGTGAAGAAGACGCACAAGCTCTTGGGCTACAAGACCGCAGCGATCCTCTATGCCCATGACAATGAGCAGCATGTGACCGCGCAGAAATATTTCCAGAAGACGATGGAAGAGGAGGGCGTGCAGGTCATCGATGTCGAGACCTTCGGCAGCAAGGACAGCGAGTACTCCGCGCAGCTGACGAATATCCAGCACAAGGCTCCGGATGTCATCGTCGTATGCAGCTACTATCAGGAAGGTTCCCGCATCCTGAAGAAGATGAGAGAGATGGGGATGGATCAGCCGGTCTTAGGAGACAATGGCTTCGTTTCGCCGGAGCTGGGCAAGATGGCAGGCGCAGCCGCGGACAATGTCTATGTGTCGTCCATGTGGTCGGCGGATCGCAAGGATGAAAAGGTACAGAAATTCGTGGAAAACTACACGAAGGCCTATAGACGTGCACCAGATCAGTTCGCTGCCAGTGCGTATGACGGCGTCTACATGGCGATGGATGCGATGCAGCGTGCGGGTACGACCACCGATCACAAGAAGATCCGCGATGCGCTGGCGCAGATGAAGGACTTCAAGGGTGTCTGCGGCACATTCAGCTTCGACGAAAAGCGCGATCCGGTCGTCGATCTGATCCTGATGAAGATGCAGGATGGAAAATTCGGCGTCGTGGATGTGAAGTAAAAAGGTTGATGGGTTCAGGGCTAGCCTGTGGGGCGTGCTGCCCCCCTTGACTGGGGATGAAAGCTTTGCTTGAATGAGAAATTAGAAATGAGAAATGCGAAATGGCGGTGCCCGAAGGTCTGCGGATAAGCAGGTTTCTCGTTTGGGATTCCCTGATATCGACCGCCTGACCGCAAATGACAAAGATTTCTCGCTTACGCTCGAAATGACGATACGAGAGAGTCACTAGTCACTTGAGACCTCTCCTCTAAACCCTGAACCTCATCGGGTGTCATACAATGGTAAAACGGGCGGCAGAAACGATTTCGTTTCTGCCGCCCGTCTTTTGCGTGGGGGATGGCGCGAAGCGCCGCACCGTCCTCGTTGAACCTAATCCCTAATCCCTAATCCCTAATCCCTAGTTACTAGTCGCTAGTCACTCATTACTTCAGATCCTTAAAATGGAACTGCTTCTTCCCCGATGCGTAGTCGCCTACGATCTGGCCGTGGCCGAAGAGCTTGTACTTGTAGGAGATGAGGCCCTCGAGGCCGACAGGGCCTCTGGCGTGGATCTTGGAGGTGGAGATGCCGACTTCTGCGCCGAAGCCGTAGCGGAAGCCGTCAGCGAAGCGGGTGGAGGCATTCTGATAGACGCCTGCGGAGTCGACAAGTGCCATGAAGCGTTTGGCAGCCGCTTCATTTCTCGTCATGATGCAGTCGGTGTGATGGCTGCCGAAGGTATTGATGTGGGAGATCGCTTCGGTGAGGTCGCCGACGAGCTTGATGGCAAGGGTGAGGGAGAGGTATTCCTTGTGGAAGCTTTCGTCCTCAGGAATGACATCGACAGGGATGATGTCATTCACCTCTTTCGTACCGCGGATCGTGACGCCGGCATCGGTGAGGGCGCGGGCGAGCTTCGGCAGGAGATCCGTCGCTATGCTCCGATGAACAAGGATGGTCTCGACTGCGTTGCAGGCGGCGGGATACTGCACCTTGGCATCCACGATGGCGGGGATGGCGATCTCTTCCTCATAGTCCTTGTCGACGTAGATATGGCACACGCCGTCCGCATGGCCGAGGACAGGGATCGCGGTGTGAGACATGATGTACTGCACGAATGCATTCGAGCCGCGCGGGATAAGGAGGTCGACGGATTCGTGACATTCGAGGAGCTCGTCGATCTCATTGTGCTGCTCAGCCTGGAGCAGCGCATTCTCCGGAAGACCGGCAGCGATGGCGGCCTTCTGGATCAGGCGGAAGAGGACGCGGTTTGTGTAGGTCGTTTCTTTGCCGCCCTTCAGGATGGCACAGTTGCCGCTCTTCAGGCAGAGGGAGGAGATCTGTACCAGCGCGTCGGGGCGGGCTTCGAAGATGACGCCGATGACGCCGATGGGGCAGGTCACACGGTAGAGAGAGAGCCCTTCGTCGAGCTCGCGGGCGAGCGTCACGCGATCGATCGGATCCGGCAGAGCGATGAGGCCGGTGAGCTCTGCTTCCACGTCAGCGAGCTTTCCTTCATCGAATTTAAGGCGCTTCTTGACGGCAGGGGCGATGCCGCTTTCTTCTGCCAGCGCGAGGTCTTTGTGATTGGCGGCAAAGATCTCTTCCTTATTCGCAAGGAGCGATTCGCGGATGAGGGCGAGTGCGTGATTTCTTTTTTCGAGCGAAGCCGCAGCCAGAATGGGAGAGGCGAGCTTCATTTTGCGGGTTTCTTCTTTGATGTTCATGGGAGGGTCCTTTCGGGGGGGGTGACTGGGGATCAGAAATAGCGGCGGCGCGCCGTATCTTCTGTGGGGCTTATCCATACTCATAAGGTCGTATTTTTTATGTACTCGATATATTCATTGTACTGCTTGGCGGCTTCGTAGTCGTGGAGGGGGAAGCATTCGCTCGCCCAGCGCAGGAAGAGCCATAGACAGCCGAAGAAAACGAGAAATTGCAGCATACGGTGAATGACGGAGTAGGACTTTCTGTTCTTCGGGATCCACTTCGGAGAGAGACAGTAGGCGCTGCGGTAGATCCATTTCGCGTAGAGCGCCGCGAAGGCGAGCGCCAGCGTGAGGAAGAAGAGGAGCAGCATGAGCGAGATGTGCGACAGCACGATGCGTTCGAACCAGCGACTGGTATTCGTCAGAGCGAAAAACATTTCCTTCGATGTCATCATGATCCCCATGAATTCGTAATGCGTGAGGAAGATGAAGGCGTTGAAGGTGAAGAAGCAGACGAGGGCAAGACAGATCAGCGTCGCGAGCCGTTTGCCGACATAGACGCGGCTGATCACATTCATCACGAAGAAGAGGAGGAGCAGGATCGCCATCGCGGTCAGAAAGTAGGGCGAGAGATGGTTGAAGGAGGCATCCTTCATGCCGTTCACCGCGTGCGTCAGTACGTAGGGGAAGATCAGGATCCATGAGAAGAAGGGGATGTATCCGATTCGCCAGAAGGGATGCAGAAGGCTGCGCCTCGTGACGAGCTCGGTCAGGAAGAAGAGCAGGCCGCATTCGGCAAAGCTGCGAAGGCAGCGGTACCACTCCGTGAGTCCCGTGATGCCGAGCGCGGCATAGTATAGATAAACAGGGAGGAGAAGGGCAAGGGTGAGCAGCAGGTAGAGCGTGATCTCTTTCGCGGAGATCGCCGCCCACCAGAGTGAGAGCTTCTCATGCTCCTGTGCGAGGAAATTTTTCATAGAGATCTCCTTATCAGGAATGAGTTACTTCTATTAGTATAGAGTCCTTACGAGATTTCAGCAAGAGGAATCAGGCTGGAGGGTTCAGGGCGAGTTCGTGGGGCGGGGCGCCCATGGACTGCGGATGAAAGCTCTACTTAAATGAAGAATTAGGAATGAGGAATGGTGGTGGCGGCTTTGCCGAGATCGATGGCTCAGGTCGCAGCTGTTCTGGCATTCGTTATCTCACATATGACGTTTCTCGCCGCTCAGGATGACGAAACGGGGCGATGCACGAAAGTGAGTGGGCAGCAGGTCTCCCTCGTATCGTCAGCCTTCCCCTCGAGGGGAAGGTGCCCCGTAGGGGCGGATAGGGCACAGGCGGTATGAAAGACAGATGAGGAAAGCGGAACAGCGCGGCACATATGGGGAAAGAGTGAGTCCCTTGGCAAAGATTTCTCGCTTGCGCTCGAAATGACGATACGGGAGTCTGATGTCTCCTAGTCTCTTAGTCACAAGTCACAAATCACTTGAGATTTCTAATCCCCAATCCCTAATCCCTAGCCACTCATTCCTGGTCACCAGTCACTGCTTCCGAGATTCTCAAAAACTTGCGAAAAATCTTGAACAGTTCTTGAAAAAAGTATATAATTAGCTAGTTATTATGAATATATATATACATAACGGCATCGCGGGGACGGAGCTTTGCATCAGGGGCATTCCGGCCGCTTCTTGCCGTGATCTTTCTTTCTCATGAAAGGTACTCATCGTGAATAGAAAACAGCACACCATCCAGAAATCCGTCACCTACAAAGGCAATGGCCTGCACTCCGGGCTACCTGTGACCATGACCATGCATCCGGCCAAAGCAGGGACGGGCATCCTCTTCCGGAGAGTCGATCTCCCTGGCGCACCGACAGTCGCTGCGAAGAGCCAGAATATCACCAATACCATGCGCGCGACTACGCTCGAGGACGGCGCGGCGAAGGTCTTCACCGTCGAGCATGTCCTCTCCGCACTCTTTGCACTCCACATCGACAACTGTCTGATCGAGATGGACTCTGCCGAGCCGCCGGTCGGAGACGGTTCGTCCAAGACCTTTGTCGACATGGTGCTCGAAGGCGGCATCGAAGAGCAGGAAGAGACCATCCCAGTCCTCACGCTGGATCACAGCGTCGCTGTCTATGAGGGCGATAAGAAATTCATCGCAGCGCTCCCCTATGATGGCCTTCGTGTGACCTTCACATCCATGAATCCGCACCCGCTGCTCGGTTGTCAGACGCTGGATGTGATCCTTGATGAAGAGAGCTACCGCAAGGAGATCTCTCCTGCCCGCACCATCGGCTTCACATGGGAGCTCGAAGCCATGAGAAAGATGGGGCTTGGCAAAGGCGGCACGCTGGAAAATGCGGTCGTCTACTCCGAAGACAAATGTCTCTCGAAGCTCCGCTTTCAGGATGAACTGGTCCGTCACAAGATCTTGGATATCCTGGGCGACATTTCCCTCGTAGGCCCTCTGCAGGCGCACATCATCGCCGTTCTCGGCAGCCACAAGCTGAATGCCGAGCTGTCCGAAAAGCTGCAGGCTCTGAAGAAATAATAATGAATCCCCTCTTCTATCCTTGGAGGAAACCCTTTGCCTGCGAGCGATAGTCATCATCGATAAGAACCCCGTCATTTTCAAGGAGGAAACACTTATGGAACTCAACGTAGAAGAAATCATGGAAATCCTGCCGCATCGCTATCCGATGCTCCTGGTCGACAAGATCACCGAGCTGGTCCCGATGGACTATGCGATCGGCGTGAAATCTGTCACCATGAATGAACCATTTTTCCAGGGACATTTCCCGGGACATCCCGTCATGCCGGGCGCTCTCATCTGTGAAGCCATGGCGCAGGTCGGCGGCGTAGCGCTCCAGTATCCGGAAGAAAACAGAGGCCTCATCCCGATGTTCACCGGTATGGACCATGTCCGTTTCCGCTCTCCGGTCCTCCCTGGCGACCAGATGGTCACCAAGGCTGTCATCAAGAAGATCATCGGCCGCATGGGCAAGGTTCACTGCGAATGCTCGGTCGAGGGCGTGCACAAGGCAGAAGCGGACTTCCTCTTCTATCTTCTCGACCCGAATGAAGGCCCGGAAGATAAGAAATAAAAGGGCAGAAGGGACCTCCGGCATCATGCCGGCTGCCGTTTGAGGTTTTTTCAAAAATTGAAAATGGTTAAAAATCAGCGAAATAGAGAGAAAATAATAATAAACGGCGACAGAACGCCGGATTTCGCTTGAGATGGAAGTATAATTCGACTGTTTGCGAACGGATTATGTATTATGAAAACTTAAATTCGCCTTCGGGCGATCAAAAGATCAGTGCAAGCTGTCATAAAGGGGAAAGAACAATGGAACTCAAAGTCTTGAAAAATGAGGCACCGGATATCCATCCGTCGGCTGTGATTCATCCGAGTGCGATCATTCACAAGAATGTCGTCATCGGTGCGTATGCCTATATCGGAGAAAACTGCGAGATCGGTGAAGGCACCATCATCGGGCCGCACGCTGTCATCGCGAAGAATGTCCGCATGGGCAAAGAGAATCACATTTATCCGCATGCGGTCATTGGAGAAGACCCGCAGGATCTGAAATTCGCAGACGAATACAGCACCGTCGTCATCGGCGATCACAATCTTCTCCGTGAATACGTCACCATTCACAGAGCGACCGGGGAAAACTGCGAGACACGCATCGGCTCTTACAATATGCTGCAGGCCTATACCCACGTCGCACATAACTGCTGCTTCGGCGATCACATCGTCATGTCCTCCTTCTCGGGCGCGGCAGGCCATGTCACTGTCGAAGACCATGCCGTCATCGGCGGCATGAGCGGCCTTCACCAGTTCGTCAAGATCGGTGCTTGTGCTATGGTCGGCGGCATGTCTAAGATCGTGCAGGACGTCTGCCCTTATGTCATCGCGGATGGCAATCCGGCCCGCGTCGTAGGGCTGAACAGCGTCGGACTTTCCAGAAATGGCATCACGCCGGAAGGCAAGAGCCTCCTCAAGAAGGCCTATCGCATCATTTTCCGCTCCGGTATGAAGCTCTCTGAAGCCATCGAAGAAATGGAGCAGGACTTCCCGTCCACACCGGAGGTGGAGCATCTTCTCCGCTTCCTGCGCAACTGTGAACGCGGCCTCTGCCGTACCAGAGAAAGAGACAGATAAAAAGGCCATCAAAAAAGCACCCGCAGCGTACCCCTTCGCTGCGGGTGCTTTTGATTTATCGTGCTAAGACCATCTCATTTTCCTGAAAAACGTCGGGGAAAAGTGAGGAGTGAGGAGTGAGGAGTGGAGGAAGGGGCGCGCAATTCATAAAGCGCCCCAATACCCCTTTATATGAAATTCAGCGGCGCTTCCTTATTGTTATGCGCCGCACCACCATTTCTCATTTCTCATTTCTAATTTCTCATTCGCGCAAGACTTTCAAACGCAATCAGGGGGGCGGCACGCCCTAACCTTGAATCCGCTTTTATATTTTCCCGATCGCGATTGATACGACACCTTCGGAGTAGGGGGCGATGTCGTAGGGCTGATAAATGGCATAGACCACACGGTTCTTGCCGACGTAGAAATTGGTCGGAAGCTCCGTCACGGCATGATCGTCGAAGAGACGAATGTTCTTCTTCTTCGCAGTCACCTCGATGCACTGGTTCACATCATAGACCGTGAGATCAGGAAGGAGATCCTTCAGGGAGAGGAGATCGCCGGCGCTGTTCCATGTGAGCCCCTTGGCGTGCGTTTCGCCGTGTGCGGCACCGGCGCGGAGGATCTGAGAGATGAGGACGATGCTCGTGATGCCCTGCGTGTTATTGATGTAGTTGCCGATCATCCCTTCATGCCAGGTCATCCAGCCAAGCGTCTTGCCATATTCATTCTCCGTGCGGAGGGACGCCGTGAAGTCAGCCTTTTCGCGGCCGATGACGGCATTCACCTTGCCGGCGTACTCCGCATTGTTGGCCTGCGAGAGGAGATAGGGCGTCTTCATCACCGCATGGTCTGTGTCGAAGGCATCCGTGCGGAAAGCGCCCGAGCGTTCCTGGGCTGTCGTCCCCAGCCCAGGCCAGAGTGAAGCCTCCGCAGAAGGCATCGCCAAAAGAAGCGCACCGGTGAGTGCGAAGATGGAGAGATACTTTGTGAGTTTCATGGGAAAGCCCCCCTTTCTTTTCTTCATTATAGCATAAGTCGGGGCGAGAGGTTCAGGGTTAGCCCATGGGGCGGCTCCGCCCACTGATTATGAATGAAAGTTTTGCGAGAATGAGGAATTAGTAATTAGGAATGAAGGTGGCGGCTCCGCCGAGATCGATGACGAGGTCGCAGCTGTTCCGGCATTCGTTATCTCACATACGACGTTTCTCGCCGCTCAGGATGACGAAACGGGGCGATGCCCGAAAGTGGCATTCAAGTCACTTGAGATTTCTAATCCCTAATCCCTAGCTACTCATCGCGGCTTTCAAATGGAATCAAAGGGCAGCACGCCCCACGGGTGAACCCCGAACTCTTTTTTATGCTACAATAAAATAAACACACCATCATTTTTTCAAGGAGGCTCACTATGAATCCACGGGAACGGATCGAAGAGAGAGAATACGATGTCCTGTCGCCGCGCGCCTTTCATGTGAAGGAGGCGAAGCGGGCGCATGCGGAGACGAAGGATCCGCTCCGGACGGACTTTGCGCGGGATCGTGACCGCATCCTCCACAGCAATTCCTTCCGGCGGATGAAGCACAAGACGCAGGTCTACATCGCGCCGCAGGGCGATCATTATCGGACGCGGATGACGCACACCCTCGAGGTCGCACAGATCGGGCGGACGATGGCGCGCGCACTGTCCCTGAATGAAGACCTTGTGGAGGCGATCGCACTCGGACATGACCTCGGGCACACGCCCTTTGGCCACGTCGGGGAGCAGGCGCTCAAGGAGATCTATGGCCATTTCGAGCATAATGAGCAGAGCGTCCGCATCGCAGAGAGGCTCGAGCGGGATGGTGCGGGGCTGAATCTGACGCTCCCTGTGCTCGACGGCATGCTGAACCACTGCGGGCCGCTCAAGGCGCATACGCTTGAAGGCAGTCTGATCAAGTATGCCGATCGCATCGCCTACCTCTGCCACGACTATGAGGATGCGGAGTCCATGGGGCTCATCACCGCGATGGATGTGCCCGAGAAGATCCGCCACCGCATCGGGACGACGCACTCCTCCATGATCACTGCGATGGTGACTGACGTCGTGGAGCATTCGATGCAGGATGAGACGGACGGCATCCATATGTGTGAAGAGGGTGACAGGATCCTTTTGGATTTCAGGAGATTCATGTTCCGCGCTGTCTATATGTCGGATAACCTCATCCCCGATCGCGATCGCGGAAGCCATGTGGTGAAGATGCTCTTTTCCTATTACACGGAGAGGGACAGGTCGGGGGCCTGCTACGACCGTCTTCCAGAGAAACAGCTCCGCCTCGCCGGGGGCGACATTCCCCGTGCGGCTGTCGACTACATCTCGGGGCTGACTGATAATTTCGCCATCAATCTTTATGAAGACATCTTCGTGCCGAGGTATTGGACATTTAAAAAGGGGTAGCCCTGGGGCGTGCTGCCCCTTGATTGTGGATGAAAGCTTTGCTCGAATGAGAAATTAGAAATGTTGGTGCGGCGCATAATAATGAGAAAGCGCCGCAAACATAAAAGTCGGTTTTTGTGCAATAAGACGTATGATATACTATACACGTCACACTGCAACTCCCCATGCATAGTCTTGTGACTGAAGGGAGGTGCTTTTGCGAATGCTGGAATCATTTTTTCTCTCGGTCGCAGCAAGTGTAGTCGCGTACTACATTTGCAAATGGCTTGACCGGTAAAGGGGCAGTGAGTGATAAGCCGAAGCTTATTCTTGTGCTTTGAACAAGAAGAGCCCCCTTGAGATGGTCGAGATCTCAAGGGGGCTCATTCTTTTGTGCTTTTACGGATGCTGGAATCCATTTCGCATCCTCATTGTAGCACGATCACATGGGGCGGTCAAGAACTCTTGGGCATGCATGGCGATAGCTTCCTTGAGATTTCTGAGAATTAGGGGTGTCAGGTGACTGGTTATTCAATGTTGCCTTCGGTCATTGCCGTTTACAAAAATCGACGCTCGGCTGCTGCCGTAAATCACCTGCTTGAGACGCATTTTCCGCTCTCTTTCATGCCGTGAGTGCCCTATCCGCCCCTTCGGGGCACCTTCCCCTCGAGGGGAAGGCTATTTATGCCAATCGGCGAAGCCGCCACCTTCATTCCTCATTCGAGTAGAGTCTCATCCATAATCAAGGGGCACCCTGCCCCAAGGGCTAACCCCAAATCCATCCTCTTTCCCCGTTTGACAGTCCGCTTCATTTGCGATAAAATGTTTTCTATACATTTAAATCTATCGATAATAGGCGGCGGACAGAGACGGCGCACGTGGACTGGAAGAAGAGGGGTTTTGTTATGGATTTTCAGCCAAGTTATAAAGAGTTTGCATTGATTTTCAAAGCGCTTTCCGATGAGACGCGACTGCGGGTGATCGACATGCTGTCATGCCGGGAGATGTCTGCCTGCGACATCCTTTCGAATTTCACGCTGTCGCAGTCGACGCTGTCTTATCACATGAAGATCCTGATCGAGTCCGGCGTGGTGAATGCGCGCCGCGAGGGTCTGTGGACGAAGTACAGGATCAATGATGAGACCTTTACGAAGCTGATGGATTTCCTGCCTGAGCTGTACAAGCTGAAGGACAAGTGCATCTGCGAGCAGATCAAATACTGCAAGGCGGAAGCATCGGAAGCACCGGAGGAAGGAAAGGACGTATTTGGCAACTAAGAAAAGCCGCCTTGATGATCTCAAGGCGGCTTTTTTACGTGCTGTGAGGTGGCTGTGGATGAGTGACTAGGGACTAGCAGCAAGGGGCTCACGTTTTCCCCACATGTGCCGCGTACTTTTCCGCTTTCCGCATCTGTCTTTTATACCATGTCTGCCCTATCCGCCCCTGCGGGGCACCTTCCCCTAGAGGGGAAGTCTGCGATACGAGAATACCATCCTCTAAAAAAGGCGGCGAAGCCGCCACCAGAACCCAGAACCCAGAACCCAGAACCCAGAACCCTGAGCCTTTATCCATCCCATCTTTTTCCCTCGCGGCATTTATTTCATGCTATAATAGAGACACATCGTTCAATAGTGTTTTCCCAGGAGGTAGAAAAGAAGATGGACGACGGCCACATATGGCTTGAACTGATCATCATTATCCTGCTTGTTTTAGGCAATGCGGTATGTTCTCTGGCGGAGATCGCCATCGTCGGAGCGCGGAAGACGAAGCTGCAGGAGCTCATCGACGAGGGCAATAAGAGCGCGGTGTATGCGCTGCGCCTTGCCGAGGAGAAGGAAGAGCTTTTTGCGACCATTCAGGTGGGCATCACCACCATCAGCATCATCACGGGTATGTTTTCAGGAGCGTCGCTGGCGGGGCCTTTGGCGAGTGAGATGGAGAAGGTCCCCCTGCTCGCTCCGTATGCGCGCGAGATCAGCATGGTGACGGTGATGGTGCTCGTCACGTATTTCTCGCTCATCATCGGCGAGTTGGCGCCGAAGTGGATCGCCATCGCGGTGCCGGAGAAGGCGGCGTGCGTCATCGCGCGTCCGATGATCATCATGGCGACGGTATGCCGGCCGCTGGTGTGGTTCTCCACATGGTCGACGAAGATCGTGGTGGGCTTCCTCGGTGTGAAGATGGGCGGCGAGCAGCCGGTGTCGGAGGAGGAGATCAAGGTCCTTCTTCAGCAGGGCGCGCGCCTCGGTACCTTCGATAAGGAAGAGCCTGAGATCATTGATAATGTTTTTGAGTTGAATGACCGTACGGCGTCGGACTGCATGACGGCGCGTCCGCAGCTTGACTGGTTGGATCTGGAGGATGAAGAGAAGAAGATCTGGGCGGATATGATGGAGTCATCCCATTTCCGTCTGCCGGTCGGCAAGGGTTCGCTGGATGATTTCAAGGGTCTTGCGGATGTGTCGGAGATCCTGATCGATCAGCACAAGCATCCGGGCAAGCCTTTGAAGGCATCGATCATGGATACGATCCATCAGCCGCTTTTCATCCCGGAGACGCTCATCCTGACGAAGCTCCTGCAGCTCTTCCGCACGCGCGGGGTGCATGAGGCGATCGTCATCGATGAGTACGGGACGCTGTCCGGCCTCGTGACGCTGCATGATGTGCTGGAGGAGATCGTAGGGGATATGCCCGGAGACAAGGAGGATATCCTGGAGGAGCAGAATAAATTCATCCGTCGCGGCGAACATGCCTGGCTGGTGGAGGGGCTGTGCTCCATCGATGATTTCCGCGAGCATTTCCATATCGAGGGAGAACTGCCCGGAGAGAAAGAGGCCTACTACAAGACGCTCGGCGGTTTCCTTACTTACCTTCTGGGCTATATCCCGAAGGAAACGGAGAAGGTCACATATGGGCGTTTTACCTTTGAGATCGTAGACTGCGACAACAGGCGCATCGACAAGGTGTTGGTGACGGAAGGCACGGCTTCCGCAAAGGAGTAACAAATGGAGACAAAGAACTGGAAGGAAATTCTCTCGGCTATGAGCCGGCGGATCGATGAAGACCGCGCATTCCTGCAGAGCTACATGCTGGATCCGAGCTTGGATAACCGTCCGGCGGAGGAAGAACGTCTGAAGGATATCATCGCTCTTGCCGATGAGATGGAGGAGATCCTGACCGACCTGATCGAGAAAGGCGGCGAAGCGGCTGTCTCTCTGGATACGGATGGGAGCGATATCAATATCGAATACAAGACCCATACGCTGGGACGGCCCGATGGCGAAGATAATATCGATGGCGACTGGGAACTCTCCGAAGAGGAGATGTATCCGGTCGGCGAGGAGCTGACGCTCCCGGAGGAGGAGAGGCTCATCTCCGCCAAGATCAAGAAGTGCAAGAAGCATAAAAAAGGCAAGAAGGATAAGAAAAAGAAGAAAAATAAAAAGTAAAGGCAAAGGGGACTTGGATGGGGACAAGTCTCCTTTTGTGGTTCAACAGGTTTTTCCACCGCCCCTGTTGAAGTTTTGAAAGCAGGGAGGAGCAGCTAGGGATTAGGGGCGCAAAGTGACTGGTGGCCGGAATGACACCTTCGGGCATCGCCACCATCTATACTCCGCGGCGCATTTCGTCATCCTGAGCGGAGTGACATGTCGGATGTTCGAAAATGTAAAGGCAAAGCAGTGAGAACTGAGTCGAAGGATCTGGCGCCGTCCCCTTGAGTCTATAGAACCTGGTGAACCTCTTTTGTAAACAATCAAGGGACGGCACGTCCCATGAGCCGATCCTCAGAACCCTTTCCATCTCAAAAGGAGGTCTACTATGAGAAACTATCACTATGCCAAGGCAGGCGAGGTCATGTATCACACGGGTCTTACAAAGGAACAGCTGGCGGGCGCGCGCTACGCTGTCGTGCCCGGAGATCCGGGGCGGGTGCCAGGGCTGGCGAAGGCGCTGGATCCGTCTGCCGTTTTTCTCACCTCGCATCGCGACTATACGAGCTGGCTGGCCCGCGTCTCCGGTGAGCCGGTGCTTGTCATGTCGACGGGGATGGGCGGGCCGTGCATGAGCTTTGCTGTGGAAGAGCTTGCGCGTCTCGGGGTCACGACCTTCCTCCGCGCGGGGACGACGGGCTCTATACAAGAGGGGCTTGAGCTGGGCGATCTGGTGATCGATCGGGCTTCGGTGCGCCGCGACGGCGCGTCGAAGGCCTATGCACCCGCGGAGTATCCGGCTGTGGCGGATATGACGGTGACACTGGCGCTCATGAAAGCGGCGGAAAGCCTCAGGGTGCCGTATCAGGTCGGCATCTCTGTATCGACCGATTCCTTCTGGCCGGGGCAGGAGCGCTACGACAGCTTCTCTGGCTATGTCAGGACATCGTATCAGGGGCTTCTCTCTGATTTTCAGGCGATGGGATGCACGAATTTTGAGATGGAGAATGCGACGCTCTTCACGCTGGCGAGCGTCATGGGTCTTCGTGCCGGCTCTGTCTGCGGTGTCGTGGCGAAACGGACGGAGAGTGAATCCATCGCAGCGCCAGAGGTGTATGCGCTTGCAGAGGAGCGCTTCCAAAAGACAGTGAAACGGGCGCTTGAGATGCTGATCGGGCATTTCATGGTGACGCTGTAAAAAGGGGCTGTGAAGAAATGAATCCTCATTTTTTCACAGCCCCTTTTTACTTTGCTTTCATTTGGTTCAAGGTTCAGGGTTCAAGGTTCAGGGTTCTCGTGGCGGCTTCGCCGCCTTTTTTAGAAGATGGTATTCTCGTATCGCAGCCTTCCCCTCTAGGGGAAGGTGCCCCGCAGGGGCGGATAGGGTGACTATGGCATGAAAGACAGCTGGGATAAGGTTTCCCGGTCACTCCTATGAGAGCTGCAAGTCCCCCGCGGCAGATGGAATGCGAAAATGAGATGATCGTTATTTCACATCGCTTTTTGAATGAGAAATTAGGGAAACGCTGATTCGATTGAACCTCCTGAACCCATAGAACCTGCTTATCCTCTTTCACACGCCCTTGGGCTAACCCTGATCCCTGATCTCTGGCTGCTAGTCACCCGTCACTTCTATCTCACGTACTTCCGTATCGCATCAAGCATGGTCTTCGTATGAAGCGGCTTGGTGAGATGCTCGTTCATGCCGCTCTGATGGCTCTTTTCGATGTCATCCTGAAAGGCATTCGCGGTCATGGCGAAGATGGGGATGAGAGAAGCATCACGGCGGGGGAGGCTTCGGATCCGCCGGCTCGCCTCATAGCCGCCCATGACCGGCATCATGATATCCATGAGAATGAGGTCATAGTAGCCAAGGGGAGATTCGCGGAATACCTTGACGGCTTCAGCGCCATTTTCGCAGGTGGTGATCTCCATGCCTTCTTTTTCGAGAAGATAGAGCGCGATCTCGCGGTTCAGCTCATTGTCCTCGGCGAGGAGGACATGAAGGCCGGAGAGGGAGACGGGGCTCTGGCTTGCTGTCTCCGCTTCCTGCGATGCATGGTCGATGGTGAAGGGGATGGTGATGGTGAAGCGGGTGCCGACACCCTTCTGGCTGGAGAGGGTGATCGTGCCTCCCCTTTTTGAGACGAACTCCTTCACGATGGAAAGACCGAGACCGGTACCCATGTAGTGGGTGCGGGCCGTATCCGACTCCTGCGTGAAGGGTTCGAAGGCGCGGCTCTGGAAGGATGGACTCATACCGATGCCGGTGTCGGCGCAGGTCAGCGTGAAGTAGGCCTTCTCGCCCTTGATCTCGATCTTGTCGCAGGAGAAATCGATGCGTCCGCCGCGGCGGTTGTACTTCAGCGCATTGCTGGAAAGGTTCAGGAGGACGCGGCGAAGGAAGGTGGGGGAGCCGATGACGCGGCGGACCGGGAAGGGGGGATTCTTCACGCGGACGGTGACGCCGTAGGCAGGGGCCTGCATTTCGGTCAGATGATTCGACTCCATGAGGAGCGCAAAGATGTCGAAGGGGACGCTTTCCGGCTCGAGTGTGCCGGACTCGAGCTTGTTCATGTCGAGGATGTCACTTACCAAGGAGAGGAGCGTGCCGGCGGCTTGGCGGATCTTATGACGGCAGTCCTGCAGCTTTTCGATATCAGTGGGATGATTGTCGGCGATCTCTATCATGCCTAGGATGCCATTGATCGGGGTGCGGACGTCGTGGCTCATGCGGCGGAGGAAATCTGTCTTTGCCTGGTTGGCGATCTGGGCTTCGCGGGCGCTCTTCTTGAGCTTCTCCTGATAGGCGATCTCAGTCCGCTTGACCTCATCGATATTTTGAATGGTATAGAGAAGGGTCGCGACGCTCCCGTCCTCGTGCCGCCTTTTCACGATGAAGCAGCCCAGGTGCCAGAGGCCATCGGCACTCAGGTATGGCTGGTAGAGAGTGTCTCTTTCCCGAAGGCGGTCTGAGAGGGTGGAGGGGTCGAGGAAGTCCTTCATGGATGCCTGGGATTCGGGAGCGATGAAGGATCTTCTGAAGATGGGGGTGGACTTATTTAAAAGGCCTTCGTTTCCGATGGCCTTCTGGTATTCCGCCTCGCCTGTGATCTCCATGTAAGTGCCTTTATCCAGGTCGAGGAAATAGATGGCGCGGTAGATCTTTCCGATCGTACTGATGAGATCCCTACGGAATTGCAGCCGTTTTCTTGCTCTCTCTTTTTCTGCCTGCAGACATTTCTCGCGAAGAACGAGGTCATCGATGGAGCGAATGCCGAGCGCGATCTTGTGCTGGCCGTCTTCGACGGAGTGAAGCGGGGCGATCTGTACTTCAAGGTAGCGATGGCCGGTCTCATCAGGGATGACTTCTATGCGGTAGTTCAAGATCTGTTTCGTGGAAAGCGCGGCAAGAAGCTGATTCCTGTCAAAAAAGGAAAGGAAATCCGGCGCAGAGGCATGGATGATGTACTCATCATAGGCTCTGCGGACCCACTCGCTGAAGACGCCGGATGTGCCGGTTGGGCAGCGAGTGGATCCCTTGATCGTCTCGAAGGTATCCTGCGTGAGATTGCAGCGGACGATGCAGCGGTAGTCCGAGGCGAGGACATCGACCAGGTAGGTCTCGCGCCGGAGGGAAAGGAGCTGCGATTCGAGCCGGGCGCGGTTTTCGGAAAGAGCCTTCTGGGCTTCGAGATGCGAGTAGATGCAGCCCAAGTGGCCGCTGATGACTTGCAGCATCTTGGAGGCGATGTCATAAATGCTGTGGTCAGGATCGTCAAGACCGATGAACCCGATGAACTTTCCTGTGGCAAAGATGGGAAGCACGGCGATGCTGTGGACATCCTGCGCATGCAGGATGGCGTACTCTGCGGGCATGGTGTCCCTGACGGTCTCCAGATCCCAGGTGCTGATGGCTTTTCCGCGTCGGAACGTGCCATCCCAATACGGGATGAGGGCGGCGGGGACATGCTGCAGGTTCTCGATCTGCGGAGTGACGCCGTCCTGACACCATTCGTAGGCATTCCGGTAGTAGCACTCTTCTTCTTCGTGAATGCTGAAAATGTAGGCACGGTCTGCGTGCGTGATCTGTCCGATGTTTTCCAGCAGAGAGGGGATGAGAGCATCGTAGGTGGCGCTGTCGGAGATCTGGTCTAAGATCAAGAGCTGGGAGAATATCATCTCCATGTGAGCCTCGCGCAAAAGGCTCTGCTGTGTATCGGGGGTAGATGCCAAGGGAATGGCCTCCTTCCATCGGAAGCTTACCGAGCTTTTATCTTTTATATATATTTTTATTATAACATGAAAGGATAAAGAAATTAAGAGGGGCTGCTTCAATGGGAGCAGAAGTGGCGCACCTTCGTGGAGAGTCTAAATTACTTTTTATTTATATAAAATCTCACGGCGTCGTTGGTTTTTATGCGCCGCACCCATATTCCGCACTTCTCACTCGAAAGCAGAGCCTTCATTGGCGATCAAAGGGCGATACGCCCCAGGGGCTGACCCCAAATTCCCTAGCCACTTCCTTCTGTGTTCGCTATAATAGGATAAAAGTGAGCAGTGACTGCCTTCCAGTCACTGCCATGATTTGTGGGATTACCATTCCGAAGGAGTACCAACCTATGTACGAAGAGACCACCATCGCGGCGATCGCGACCAGCCCGGGCGAGGGCGGGATCGGCATCATCCGCATTTCCGGCATGCAGGCGGCGGATGTCGCAGACCGCGTATTTCATACGAAGAAGATCAAGAGCTTTTATGAAGCGGAGCCGTACCGCATGTATTTCGGCCGTGTCATGGAAGGGGATCGGCAGGTGGACGAGGGGCTCGCCGTCTATATGAGATCGCCGCATTCCTACACGGGCGAGGATGTCGTGGAGATCCAGATCCACGGCTCGATGGAGGCGCTCCGCCAGACGCTCTCGCTCGTTCTGGAAAAGGGGGCCGTCCCCGCGCATCGCGGTGAATTCACGAAGCGGGCCTTCCTGAATGGCCGCCTCGACCTGTCGCAGGCGGAAGCCGTGATGGATATCATCGAGGCGAAGGGCGCGGCGGCGCTCTCGCAGGCGGAAAGCCATCTCTCGGGCGCGCTTTCCTCCTTCGTGCGTGCTTCGCGCGACCAGCTGAAGGATCTGATCGCCAAGCTCGAAGTCACCATCGACTATCCGGAGGAAGACCTGGAGGATCTCACGAATGAGGAGATCGAAGAGGGGCTTTCTGCCATCGATTCATCGCTTCGGAGACTGCTCTCTCGCTCCGAAGAGGGGCGCATCATCCGCGATGGCCTGCGCACGGCGATCGTGGGCCGTCCGAATGCAGGGAAATCGAGCCTTTTGAATGCACTTTTGCAGGAGGAGCGGGCCATCGTGACGGACATTCCCGGGACGACGCGCGACACCATCGAGGAGTCCATCAAGATCGGTGGTGTGCCGCTCATCCTGATGGATACAGCCGGCATCCGTGAGACGGAGAACAAGATCGAGCGCATCGGCATCGAGCGCGCGAAGAAGTCCATGGAGAAGGCTGACCTCATCATGGCAGTCATCGACGGCTCTCGCCCGCTCTCGGAAGAGGACCGCGCGCTGCTCACCTCTCTTCGCGGAAGAAAGGCGCTTGTCATCCTGAATAAGTATGACCTGCCGCAGGAGATCGAGACGAGAGATGTGAAAGCACTCGCCGGGGATATTCCGGTCGTGCCGATCTCCGCTCGCTACGGCAGCGGCATGGCCGAGCTGGAGGAGGAGCTCCATCATATCACTCAGCATCAGGATGTCTCCGCGGGACGTGAGCTCTTCTTGACGAACCTGCGGCATGTGGATCTGGTGAAGAAAGCTCTCGCGGCCGTCCGCCGCGCCGAAGAGTCCATCCACTCTGGCATGCCTGCGGACTGCATCACCATTGATGTCACCGAGGCGTGGCATACGCTGGGGGAGATCACCGGAGACACGGTGGATCAGGAGCTCATCAATTCCATCTTCGAAAGGTTCTGCGTGGGGAAATAAAGGTTGTCTGGTTCAGGGTTCGGGGTTCAGGTTGCGCGAAGGGGACACCGCACAACGTCATCCCGACCGAAGTGGAGGGATCTCTATGGCAGGCAGGAAATCGACATATGTTTGGTGACGGGAAACGAGAGGTATTGAGGATGCTGCCAGGGCACAATCTTCGATAACCGTTATGCAAGAAAGATTTCTCGACTACGCTCGAAATGACGATACGAGAGTGCCGCTAATCTCACAGCCAGCGGGCATCGCCCCGTTTCGTCATCCTGAGCGGCGAGAAACGTCGTATGTGAGATAACGAATGCCAGAACAGCTGCGAGCTGAGTCGAAGGATCTCGGCAAAGCCGCTACCACCATTTCTCATTTCTCATTGTGTTCACCCAGAACCCTGAAGTTTGAAAGCAGGGATTAGGGATTAGTGGCTAGGGATTAGGAGTCTCGAGTGACTAGTGACTGGTGACTTAAATGCCACTTTGGGGCATCGCAACCATCTATACTCCGCGGCGCATTTCGTCATCCTGAGCGGAGTGAAATGTCGAGTGTTCGATCATGTAAAGGCGGAACAGTGAGAACTGAGTCGAAGGATCTGGCGCCGCACCAACCCTGTTGAACCCGCCAACCTTCCTCTATTCTTTCTTTGAAATGGACGAAAAAATTTTATATAATAAGATTTTGGAATATAAGCAATCAACAAGTGCAGGAGAAGAGCTCCTGCGAGGCAAAGAAAGAAGGATACCATGTATCTCATTGATACGTATGATGTGATCGTCGTCGGCGCAGGCCATGCAGGCTGCGAGGCGGCACTTGCGGCAGCGCGCATGGGGATGAAGACGCTGCTCACCACGATCTCTCTGGAAAATGTCGCCATGATGCCGTGCAATCCGGCGATCGGCGGACCGGGGAAGAGCCATCTTGTGAAGGAGATCGATGCACTGGGCGGCGAGATGGGCATCGCAGCCGATGCGACAGCCATCCAGATGCGCATGCTGAATCTCGGCAAGGGGCCGGCGGTCTACGCGCTCCGCGCGCAGTCGGACAAGAACAAGTACCACACTTATATGAAGAAGGTGGTGGAAAATACAGAGAATCTCGACCTGAAGCAGGTGCAGGTGATGGATATCCTCGTGGAAGACGGGGCATGCGTCGGCATCACGACCGAGCTTCAGGAAGAGTACCGCGCGAAGGCGGTCATTCTGGCGACGGGGACGTACCTCGACAGCGAGATCATCATCGGCGAGACGATGTACTCCGGCGGCCCGAATGGCATGCGTCCGTCGGTCGGGCTGTCAGAGAATCTGAAGAAGCACGGGCTAAAGATCCTCCGCTTCAAGACCGGCACGCCGAGCCGTGTCGATATCAGAAGCCTGCATCTGGATCATATGGCGCTTGAAAAGGGTGATCCAATGAACCATGCCTTCTCCTTCATGAATGAACGGGAGGACAGGAATCAGCGAAACTGTTGGCTCACCTATACCAATGAGGAAACGCACCAGATCATCCGTGATAACCTGATGCGCGCCCCGAAGTATGCGGGCAAGATCCACGGCGTCGGTGCGCGCTACTGCCCGTCCATTGAGGATAAGATCGTCCGCTTTGCCGATAAGAAGCGTCACCAGCTCTTCATCGAGCCGGAAGGCCTTGACACGAATGAAATGTACGTCCAGGGTATGTCGACGTCCATGCCGATCGACGTGCAGTACGCCTTCCTGCGCACCATCCCGGGGCTCGAGGATGTGAAGCTCATGCGTCCGGCCTATGCGATCGAGTATGACCTCTTAGACCCGCTCCAGCTCTATCCGACGCTCGAGGTGAAGAAGCTCCCGGGCCTCTACTCCGCGGGACAGGCAAACGGCACGAGCGGCTATGAGGAAGCCGCGGCACAGGGACTTATGGCCGGCATCAATGCGGCGCTCAAGATCAAGGGAAAAGAGCCTTTCATCCTCGCCCGCCACGAAGCCTACATCGGTGCGCTTATCGATGACCTCGTCACGAAGGGGACGAATGAACCGTACCGCATGATGACCAGCCGCAGCGAGTACCGCCTGATCCTTCGTCAGGACAATGCGGATCTTCGCCTCACCGAGAAGGGCTATGACATCGGCCTTGTGACAGAAGAGCGCTACACGCATTTCCTTTCCCGCAAAAAGGCCTATGAGGAAGCGATGGCCTATATCCGGACGAAGCGCTTCACGCCCAAGGCGGCTGTCAATGCAGCGCTTGCAAGCGTCGGCTCTGCTCCGCTCACGACAGGCATCGGCGCGGATAAGATCTTAAAGCGGCCTGAGATGACCTACCAAACCATGGTCGATGTCCTTGGCTGCCCCGTCTTCGATCCGGAGGCCGTCGAGGAGATGGAGATCACGGTGAAGTACGAGGGCTATATCGCCCGTCAGGAAGCCGCCGTCCAAAAGGCAGCGCGCATGGAAAAGGAAAAGATGCCTGAAGATATCGACTATCTCCATCTGGACGGCATCTCCATCGAAGCCCGCCAGAAGCTCGATCAGATCCGCCCGCTCTCTCTGGGGCAGGCCTCCCGCATCTCCGGCGTCTCTCCGGCGGATATGTCGGTCCTGATGGTCTACGTGAAGCGAATGAAGGGAAATCAGTGACTAGTGACTGGTGACTAGTGATTAGGCTGATGCTGCATCTACCCCCTTCCTCAGGAAGGAGGATGCCCGAAGGGCAGGGGGTTGGCCGAGGAAGGCGGGATTCGCGGTTTGCATACCGCAAGCGAGCATCGCCCTATTTATACTCCGCGGCGCTTCTGATTTTTATGCGCCGCACCACCACTCCTAACTCCTAACTTCTAACTAGAGTGAGCGAGAGGCTTTCAAGCGCAATCAAGGGACGCCCCGCCCCACGAGCTAACCCTGAACCCTAAATCCTGAACCCTAAACCCATATATCACCATTCTCAAGTAATTTTGAAAGGGAAATCAAAATGACAGTTGCAGAAATGATGGAAGCTCTGGGTCTCGCAGCGAATGAGGACGCGGCGAGAAAAATGACAGAGTACAATGCCATGCTGATGGCCATGAACAAGAAAGTGAATCTCACCGGCATCAAAGACGGGGAAGAGAGTCTCATCAAGAACATTTATGACTCTATGACCGTCTATGACCCGGCATATTTTCCGCAGAATGGCCGCGTACTTGACCTTGGGACAGGCGCCGGATTTCCCGGCGTGCCGCTCGCGATCCTGCGTCCCGACATGTACGTGGTGCTCGTGGACTCCATCCAGAAGAAGCTCACCTTCATCGAGGATGCCTGCCGCGAGCTGGGCATCCGGAATGTGAAGTGCGTCCACATCCGTGCAGAAGAAGGCGGCCGCCGCAGAAAGACCCGTGAGTCCTTCGACGTCGTCACTGCTAGGGCCGTGAAGGCGATGCCCGTGATCTCAGAGTGGGCGATGCCCTTCGTCAAGGTCGGCGGCGTCTTCTGCGCCATGAAAGGCCCCGGCGCGGAAGAGGAGCTCAAGCAGGCAGGCCGTATCCTGCGTGAGCTCCATGGCACGCTCGAGGAAAAGAAGGAGCTCACCCTCCCCGCCGGCGACAAGCGCGTGATCCTCTATATCAGAAAGACTGCGCCCTGTCCCAAGACCTATCCCAGAAAAGTAGGCATCGCAGAAAAAAAGCCGATCATCGGAGAATAAAGAAGGGGCTGTGAAGAAATGAGGATTCATTTCTTCATAGCCCCTTTTTACTTTGCTTTCATTTGGTTCAGGGTTCAAGGTTCAAGGTTCAGGGTTCTCGTGGCGGCTTCGCCGCCTTTTTTTTAAAATGGTATTCTCGTATCGCAGCCTTCCCCTCTAGGGAAAGGTGCCCCGCAGGGGCGGATAGGGTGACTATGGTATGAAAGACAGCTGGGATAAGGTTTCCCGGTCACTCCTATGAGAGCTGCAAGTCCCCCGCGGCAGCACTTTCACGGAAGCTTTTGCATCTATAGAACCCGTTGAAGTTCAGTCACTATCCTTCCATTCCCTCGGTATTTCCGGGAAATGATCCACCACCATCATTGTCGCAAGGATATTGGCCATCAGGTGGTCCTCTTCATCGAACATATCCGCCTCGATGACGATCGTAGTGCGGCCATTGTGCGTGATGCGGCTTGTGACGCGGATCGTCTCTCCCGGCTTTGCTGTACGGATGAAATTCATCGTCATAGCGACCGTCACGACAGAGGCACCGACGGTGGCCGAGGTGACGCCCGTGACCGAGTCGGCGAGCGCTACCAGTACGCCCCCATGCAGGCGTCCTCTGTGGTTGTTGTGCTTCAAAGGATCCGTCTTCAGGCTGACGGTCGCACTGCCGCAATGGATGTCCGTGATCCTTATATGGAAATAGTCACTCATGAAATGGTTTTTAGAATAAATGTCTAAAATGTGTGCGCGGATTTCTTCCGCTGTCTGTAATACCGATACGTCTTCGCTCATAGCAAGCCCTCTTTCATTTTTCTCCTATCATACAGGGTATGGGGAAGGAAATCAAATGGGTTTTGGAGCAGGGCGCAGGGGAGGATCAGCTCGTGGAACGGAGGGCTCATGATCCTGAGCGGGTAATGCTATTAAGTTAAGGAAATCGTTAACTGCGTAACGTCTTGCTTTCCCCTTCGGGGGAAGCAGCGAAGGCAATATGTTCAAGCGAACTGGATTTTTAGGAGCGAAGCGACGCTAAAATCCAGTGAGACGCCATTTCGAGCGCAGCGAGATGGGGCATGCCAGCGGCCATCGAACAATGCCCAATATACCGTAGTGCTGCCCCCTCAGCCCTTCGGGCAGCTCCCCCGATGGGGAGCCAAGAACGTTCTGCCGCTTAACTTAATAGCATTACCTGAGCGGGGAAGGGGGACCGCGGAGCGGTGGATAGGGTACTCTCATAAATCGTCGACTTGAGACGCTCCTTCCCGCTCTCTTTCATACCGCCTGTGCCCCATCCGCTCCCCCGCTTCGTCATCCCTCGGCTGCGCTC
>SKEO01000669.1_pt1 | contig 31513 bp, 31 predicted proteins | sample 4826801 | NCBI WGS metagenome assembly SKEO01 (sample SAMN11008807, study PRJNA524170) | human gut metagenome | biome: Human fecal sample; material: Feces; isolation source: fecal sample from pouch patient p3 | host: Homo sapiens | place: Israel: Tel-Aviv | collected 2016-02-25 | reverse complement strand
ATGCGGAAAATACAATCTCCGTTGACCGAAGGAGATCAGTGAAGGTAATTTAAAAACGGTTCTGTGAAAGTGACACGAACCGATCTCCATCGATGTTACTCACCGATCTCCTTCACGGTAATACGCAGCTGGGGCGGATAAGCTGTTGTGCAGCAGGGAAAGATAAAACATACCACATCATTTCATCGGATAAGGGATATGACGGTGTTATCAGGACGCTGAAAGAAGCCGGTATTACCTGCATCCGTCGTGATGTACCAGAAAGTATTGCTGCTGCCGGTGAGTCTGGTGCAGACAAAAGTAACTGCCTGAAACAACCTTCTGTTCCTGAAAGTGATATCGTCAGCCGTTGGGCAGGAAAGCTGCAGCAGATAGCCGGCAGCGGAGCCGGTAATATGCCTGTGTCCGTCGAAACATTTAATAATTATTTAAAGTCACACATGCGTGACGAATGGAACAAAACCCGGGCAGTGGCGATAAGGAATGAACTGGTTCGTCGGGGAGTCACAGAAGTCAGGGAGAAAAAGATAATCTGGAAAAAGGCGAAAAAGGAGAATAAAGCATGAGGTATCGCAGCTGTACTCAGATAAAAACAGCCCCCGTTGCGGTTGCGGAGCGAAGGGGGCTGAAAAGAGGAATTAAGGATGATTGTTATTATGGTGAACCAGAAGGTTATCCCTGTCTGTAAGCTGAATCGGACTAAACGACATAATACCTGTAACATATTTTCCTGGCAGGACAAGCAGGAACAATAAAATGTGTGATTTAATTCAAAAAATGTGCGCGGCAAAGAAAAACCGGGGAATTGCTTCCCCGGTCCGGTCCATTTAGCCAGTACCCTGAGCAGGATCTGATATGAGCATTATTCACTTTGCCAGACATGGTGAAAAAAGTGAATATATGGAGGAGAAAAACATCGCCTGAATCACAGATTCGGGTGCTCAGCGCGTAAGAAGACGGGAAAGAAAAGCGCCTTTCCGTTTCAGCATCGGGAATAATCACTGAAACATCAGCGGTATATGTGGTGTGTATGAATATCCCGGCAGCATTAATTCTTCTGTGAGGAAATGCATTGATAAGAAACAGAATAAATCGGTGGTAAGGAAAATGAATTTATTAATTCAGTATCCGTTTATCAGATAAAAAAGGGAAAGAGTATGGTGAAACTGATTATTTTTATTATCACAATAATACTGACAACTAAAGGGGGGACAGGAAAATGAATGGATTCAGAAACAGTTCACGGAACGGTCAGGTCTGACGTTACCAGAGTGCCGGAAGCCGGGCCGTTATTCTGGAAGTCAGTGGACGCTGGATGGAAGCGGCAGAAGCATGGGGACGGGCTGCCGGTGTTGCACCCCGGACAGACTGGCAGCAGTTTGCCCGAAAAAGGGCTGAACACTGCCACCGGCGCTGCCGGGGAAGGGTGTAACGAAAAAGCAGCCTTCATTACTCCAGGGATTCAGAAGGCTGAATAATGCATGAGATTTGCTTTTTTTAATATCCGGTCGGGCAGTATGACCGGACAGTTCTGAGTAGCACAGAGTTTTTTCCGTATTAAGTCGAGATTTTATATTTTGTGATTTATTTCACAAAACAAGGTGTTATTCAGTGTGTGCTGCAATGTTCAGGATGCCTGAAATACAGGTGCCATTTATCTGATATGGAGAATAACATGAGGAAATATATTCCACTGGTATTATTTATCTTTTCATGGCCGGTATTGTCTGCAGATATTCATGGACGGGTTGTTCGTGTACTGGACGGTGATACCATCGAGGTCATGGACTCACGGAAGGCGGTGCGGATCAGGCTGGTAAATATTGATGCACCGGAAAAGAAACAGGATTATGGCCGGTGGTCAACGGACATGATGAAATCACTGGTTGCAGGAAAAACGGTTACCGTCACATATTTTCAGCGAGATCGTTATGGTCGTATTCTCGGGCAGGTTTATGCACCAGACGGAATGAATGTTAATCAGTTTATGGTCCGGGCCGGGGCTGCCTGGGTATATGAGCAGTACAACACAGATCCCGTGCTGCCTGTCTTTCAGAACGAAGCCAGACAACAAAAACGTGGGCTCTGGTCAGATGCTGATCCGGTTCCCCCCTGGATATGGAGACACCGTAAATAAAGCGCTGGCAATCTTATCATTCATCTGTTCTCAGCGGGAATAAAAATGGCAAAAACAAAACAGGAATGGCTGTATCAGTTACGGCGATGTTCATCAGTCAATACGCTGGAAAAAATTATTCATAAAAACAGAGACAGTTTATCAACCAGTGAACGTGAATCATTTAATTCAGCAGCAGACCACCGGTTAGCGGAATTAATCACCGGAAAGTTATATGACAGGATACCAAAAGAGATATGGAAATATGTAAGGTAATAATTCAGCATAATTAATTACCAGGAGCAGATAAACAATGAAGCTGATTATTTTTATTCTTATTGTTCTGATTATTGCAGCGTTACTTATCCGGATTATCCTCAGAAGTGTAAATCAGCATTCTCCTTTGCTGATGCAATTGCATGCGGCAGGTATACGGACCGGTGATGCAGAGCGAATACTGTCCAGCGGTGAATGCTGGCAACGTCAGAAGACGCTGCTGACAGAAAGGGAAGTCAGTTTTATGAAAGGACTGTTCAGAATTGTGGATATGAAGCGGTGGTATCTGTGTCCGCAGGTACGGGTCGCGGATATCGTCCAGCTGAACGGGAATATCCGGCCACGATCACGCCAGTGGTGGCAGTTATTCAGGATGGTGTCTCAGTGGCATGTTGATGTGGTTATCGTTGAGCGGCGTTCGTTCAGTATTGTTGCAGCAGTAGAGCTGGATGATGCCAGCCATTTACGACCGGAACGCAGACGCCGGGATATTCTTCTGGAAGAGGTTCTGAGGCAGGCTGGTATTCCGTTGCTCAGAAGCCACGATGCCAGAAAACTGCTGCAGATGACCGGAGAATGGCTGAATACAACAGGGGCTGATCAGCAGTCCCCGGAACATCGTAGCTGACGCCTTCGCGTTGCTCAGTTGTCCAACCCCGGAAACGGGAAAAAGCAAGTTTTCCCCGCTCCCGGCGTTTCCATAACTGAAAACCATACTATTTCACAGTTTAAATCACATTAAACGACAGTAATCCCCGTTGATTTGTGCGCCAACACAGATCTTCGTCACAATTCTCAAGTCGCTGATTTCAAAAAACTGTAGTATCCTCTGCGAAACGATCCCTGTTTGAGTATTGAGGAGGCGAGATGTCGCAGACAGAAAATGCAGTGACTTCCTCATCTGGCGCAAAACGAGCATACAGAAAGGGGAATCCGCTTTCTGATGCAGAGAAACAAAGATTATCAGTGGCCCGTAAAAGAGCTTCGTTCAAGGAAGTAAAAGTATTTCTTGAACCAAAGTATAAGGCCATGCTCATGCAAATGTGTCATGAAGATGGCCTGACTCAGGCTGAAGTTCTGACCGCACTGATAAAAAGTGAAGCGCAAAAACGATGCATGTGATGATGGGCTTACATTCTTGAGTGTTCAGAAGATTAGTGCTAGATTACTGATCGTTTAAGGAATTTTGTGGCTGGCCACGCCGTAAGGTGGCAAGGAACTGGTTCTGATGTGGATTTACAGGAGCCAGAAAAGCAAAAACCCCGATAATCTTCTTCAACTTTGGCGAGTACGAAAAGATTACCGGGGCCCACTTAAACCGTATAGCCAACAATTCAGCTATGCGGGGAGTATAGTTATATGCCCGGAAAAGTTCAAGACTTCTTTCTGTGCTCGCTCCTTCTGCGCATTGTAAGTGCAGGATGGTGTGACTGATCTTCACCAAACGTATTACCGCCAGGTAAAGAACCCGAATCCGGTGTTCACTCCCCGTGAAGGTGCCGGAACGCTGAAGTTCTGCGAAAAACTGATGGAAAAGGCGGTGGGCTTCACCTCCCGTTTTGATTTCGCCATTCATGTGGCGCATGCCCGTTCCCGTGGTCTGCGTCGGCGCATGCCACCGGTGCTGCGTCGACGGGCTATTGATGCGCTGCTGCAGGGGCTGTGTTTCCACTATGACCCGCTGGCCAACCGCGTCCAGTGTTCCATCACCACACTGGCCATTGAGTGCGGACTGGCGACAGAGTCCGGTGCAGGAAAACTCTCCATCACCCGTGCCACCCGGGCCCTGACGTTCCTGTCAGAGCTGGGACTGATTACCTACCAGACGGAATATGACCCGCTTATCGGGTGCTACATTCCGACCGACATCACGTTCACACTGGCTCTGTTTGCTGCCCTTGATGTGTCTGAGGATGCAGTGGCAGCTGCGCGCCGCAGTCGTGTTGAATGGGAAAACAAACAGCGCAAAAAGCAGGGGCTGGATACCCTGGGTATGGATGAGCTGATAGCGAAAGCCTGGCGTTTTGTGCGTGAGCGTTTCCGCAGTTACCAGACAGAGCTTAAGTCCCGTGGAATAAAACGTGCCCGTGCGCGTCGTGATGCGAACAGAGAACGTCAGGATATCGTCACCCTGGTGAAACGGCAGCTGACGCGTGAAATCTCGGAAGGACGCTTCACTGCTAATGGTGAGGCGGTAAAACGCGAAGTGGAGCGTCGTGTGAAGGAGCGCATGATTCTGTCACGTAACCGCAATTACAGCCGGCTGGCCACAGCTTCTCCCTGAAAGTGATCTCCTCAGAATAATCCGGCCTGCGCCGGAGGCATCCGCACGCCTGAAGCCCGCCGGTGCACAAAAAAACAGCGTCGCATGCAAAAAACAATCTCATCATCCACCTTCTGGAGCATCCGATTCCCCCTGTTTTTAATACAAAATACGCCTCAGCGACGGGGAATTTTGCTTATCCACATTTAACTGCAAGGGACTTCCCCATAAGGTTACAACCGTTCATGTCATAAAGCGCCAGCCGCCAGTCTTACAGGGTGCAATGTATCTTTTAAACACCTGTTTATATCTCCTTTAAACTACTTAATTACATTCATTTAAAAAGAAAACCTATTCACTGCCTGTCCTGTGGACAGACAGATATGCACCTCCCACCGCAAGCGGCGGGCCCCGACCGGAGCCACTTTAGTTACAACACACAAAAACAACCTCCAGAAAAACCCCGGTCCAGCGCAGAACCGAAACCACAAAGCCCCTCCCTCATAACTGAAAAGCGGCCCCGCCCCGGCCCAAAGGGCCGGAACAGAGTCGCTTTTAATTATGAATGTTGTAACTACACAGCATCATCGCTGCCAGTCTTCTGGCTGGAAGTTCTCAGTACACGCTCGTAAGCGGCCCTGACGGCCCGCTAACGCGGAGATACGCCCCGACTTCGGGTAAACCCTCGTCGGGACCACTCCGACCGCGCACAGAAGCTCTCTCATAGCTGAAAGCGGGTATGGTCTGGCAGGGCTGGGGATGGGTAAGGTGAAATCTATCAATACGTACCGGCTTACGCCGGGCTTCGGCGGTTTTACTCCGGTATCACATGTAACCACAGCGTGCCGCCTTACATGCCGCTGAAGCGGCATTCAGTAGACAGGCTATGCACGACTCGCCAGTCTGGCCTGAACATGATATAAAAGGGGGAACCGCAGAATTCGGAAAAAATCGTACGCTAAGCTAACGGTGTTCTCGTGACAGCTCTTTGACTAGGCTTTCTAAGGCCATTCTGATAGCCCTGACTTCCTGAAAAGCCATGGCTAAAATTTGTGCGGCTAAAAGGGATAACCGATGGTAAAGTAAGTTATCCCTGTCGAGATACTGAAAAGCGTTATCCTCGTTTTTCCCAAAACTGTTTTGCCAGTTCGCTCAGAGCGCTAGTTAACTGAGCGACAGATTTCGCACTTTGCAAATTATTCTGCCCGGTCTGTACATTGGTATCAGCAGCATCGCGTATATTGATAATACTGCGGTTTATGTCTTCACTTACTGCTCCCTGCTGCTCGACCGCAGTCGCTATTTGCGCGTTCATGTCGGTAATTTCGTTAACGCGTTGGCCAATTCCATCAAGAGCTGTAGCTGCTTCCTCTGCGTGAGCTACACTCGTGTGCGCTTGCCGACTACTTTGCTCCATGACTGTAACAGCGGATTGCGCTCGCTCTTGTAGAGCGCTGATCATGCTTTGAATATCCGTTGTCGATTGCTGTGTGCGAGCAGCAAGACTGCGAACCTCATCGGCGACAACAGCAAAACCACGCCCCTGCTCACCAGCACGCGCGGCCTCAATTGCTGCGTTGAGTGCCAACAAATTCGTTTGCTCGGCGATCCCTCGTATAGGGGTCTGACGCTCAGTGGAACGAAAACTCACGTTAAGCAACGTTTTCTGCCTCTGACGCCTCTTTTAATGGTCTCAGATGTCCTTTGGTCACCAGTTCTGCCAGCGTGAAGGAATAATGGCCGAGCATATTGATATGTCCGTGGCAAAGCGGGGAGAGGCGTGCGATATCTTCATCATTCAGTGTTTCACCCTGCGCCCGGAGATGATCCAGGGCTGCCTGCATATAAATAGTGTTCCATAACACGACGGCGTTAGTGACCAGCCCCAGTGTGCCCAGTTGATCTTCCTGACCGTCGGTATATCGTTTTCTTATCTCACCTTTTTGACCGTGACAGATGGCTCTGGCAACGGCATGGCGACTTTCTCCCCGATTAAGCTGGGTCAGAATGCGCCGGCGGTAATCTTCATCATCAATATAATTAAGCAGATACAGCGTTTTGTTGATGCGCCCCACTTCAATGATTGCCTGAGTCAGTCCGGAAGGACGTTCACTTTTCAGCAATGAACGGACCAGCACTGAAACCTGTACTTTGCCCAGCTTCAGGGAGCCAGCGGTCCGGATCATTTCGTCCCACTGAAGGACTATTTTTCGGGGATCTGATTGCCCTCTGGCAATATCATTCAGCACGCCATAGTCGGCATCATGGTCCATTCGCCAGAAAACCGAAGCACCGGCATCAGCCAGGCGTGGAGAAAACTGGTATCCCAGCAGCCAGAAAAGGCCAAAGACAAGTTCGCTGGCACCTGCTGTATCGGTCATAATTTCGGTTGGATTCAGCCCGGTCTCCTGTTCCAGAAGACCTTCCAGCACAAAGATAGAGTCCCTCAGCGTCCCCGGTATAACGATGCCATGAAAGCCGGAATACTGATCGGACACAAAGTTGTACCAGGTGATCCCTCTGTTATTACCAAAGTATTTGCGGTTCGGTCCGGCATTGATTGTTCTGACTGGCGTAACAAAGCGCATTCCATCTGCAGATGCCACTTCTCCTCCACCCCATATCTGTGCCAGTGGCAGCGTTGCCTGAAAATCAACCAGTCTGGCATTAGCGCTGGTGATAGTTTCAGCCCGCAGATAGTTCGCTTTTGTCCAGTTCAGCCGGTGTCGGGTCAGTGCAGGAACATTTGATCTGATCAGTGGTTCCAGACCGATATTGCAGGCTTCAGCCATCAGCACGGCGCTGATGCTGACGGGCAGATCATCAACTCTGGCACTGGCTTCACTAGCATGGAAAAACTCATCAGCAAATCCGGTATGGGCGTTAATTTCGAGCAGCAACTCCGTTAAATCCACCGGAGGGAGTAGATCACTGATCATTTTGCTCAGTCGTTTCAGACTGTCCGGCTCATCAAGACTGGCGAGGGGAGAAATTGTCAACCGGGGCTTCGGGCCAGAAACATCGAGTTCGACAGCCTCATTTTCGCAAAGACGTGCAGCAACCTGTCTGTAACGACTATCAAGCTGATGACCCAGAGATTTTATTGCTTCCTGCGGGTCTGTCGGGTGCCCCAAAGAACGATAAACCTTAATCCGGTTTGCCTGCCAGTCAGCACCCTGTAGTAATCTTGCACGAGGATCTCCCCACCGGTTACTGCCGGTAACGTAGACATCCCTCCGCCTCAGACTATCCTGCAGTTTACTGAGAAAGCAGAGCGTGTATCCCCTGCGGGTGATATGTTTTTCCTTGTTAATCACCAGCCGTTTCCATGACCGACTGATAATTTCCGTTGGTGCGTCGTCAAAAAACTGCCGCCGTGAGCTGAACTCCCGGCTGAGGTAGTCACAGGCATTCAGAGTGGTAACCCCGGCAGGTGCGGATGAAAATTTAACGGTATTCAGCAGATGGGGCAGGAAACGACGAACGCGCCCGTACTGCTCCACCATTTCTTCATGAAAATTATCGTCTGAGGGCCGGGCAATTTCACGGACAAGCGTGATGATTTCAGCCAGCTTTTGCCTTGGGATGTAGCTGAACACCTCAGCACGAATCGATTCGTCCGGTGTTTCTTCTTTCAGCAGGTACGAACATGCGCTGGCGAGCGCCAATGCAGATTTATCCAGATCCTTCAGCGAGCGGAGCCGTTTTTTCTGCCCAATCTTTCTGGCGTCACGGATGATAACGGCCAGCATGGCGTCCAGAACGTCCAATGCATCATCCAGCGCCAGCGTTTCCCATGCAAGGACAAAGGCAACCAGAACCGCCATCCTTTTCTGCGGTGACATCCTGGCAATATTGAACACCGAAGTCATACCAGCATAACGTGCGAGATTTTTCAGGCGCACAGCCGGGAGTGTACTCAGGTTTTCAGCATGCAGGCCAAAATCGTTCAGAGTTTTCCAGCGTTCAATTGCTTCATTAAACGCCGGACCACTGATGGTCACAGGGCCCTTTTTCAGTGATTCCAGTAAAGACAGGCGGCTGCAATCAGTTGGCCCCAGCAGCATCTCCAGCTGTGAACGCTGTTCGGCTGACGGTATCAGTGCCAGTTTGTTCCACAGGCGCAACGTCGCCTTTTCCCTTACCTCTGAAATCAACCGGGTCAGCGTAGTGGCTCCGGGGAGAATAATACGATGTTGCATAAGCCACCCTGTCGCCAGATCGAAAAGCAGGCCAGGACGTTCGTTGCTTATCCAGCTCCGGGTATATAAAAGACGGGTAAGGCGAAATGTCCAGGGCCAGGCAAATTCACGATACTGATAGTGCTGACGTATCAGCGCTGCATGCTCACGGCGGGTATTTTCCCTCTGACCGTATTCTGCAAGAACGGTGATATCACGAATCCCGAGCTGTCTGGCGGTAAAATGCCGGACGCCGGAAGGAATATGATTCATATCGGTGAGGAAGGTGCCCAGAAAACGGACACATCCAATTTGCAGGGCAATGCCCAGACGGTTGTGATCACCTCTGCTTTTTCCGATAAATTCCTTGTCTGCTTCATCAAGGTGAAAATATCGGGCACTGTTGCAAATAGTCGGTGGTGATAAACTTATCATCCCCTTTTGCTGATGGAGCTGCACATGAACCCATTCAAAGGCCGGCATTTTCAGCGTGACATCATTCTGTGGGCCGTACGCTGGTACTGCAAATACGGCATCAGTTACCGTGAGCTGCAGGAGATGCTGGCTGAACGCGGAGTGAATGTCGATCACTCCACGATTTACCGCTGGGTTCAGCGTTATGCGCCTGAAATGGAAAAACGGCTGCGCTGGTACTGGCGTAACCCTTCCGATCTTTGCCCGTGGCACATGGATGAAACCTACGTGAAGGTCAATGGCCGCTGGGCGTATCTGTACCGGGCCGTCGACAGCCGGGGCCGCACTGTCGATTTTTATCTCTCCTCCCGTCGTAACAGCAAAGCTGCATACCGGTTTCTGGGTAAAATCCTCAACAACGTGAAGAAGTGGCAGATCCCGCGATTCATCAACACGGATAAAGCGCCCGCCTATGGTCGCGCGCTTGCTCTGCTCAAACGCGAAGGCCGGTGCCCGTCTGACGTTGAACACCGACAGATTAAGTACCGGAACAACGTGATTGAATGCGATCATGGCAAACTGAAACGGATAATCGGCGCCACGCTGGGATTTAAATCCATGAAGACGGCTTACGCCACCATCAAAGGTATTGAGGTGATGCGTGCACTACGCAAAGGCCAGGCCTCAGCATTTTATTATGGTGATCCCCTGGGCGAAATGCGCCTGGTAAGCAGAGTTTTTGAAATGTAAGGCCTTTGAATAAGACAAAAGGCTGCCTCATCGCTAACTTTGCAACAGTGCCGGATTGAATATAACCGACGTGACTGTTACATTTAGGTGGCTAAACCCGTCAAGCCCTCAGGAGTGAATCATGACCGTAGTCACGACCGCCGATACCTCCCAACTGTACGCACTTGCAGCCCGACATGGGCTCAAGCTCCATGGCCCGCTGACTGTCAATGAGCTTGGGCTCGACTATAGGATCGTGATCGCCACCGTCGACGATGGACGTCGGTGGGTGCTGCGCATCCCGCGCCGAGCCGAGGTAAGCGCGAAGGTCGAACCAGAGGCGCGGGTGCTGGCAATGCTCAAGAATCGCCTGCCGTTCGCGGTGCCGGACTGGCGCGTGGCCAACGCCGAGCTCGTTGCCTATCCCATGCTCGAAGACTCGACTGCGATGGTCATCCAGCCTGGTTCGTCCACGCCCGACTGGGTCGTGCCGCAGGACTCGGAGGTCTTCGCGGAGAGCTTCGCGACCGCGCTCGCCGCCCTGCATGCCGTCCCCATTTCCGCCGCCGTGGATGCGGGGATGCTCATCCGTACACCGACGCAGGCCCGTCAGAAGGTGGCCGACGACGTTGACCGCGTCCGACGCGAGTTCGTGGTGAACGACAAGCGCCTCCACCGGTGGCAGCGCTGGCTCGACGACGATTCGTCGTGGCCAGATTTCTCCGTGGTGGTGCATGGCGATCTCTACGTGGGCCATGTGCTCATCGACAACACGGAGCGCGTCAGCGGGATGATCGACTGGAGCGAGGCCCGCGTTGATGACCCTGCCATCGACATGGCCGCGCACCTTATGGTCTTTGGTGAAGAGGGGCTCGCGAAGCTCCTCCTCACGTATGAAGCGGCCGGTGGCCGGGTGTGGCCGCGGCTCGCCCACCACATCGCGGAGCGCCTTGCGTTCGGGGCGGTCACCTACGCACTCTTCGCCCTCGACTCGGGTAACGAAGAGTACCTCGCTGCGGCGAAGGCGCAGCTCGCCGCAGCGGAATGAGCGAACGTCGATATAGCCCGCTCGCGACGCTGTTCGCGGCGACCTTTCTCTTCCGGATCGGCAACGCGGTGGCGGCCCTCGCGCTTCCATGGTTCGTCCTGTCTCATACAAAGAGCGCGGCCTGGGCGGGCGCCACGGCCGCTAGCAGCGTCATCGCGACCATCATCGGCGCGTGGGTTGGTGGTGGCCTCGTCGATCGGTTCGGGCGCGCGCCCGTCGCATTGATCTCGGGTGTGGTGGGCGGCGTGGCCATGGCGAGCATCCCACTGCTCGATGCCGTTGGCGCCCTCTCGAACACTGGGCTGATCGCTTGCGTGGTGCTCGGTGCCGCGTTCGACGCACCCGGTATGGCCGCGCAGGACAGTGAGCTGCCCAAACTCGGCCACGTCGCCGGGCTCTCCGTTGAGCGCGTCTCGTCACTGAAAGCGGTGATCGGGAACGTCGCGATTCTAGGTGGCCCGGCCCTTGGGGGGGCCGCAATCGGCCTGCTTGGCGCTGCGCCAACGCTCGGGCTGACGGCGTTCTGCTCCGTCCTTGCAGGTCTGCTCGGCGCGTGGGTGCTTCCCGCGCGTGCCGCTCGGACGATGACCACGACGGCGACTCTCTCCATGCGCGCCGGCGTCGCTTTTCTCTGGAGCGAACCCCTGCTGCGCCCTCTCTTTGGTATAGTGATGATCTTCGTGGGCATCGTTGGCGCCAACGGCAGCGTCATCATGCCTGCGCTGTTTGTAGATGCAGGACGCCAAGTAGCAGAGCTCGGGCTGTTCTCCTCAATGATGGGGGCTGGTGGTCTCCTTGGCATTGCCATTCATGCGTCGGTCGGCGCCCGGATATCAGCGCAGAACTGGCTGGCGGTGGCATTTTGTGGCTCTGCGGTGGGCTCGCTTCTGCTTTCACAGTTGCCAGGCGTGCCGGTGCTGATGTTGTTGGGCGCGCTCGTGGGACTGCTGACCGGCTCAGTCTCTCCCATTCTCAACGCTGCCATCTACAACCGCACGCCGCCAGAACTTCTCGGCCGGGTACTCGGCACGGTCTCGGCGGTGATGCTGTCAGCCTCGCCCATGGTTATGCTTGCGGCCGGCGCGTTTGTCGACCTTGCTGGTCCGCTCCCTGGCCTCGTTGTATCGGCCGTGTTTGCGGGGCTCGTGGCTCTACTCTCGCTCCGTCTTCAATTTGCTACAATGGCGGCGGCAGCCACAGCCTCCGCCCCAACCCATACAGAAGGTGAACACTGATGCCCCGCCCCAAGCTCAAGTCCGATGACGAGGTACTCGAGGCCGCCACCGTAGTGCTGAAGCGTTGCGGTCCCATAGAGTTCACGCTCAGCGGAGTAGCAAAGGAGGTGGGGCTCTCCCGCGCAGCGTTAATCCAGCGCTTCACCAACCGCGATACGCTGCTGGTGAGGATGATGGAGCGCGGCGTCGAGCAGGTGCGGCATTACCTGAATGCGATACCGATAGGCGCAGGGCCGCAAGGGCTCTGGGAATTTTTGCAGGTGCTCGTTCGGAGCATGAACACTCGCAACGACTTCTCGGTGAACTATCTCATCTCCTGGTACGAGCTCCAGGTGCCGGAGCTACGCACGCTTGCGATCCAGCGGAACCGCGCGGTGGTGGAGGGGATCCGCAAGCGACTGCCCCCAGGTGCTCCTGCGGCAGCTGAGTTGCTCCTGCACTCGGTCATCGCTGGCGCGACGATGCAGTGGGCCGTCGATCCGGATGGTGAGCTAGCTGATCATGTGCTGGCTCAGATCGCTGCCATCCTGTGTTTAATGTTTCCCGAACACGACGATTTCCAACTCCTCCAGGCACATGCGTAAACGGAGGTGTGCAGAGTCCCTGCGGCAGGCGACGAACACGACCGTCGTCGATTAGTACCGGTACGGTCGGTGGTATCGAAGTCTTGATCACCACTCAGGTCTACGGCTTACAAATGGTGACCATCCCGATACTTGCGTCAGAGCACCGGGCCGATTCTTTGACAGTGAATCACTCCCGTAAGGTTGTGCCGGTGTGGGTGTCCCGGGTCGAGACGATACTCCGCCAATGCGCCCAGCAAACAACCTGGCCATCGCAGGTGGTGGGGAGCGGTGTGGCGGATGAGTTGGACAAGTTGGTGTAGCAGCACGAGCACGGCGAGATAACATCGCAGGAGTTCGACATGCTCAAGAGACAGCTGATTGCGAATCGCGATGCAGATTCATAACCCGATTGCGGGTTGGCTTCACTCCACCATCACCGAGCAGACTAGCACGGCGGGCTCTGTTGCAAAGATTGGCGGCAGTCAGAGGTAGGCTGTCGCTCTGCGCCGATCAGGCGGCTGCTGCGAAATGGTGGTTGAGCATGCCCATGGCCTCCGTCAGCGCCGAGGGCCCAATGCCAAAAGCTCTCTCCACAAGGCGCACCTCGCCCCTGATGCCGGGCTGCAGGCACCAGGGGCGAGCCTGTCCTTTGCGCAGGGCTCGCATGACTTCGAATCCCTTGATCGTGGCATAGGCCGTGGGGATCGATTTGAAACCGCGCACCGGCTTGATCAGTATCTTGAGCTTTCCGTGATCGGCCTCGATCACGTTATTGAGATACTTCACCTGCCGGTGGGCCGTCTCCCGGTCCAGCTTTCCTTCGCGCTTCAATTCGGTGATCGCTGCACCATAGCTCGGCGCTTTGTCGGTATTGAGCGTGGCAGGCTTTTCCCAGTGCTTCAGGCCTCGCAGGGCCTTGCCCAGGAACCGCTTCGCTGCCTTGGCGCTGCGGGTCGGCGACAGGTAGAAATCGATCGTGTCGCCCCGCTTGTCGACTGCCCGGTACAGGTAGGTCCACTTGCCCCGCACCTTGACGTAGGTTTCATCCAGGCGCCAGCTCGGATCAAAGCCACGCCGCCAGAACCAGCGCAGCCGCTTCTCCATCTCCGGGGCGTAGCACTGGACCCAGCGATAGATCGTCGTATGGTCGACCGAAATGCCGCGTTCCGCCAGCATTTCCTCAAGGTCGCGATAGCTGATCGGATAGCGACAATACCAGCGCACCGCCCACAGGATCACATCACCCTGGAAATGGCGCCACTTGAAATCCGTCATCGTTCCGTCCGTCCAATCTCCGCCAAGCATGCTCAAGCTTCACGATTTTTGCAACAGAGCCAGCTGAAGCTCATCCGGTTCACCGGTGAATCTGCCATAGCTTTCAGTCTGCTCAGTGGTCAGAAAGTCAACGGGCATATCGGCCTCCCTGCCTGACGGGCATTTAGTAACATTTTTCCAACCGTACGAAATGTTATAAATTATCGGACATCGTAAAACTGTTACATTAATATGTCTATTAAATCGTAAATTTGTAATAATAGACATGAGTTGTCCGATATTCGATTTAAGGTACATTTTTATGCGACTTTTTGGTTACGCTCGGGTCTCAACCAGTCAGCAGTCTCTTGATCTTCAGGTCAGAGCACTCAAAGACGCAGGTGTGAAAGCAAACCGTATATTTACCGATAAGGCATCCGGCAGTTCAACAGACCGGGAAGGGCTGGATTTGCTGAGGATGAAGGTGGAGGAAGGTGATGTCATTCTGGTTAAGAAGCTCGACCGTCTTGGCCGCGACACTGCCGATATGATCCAACTGATAAAGGAATTTGACGCTCAGGGCGTGGCAGTCCGGTTCATTGATGACGGGATCAGTACCGACGGTGATATGGGGCAAATGGTGGTCACCATCCTGTCGGCTGTGGCACAGGCTGAACGCCGGAGGATCCTAGAACGCACGAATGAGGGCCGACAGGAAGCAAAGCTGAAAGGAATCAAATTTGGCCGCAGGCGTACCGTGGACAGGAACGTCGTGCTGACGCTTCATCAGAAGGGCACTGGTGCAACGGAAATTGCTCATCAGCTCAGTATTGCCCGCTCCACGGTTTATAAAATTCTTGAAGACGAAAGGGCCTCGTGATACGCTTATTTTTATAGGTTAATGTCATGATAATAATGGTTTCTTAGACGTCAGGTGGCACTTTTCGGGGAAATGTGCGCGGAACCCCTATTTGTTTATTTTTCTAAATACATTCAAATATGTATCCGCTCATGAGACAATAACCCTGGTAAATGCTTCAATAATATTGAAAAAGGAAGAGTATGAGTATTCAACATTTTCGTGTCGCCCTTATTCCCTTTTTTGCGGCATTTTGCCTTCCTGTTTTTGCTCACCCAGAAACGCTGGTGAAAGTAAAAGATGCTGAAGATCAGTTGGGTGCACGAGTGGGTTACATCGAACTGGATCTCAACAGCGGTAAGATCCTTGAGAGTTTTCGCCCCGAAGAACGTTTTCCAATGCTGAGCACTTTTAAAGTTCTGCTATGTGGTGCGGTATTATCCCGTGTTGACGCCGGGCAAGAGCAACTCGGTCGCCGCATACACTATTCTCAGAATGACTTGGTTGAGTACTCACCAGTCACAGAAAAGCATCTTACGGATGGCATGACAGTAAGAGAATTATGCAGTGCTGCCATAACCATGAGTGATAACACTGCTGCCAACTTACTTCTGACAACGATCGGAGGACCGAAGGAGCTAACCGCTTTTTTGCACAACATGGGGGATCATGTAACTCGCCTTGATCGTGGGGAACCGGAGCTGAATGAAGCCATACCAAACGACGAGCGTGACACCACGATGCCTGCAGCAATGGCAACAACGTTGCGCAAACTATTAACTGGCGAACTACTTACTCTAGCTTCCCGGCAACAATTAATAGACTGGATGGAGGCGGATAAAGTTGCAGGACCACTTCTGCGCTCGGCCCTTCCGGCTGGCTGGTTTATTGCTGATAAATCTGGAGCCGGTGAGCGTGGGTCTCGCGGTATCATTGCAGCACTGGGGCCAGATGGTAAGCCCTCCCGTATCGTAGTTATCTACACGACGGGGAGTCAGGCAACTATGGATGAACGAGATAGACAGATCGCTGAGATAGGTGCCTCACTGATTAAGCATTGGTAACTGTCAGACCAAGTTTACTCATATATACTTTAGATTGATTTAAAACTTCATTTTTAATTTAAAAGGATCTAGGTGAAGATCCTTTTTGATAATCTCATGACCAAAATCCCTTAACGTGAGTTTTCGTTCCACTGAGCGTCAGACCCCTCGTATAACGTCAAGAACTTTTGATATCTCGTTACTTTGACCTTCAAGCTCATGAATAACCTGAGTGGCTTGCCTAATTTCACCTTCAAGGGCAGTGATTGACTGGCTTGTGTGGGCTACCAGACGCTGGCCAGATGCCGTCTCAGTGTCTGCTCTTCCGGCCGCATCTGCAGCATGCTGTGCATTGCTCGCAACCTCTTGAATGCTTGCCACCATTTGGTTTACTGCCGTTGCTATTTGATCTGTCTCTGCCTGCTGCTCAACTGTAAGTACATTGCTTGACTCAATATCCTTTAGTAGGCCTCGGGTGTGTTCGCTAAGCCGATTTGATGCATCACCTATGCGACCTACTATGGCGCCTGTTTCAGCTTGCATCATTCGTAAAGCAAACTCTATTTGGCCAAACTCATCGGTGCGCCCAGTGTAGAGGGATTGACTTAATGGGTTATTGGAAATATTCCTGGCTCTTTCAACCAGTCTTCCAAGAGGAGAGAGAATAGCCAAAACACTAACAGAGCTTAAGCTTCCTGACATTAAAGTGGCTAACAATAAGCTGCTTATTGATGTATCAGTAAGCATGCCGGCAGCCATTGCGCTTGATATAATACTACCCCATATGAGCAAGAGTATTTTCACGGAAAAGCTAGCAGCCAATTTCGGCCTCGCGGCCTTCCCGCTTCTCAATTGAGCATATAATTTTTCCGCAGCCAAAACCTGCTCAGGTTCAGGCTTGGTCCTTACAGACTGGTATTCAACAATCGAACCATTCTTAGCTATTGGCGTTACATAAGCACTTACCCAATAGTGGTCGCCATTTTTACAGCGATTTTTTACTAGCCCCATCCATGAGCGGCCAGATTTTAATGTACTCCACATATGCTCAAATGCAGCAGGCGGCATATCTGGGTGTCTTACGATGTTGTGAGGCTGGCCTAATAGTTCTTCCTCAGTGAAACCACTGATTTTAATGAAGTCAGGATTAACGTACGTGATATGGCTTTGAGGGGAGGTAGTCGAAAGAATATTGGCATCTTTTGGGAGTTCTAAGTTTCGACCCGTCACTGGTAAATTCTGGCGCATAAGAACCTCAAGGGTTGGCTGTTTTATTTTATTGTTTTCGGCATTAAGCCCAATTTCTTGAGCGTTACGATAAAGCTAGCATGGAAACGATAGGTGCAAGCAAGTTAAGGGTTGCATCGCGCATGTCAATCTAGGCTATACCCTAACTTGATGTCAGGCAGGGCCGCGCCGCTTCGTCAGAATAGAGTCTGCTTTCCCATTTTTTGACACATGCCCGCGAAGGTTATAGATTTCAGCCTGACAGAAATGGGCTTTGAGGCACAACGGAACAGAAAGTGCACTTAAGCCGCCTTCAACCAAGGAGACATCGTGCAGGGGCACCGCATCGGCTACGTCCGGGTCAGCAGCTTTGACCAGAACCCGGAACGCCAGCTGGAACAAACCCAGGTGAGCAAGGTGTTCACCGACAAGGCATCGGGCAAGGACACCCAGCGCCCCCAGCTCGAAGCGCTGCTGAGCTTCGTCCGCGAAGGCGATACAGTGGTGGTGCACAGCATGGATCGGCTGGCCCGCAACCTCGATGACCTGCGTCGCTTGGTACAGAAGCTGACTCAGCGCGGCGTGCGCATCGAGTTCCTGAAGGAGGGCCTGGTGTTCACTGGCGAGGACTCGCCGATGGCCAACCTGATGCTGTCGGTGATGGGGGCCTTCGCTGAGTTCGAGCGCGCCCTGATCCGCGAGCGGCAGCGTGAGGGCATCGCCTTGGCCAAGCAGCGTGGCGCGTACCGGGGCCGCAAGAAAGCCCTGTCCGATGAGCAGGCTGCTACCCTGCGGCAGCGAGCGACGGCCGGCGAGCCCAAGGCGCAGCTTGCCCGCGAGTTCAACATCAGCCGGGAAACCCTCTACCAGTACCTCCGCACGGACGACTGACACATGCCGCGTCGCTTGATCCTCTCGGCCACGGAGCGGGACACCCTGCTTGCGCTGCCGGAAAGCCAGGATGACCTGATCCGCTACTACACCTTCAACGACTCCGACCTGTCGCTGATCCGCCAGCGACGCGGCGACGCCAACCGCCTCGGCTTCGCCGTGCAGCTCTGCCTGCTGCGCTACCCCGGTTACGCGCTGGGAACCGACAGCGAGCTGCCCGAGCCGGTCATCCTGTGGGTGGCGAAGCAAGTCCAGGCCGAGCCGGCGAGCTGGGCAAAGTACGGCGAGCGCGACGTGACCCGTCGCGAGCATGCCCAGGAACTGCGCACCTACCTGCAACTGGCCCCGTTCGGCCTGTCCGACTTCCGCGCCCTGGTGCGCGAGCTAACCGAGCTGGCCCAGCAGACCGACAAAGGCTTGCTGCTGGCCGGTCAGGCCCTGGAGAGCCTACGGCAGAAACGACGCATCCTGCCGGCGCTGAGCGTGATTGACCGGGCCTGCTCGGAAGCCATTGCGCGAGCCAATCGGCGGGTCTACCGCGCCCTGGTCGAACCACTCACGGACTCGCATCGGGCCAAGCTGGACGAGCTGTTGAAGCTCAAGGCCGGCAGCAGCATCACCTGGTTGACCTGGCTGCGCCAGGCACCGCTGAAACCCAACTCTCGGCACATGCTGGAACACATCGAGCGGCTGAAGACATTTCAGTTGGTGGACTTGCCCGAAGGCCTGGGCCGGCACATCCACCAGAACCGCCTGCTCAAGCTGGCCCGCGAGGGTGGGCAGATGACGCCCAAAGACCTCGGTAAGTTCGAGCCGCAGCGCCGCTACGCGACCCTGGCCGCCGTGGTGCTGGAGAGCACCGCGACCGTGATCGATGAGCTGGTCGATCTGCATGACCGCATCCTGGTCAAGCTGTTCAGCGGCGCGAAGCACAAGCATCAGCAGCAGTTCCAGAAGCAGGGCAAGGCGATCAACGACAAGGTGCGCCTGTACTCCAGGATCGGCCAGGCGCTGCTGGAAGCGAAGGAAAGCGGCAGCGACCCCTATGCCGCCATCGAGGCGGTGATTCCCTGGGACGAGTTCACCGAGAGCGTCAGCGAGGCCGAGCTGCTGGCCCGGCCGGAAGGCTTCGACCACCTGCACCTGGTCGGCGAGAACTTCGCCACCCTGCGCCGTTACACGCCGGCCTTGCTGGAGGTGCTGGAACTGCGCGCCGCGCCGGCCGCGCAAGGCGTGCTGGCAGCCGTGCAGACCCTGCGTGAGATGAACGCCGACAACCTGCGCAAGGTGCCGGCCGATGCACCCACGGCCTTCATCAAGCCGCGCTGGAAGCCGCTGGTGATCACCCCGGAAGGCCTCGACCGGAAATTCTACGAAATCTGCGCCCTGTCCGAGCTGAAGAACGCCCTGCGCTCCGGCGACATCTGGGTCAAGGGCTCGCGGCAGTTCCGCGACTTCGACGACTACCTGCTGCCGGCCGAGAAGTTCGCCGCACTCAAGCGCGAGCAGGCCCTGCCCCTGGCGATCAACCCGAACAGCGACCAGTACCTGGAAGAGCGTTTGCAGCTGCTGGACGAGCAGTTGGCCACCGTCACCCGCCTGGCCAAGGACAACGAGCTGCCCGATGCCATCCTCACCGAGTCAGGGCTGAAAATCACCCCGCTGGATGCGGCGGTGCCGGATCGGGCGCAGGCGCTGATCGACCAAACCAGCCAGTTACTGCCGCGCATCAAGATCACCGAACTGCTGATGGACGTGGACGACTGGACGGGCTTCAGCCGCCACTTCACCCACTTGAAGGACGGGGCCGAGGCCAAAGACAGGACGTTGCTGCTGTCCGCAATCCTCGGTGATGCGATCAACCTCGGGCTGACCAAGATGGCCGAGTCGAGCCCCGGCCTGACCTACGCCAAGCTGTCCTGGCTGCAAGCCTGGCACATCCGCGACGAAACCTATTCGGCGGCCTTGGCCGAGCTGGTCAACCACCAGTATCGCCACGCCTTTGCCGCCCACTGGGGCGACGGCACGACCTCATCCTCCGATGGCCAGCGCTTCCGCGCGGGTGGCCGGGGCGAGAGCACCGGGCACGTCAACCCGAAGTACGGTAGCGAGCCGGGACGGCTGTTCTATACCCATATCTCCGACCAGTACGCGCCGTTCAGCACCCGCGTGGTGAATGTCGGCGTCCGCGATTCCACCTATGTGCTCGACGGCCTGCTGTACCACGAGTCCGACCTGCGGATCGAGGAGCACTACACCGACACGGCCGGCTTCACCGATCACGTCTTTGCCCTGATGCACCTGCTAGGCTTCCGCTTCGCGCCGCGCATCCGCGACCTCGGCGAAACCAAGCTGTACGTGCCGCAGGGCGTGCAAGCCTACCCGACGTTGCGCCCGCTGATCGGCGGCACCCTGAACATCAAGCACGTGCGTGCCCACTGGGACGACATCCTGCGCCTGGCCAGCTCGATCAAGCAGGGCACCGTCACCGCCTCGCTGATGCTGCGCAAGCTCGGCAGCTACCCGCGCCAGAACGGACTGGCCGTGGCCCTGCGCGAGCTGGGCCGGATCGAGCGCACGCTGTTCATCCTGGACTGGCTGCAAAGTGTTGAACTGCGCCGCCGCGTGCATGCCGGCCTGAACAAAGGTGAGGCGCGCAACTCGCTGGCCAGGGCGGTGTTCTTCAACCGCCTTGGGGAAATCAGGGATCGGAGCTTCGAGCAGCAGCGCTACCGGGCCAGCGGCCTCAACCTGGTGACGGCGGCTATCGTGCTGTGGAACACGGTGTACCTGGAACGCGCCACCCAGGGGTTGGTCGAGGCCGGCAAGCCGGTGGACGGCGAGCTGCTGCAATTCCTGTCGCCGCTGGGCTGGGAGCACATCAACCTAACCGGCGATTACGTCTGGCGGCAGAGCCGCAGACTGGAAGACGGGAAGTTTCGGCCCTTACGGATGCCCGGAAAACCTTAGCGTACGATTTTTTCCGAATTCTGCGGGCTCCCCTAAAATGAATATAAATAGACAGAATAGGGTTATTTATGGATTTATATCACTTTACAGCAATTCCTATGTTGCATTCCATACTTGCATCTGAAGGCCTGAGAGAAGGATATCTAACGTTGTATGATGGAACAATTTTGTATAATAAAGTATGGTTAACGACATCTCCATTACCATATGGTCACGGATTATGTAACGGTACTGAAAAATTAAGTGAATCAGAAAAATCATTTATGCGAAGAGTCGGTAATATATCTGAGTCTACGTCTATAAATGGAACACATAATAAAAAGTTAATAAGGTTAAAAATAGATACTGAATGGATAAAAAAGCAGCCTGGATTTTGCTCATATAAAAAGCTAATGCGTGACCTTGGACAACCTAAAGCTTATGTTAAGTACGTAGGTGCAATGGGGGTTGAGGGGGCAAGGGGGATGACCGATGAGCAGATAAGTAAAATTATGCGAAAAGGTAACACAAAAGAAGATACCTGGTATATCTTTAATGGGGTCATCCCACCTTCAAAAATAGTCTCTGTTGAATATATGGAAACTAAAGATAAATATATACCATATGATTTTGAATTGCATGGAAGGAGATATATAGAAAACTCCGGCATTTATCCGATTTCGAGTTTATTATTATCTGATCTGAATCATACAATGCGAAATATTACATTTTTACCAGGTTCTGTCATAGCGTTTTGTCATAAAGCAAATTCAGAAGAAAATATTTTATTCAGACATGTATTATTCACATGTTCAATCTCCTTGAGAAATTTTTCAGTACTGATAGCAACAGGTGATGAGACATCTTTCTATATTCATCTGGATGTATTAAAAAGTTGGACTCAAAAAAACAGTAAAGTACTATGCCAACTTTTTGAAAAAGCACGTGAAAGTTACCACAGATACTATGGTTAGAAACCACTGCGGGGAGAACATCAGTGGCACAAAACTAGACCGCCCGGAACCGGGACGCTTACTGATGGACAGTCATCGCAATGATATCTTGCTGGTTGAGCAGATAGAACAACACGAGTGTGGATTGTCATTCTTGATGTGCCCATATCATGGCAGCCTCTGTCAGGCTCTCTATAAGGGGTCAGTTTGGATATAGAGAATTATTGTACGGCAAGCCTGTTTTTTGAACAGGCTTGCCTGTCGCGTGACGAGTAAACAACAGCTGGCTGGCCAGCGGCTTTCCGTTTTATCCCGACAAAAAAGCTCAATGGCGCGGATTTTTTGTTTTTCAGTAAACATGTTTCATCTCCTGAGAGTCCAGGAAATCGTCCGCATCCCCATTACCGTCTTATATCACTGGCGCTGACAAAGACGCAGAGGCCATCAGTCTGACATTTGCGTCTTTTATCCAGGCATTCAGCCGCCAGGCCCACTCTCCGGTCGTGGCCGCCTTAAGGACGGTTCCGTTCTTCAGCTAAGAATACGCTCATAGCGCGAACGAAACGCTTTTTCTCCCCCCTCCATTTGACGGCATATCAGTGCCTTCATCGGAGCTTCCTGCAGTGCACCGCAGAGTCCTGGATACAGGCCTGTGCGATCGTGCTGCATACTGATAACATATTCTGCATCGCCGTTAACCACTATAGGGGCAGAGTGCGACACGATAATCAGCTGCCGGCGTTTCTTGTTCGACATGATGGCAGGGATCACGCTCATGCTCAGCATCAGGCAGTCCAGGTCATCCTCCGGTTGATCCAGTAGTAGAGGATCGGTGCCATAGGATAAGAGGAACTGCAGCATACTCGCTCCCTTTTGCCCCGGAGAAGCAAAGGCAATGTCTTCCATCTGCCCCCCGGGGGTCTGGTAACGTATGTGGATGCCGTCATCAGGATACCAGCATTGCAGGGCATCCAGCTGCTGGTCATTCAGACTCCTGAGACGATTCCGGAAAGAACCATGAAGCCCCGCCCCAGCCTCTGAATTATCCAGCCGGATGCTGTGATGCAGCGCTTTCAGCTCGTCCAGCGCCCTGTATTTTTTCTCTGTTGCGGCAGGCAACGGGCTGAACGGACGTTCACTGATAAAGTCGCTCAGTAATCCGCTCCCGTCACTGTTATCGTAGATACGTTCGGCAAAATTACTGATGCCGGTAACCGTCTGGTAACCAGATATAACATCTTCATAAGGGGCGCAGAGGGGAAGAATTTTGATTTCCAGAGCGCTGAGCGACAGGGAGGAGAGAAACGCCTTCCGGTTATCTGTCAATGCCATTCTGTGGGCACGCATTTCAGCCAGCAACTGCTCAGACCGTGCAACAGAGGCAGAGATCGCCCCATCAAGACCGTCGTAATTTCTCAGCTCATTTTTCAGTGACTCACAGCGTGCCATCAGTTCGTTGAGAACATCGGGATTAAGCCCTCTGGCCCGCAGGGAAACAGCTTCACTTTCTACATTTGTTTCCTGGTCACTCACTGCTGTTCGGAGGGCAATAAAAGATTGCTCTCTCCTGATACCCGCGAGCTCTGCAGCATATTCTGCCAGGAGAGTATTGAGCCGCTGGTCATACTGCTGTTGCACAGATGACAGGCGCGCCATAAATGCCATCAGCAGACCGGAAGGTTCCGGCGGGATATCGGATCTCTGCAGCGGTTCTTCTGCCAGAGCCTGAATGGCTGCAATACGCCGCTCAAAGTGCTCCAGGGGTAAGGTTGCTGCGGACAGCTCGTTTCTGGCGAGGGCCAGCTGTCTGCAAACCGGATAATAGGCGCTTGACTGCAGCTGACTGACGGCACGTTCAGCATCCGATAATTCCCCCCGCAGCGAATCCGCACTTCCCTGTCTGGCACGCAGGCCCCGCAACGTGATTTGTTCATTCAGATATTCCCTTTCCAGCTGATCCCAGCGCTCTTTCCAGGCCCGTTTGTTAACCACCGGGCTCTCATCACAGACGCGCAGGAATGCACCAGTATCCGAAGCCAGCTCATAGAGCATTTTCTGGCTGTAAATCGAGAGTGGAAAACGGTCAGCCGACCAGTGACTGTCAGGCATCCATTCTCCGTCACTGAAGATATGTAATTCATGCTTACTGTCTGGTCGCCAACTGAGCCGGAAATCTGTGCCTTCTTTGTGGAAAATACATTCGATGAAGGAATCCGCTTCCATCCCCGTCCGAATGAACTGGTCCAGCTTACTCCCCTGGGTCGCAGTGAGACCTTCTGTTTTGCGCATTGCAAGACGAATGCTTTCAATGAGCGTGGACTTCCCGCTGCCTCTTGAGCCGATTACAGCGTTATAGAACGGGCTGAATTCCACCGAGGCCGAATCCTGACCCACAGGATGGCAGTGGCGGGTTCTGAATTTCAGGCTGCGCAAATATGACGCAGGTTCCTCCGGAGGGAGCTGATCAAACAGCACACAGTTTTCCGGATCGAGCAGTGCATGCCTGAGTCCGTCAAAATCAGGGGATGACATTTTCAGCCAGCAGGTTCGCATGCCGGCTTGTTCAGGATGGTGCGCATCAGAGCCCCGTAGCCACGGTAAATTATCAATCAGCCGCCGGCGGGTTCCGTCGGTGATATCCTCCACCCGGTGTCGAATCTCAACGGCATGGGGACTTTCCTGAAAGGCTGCGGTGAGCTCTGCCTGATTAGTCAGACTTAAGACACCTTTGGCTGCATCAATGTGCGCAAGAATACAAACAGCCTTCGGATTACGGCGGATATTACTGATGATGCCGGCGGGGCCCAGTTGAAGAACGAGCTGATGGTTAGGGACTTCACTCGGAATGGGGCTATTATTATTGCACTGGGCCAGAAGCCTTTCCACATCGGCACTTGTACTGTGCGTGTGCAGCACAGCCAGAATATGTACGTTACCGGTCGCTGTCAGTTCAACCCCCGGAAAGAGTGTCAGTGGCCGAAATTCCGGCAGGTCGCCGGTGCTGGCGTCCCGGGACATATTCTCCAGCTCACCCTTCAACACGTCGACCCAGGCTCCGCTGTTATGATCGCTGATTACAACACAATCGACATGCTGTTTCATATAAGCCAGAAGCCACTCTCTGGGGCTGATGTCAGGAATTTTGTAATCATGCGAAGCCGGAGTATGGTTATGAAAATCAAATTTATACCAGCGCGAACCTACCATAACAGTTCCTTTTCTAGGGTATTTCTGAAGTCCCTCACTATAAAAGCTTTCAGGCTATCTGTCCTGACCTAATCCCAATAGATGTAACAGTCTTATAGCTAGATCCGGTTAAATGTATAACCGGAAGCAAGAGATTCCCCTTAAGACTCACGATATAATTCTTTCGGAGATGTCAAGCGTCCCCGGCAAAGACTCAATGATTACGGCGTTACATTGATGTGTTAATGTTCTGCTCACCACATAATAGATTCGCTGGTCCACGGTGAATCTACAGTACCAGTCCATCAAGGATGATAATTTCCATGACCGAACCATTAAACCTGCGGACCGACGTTGTCAGGCAGCACACAGTCCCCCGTTTTTTACTGAAGCACTTCAGCAAGCCGGTAAAGGGAAAACGCCAGCGTTTACACGCCTTTGATAAGGCTGCCGGGCGTGCTTATGCCACCACGCCGGATGACGCCACCGTCCGGAATACGTTCTACAACTTCGATAATCACCCTCAACGATTCAGTCTTGAACCGTTGTTGGGGATTTACGAACATGACGCGGCACCGGTCATTGCCGGCCTACTGGAGCATAAGGACATTCGCCGGCTGACTGAAGATGACCGCTACAAGCTGGCCGTGTTTGTTGCCGTGCAGCGCGCACGTACCTTCGGTGAGCTGGAACGTATCTCAGGCATGATTTCAGTGCTGACTGATAAGCTGGCGGCAATGGGCGTGACTGAGGAGCAGGCAGGAGAAACTCTGGGTTTATCGCCCGGGGGCGATACCAGAGACATTTTTCTGCGGCAGCTTGTCCAGCAGGTGTCGCATATTAAACACCTGCTAAGTAAGGACTGGTACCTCCTGGAAACCAGGCCAGAACATCCGTTCTATGTGTCAGACAATCCGGTGGTACTGGAGAACCGCAATGACTTCGGTGTGTACGGTAATATCGGCCTAGCCGTGCCCGGCATACAAATCTATCTGCCCCTGTCATCGACGCTGATGCTGGCCATGTATTGCCCTTCCATCCGTGAACAGAAAGTTCGTGAAAAGCAGCATCTCCTTCATCTTATTGCCAGAGCGCCGGATCTAATCCCGCGTCACATGCGCCCGTTTGAAATGCTCGAGCATGTCAACAGGCATACGGACTATCTTCTTATGCCACTTTCTGCAGAAAATGTGATGCATTATAACGCGCTGCAGGTGGAGTATGCTGAACAGTACGTGTTCTGCGGTGAAAACGATTTTTCTCTGGCTGAAAGAATGCTGGCTGCAGATGACCGTTACCGGACCGGGCCGCGGTTTACATTTTAGGGCAACTTCCGGTCAGCGCAGTGCCGCAAAATGCCGATGTCCGTTCCCTGCAGGACATTGTATAAATGTAACTCTGTCATACACGTTCGTAAGCGGCCCTCACGGCCCGGCTGCGGGTAAATTCTTCAACCGCGTACAGCAATTTTCATTGCTGACAGACCGTATAGCCTTGCAGGACAGGAGGTACTGGAGAATATCTGGTCCCTCTAATGCGGGAATTCATTTTATTCATCTTTAATTTGTGGATTCACAATGAGGTAACTTGTGCCGTATTCATCGTTCATTTCTATGGCATCAAATCCAAGATAAGCGGCTACACGACCACGCAGGCGTTGCAATTCCCATGAGTATGCTCCATTAATATCGCTGCCGAGGCGTGGCGAGAGAATATCTGCGAAATCTTCGATATCTGAATTGTTATCCCACATGACGCGATCAGCTATTTCCTCTACGTCAGCAGTATCCAGTTCGTTATGTAAGAAGGCATAAACCTCTTGAAAACGAGCATCAAGATCGCTGGATTTAGCTATTTTATCATCATCAACATGGTATATGAATACGGTGTTTCCGTGACTGGCGGCAATATCGCGCTCTGGGCTGGCAAACAACCCATCAAAAACGTTATTGCCAGACATTGCGAACTCACCAAGTTTGATTATTGGTATAAGTGCCGTGAAATAATTTCATAATAACGACGCTGTATTTATTTTATGTAATAATTGCCAATAAAATAACTTGATTAAGTTCCCTTTATCCAGCCTGATAGTGGATAAAGGGAACTCAATAATAATTGAATTAATTTATTAGCTTCATCGCATTTTTTTTGGTCTCTTCATCACTTTTTTGCTCTTGTTGTGAAGAGGATTGAGTGACTATTGAAGAATTAAAATCGGCCATCTCTTTTGGAAATAGCGATCTCAATATATTTACGATATCTGAAAATGTGGTTTCTTTCGTCAGCAGTTCACATAAAAGGAAAGGGGCCCTGGGATCTTGTCTGTATAAGGCCAGACCTGCCGTCAGTGCAGCCCGGTTAAGGCGGCTGCGTTCCCCTTGCGGGATACTGTCCAGTGTCTCACAAACAATTTTATCTGTTTGATTTACATCTGGATTTAGCTTAAAGGCAATGGTTCTGCGCTTGTCCATCATTAATTACCTATGAGATACATACCGTTAACTAAATCATATTGAGAGTTATTGGTTTTAAAAAAACGTTCATCACGAATCTGTGTGTGTTTTTTTACTGCATCGCATATTAATTCTGCGCCACCGCCTATAACCATAACATGAGTATAACCAGAAAATTCATTGAGCGTATTTAATACACGTTGCTCAAGTTTACGAAGTGCTTCATTCATTGCTTCGGTGACTATTGATATTTTGTTCTCATCATTAATTCGTTGCTTCAGATAGTTATTATCTTTTCTGTGAATGATTATATCGTCAGCAAGATAGCTACTTCCTTTTGTTCTCGCAAGAGAAAGGGCATCTTTTACTGCAGATGTAACCAGAGAGACACCAAGAGATGAGTCTCCGTATATTTTACTGATCCCCGATAATTTCCCCATTACCTGAGAAATATCTAATGTGGTGCCCCCGAGATCTATAATTAATAAAGAATCTAACTCATCCAGTTCTTGTAGAACTTCATAACCTGCCGGTATAGATTCAGGCATGACTTTTACATCTTTTATTGTGAATGTATCCCCGCCATTTAATGTAATTTTTTTCCGGAAGTTTGCTTTCTTACGCTCAATATTTTCCGTATTGGGTTGGTTATTTCTGTCGTAATACTCTGTCAGAGGAAGTGTGCAAACAATATCCACTTCGCTTACCGGCAGACCACTGGTCAGTAAGGCGTGATGCACTGCAACGACATTAACGTCGCTGTATTGCCATGCGATATTGGTTGTGACTACAGCATCCGGGCTGATTGGATCAAATGAATACTGTTCGCCGTTCAGTGTGTAGTTAAAGACCTTTTTATCACCAAAAGAGACTGCCCACTCGCGTTTGAAGCTGTTCGGGCTAATGTGCTGTTTAATTGTTCCGTCGTTTTCCTGCCACTGTAGTTTGATGTTTGTTGAACCGTCATCAATGAATACCAACATTTATAAAACTCCTTATGGTGTTTTTGTGGTGTGCTTTTGGGGTTGTTTTGGGTTTTAAATGGGGTCGTTTGTCAAGTTTACCCCATTTTGACTATCAGTCAATGATTGTTTGTATTGTTTTTGGGTTTATTATGGTGTGTTTTGGGTTGTTTTTGGGTTTTATTTGGCGGGTAACAAAAGATGTCGCTGTGCTTCTCTTTTTACTGCGCCGGCTGACGCGGCGCGGCAGGAACGCTGCCTGTGGTCAGTGTCCCGCGTCCGGCCGGGCACGGGACGGGCGCTTTTACCGCTCCTGGCTGGCGTCGGTGACAGTGTACGCCAGCCTGTCGCCCTTTTCTGATGAATGCCCTTCAAGCCGCTTTCGCGGCATATCCTCGCCGTCAGAAAGACGACGGCTGCGGTATTCCACGGTCGGCCTGACCCGTTACCGGACGCGGTGAACAGCCCACAGGCAGCGGAGAACGGGCGCCACAGGGGCGCCCTCCCGGTGCCCTCTGTAAGAGGAGGAGTGCTGTTATGTCCCGTTTTATCCTGGGTGACTGCGTGCGTGTTATGGCCACGATTCCTGATAACGCCATTGATTTCATCTTAACCGACCCACCATATCTCGTTGGTTTTCGTGACCGTTCCGGGCGCACCATTGCCGGTGACGTTAACGATGACTGGCTGCAACCTGCCAGTAATGAGATGTACCGCGTACTAAAAAAAGATGCGCTGATGGTGAGTTTCTATGGCTGGAACCGTATTGACCGCTTTATGGCAGCCTGGAAACGCGCCGGATTCAGCGTTGTAGGGCACCTTGTGTTCACCAAAAGCTACACATCCAAATCTGCGTATGTCGCGTACCGTCACGAATGCGCCTATATCCTGGCAAAAGGCCGTCCGGCGCTGCCTCCGAAGCCATTACCCGACGTGCTGGGCTGGAAATATTCGGGCAACCGCCATCACCCGACGGAAAAGCCTGTTACCAGCCTGCAACCGCTGATTGAGAGCTTCACACACCCGAACGCAATTGTGCTGGACCCGTTTGCTGGCAGCGGCTCAACCTGTGTGGCTGCCCTTCAGTCCGGACGCCGGTATATCGGTATCGAGCTGCTTGAACAGTATCACCGTGCCGGACAGCAACGACTGGCCACCGTGCAACGGGCCATGCAGCAGGGGGCCGCGAATGATAACTGGTTTGAACCGGAGGCTGCGTAAATGAACTATGCCGGACACGAAAACCTTCGTGCTGAAGTGGCGGAGGTGGCCAATGCCATGTGTGACCTTCGGGCCAGGCTGAACGATATGGAGCATCGCTGTCGCTTTGATTCCGATGTGCTCGTCGAACGCCTGGCACGCCAGACGCTGTATCGCGCCAATCGCCTGTTCATGGAGGCATATACCGAAATTCTTGAACTGGATGCGTGCTTCAAAGATTAAGGGGGAGACGAAATGTACGGAACATGCGAAACGCTCTGCCGGGAGCTGGAAGCAAAGTATCCGGGAGACACGCCGCTGATGCTGGTTATCTGGTCTCCGGAAGAGATTCAGGCACTGGCTGACGGTATGGAAATTTCTCTGACCGATCATGAAATCAGGGCCGTCCTGGCGCGCATGGAGGACATCCCGGAAGACCAGAGGACTGAATCCGGTATTTCTTCCGCCGCGGTGATGGAGATTATCAGCAACGTGAGCGAAAACCGCCAGGTGACCGTCCCTGCTGAACTGCTGGCGTCCCTGATTCAGACCGCTGAACAGGCACTGTGGAAACGTGAGTGGGCCGCCCGTGATAACGGCCTCGTCGTCCCGGAATGCGTCACCCGCCGACAGGCGGTGGTTAATCAGGCCCGCGCCCTGCTGAAAAACAACACACGCGAAAACGACTGATGTTATCGCCGCCTGCGGGCGGCGATTCAGGGAGACCATGAATCATGAACGAAACGCTGAATGCACTGATTTGTCGCCACGCCCGTAACCTGCTGCTGGCGCAGGGCTGGCCGGAAGAGACGGATGTTGACCAGCGAAATCCGAACCATCCGGGCTGGATCAGCATTTACGTGCGGCTGGATGCGCCCCGGCTGGCGACGTTACTTATCAACCGTCACGGCGGCGTACTGCCGCCGCACCTGGCCTCTGCCATTCAGAAACTGACCGGAACCGGGGCGGAACTTGTTCTGTCCGGCAGTCAGTGGCAGTCGCTGCCGGTACTTCCGGCAGACGGAACGCAGGTGTCTTTCCCGTATGCCGGTGAGTGGCTGGCAGAAGACGAAATCAGGGCTGTACTTGCGGCGGTGCGCGATGCAATACGAAGCATCTGTTACCAGGTGGCAGACGATGCGCGGCGTATCCGGGCGGCGCTGACCACCACCGGTCAGACGTTGCTGACCCGCCAGACGCGCCGCTTTCGTCTGGTTGTGAAGGAAAGCGATCACCCCTGCTGGCTCGATGAAGATGACGAAAACCTGCCCGTGGTGCTCGATGCCATCGTGAACCGGGGAGCACGTTTTTCGTCGGTGGAAATGTACCTGGTCAGCGATTGTATTGAGCATATCCTGTCCAGTGGGCTGGCCTGCGATGTGCTGCGTATACCGGATGAACCGCCCCGCCGCTGGTTTGACCGTGGTGTTCTGCGGGAGGTGGTCCGGGAAGCCCGGGTAGAAATCCGCAGCATGGCGGATGCCCTGGCAAAAATCAGGGACTAAGGAAGTCGCCGCCGGCTCCGCTTTACCCGGCCATGCGGGGCATGGCCTTGTGGGTTTTCAGTTATGTGGCCGCTGTGTCGTGTGCGGGCTGTGCCGTGCCTCCATCTTAGCCGGGCTGGCAGGGATGCAAGGGTACGCTTCGCCGCTGCGGTCACCCGGTCCCTCCTTCCCGTCTGCCGTGATTTTCCGGTCGTTCACCCGCT
>SKEO01000666.1_pt1 | contig 31566 bp, 28 predicted proteins | sample 4826801 | NCBI WGS metagenome assembly SKEO01 (sample SAMN11008807, study PRJNA524170) | human gut metagenome | biome: Human fecal sample; material: Feces; isolation source: fecal sample from pouch patient p3 | host: Homo sapiens | place: Israel: Tel-Aviv | collected 2016-02-25 | reverse complement strand
GGGCAGGGACAGACCGGTGACATCATCGGTGATGCCCAGGGTGAAGCGCTCCTTGGGCTGATCCTTCTCCAGCTCCTTGAACAGAGCGAAGATGGAGGACGGGGGAGTGTCCTTGCTGCCCAGGCCGTAACGGCCGCCGGTCAGGACGACATCGTTCATGCCAGCCTCACGCAGGGTAGCTGCGACATCCAGGTACAGGGGCTCGCCCAGAGAGCCGGGCTCCTTGGTGCGGTCCAGAACTGCGACCTTCTTAGCGGTAGCAGGCAGGACCTTCAGCAGAGCGGAGGACACCCAGGGACGGTACAGGCGGACCTTGACGATACCGACCTTCTCGCCCTTAGCGTTCAGGTAATCGACGACCTCGTCAGCAACGTCGCAGACAGAGCCCATAGCGATCATGACGCGATCGGCATCGGGTGCGCCGTAGTAGTTGAACAGGTCGTAGTTGGTGCCCAGCTTCTCGTTGATCTTGGCCATGTACTTCTCGACGACTGCGGGCAGTGCGTCGTAGACAGAGTTGCAGGCCTCACGATGCTGGAAGAACACGTCGCCGTTCTCGTGGGAACCGCGCATCTTGGGGTGCTCGGGGTTCAGAGCCTTTGCACGGAACTCCTCGACAGCCTCCATGTTGCACATTTCCTTCAGATCGGCGTAGTCCCACTTCTCGATCTTCTGGTACTCGTGAGAAGTACGGAAGCCGTCGAAGAAGTTCAGGAAGGGAACCTTGCCCTCGATTGCTGCCAGATGGGCAACAGGGGACAGGTCCATGACTTCCTGCACGCTGCTCTCGACCAGCATTGCGAAGCCGGTCTGGCGGCATGCCATAACGTCGCTGTGATCACCGAAGATGTTCAGGGACTGGGTAGCAACGGTACGTGCCGAAACATCGAACACGCAGGGCAGCTGCTCTGCAGCGATCTTGTACATGTTGGGGATCATCAGCAGCAGGCCCTGAGAAGCGGTGAAGGTGGTGGTAACAGCACCTGCACCCAGAGAGCCGTGCACAGCGCCGGCAGCGCCGGCCTCAGACTCCATCTCGACGACCTTGACCTGGTTGCCGAAGATGTTCTTCTGGCCAGCTGCGGACCACTGGTCCACAGAGTCAGCCATCGGAGAAGACGGGGTAATGGGGTAGATGGCAGCCACGTCCGTGTAGGCATATGCTACATGAGCGGCAGCGGTATTGCCATCCATGGTTTGCTTTGCTCTAGGCATTTTTCTTCCTCCATTGTTCAGAATTTGGTACCTTTTGCGCGGGGCAATAAGCGCCCCGGCGGGGCCGGAGAACCCCAAAAGGCACTATTGCTCGTATACTATAATAACAAATTCCGCTTCTAAAGTAAACGCAAACCCACTGGCAAAACGCAACAAAATTTCACGATTTTTTTTGTTGGTTTTTTACGCTTGTGTTTTTGGTGGGATTCATTCTTGCAGAATTTTAAGTTTTTGGCCAATGGAGCGATTTTTTCTTACCTTTTCCTTAATTTTGAATTGACAATCGTACAGGAAATGCCGTAAACTGGAACCAGTGATTTATCCGGGCCGGAGCAGGCTCCGGCTCGTTCAGAAAGGACGCAGAAACGATGGACGCAGCACATTTTGAGAAGAAACTGACCAGTGAGGTGCTCTTCGAGGGCCGGGTCATCACCCTGACCAGGGACACCGCCCTGCTGGAGAACGGGAAGACCGCCACCCGCGAAGTGGTGCACCACCACGGCGGTGCCTGCATCGTGCCTTACTTTGAGGACGGCACCATCTGCATGGTGCGCCAGTTCCGCTATGCCATGCAGCAGGAGCTGTGGGAGCTGCCTGCCGGCAAGCTGGAAGCGGGCGAAGACCCCTTTGAAGCCGCCCGGCGCGAACTGGAAGAGGAATGCGGCCTGACCGCCGAGCACTACACCTCGCTGGGCGAATTTTACCCCACCGTGGGCTACGACACCGAGGTCATCTACACCTGGGTGGCCACCGGCCTGAAGGAGACCCACATGCACCTGGACGCCGACGAGTTCCTGACGCCCGACCGTGTGCCGCTGCAGAAAGCCTATGAGATGGTCATGAGCGGCGAGATCAAGGACGGCAAGACTGTGGCAGGTGTGCTCAAGCTGAAGGCCCTGCTGGACGAGGGCAGACTGTGATCCTCTATCAGGATGCGGCCCTTGTGGTCGTGAACAAACCGGCAGGCCTGTCCAGTGAGGCCGGCCTGCCCGCCCGGCTGCGGGAGCTGTGGGGGCAGCCGGACGCCTATGTGGGCATCGTACACCGGCTGGACACCGGCGTGTCCGGCCTGATGGTCTGTGCCAGGACTCCGAAGGCCGCCGCCGCGCTGACACGACAGATCACCCAGAGCCAGGAAGCCTACGCCGTGCTGGACGGCCGGGCTGCACCCACCCAAAATACGCTGCCCGCACCGGTCTTCACCAAGCAGTACCGGGCCGTCCTTGCCGGGGCACCGGACGAAACACTGCCGGAACACGGCATCCTGCGGGACTATCTGTTCAAGGACGGCCGGAAGGGCCGGGTCTTCCCGGTCAGCCGCCCGCGCAAAGGGGTGCGGGAAGCCGTGCTCGAATACCGCATCACCGCCTCGAACGGAACACTGAGCCTTGCGGACATCACTCTCCACACCGGGCGGACCCATCAGATCCGGGTGCAGTTCGCCTCCCGGCGGCATCCACTCTGGGGCGACGGCAAATACGGCAGCCATTTCAAGGGAACCATTGCACTGCAGAGCGCACGGCTCTGTTTTCTGCACCCGGAGACCGGGGAGCCGATGGAGTTCGCATTGGAAAAGCCGGACACGGCACCATGGAACGTTTAGCATCCGCCTTCGGCAGGTCGGTCCACTCTATTTTTTCGCCTTCGGCTTGAACACAGCCGGGCCTTGTTGTCTGGGGAACGAAGCTATGGAACAACAAACGTACAAAACAGACGCCGCGATCTATGATGTGCTGGAGCGGGAGATCATCGACCTGACCATCCGCCCCGGAAGCTCGCTGAGTGAGAACCCGCTCTGCACCCGGTTCGGGGCACCGCGGTCGCTCATCCGGGTCGTTTTGCAGAAATTGCAGGAAAACGGGCTGGTGAAGATCGTGCCCTACAAGGGCACCACCGTCACCCGGCTGAACCGCGAGATCGTGGAGGAGCTGATCTACGAGCGCACCGCCGTGGAGGCCCGTGTGCTGCGGGATTTTTCGCCCCGGTGCACCCCGGAACAGCGGGCGCTCATCCGGAAGCGGGCCGCTGCTTACGAGGCTCTGGCCCATGCCGAGCACCCGGACTTCAACCGTCTGTACGAGGCCGACCGCCTGCTCCACGAGACCTGGTTTGCCGCCATGGGGAAGATGTACCTCTGGCGGACGTTGCAGAACGCCCACGCCGACTACAGCCGGTTCCGGATGCTGGACACCATCACCAGCGGCGGGCTGGCCGAGGTCATCGCAGACCACACCAACCTCATCGACGCCATCGAGCGCTGCGACATGGCCGCATTTGAGCCGCTGGTGGAGCGGCACCTCTACGGCGGCATCCGGCGGCTTGGCTCCAAGCTCACCGAGGAATATGCCGACTATTTTGAACCGGAATCATAAAACTTGCGCTTCAACCACAAAAGGACCCGCGCCGCAGGGCATTCACTCTGCGGCGCGGGTCCTTTTTCTGTGGGGTCGGAGAAAACGCCTGGCCCTGGGGGAAGGGCCGTAGGCATGGTTACAGTTTGTCGGCGCGATTCAGCACAAAGCTGCGGGTCTCGTGCTGGGCAAAGTACGGCGTATACTGGATGCCGATCTGCTCCCAGTTGCTCGGAACGATCGCATAGATCTTGATGCAGCCCGTCTCCTTCGGGTTCAGGTTATCCCGCACACCGTAGCTCTTCAGGCCGGTCTCGTCCGTCAGATAACCGATCTCCGCATGGCCGATCTTGCCGCTGTCCGACGTCATCTTGAAATCGCTCTTGCCCAGCGTCTCATACTGGTTGTTATAGATCGCCTTCAGCACCTCGGCCAGTTCGGTCTCCGTGGTATTTCCCATCTTGACCGTCTGCTCCGACTGATTTTCCAGCCCGATGCACACGGTGATGAACGTTTTTCCTGCATAGTTCCCGACCATGCCCGAAATCTTATCCTGGCGATAGCCCAGCAGCTTTACGTTCACTCCATTGATCTGTGTGGACTCACCCACGCCGTATACGGTGTCTTTCGATCCCCCGCCCGACGGGGAGCATCCTGCGAAGATGCCGGATGCAGTCACAGCCAGTGCAGCAGCACCTGCACACTTCAGAAAAACGCGGCGGCTCATATTGGTTGCCATATTCGGTACCTCCTTTGAACGGTCTGATATTGCAACATTTCCGACCATTGTTGGAAATGTTGTTCTCTGCCCTGAGCATATCAAATCTCCGGAGGTTTTGCAAGCGAAATCTGCACCAAAAAACGGCCGGGCTGCGTTTCTTTGTACGAAATTTCAGTAAAGAAACTTTGCCGTTTTCTCAAAGCCGCAGAAATTGCGCACGAACCGGCAAAAAACACAGCAGCTCTTCCAAAGTCCCCCTGCATTTCTTGGCCACTGTGCCGAAAATGCAGGAGGCCGTGCTGCGGCGCATGTACGAAAGATTTTTTTACGAATGCAAGGCTCAGTGAAAACGTTTCCGTCAGAGGACGCCGGTGAGGAAGATCTCCAGACCGATGCCGATGAGGATGACGCCGCCCAGAATGGATGCCTTGCCGGCCAGCTTGGTGCCGAATTGTTTGCCGATGTGCAGACCGGCCATGCAGAGGACGAAGGTGACTGCGGCGATAATGACCGCTGCCGCCAGCGCCATCGTCCAGTCGTACTCCGAGATGGTGAAGCCGACGGAAAGGGCGTCGATGCTGGTGGCCACGCCCTGCACGAAGAGGGCACCGGCGCTCAGCTCAATGGCCTCCTCGGTCTCTTCGCCCCTGATGCCCTCCAACAGCATCTTGCCGCCAATGTACGCCAGCAGGATGAGAGCGATCCATGGGATGAACATCTCAAAGGACGAGAACAGCTCGACGATGGTGTGGACGCAGACCCAGCCCGTCATGGGCATGACCGCCTGAAACACACCAAAGGTGCCCGCGATGATGCACATCCTCCTGACGGACATTTTGGGGTCGTGCAGGCCGTTTGCCATCGAGACCGAGAACGCATCCATGGCAAGGCCCACGCCCAGCAATCCACTGTTGAAGAAAAACAAGAAATTCCATTCCATACAAACATGCCTCCTAAATCTGACCGGAATCTGGTGCGGCAAAAGCAAAACCCGGAATCGGCGCGCGTACACGTCCGATTCCGGGTCATTTTCTACATCCGGACTCCATGTGTTGGGCGTGGTACTCGCACCAAAACACATGGGTCTCGCAAATGAAAGCAAGCCAGACCGCGACCGGCGGCCATTGTGTTGACTTGCTGCGCCGTCTGCAAACAGCGCCTGCTACTCCCCCATGGGATTTGTTATTGTTTGGTTATTTTATCACACGTTCCGGGCGAAGTCCAGACTAACTTTCCCTCTCAGGCCGAAGCCTTCCGGGCTTCGTGCTCAATTTTCAGGGTCTGCTTCGGGGGTCTCCGCAGCCGAAGCTTCGTCGGCAGCTTCCATCGCGGCCAGCTGCTCGGCGGTGGGTTCATCGCCCTCCTCCGCCTCAATGGCTGCGGTCTGGGCCTCGTCGTCGTGGTCGGTACGGGCCAGGACCATGACCTTGTCGCTCTCGCCCAGGCGCATGACGCGGACGCCGGAGCCATAGCGGCTCTGCACCGGGATGGAGTCGGCATGGAAGCGGATGATGATGCCCTCCTGACTGCTCAGCAGGATATCGTCCACATCATCGACGATTTTGACGGCTGCGACCTTATCCTTGGAGGCATCGTAGTTGCGGATGCCCTTGCCGCCGCGGGCCGTGATGCGGTAGGTGTCGATCTCGGAGCGGCGGCCCTTGCCGTTTTCGGTCACGGTCAGGACAGTCGCGCCCTCGCGGCAGATGCAGACGCCGACGACTTCGTCGCCCTCGGCCAGCTTGATGGCGCGGACGCCGTGGCCGCTGCGGCCCATCGGGCGGGCATCCTCCTCATTGAAGCGGATGGCCTGGCCGTTGCGGGTGGCGACGATGAGCATATCGTGGCCGGTGGTCAGGCGGGTCCAGGCCAGCGCATCGCCCTCGTTCAGGGCAATGCCGATCAGGCCGGAACGGCGGATGTTGGCGTACTGTTCCAGCGGGGTGCGCTTAATGAGGCCCTGCTTTGTGACCATCGTCACGAAGCCGCCCTCCTGTTCTGCGTCCTTGCTCTGGCAGATCATGTTCGTGACCTTTTCGCCCTCCGCCAGCTGCAGCAGGTTCACGATGTTGGTGCCCTTACTGGTGCGGCTGCCCTCGGCGATGGTGTAGCCCTTGATGCGGAACAGACGGCCCCGGTCGGTGACGAACAGGACATAATCGTGGGTGGAACCGACGAACATCTCCTGCACGATGTCTTCTTCCTTGCGGGTCATGCCGGAAATGCCGCGGCCGCCGCGCTTCTGGGCCTGATAGGTGGCCTTGAGCTGGCGCTTGATATAACCGGCCTCGGTCAGGGTATAGACGCACTGCTCCTCGGCAATGAGGTCTTCGATATCCACTTCGCCGTTCACGGTCTCGATCTCGGTGCGGCGCTCGTCACCGAAGCGCTTCTTCATCTCCAGCAGCTCATTCTTGACGATCTCCAGCACACGGGCGTCATTGGACAGGATATCCTCCCAATCCCGGATCTTCGCCTGCAAAGCACCCAGCTCTTCCTCGATCTTCAGGATCTCCAGACCGGCCAGACGGCCCAGCTGCAATTTCACGATGGCGTCGGCCTGCGGGTCATCAAAGCCGAAGCGCTCCATGATGGCGGTCTTGGCCTCGCTCATGCCGCCCTTGCAGGCGCGGATGGTGGCGATCAGCTCGTCCACGATGTCGGTGGCCTTCTTCAGGCCTTCGAGGATGTGGGCGCGCTCCCGTGCCTTTTTCAGATCATACTGGGTCCGGCGGCGGACGACCTCATCCTGGAACTCGACGTACTTCTGGATCATCTGCTTCAGGGTCAGGACCTTCGGCACCTTGTGGTCGATGGCCAGCATGATGACGCCCACGGTATCCTGCAGCTGGGTGTACTGGTACAGCTGGTTCAGGACGACCTGGGGGTTGGCGTCCTTGCGCACGTCGATGACGATGCGCATTCCCTTGCGGTTGGTCTCATCGTTCAGGTCGCTGATGCCCTCGATCCGCTTGTCCTTAACGAGGTCTGCAATGTTCTCGATGAGGCGCGCCTTATTGACCATGTACGGGATCTCCGTCACGATGATCTGGGCGCGGCCGTTCTTCTTTTCCTCGATGGTGGCGCGGCCGCGCAGGGTGATCTTGCCGCGGCCGGTGGCGTAGGCAGCACGGATGCCGCTGCGGCCCATGATGATGCCGGCGGTGGGGAAGTCCGGGCCTTTGATATGCTCCATCAGGCCGGGCAGGTCGATGTCCGGGTCTTCGATATACGCCACACAGCCGTCGATGACCTCGCTCAGGTTGTGGGGCGGGATGTTGGTGGCCATGCCGACCGCGATGCCCTGGCTGCCGTTGACCAGCAGGTTCGGGAAGCGGCAGGGCAGGACGCTGGGTTCCTTCTTCGTCTCATCGAAGTTGGGGTCCCAGTTGATGGTATCCTTGTCGATATCGGTCAGCATCTCGACGGCCATCCGGCTCATGCGGGCCTCGGTGTAACGGTAAGCAGCCGGGGGGTCGCCATCCACGGAACCGAAGTTGCCCTGGCCGTCCACCAGCGGATAGCGCAGCGAGAAATCCTGCGCCAGACGGACCATGGCATCGTAGACCGATGCGTCGCCGTGGGGGTGGTAGGAGCCCAGCACCGCACCGACGGTATCCGCCGACTTGCGGTAGGGATGGCTGGGGTCATTGCCGCGCTCGTGCATGGTGTACAGAATGCGGCGGTGGACCGGCTTCAGACCGTCGCGCACATCGGGCAGCGCACGGGACACGATGACCGACATGGAGTAGTCCAGGAACGCCGTCTCGATCTCTTTCTTGACGTCGCGGATGATCTTTTTGGTACCGCTGCCCGGTATCATCACAAAATCTTCTTCCATTTTTTCCTCCGTAGGATCAACCCTCTCAGTCAATGCCCTGCGGCATTGACAGCTCTCCCAAAGGGCGAGCTTTTTTGCGTGAGAAGGGAACGTTTATCTTTTGCCGATAAGCTCCCCCCTTAGGGGGAGCTGGCGCGTCAGCGCCTGAGAGGGATATCAGACATCCAGCTTTGCATACTGTGCATTTGCCTCGATGAAGCGGCGGCGGGGCTCGACCTGGTCGCCCATCAGGATGGTGAAGGCTTCATCGGCCTTTTCGGCATCCTCGATGGTGATCTGCACGATGACGCGGTTGTCGGGGTTCATGGTGGTCTCCCAGAGCTGTTCCGGGTTCATCTCACCAAGGCCCTTATAGCGGTTGACCTTTGCACCCGGCATTTCCTGCGAGAGCACGGCCATCTCGGCGTCGTTGTAGGCATACTTGATGGTGCTGCCCTTCTGCACCTTGAACAGGGGCGGCTGGGCAACGTAGACATGGCCCTGCTCGATGAGGGGGCGCATATAGCGGAAGAAGAAGGTCAGCATCAGGGTGCAGATGTGCGAACCATCGACATCGGCATCGGCCATGATGAAGACTTTGTCATACCGCAGCTTGGAGATATCAAATTCCTCGCCGATGCCGCAGCCCAGCGCCAGCACGACCGGCATCAGCTTATCGTTGCCGTAGATGCGGTCGGCACGGGCCTTTTCGACGTTCAGCATCTTGCCCCAGAGGGGAAGGATGGCCTGGATGGCCGAGTCTCGGCCCATCTTGGCCGAGCCGCCTGCAGAGTCGCCCTCGACGATGAAGATCTCGGTGCGGGAGGGGTCTTTCTCGCGGCAGTCGGCCAGCTTGCCGGGCATCCGGCTGGTCTCCAGCGCACTCTTGCGGCGGACCAGTTCGCGGGCCTTTTTGGCAGCGGCGCGGGCGCGGGCGGCCTGGGTGGCCTTTTCGAAAATGGCCTTGGCCACGCCGGGGTTCTCCTCAAAGAACTCCATCAGCTTGGTGTAGACCATGTTGGAGACGAGGGTGCGGATCTCGGTGTTGCCAAGCTTCGCCTTGGTCTGGCCTTCGAACTCGGCCTCCTGCAATTTGACCGAGATGACGCAGATGAGGCCCTCGCGGACATCGGAGCCGGACAGGTTCTCATCCTTGTCCTTCAGCAGGCCGTGGCTGCGGCCGTAGTCGTTGAAGACACGGGTCAGGCTGGTGCGGAAGCCCTCTTCGTGGGTGCCGCCGTCCGGGGTGTTGACGTTGTTCGCAAAGCTCAGCACCAGCTCGTTGTAGCTGGAGTTGTACTGCAATGCGATCTCGGCCATGCCGCGGTCGGTCTGCCCCTTGAGGTAAATGACGTTGGGATGCAGAACTTCAAGGTTCCGCTTCTCGTTCAGGTAGGTGACGAAACTTTTGATGCCGCCCTCGTAGCACATGACCTCGGTGCGGTAGCAGGGGTCGCCCTCCTGGCCGTCCTCCAGAACGGGGGTGTACAGCTCGCGCTCATCGGTCAGGGTGATCTTGACACCGGCGTTCAGGAAGCTCTCCTCACGCAGACGCTTTTCCAGCGTCTCAAAGTTGTAGACGGTGGTATCCTTGAACATCTCCGGGTCCGGCTTGAAGGTGACGCGGGTGCCGGTGACGCCCGGCTCCACGGTGCCGATGCACTTCAGGGGGCCGTCCGGGTCGCCGCGGCGGAAGGTCTGTTCATACTCGTGGCCGTCGCGGCGGACGTTGACGGTCAGCCACTCGGAGCAGGCGTTGACGACCGATGCGCCGACGCCGTGCAGGCCGCCGGCCACCTTGTAGCCGGAGTTCTCTCCGCCGAACTTGCCGCCGGCGTGGAGGATGGTATAGACGACGGTGACGGCGGGCAGGCCGGTATCCGCCTGGATATCCACGGGGATGCCGCGGCCGTTGTCGGTGACCTGGATGATGTTGTCCTTCAGGATCTTGACTTCGATGTGGTCGCAGTAACCGGCCAGAGCCTCGTCGATGGCGTTGTCCACGATCTCGTAGACCAGATGATGCAGGCCCCGCTCGCCGGTCGAGCCGATATACATGCCGGGGCGCTTGCGCACAGCCTCCAGGCCCTTCAGAACCTGGATCTCGCTGGCGTTATACTCGTGGTCCGTTGCGGTTTCTGCGTTGGTGCTGGTGATGATTTCCTCTGCCATATCCTTTCTCCCTTTATCGTTAGATTTGAATGGCCTGCTTTTCCGGCATTGCATTGCAAAGCCGGCTCCCCAAAGCGGGAGCCTCCGGCAGGCCGGATTCGTTGATTTCATTTTGCCTTCGGCTCATTTTCACAGCCGGGCCGGTCAGAACGGCGCTTCCGTTCTCTTTTTCATCGCAGTGCTGGACAGCTCCGAAAGATACACGGTATCCACCGGCGCATCGGCCAGCACGTAGCACTGGGGCAGTTCTTCCGAAAGGCTGACCACCGCGCCGTTCTTCTGGGCGTAGTTCAGAAATTCCCGCCCGCGGGGGGAGATGGTGGTCGTCTCCAGATTGAAGATGCCGATGATGTCCCGGTCGTTCAGGACATAATCGCGCCCCAGATGAATATACATTTCGTATTATCTCCAGTTTCAGCACTGTGATTGCGAGAGTGCCAATTACAGTTTGGTCAGTACCCCGCCGTTCATGCGGTAGACCTCGCCGTCCGTCTTGAGGAAGGCGGTATCGTCGCAGCTGGTGACGAAGGTCTGCTTTTCCCGCATCCGGGTCAGCAGATACTGCTTGCGGCCGTCGTCCAGTTCGCTGAGCACATCGTCCAGCAGGAGCACCGGGTGTTCGCCGGTGATGGACGCTGCGGCAGCAGCTTCGGCCATTTTCAGGCTCAGCACCACGCTGCGCTGCTGTCCCTGACTGGCGAACACTTTGGCAGGCTGGCCGTCCAGAAGAAGTTCCAGGTCCTCCCGGTGGGGGCCGCAAAGGCTCTGCCCGGCCCGCAGTTCCTCGTTCTGCCGGGCCCGCAGCAGAGCGGCCAGACCGCCCGGCTCGAACTGGGCCGCATAGCGCAGCTCCATCCGCTCCGCGCCGTGGGAAAGCTCGGCGTAGTTGGCGCAGGCGAGGGGGCCCAGCTGTTCCAGGTAGGCCCGCCGCCGCCGCTGGATGGCCTCGCCCTGCGCGGCAAGCTCGGTATTGAGCACTTCCAGCAGGGCCGTCCTTTCGGCGTAGGGCCGTTCCGGCGTGGTGCTGGAATGGCGCAGCAGCGCATTTTTCTGCTGCAATGCCCGGACATAGCGGCGGTAGATGGTCAGGTAACCGGGGTAGAGCTGACACAAGGCAGCATCCAGAAATTTCCGGCGTCCCTCCGGGGCACCTTTGACAAGGCTCAGGTGTCCGGGGTCGAAGACGACGGCCGGAAAACTGCCCGCCAATGCCGCCGCCCGTTTGGGCGGGGCACCGTTCACGGCGGCGTACCGCCCCGGCCGGGCAGAATCCGGCATCCCGATGGTCATCCGGACGCGGTTCGGCGTGTCCGGTTCCTGCTCTTCCTGCTGTGCCCGGAGGGTGGACGCTTCCAGCACGGCGAAGGATTCGCCCCGCCGCACCAGTTCGGCGTCCTTGCCGCCCCGGAAGCTCTTTCCACCGGTCAGCAGCCAGATGGCTTCCAGCAGGTTGGTCTTGCCCTGGCCGTTGTTGCCGCAGATGACGGTCAGCTCCCGGCCCGGCGTCAGGCTGGCCGAGGCGATGTTGCGATAATTTTGAACTTCCAGTGAGAGCAGACGCATGGTTTACTGTCCCTGGCCGATGGTCACGCTCTGGCCGTCCAGTTCGACGACATCTCCGGCGCGGCACTTTTTGCCCCGCATGGTGCAGACTTCGCCGTTCACTTTGACGGCACCGTTCTGCACCAGCTCCTTGGCTTCGCCGCCGGTCTCGCACAGGCCCGCATATTTCAGCAGGGCATCCAGCTTGATAAATTCCGTATGGATGAGAATTTTTTGCATATTACGCCTCTCAATCGTTCTTGAAACGGACGGGCAGGACGAGGTACAAAAAGTCGTTCCCCTCGGCGGGCAGGACCTTGACCGGGCTCAGCGGGCCGCTGATTTCCAGCCGGACCTGCTCGGTGCGGGCATTCCGCAGCGCATCCAGCAGATAGCGGTTGTTGAAGCCGATCTCTACATCGTCGCCTTCGCATTTGGCGTTGAATTCGTCCACGACGCGGCCCAGATTGGTCTGGCAGCGGACCACGACTTTACCCTCTGTAAAACTGATGCGGAGGGGATTTTTTAGACGCTCTGTAATAATCAGGGACGCGCGCTCGATGGTCTCGATAAATTCCTTGGTGTCCAGCGTCACACGGGTGCGGCTGCCGTCCGGGATGACATTGTGATAGTTGAGGAATTCACCCTCGATGAGGCGGCTCATGATGGTGTATCCGGCGGTCATGAAGACGACATACCGGCGGTTGGCGCAGATGTGGACGGCTTCCTCGTCATCGTTGGCCAGCAGGTGGGAGACCTCGTTCATGGTCTTGCTGGGCACAATGATCCGGATGTCCTTCACGGCCTTGACCGGGCGCTCGACGATGGCCAGACGGTAGCCGTCCAGGGCCACCACGGTCAGCTTATCGGGCAGGATCTCGAATAATTCACCGGTATGCGCAGGTTTTTTCTCATCCTGACTGACGGCATAGAGGGTGCGGTCGATCATATCACGCAGCACACCGGTCGGGATGTTCAGGGTCTCCTCGGCGCCGGTATTGGGCAGCTCCGGGAAATCGGTGGCCGACATGGACTGGATCTCGAACTGGGCCACACCGCTCTGGATGGTAGTCTTGCCGTTTTCGGCAGACTGGATCGTGATCTGACCGGAGGGCATCCGGCTGACCATGCTGCTGAGCAGCTTGGCATTCAGCACGATCTCGCCGGGTTCCTTGACATTGGCTTCGATGGTGGTCACGATGCCCATTTCGAGGTCGTAGCCGGTCAAAGTCAGTTGAAAACCTTCGGCTTTCAGCAGGATGCCTTCGAGTACGGGGATGGTGGAGCGGAGGGTGACGGCTTTGGAAACGCCGTCGATGGCTGCGCTCAGCAGGGTCTTATCGCAGATGATGTTCAATCTATCGTCTCTCCTTATTTTGGATTCGTGTGTTCAGGAAGTCTTCCGTACGAAATGGCTGCAAAACCGTCTTCTGTATATTGAACTTGTTGTAGTAACCGTAGTAGGGGGTGGGGAAGATGTTGAAAAGTCGGAAAGTGTCTGGTTTCATGCGGGGCAGGGGTTTTCCACGGGGTTGTGAATGCGTCGTGGAAGAAGTGTTGAATCGTGTGGTCGGCGGTTTCTTTCCACATCCGATGTGGATTGTGGGTGTTAAATGTTGAAAACTCTGTGGAAAGAGTGGAAAGATCCGCCCCTTTGCCACAACATCTTGTTCCAGTTTTCCCCGGAACTCCCCTTTTTCTCCCATATTTGGTGGTTTGCCGCCTGGAATAGTATGACTTTCGCAGCGTTCTTCGGGTTTACGCCTTGACGTTTTTGATGATGTCGCTGACCGTCTCGCGCAGGTGCTGGTCGTTCTTCATGTCCCGCTCCATGGTCTTGAGGGAGTAGACGATGGTGGAGTGGTCCCGGCCGGAGAACTCGCGGCCGATCTCCTCCATGCTCATGCCGGTGACTTCGCGCAGGATGTAGATGGCGACGCGGCGGGCGGAGGCGACGTTGGCGTTCCGCTTGGTGCCGCGGATGTCGGCGGGGGAGACGTTGAAGGTGCGGGACACCTCGCCCACAATCTTCTCGATGGTCACGGGCACCGGCTGGGTCTCGTTCAGGATGTCCTTGATGGCATTCTGCGCCACGCTGATGACGGGCTGGATGCCCTCCAGCATGTAGTAGGCGTTGAGTTTTTTCACTGCGCCTTCCAGCTGGCGGATGTTGTTCTTCAGGTGGTTGGCGATGAACTCCGCCACATCTTCGGGCAGGTCAAGGTGGAGCAGCTCGGCCTTGCGCTTGACGATGGCCACGCGGGTCTCGAAATCCGGCGGCTGGACATCGGCGGTCAGGCCCCACTCAAAGCGGGTGCGCAGGCGCTCTTCCAGACTCTTGATCTCCTTGGCCGGGCGGTCGGATGCGATGACGATCTGCTTGTGGGCGTCGTGCAGGGAGTTGAAGGTGTGGAAGAACTCTTCCTGGGTGGACTCCTTGCCCGCAATGAACTGGATATCATCCACCAGCAGCAGGTCGGCCACGCGGTACTTCATCCGGAAGTCCTCGGTGCTGCCCGCGCGGATGGCGGCGATCAGCTCGTTGGTGAACTGCTCACAGGTCACGTACATGATGACGAAATCGGGGTGGGTGCGCTTGATCTCGGTCTGGATGGCCGTCAGCAGATGGGTCTTGCCCAGACCGGAGCCGCCGTAGATGAACAGCGGGTTGTAGGCGCCGGAAGGGTTGGCCGCGACCGCCTGCGCAGCAGCAAACGCAAACTGGTTGGACGGGCCCTTGATGAAGTTTTCGAAGGTGAACTCGTAGTTGCCCTGCGGGGAAGCGGGGTTCGCCTCGTACTGCTGCGCCAGCACGACCTCGTGCGGCGGGGTGCTGGGCACCACGAGGGTGATGTCTACATCAAAGCCCAGCACGGTCTTGAAGGCTTCCTTGAGCAGGCCGAGGTAGCGGTCCGTCACGATCTTGCAGATGAAGTCGTTCCGTACCGAGAGGGTGATGTGGCTTGAGTCCTCGAAGCTGATGGGCTCCAGGCCATCGATATAGAGATTATAGGTCGGCTCGGCCATCTGCGTTTTGCAGTACGCCTGCGCGGCCTCTAAAACGTCCTTGAAAGAATCCATAAAACATCCACTCCATTGAAGTTTTCAACAATGCTGCTGATACCAGGTTAGTATACCACAAAAATCTCCCTGCGTCTACATTCTATAATGTAATTTATAATACATAAGAAAAGACGCACCTGCGTCCGTCTGCAAGGCTTGTGTCCAACACCCAAATCAGCCACAAGATATGGTGGAAGAAAAGTTTTCCACGGGGAATGAGTGAAAAAGTTGAAAGATTTTTCACACCCGGTTTTGAAAAAAGTTTGCTGGAAAGCGAAAAAAATGCTTGACAGAAGGGGATAGTGTGCGATATACTGTTGAATTGCAAGCCTGTCCCCATTTTGGGACCAGAATAGACCCCATCACCGGGGACGAGTTTTTACGGAGGATACAACCATGAAGAGAACTTTTCAGCCCAAGAAGCGTCAGCGCAAGGAAGTTCATGGCTTTCTGACCCGCATGAGCACCAAGAACGGCCGCAAGGTCATCAATGCTCGCCGTGCAAAGGGCCGCAAGAGCCTGACCGTCTGATCCAGCTGCGTTGAGCAATGGGTCCGGCGCAGAATTGAACATGCGCACAAAAGGCCGCTGATATCGAATTGGCGGTCTTCTTTTTTATTTTAGCGCGGTTTGACTAAAAAATATTCCGAAGATTTGGCACAAAAAACGTCCGGACAGGCTTTTCATGTCGGCGTTTTTTTGCTATACTGATTTTGAACTTTGCCTTTTGGGCAGAGTACCCGATTTTACCAGAAAAGGAGGCGCCGAAGGAGTGCGCTATCGTCCCATCCGCCGCAACAGCGAATATGGCCGCGTGTATGCCCGCGGCAAGTCCTATGTGAACCCGGCGCTGGTGCTGTACGTCCTCAAGACCCGCGGCAAAAAGACCCGCGTGGGCCTGACGGCCACCAAAAAGATCGGCCATGCCGTGCAGCGCAACCGCGCCCGCCGCGTGATGAAGGCGGCCATCGACGAGCATCTGGACTACAACATCGGCGGCTACGACCTCGTGTTTGTGGCGCGGGGCATCACCCCGCACCTCAAGAGCTGGCAGCTCAGCGAAGTGGTGGCCAAACTCTTTGCACAGGCCGGTCTGCCGGACAAGGCCAAACAGCCGGGTGCCCGGCCCCCGGCCACTGTTCCGCCGGCTCAAAAGCCGGCCCCGCAGGAATGAGCCTTTCGCAGGGATGCCGGAACGCGCTCTGCGCGCCCATCCGATTCTACCAGCGCTTCATCAGCCCCGGCCTTGGGCGCAGCTGCCGCTTTTCGCCTTCGTGCAGCCAGTACACGCTGGAGGCCATCCAGACCCATGGCTGCCTGAAAGGGCTGCTGCTGGGCGCGGCCCGCATCGCCCGGTGCAATCCGCTGGGCCGCTGGGGGTATGACCCCGTCCCCCCGAAGGGAAGGTGGGTCAGCCCGGAGCGGAAGCTATCGGCCGCACGGCTCTTCCGGGCCAGACGGAGCCATCGCTCCTGAAAAATCAGCTTCTTGTGACGCACCGAACTGTGGGCGGTGTGTCCTTCTCATAAAAAATTTATCGTCCCGCGCCACAGGCGGGGCAGAATGGACGAAGATATGAATCCTTTATACATCCTCGGCTGGCCTCTCGGCTATGTAATGGAGTGGATCTACAAGCTGATCCCGAACTATGGCTGGGACATCATCCTGTTCACCCTGCTGATCACGCTCGTCAAGATCCCGCTGCAGCTCAACCAGCAGAAGAGCATGGCCCGGATGTCCGCCTACCAGCCTCTGGTCGCCGACATCCAGAAGAAGTACCGCGACAAGCCCGACAAGCAGCAGGAAGAGCTGATGAAGCTGCAGGAGCAGGGCTACAAGCCCACCGCAGGCTGTATGCCCATGCTGGTCAACTTCCTGGTCATGTTCGGCGTCATCGAGGTCGTGTACCGCCCGCTGCAGCGCATCTTCCACATCGGTGCCGATGCTCTGACCGCTGCCGGTGAGGCCCTGACGACCCTTGGCATCAGCTTCACCACCGTGACCCGCGACACCAACATCATCGCACAGGTCATTGCGGGCGAGAGCACCGTCACCAGCTGCTTCACCCCGGATCAGGTCAGCACCATCACCGAGTTCGGCCAGCACATGGATTTCTTCGGCATCGACCTGACCCGTGTGCCTCAGTACAGCCTGGCCGCAGAGAACCTGCCCCTGCTGATCTTCCCCGTCCTGGCCATCGTGACCATGTTCATCTCCACCCACATCAGCATGAAGGCCTCCGGCCAGCAGATGCAGGGCAGCATGAAGCTGACCATGTATATGATGCCGCTGATGTATCTGTTCTTCTGCTTCACGGTCCCCTGCGCATTCTCCCTGTACTATGTCGTCTCCAACATCCTCATGACCGTGCAGAGCATCGTCATGAAGAAGATCTACGACCCCGAAAAGATGAAGGCTGAAGTTCTGGCGGAGATGGCAGCCCGCAAAAAGGAGCAGAAGCGCGGTGTGAAGAGCACCACCATCAAGGTCACCGACGAGAAGACCGGCATGACGGTCGAGAAGAACATCTCCGCCAGCGAGATGAACAAGCGCCGCCTGGAGTATGCCCGCCAGCTGGACGCAGAGCGCTACAAGGACGAGCGCACCGTTCCGCTGAGTGAGCTGAACAAGAAAGAGGAGGAATAACGGTTATGATCCGTACTCAGGAAGCAACCGGCAAGACGGTTGATGAAGCCCGCGCAAAGGCCTGCGCCCTGCTGGGTGTGCAGGCTGAGGATATGAATGTGAGCTACGAAGTGCTGGAAATGCCGCAGAAGACGGGATTCCTGGGCCTGAAGCTGACCCCCGCCAAGGTGCGGGTCAGCGTGGAAGAGCCCGATGCACCCAAGGCTCCGGAGGCACCCGCCGCCGCAGAGGCACCGGCAGCTGCTCCCGTGGAGGAGAAGGTGGAAGCGCCCGCCGCACCCGCTGCGGAGGAAACTGCTCCGGCCGAGGGACCCAAGGCTGAGGAGGCCGCACCGGCTGCAGAGGCTGCTCCCGCAGAGGAAGCCGAAGAGGTGGAAGTACCCATCAACATCGAAGAGAACAGCAAGGTCAAGGCCGCTGTGGAATACCTGCAGGAAGTCATCACCCGGATGGGCGTCAATGACGTGACCTTCAGCGCCGTGCAGAAGGGCGAAGCCACCATCATCCGTCTGGATGGCGAGAAGCTGGGTGCCCTCATCGGCCGCCGCGGCGAGACCATGGAGAGCCTGTCCTATCTGGCAAGCCTGGTGGCCAACCGTCTGGAAGGCGATTACATCAAGCTGGGTCTGGATGTGGCCGGTTACCGCGACAAGCGCGAGAGCGATCTGACCGCTCTGGCGCAGCGCATCGGTGCCAAGGTCCGCAAGACCGGCCGCAGCTTTGCCATGGAGCCGATGAACCCCTACGAGCGCCGCATCATCCACTCTGCCATCGGCAAGATGGAGGGCGTCCGCAGCGAGAGCAAGGGCGAAGGCCGTGACCGCCGTGTGGTCATCTACTCCACGGCACCCGATGCCCAGACCGACAACACCTACGGCGAGCGCCGCCCGCGCGGCAACGGCCGCCGGAACGGTGGGAACCGGAATGGCGGCTATCGCGGGAACCGGAACGGCGACCGCAATGGCAGCAATCGCGGCGGCTACCGCAGCGGACCCCGCCCGGCAGGCAGCCGCGGCGGCCGCGGCTCCAGTGTGCCGGAGCGCACTTATGCACCCCGCGACGCGGAGGATGCAGCACCCGTAGCACCCAAGCGCACCGAGCGTGTGGATGATTTCGCCGATTTCAGCTTCGGCAAGATCGAGATCTGATCGCTGAGTTTTGAACCATGCTGCCCCTTTCTGGTGGAAAACTGCCGGGGAGGGGCAGCTTTTGTTTTGCACCCAGGCCGCCTGCGAAGAAAAACTTCCCTTTTTCGTCGGTTCGTGGTACAATAAATTTTGATTCAAACCAGCGGGAGGGGACACAGATGCAGGATTCGACCATTGCAGCCATTGCAACAGCACCGGGGGCGGGCGGCATTGCCGTGGTGCGCCTTTCGGGGCCGGAGAGCTACGCCGTGGCGGCGCGGGTGTTCCGCCCCGCGAACCCGGACCGGACCGTGGCCGGGGCCAAGGGCTACACTGCCCTGTTCGGAACATTTCTGGAAGGGGAGGACGCCTTCGATGAAGGAGTCGCCCTCTTTTTCCGGGCACCCCACAGCTACACCGGCGAGGACGTGGTGGAGCTGAGCTGCCACGGCGGCAGCGCTGTGGCCCGGCGGCTGGTGGAAAGCTGCATCGAGGCCGGGGCTGCGCCTGCCGCGCCGGGCGAGTACACCCGCCGCGCCTTCCTGAACGGCAAACTCAGCCTGACCCAGGCCGAGGCCGTCATGGATCTGGTGTCTGCGGATGGCAGACAGGGCGCCGCACTGGCCAATGCTTCGCTGGGCGGGGCACTGGCCAGAAAGATCGCCGCCGAAAAGGAGGCCCTGACCAGTCTGCAGGCCCATCTGGCCGCGTGGGTGGATTTCCCGGAGGAAGATGTGCCGGAGCTGGACGAGACCCATCTGCAAGCCGTGCTGGGCAGCGTGAAGGACGAGCTGGATGTCCTCATCCGGAACTACGATGCCGGGGCCGTTCTGCGCGAAGGCGTGGACTGCGCCATCGTGGGCCGACCCAATGCGGGAAAATCCACCCTGCTGAATCTGCTGGCCGGGTTCGACCGGGCCATCGTGACCCCGGTGGCGGGCACGACCCGCGACGGGGTGGAACAGGCCGTCCGGCTGGGCGACATCCGGCTGAACCTCTTCGACACCGCCGGACTGCGGGATACCGAAGACGTCATCGAGGCCGAGGGCATCCGCCGCAGCTGGAAGAAGCTGGACGAGGCCGGGCTGGTGCTGGCCGTCTTTGATGGTTCGGAGCCGCTGACGCGGGAGGACCTTGCGCTGGCCCGGAAGTGTGCGGGCCGCCCGGCCATTGCCCTCATCAACAAGGAGGACAAGCCGACCCGGTTCGACGCGGAGGTCATCGCGCCCTATTTCGCGATGGTGCTGCCAGTCTGCTGCCAGGAGGAGGGGGCACGGAAGCTCATCGCCTCGGCGGTGGCGCGGCTGCTGGGCACGAACCAGATCGACCCCCACGCTGCCAGCCTTTCGGGGCAGCGGCAGCTTGCCGCCGCCACCCGTGCGCGGGAAGCGGTCGCCGGTGCGCTGGATGCCGCAGCGGGCGGGTTCGGGCTGGATGCCGTATCGGTCTGCGTGGACGATGCACTGGATGCCCTGTGTGACCTGACCGGCGAAAATGCGTCGGAAGCGGTCATCAACGAAGTATTTGAACGATTTTGTGTGGGAAAGTAAAAATGAACCATTTAGGAGATTATGACGTCATTGTGATCGGCGCAGGCCATGCGGGCATTGAAGCGGCCCATGCGGCTGCGACGCTGGGCGCAAAGACGGCGGTGTTCACCATGAGCCTGGATGCCATCGGCAATATGCCCTGCAATCCCAGCATTGGTGGAACTGCAAAAGGAACGCTGGTACGTGAATTGGATGCTCTTGGCGGCGTGATGGGCCTGGCGGCGGATGCCACCTATCTGCAGAGCCGGATGCTGAACAAGGGCAAGGGCCCGGCGGTCCATGCGCTGCGCGTCCAGACCGACCGCAAGCGCTACCACGAATATATGAAACATGCGCTGGAATTGACGCCGGGTCTGGCCATCCATCAGGCGGAGGTCGTCTCCATCGAGGTGGAGGACGGCCATGTGAAGGGGGTTGTGACCCAGCTGAACGGCGAGTATGGGGCCAAATGTGTGGTCATCGCCACGGGCACCAACCTCGGCGGCAAGATCTTTGTGGGCGATGCGTGGTATGCCTCCGGCCCGGACGGAATGCACGCCGCCAATGCCCTGACCGAGAGCCTGAAGGCGGCGGGCCTGCCGCTGCGCCGGTTCAAGACCGGCACCCCGGCCCGTGTCCACCGGCGCAGCATTGATTTCTCTCAGCTGGAATGCCAGCCCGGCGACCCGGACCATGAGCTGCAGCCCTTCAGCTTCCTGACCGATGCGCCCATGCACAACAAGGTGGAATGCTGGATCGCCTACACCAACCCGGAGACGCACCGGATCATTCTGGACAACATTCAGCGCAGCCCGCTCTACGGCGGCATGATCGAGGGCGTCGGCCCGCGCTACTGCCCCTCCATCGAGGATAAGGTCGTCCGCTTTGCAGGGAAGGACCGCCACCCCATCTTTGTGGAGCCCTGCGGCGAGAACACCGAGGAGATGTATTTACAGGGTGCTTCCAGCAGCCTGCCGGAAGATGTGCAGAACGCCTTCTACCGGAGCATCAAGGGGTTTGAGAACATCGAGATCATGCGTCCGGCCTACGCCATCGAATACGACTGTGTGGACCCCACCAGTCTGGAAGCAACGCTGGAGAGCAAGAACGTTCGCGGTCTGTACGGTGCGGGGCAGTTCAATGGCACCTCCGGCTACGAGGAAGCGGCTGCGCAGGGGCTGCTGGCCGGTCTGAACGCCGCCCGCAATGCACTGGGCAAGGAACAGCTCATTCTGCCGCGTCATACGAGCTACCTCGGTACGCTGGTGGATGACCTTGTGACCAAGGGCGTCATGGACCCTTACCGCATGATGACCAGCCGCAGCGAATACCGGCTGACCCTGCGGCAGGACAACGCCGACCAGCGCCTGACCCCCATCGGCCGGGACTATGGGTTGGTGCAGGATGACCGCTGGGCCAAATACCAGCACACACAGGCCATTCTGGACGCAGAGCGCCGCCGCCTGCACGAAACGCATCTGCGCACCGCCGACCTGCGGGCCGCGATGGAAGCGGCGGGTCTGGCCCCGGCAGCGGAGGGCGGCATCGCCGAAGAGCTGCTGCGCCGCCCGGAGATCTCCTATCCGCTCCTCGCGGGCGTCATCGGCTGGGGGGAGGAGATCACCCCCATGCTGGCCGAGCGGCTGGAGACGGAGATCAAGTATGCGGGCTACATTGCCCGGCAGGATCGGATGATCCGCGACGTGGCCCGCCATGAAAAGACGCTCATCCCGGAGGGGTTCGCCTATGAGGCCCTGACCGGCCTGACGCTGGAAGCCCGCGAGAAGCTGGCGCGCATCCGCCCGAAGAATCTGGGGCAGGCGGGGCGCATCCCCGGCGTGTCGCCCTCGGATGTGGCGCAGCTCAGCATCGCGCTGGCCGCAGGCCCCCGGAAAGATTGAGAGAGAATGCCAGGGCCTCTTCTCCTAAAAGGAGAGTCCACCATGCGCCGACCTACGTAAAGCTGACCGGGGAATGACCCGTCCGAACACGCGAAACACCTGAAACGAAAAGGAACAAACAATGATCGACAAAAACAGACTGGAAGAAAAGTGTTCCACGTGGAACATTGCGCTGACCGGGACCCAGCTCGACCAGCTGGACGCCTTTGCAGAGATTTTGGTGGAGTATAACCAGAAGATCAACCTGACCGCCATCACCGACCCGGAGGGCATCGAGGACAAGCACTTCCTCGACAGCCTGCTCTTTGCCGCGCAGCCGGAAGTGGCAGGGAAGATGGTGGACGTCGGCGCAGGGGCAGGCTTCCCCGGCATCGTGACCAAGATCTACAAACCGGAACTGGAACTGACCCTGATGGAGCCGACCGGCAAGCGGGTGGAGTTTTTGAAATATGCCTGCGGCCAGCTGGGCCTGACCGGGGTGGAGTTCGCCAAGGAACGCGCTGAGGAAGCAGCCCGCAAGAGCTGGCGGGAACAGTTCGACCTTGCCTCGGCCCGCGCGGTGGCGGCTCTGCCGATGCTGGCCGAATACTGCCTGCCGCTGGTCAAGGTCGGCGGCAGCTTTCTGGCAATGAAGGGCGCTTCCGGTGAGGAGGAACTCGCGGCAGCCCGCGGTGCCATCCGGAAGCTGGGCGGCGTGTATCAGGAGACCCGCACCCTGCATCTGCCCGGCGGCGACACCCGCACCCTCATCCTCTGCAAAAAGATTTCGCAAACTCCGACAGCGTACCCCAGAAATGGTGGAAAAATCGCCAAATCGCCGCTGAAATAACGAAATATCGAAATAAAATTGAAACACCCTGCCGAACGAAACTTCTGGCAGGGTGTTTTGTTTTCTGGTACACTGGGGATGGAACGAGACTTGTTTTCCACCTTTTCCTGAGAAATTGTTGAAAACGAGCGCATACTTTGGTGAAAGGGGCATTCTTATGTTTGAACGTAGAAGATCCGCAGGAAAGATCGTGCAGCTCCCGGTGGAAGACATCCATCCCTCGCCGTATCAGGCGCGCACGACCTTCGATGAGCAGGAGCTTGCGGGGCTGGCCCAGAGCATCCGGGAAAACGGTCTGTTGCAGCCCATCACGGTGCGGAAGACCGACAGCGGCTATGAACTGATTGCGGGGGAGCGGCGGCTCCGCGCCTGCAAGCTGGCGAAGATGGGGACCATCCCATCCATCGTCTGCAATTTCACCGACCAGCGCACCGCCGCGCTTGGCCTGCTCGAAAATTTGCAGCGGGCAGACCTGAACCCATTTGAGCAGGCGCAGGGCCTGCGGGATGTGATGGTCCTGTGGGACTGCACGCAGGCCGAAGCAGCCAAACGACTGGGGATGGCACAGCCGACCCTGGCAAACAAGCTCCGCCTTTTGCAGCTGACAGGGGACCAGCGGCAGTTCATTCTGGACAACGGCCTGACCGAGCGCCACGCGCGGGCCGTCCTCCGCCTGCCGGAGAACCGCCGCAGCGAAGCCCTCATCATGATCGCCAAGCGGAAGATGAACGCCCGCGCGACCGACCTTTACATCGACCAGCTGCTGAACGAAACGTCGCAGGGCAAGCACCGCATCTCGATGGTCAAGGATGTGCGCATCTTTGTGAACACCATCGACCACGCCATCCGCCTGATGACCGACAATGGCGTGCCCGCCACCGCCCACCGCGAGGAGCGGGACGGCTACATTGAGTACACCGTCCGCATCCCAACTGCTGCGGCCCAGAAATAGGGGATGGAATGTTCCATGTGGAACAAAAATGAAAGACAAAGTGCATAAAAAAGACGATGCTATTTTGAGATAAAGAGAGAAATTCTGCGGAGAAATTGACAAAATAGAATGGGGGGGGGGTACAATAAAAATGAGCTAAAATAAGCTCGTTTATGCGGTCTAAAAATATAAGGAGGAATCCAATATGAGACTAAGCAAACGAATCGCTATTGGGGTAATGGCGGCGGCACTGGCATTGTCTATGACGGCTTGCGGTGGGGATGTCCCGGAACAGCCGAGCAATAGCGGTGCGGGTGGAACGAATACTTCGACGGGAAGTAACACCAGCACTGACACTGGTGATAAAAAAGATGATACGACAATTACCCCTCCAAAGGATGATTCCAAGGAGGATGACAAGAAAGATGAGGTACAAGGAGAGACACGGACAGAAAAATTCTTTTCTGGACGGAATATCATTAATGGAGCACGGTGGACCTATACGGTAGAAAGACGAGGAACGGTTCTGGAAAGTGAAAGTAATGGAACCTTTGTTGTTGCATCTGATTCTAAAAGAATGACGATTAAAATTGTAAATAATGAAACTGGTGGATCAGAAACAATAAGTGATGTGAGAAATAAGGAGCAATATATTATAAAGCCTGTTCAACATAGCGTCTCAAAAAGCAAAATAAATTCTTCATACAGTTATATACCTGGAATGCTAGACTGGGATGGAATATACTTCAGTGGAGATGCGATTCAGCAGATACGTTCTCTAACTTCAAATTGTGAAATAGGAACGTATAAAATTGATAATGTGGTTTATTATAGTGAAACTTATACGATGAAAACTTCAAGTAATGAAGAGGCAAGGAATATTTTCTGTTTTGACATGAATGATAAAGAAGGAATGTATTTACGATACTATATTACAATTACAAAACGGGATGGCAAAGAAATTCAGAATGAAGTGAATCGTATAACAAATATAAAAAATACATTTGATGATAGTCTTCTTCAAATTCCAGAAGGATATGATATTGAAGTTTATGATGAAGTGCAAAAAAAGTATATTTCTACTGGTGAAAAAACATCTAAGGACAACTATCCCAATTAAGTAAAAATAATGTTCTACGTGGAACATGGATTGGCTGTAAATTTTAGAGCAGGAGGAGTAAATAATGAAATTCAGCAAACGAATTGCCATTGGGGTAATGGTTACAGCAATAGCATTATCATTAACGGCATGTGGTGGAGCGCCAGCAACATCACAACCGGCCAATGATGGGGAAACGACAGGTTCCAATACATCCACAGGGGAGACAACCGGTGATAAAAAGGATGACAGCACAACTCCTCCGAAGGAAGATACTAAAGACGATACGAAGAAGGACGATGTACAGGCTCAGAGCAGAACAGAAAAGTTTTTTTCTGGAAGATATGCTATTAATGGAAAACGTTGGACATACAAGGTGGATAGCTTGTATATGAACGGGGAAAAACAGTGGACTGGGACAACTATTATCGCATCTGATGGATACCGAGCATATGAAAGAATGGAGAATTTTACAGGCGTAGCAGATGAAAGTGATATTTATGATCCTGCGAAAGGCGTATATTATAGAGTCTATTCGGATACGAACAGAGTAGTGCAGTATTCCATCGAAGGTAGTAGAGCTGGATTGCTTATTTATGATTATCTTTATAATACGCCAAAACGGACGCCTTCGAGCAACTACAAAGCGGGAACATATGAAATCAATAATGTCATGTATTATTGTGAAACCTGGTCTTCTAGCTATAATGGAAGTGAGTCTACTACAATTTTCTGTTTTGACAAAGATGATGTTGAAGGAAAAAATTTGAGATATTGCATTTCCCAAAGTAAAACAGGAGATACTGTAACGAATTATATTTTAAGAAAAGTATCGAATATTAGCACGGAATTTGATGCAAGGTTGCTTCAAGTTCCGGAAGGGTACGATTTCTATATTTATGATAAGGCTACGGGAAAGGAGGCTTCTACTGGAACCAAAACAGCTAAAGATTCTTATCCAAACTGATTTTATAAAGTAACCATTCAAAAGCATCCAAAGCAATGTAAAAAGCTGCTTTGGATGCTTTTGTTCTGCAAGTATTTTGCAAACCAGCAGAAAAAGCTACAAAAACCCGTCCACGAAGCGTAAAATTCAAAAGAAAGCGGTTCAAAAAGCCGCGCTGATGTGCTATACTAAAGAACAAAGGGGTCCGCAGACGGGAAAACGGCGGCCCGACCTCGAATGTTCCACGTGGAACAAAAAGTTTTCCTGAGAGGAAGAAAACGCGCGTGGCAAAAATAGTTGCAGTTGCAAACCAAAAAGGCGGCGTGGGCAAAACGACCACGGCCGTCAATCTGTCGTCCTGTGTTGCGGCGCTGGGCAAAAAGGTGCTCATCGTGGATCTGGACCCGCAGGGCAACACCACCACCGGCTACGGCATCCCCAAGCGGAGCGTCGAGCTGGGGACGTATGAGATGCTCATCGGCGAGGCGAGCGCCCGGCAGTCCATCCGGAACACCGAGTTCCGCACCGACGTCATCGGCTCCAACACCCGGCTGGCGGGCGCGAGCCTGGAAATGATCGACCTGCCCGGCCGCGAGAGCCGCCTGCGCAAGGCGCTGGCCGAGGTGCAGAAGGACTATGACTTCATCTTCATCGACTGCCCGCCCAGCCTAGACCTGCTGACGCTGAACGGTCTGTGCGCCTGCGACAGTGTGCTGATCCCGATCCAGTGCGAGTATTATGCGCTGGAAGGTCTGTCTGAGCTTATCAGCACCCTGAAGACCATCCGGAAGAAGTACAACCCCTATCTGGACATTGAGGGCGTGGTCTTCACGATGTTCTCCGGCCGCCTGAACCTGACCATGCAGGTCGTGGAGCAGGTCAAAAAGTACTTCGGGGCCAAGGTCTACAAGACCACCATCCCACGCACCATCCGCATTTCGGAGGCACCCAGCTACGGCCAGCCCATCAATTTCTACGAGCCGAAGGGCAAGGGCAGCGAGGCTTACATGGATCTCGCCATTGAGTTCGTGAAGAACAACCGCCCGCACGAGCCTGCCAAACGGCGCGGCAAGGGCAGCAGTGCACCCGCCAAACCGAAAAATGCGCTGGAAGAAGTAAAGCAGGGGGAAGTATAAGGAGATGGCAAAGAAAAGAGGGGGCCTCGGCCGAGGGCTGGAAAGTCTGTTCGAGGACGTTTCGCCCAGCTTTGAGCCCGACAATGCAAAGATCGAGACCCTGCCGCTGCGGGAGATCGAGCCTGACCCCGACCAGCCCCGCAAGACCTTTGATGACGAGACACTGGCCGAGCTGGCCTCCAGCATCGCTGAACACGGCCTCATCCAGCCCATCGCGGTGCGGCCCAAGGTATCCGGCGGCTACCTCATCGTGGCAGGCGAGCGCCGCTGGCGGGCCTGCCGGATGGCGGGCCTGACCGAAGCGCCGGTCGTCGTAAAGGACGTCACCGACGAGCAGGCCATGGAGATCGCGCTGGTGGAGAACCTGCAGCGCGAAGACCTGGACCCGGTGGAAGAGGCCATGGGCATCCGTGAGCTGATGACTCGCTGCGACCTGACCCAGGAGCAGGCCGCCCGGAAGCTGGGCAAGAGCCGCAGTGCGCTGGCCAACAGCCTGCGCCTGCTGAACCTGCCGGAAAACGTGCTGGAGCTGCTCAAGAGCGGTTTCATCAACACCGGCCACGCCAAGGTCATCCTGGGCCTGCCCACGCCGGAACTGCAGGAGCAGGCCGCGCAGATGATCGCCGACCATGAACTGAACGTCCGGCAGGCCGAAGTGCTCTGCAAAAAGCTGGCACGGCCCGCCAAAGGCCCCGCCGAACCGGCCCCCATCGACACCCTGCCGGTGGAGGTGGAGGAGAGCCTGAAAGAAGTGCTGGGCAGCGAAGTCAACGTCGCATACCATGGCGGCAAGGGCAGGCTGACGGTGCATTTCTATTCGGACGAACAGCTCCGGGCCTTTGCAAACCTGCTGGGCCAGTATCAACAATCATGCGATTGAGGGCGGGCTCCCGCCTTTGAACGGCACGGGGACGATGCGCCCCCGCGCGAATGAAATAGAGTAAGGAGAGTAAATCATGCTTGATATCAAATTTGTCCGTGAGAACCCGGACGCGGTCAAGGAAAACATCAAGAAGAAGTTCCAGGACGCCAAGCTCCCCCTCGTGGACGAGGTCGTTGAGAAGGACGCCAAGTACCGTGAGTGCCTGAAGGAGGTCGAATCCCTCAAGGCTGCCCGCAACAAGCTGAGCAAGGCCAACGGCCCGCTGTTCGGCCAGTTGAAGAAGTGCACCGACGAGGCACAGAAGGCTGAGCTGCAAAAGCAGATCGACGCCAACAACGCCGCCGTCAAGGCCGACGCAGACAAGATGGCTGAGCTGGAAGCCGAGGAGGCGACGCTCGCCGCCCGCATCCAGGAGATCATGTACTCTATCCCCCAGATGATCGACCCCAGTGTGCCCATCGGCCCCGATGACACCTACAACGTCGAGGCACAGCGCTTCGGTGAGCCCGTCGTGCCCGATTTCCCCATCCCGTACCACACCGAGATCATGGAGAGCTTCGACGGCATTGATATGGACGCCGCAGGCCGCGTGGCCGGCAATGGCTTCTACTATCTGCTGGGCAACATCGCCCGCCTGCACGAGGCCGTTCTGGCCTATGCGCGTGACTTCATGATCGACAAGGGCTTCACCTATGTCATCCCGCCCTTCATGATGCACGGCAACGTGGTGCAGGGCGTGATGTCCTTCCCGGAGATGGACGCCATGATGTACAAGATCGAGGGTGAGGACCTGTACCTGATCGGCACCAGCGAGCACACCATGATCGGCCGCTTCATCGACCAGACCCTCGATGAGGCAACGCTGCCCCTGACCCTGACCTCTTACAGCCCCTGCTTCCGCAAGGAGAAGGGCGCCCACGGCATCGAGGAGCGCGGCATCTACCGCATCCACCAGTTCGAGAAGCAGGAGATGATCGTCGTCTGCCGCCCCGAAGAGAGCGCCGACTGGTATGAGAAGCTGTGGAAGAACTCTGTGGAGCTGTTCCGCAACATGGAGATCCCCGTCCGTCAGCTGAACTGCTGCTCCGGCGACCTGGCAGACCTGAAGGTCAAGAGCTGCGACATCGAGGCCTGGAGCCCCCGCCAGCAGAAGTACTTCGAGGTCTGTTCCTGCTCCAACCTGGGCGATGCACAGGCCCGCCGCCTGCACATCCGCGTCAAGGGTAAGGACGGCAAGACCTATCTGGCCCACACTCTGAACAACACCTGCGTGGCACCTCCGCGTATGCTGATCGCCTTCCTGGAGAACCACCTGCAGGCCGACGGCTCGGTCACCATCCCCAAGGTCCTGCAGCCCTACATGGGCGGCCTGGAGGTCATGGTCCCGACCCACAAGAAGGGCTGAGAGCTGACCACGCGGCTTTCCACAGCAATGCAATAAGATGTTGAAAACACCCCGCTTTACCGTTTGCTGATGCAGACGATTGAGCGGGGTGTTTGCTGTTGATGGGGGACGATTTCTTCACGGCAGTCTCGCCTCGTAGACATTCCTGGTACGGGAAACAAAAAAATCCTCAATCCGAAGATTGAGGATTTTTTATGACCCGTACGGGAATCGAACCCATGTTACAGCCGTGAAAGGGCCGTGTCTTAACCGCTTGACCAACGGGCCTTATAAATACAGAGCTTCGCTAAAACCTCCGACATTCATCATCCACTATTGCGGACGACCGTCCCCCTTATCTTAGCGAAACTCTGTAACTTGGTAGCGGCAACTGGATTTGAACCGGTGACACTTCGGGTATGAACCGAATGCTCTAGCCAACTGAGCTATGCCGCCATATTTTGTTTGCGCACTTGAACGGTGCTTTATTATTATATCCAGAACTCGCCTGTTTGTCAACAATTATTTCTAAAAAAATCAAATTTTTTTAAATCTCCGGTACAGCCCGAAAAAACGAGCGACTGCACTGCCGCAGCCGCTCGAACATGGGGCGTTTTCCGTGCCGTCACTCCCGGTACTTTTCCATCATCTCTTTGAACAGGATGGCCGGGGACGGCGGAGTGTAGGTGATGGCGTTGGCACCGGCGGCGATGGTGGCCGAGATGCTCTCGCCGGTCTTGCCGCCGCTGGCGATGATGGGGACATCCGGGAACGCATCGCGGATCTTTTTCACGATGCGGGGCGTGTCGGTGCTGCAAGCCACATTCAGGATGGACGCGCCGGATTCGAGGCGGGCACGGATGTCGGTGTCCGCCTTGGTCACGGTGATGATGACCGGGATGTCCACCACCCGCGAGACGGCCAGCAGATTCAGGTCTGAAACGGGAGAGTTGAGCACGACACCCATGGCACCCTGGCTCTCGACGTCGCGGGCCAGGTTCAGGGTGCGCACACCGTGGGTGGTGCCGCCGCCCACGCCGCAGAACACCGGGATGTAAGAGGCCTTGATGATGGCGTCACTGATGGCCTGCTGAGGCGTGAACGGATAGACGGCGAAGACGGCGTCGGCATCGCAGTTGCGGATGATGGCGAGGTCGGTGGTGAAGACGAGGCTCTTCAGCCGCCGTCCGTTGATGACGATGCCGCTGGCCTGATAGACCTCCTGCGGCATTTTCAGGATGTTGTGGCGCAGGCGGCTCTCGACGTTGGGGGATGCTTTCTTTTCAGCTGCCATAGGGGGATACCTCCAGATGATTCCGATGTGATTCAAATTTGAATCAAATTATAAGAAAGAAGGCCCCGGAATGCAATGAACTGCCCGTAAACTTTATGAAAACAAAGATCACCCTCTCCGGGCAAATTCCAGAATGTCCATCGGCACTGCGGCCAGCACGTCGGCTCCGGCTGCGGTAAGCTCCGCTTCGCCCCGGAAGCCCCAGAGCGCGCCCATGGCGGGCAGACCGGCGTTGTGGCCGGTCAGGATATCCACATCGCTGTCGCCCACGAAAAGGGTGCTGGCGGCCTCTGCACCGAGGTCCTGCATCAGGGCATAGACGCCGGTGGGGTCAGGCTTGGTGGGTACATTCGGGCGGTTGCCCCGGACAAGCTCGAACCGACCGGTGCCGAAGTAGTGTGCGATGATCTTTCCGCAGAGCGGGTCTGCCTTGTTGGAAAAGACGGCGGTCTGGATGCCTTCGGCCTTCAGGGCGTCCAGAAGCTCCGGGATGCCGGGATAGGGAGCCGTCTTGTCTTCCTTGTGGGCATCGTACCGGGCCGTGAACTCGGCCAGCGTCGCGGCCAGCCGTTCGGGCGACCGGGCATCGGCGGGCGAAAAGCGCTCCACCAGCTTCGGGATGCCGTTTCCTACCATGTGCTTGAACTGCTCCACCGTAAAGGTGGGCCAGCCGTGCTGAGCGCAGACCCAGTTGCCTGCATCGGCCAGGTCGTCGATGGTGTTCAGAAGGGTGCCGTCCAGATCAAAAAGGATCGTTTTTATCATAAGATTCGACTTCTTTCCAAAAATTCAAAACATTTCTGTGAGTCCCGCCACGGGATGCTGCGCACCGTCAGCCGGACAAAACCGGGGAAGGCGACGGTCAGATCGGTGCGGTCTGCATTGACGGCCCAGGGCGACTGCCGGGCCGTCAGGCAGATGTCCGGATGGAAGACGCAGATGCTGTGCAGATAGATGCCCCGCTGCCGCCGCAGGGT
>SKEO01000641.1_pt1 | contig 32290 bp, 32 predicted proteins | sample 4826801 | NCBI WGS metagenome assembly SKEO01 (sample SAMN11008807, study PRJNA524170) | human gut metagenome | biome: Human fecal sample; material: Feces; isolation source: fecal sample from pouch patient p3 | host: Homo sapiens | place: Israel: Tel-Aviv | collected 2016-02-25 | reverse complement strand
GAAAAGACCGCCAGGACATCTTGCCAACGAATGTAGTACACGTCATCGTTGGCTGTAATGTCTTGGCGGTCATGCTGTACGGTGTCGGAGATTTCTTCCAGCCTGTCACGGTATTCTGCCGTCAGTGTTTCTACCGCTTTTTGGACAGTGATTGTATCTGCGCTGGGGACATTCGCGGCAAAAAAGATGCCGTAAGCCGAGCCGGACACAAACGCCACAAGGCTGATGACGATAATGATGCTGAGTGCCACGCTGATACCTGTGGCGATGGCTACAACTAGGCTGTGCAAGCTGGTAAGAAAGTTCCGTATGACCGAGCGCACCGCCGTGATGGTCTTGCGGGCGTTGGCAGCGGCTTTCTGGATAGCAAGCTGCACTTGACGTGTACGGGTCTGCATTTGTGCTTGGGTTGTTATGCTCCGCACAGTTTCATTTGCGGCGGTGTGCAGTTGGCGCTGACCTTGTGTCACGCCGCGAATGTCGCGCGGCGCGGTTTTGGCGGTGACAGCTTTTTCTTTCGCCCGTTGTCGGGGCAAATCCGCCCCACGGCGCGGGTGTTGCTCTGCATCGGGCAGCGTGCCGTGCCCAGCCTGTTTCGGGCTGACACCGCACTCACTGGCGGTGTGGGCACGGGTAGTCTCAGCCCGCTCTGTTGTGCGGCGTTCCCGGTATTTCTGAATTTGCTTGCGGGTAAACTTGCGCACCTGCTGCACAGTGAAATCGGTGGTCTCCTTTACCATCGAATAAGTTGTATCTGTCACTGCTGACCCAGTGTCTGGGGCTGTGGTATAGTCACCATTCTCCTGCATAGAAGTGATTTCCTGTAGCTTAGTTCGACTTTTCTCTACGGCTTTTGTCAATAACATTTTCTGTGCTATTTTTGGCGCTTTTCTATATGAATTTCTTGTTGCCTCATATTCAGATTTGTTTTCTTCCATGATGTCACCTCCGATTGTATTTTTTTTGATTTGATTCAAACTCGCATAAAATCTAACCGTGCCGTTTATATAGCCACCAAGCAAAAATAGCAACTATAAGTTACTTTTGCACAATAAAGATATCTATCGATATCACAGAAATCATGTCTCATGAATACCCACGCCCGTTAGATGCGACTTTTAATGATTGCCCTGATGAATAAAATCTGCTACAATCAAAAGTAATAGTATAAATTTAGTGAGACTATTCTAAAAACAATTTTTGTGCTTTAAAAGGCATTTATTAGCACAATGAACGATATAAAAAGTAGAAGGGTTGGTGGAACAGTTTAATGAGGCATATCAAATTATCTGAACATATATTTAAAAAAGGAAAATTTATTACCCCGTTTAACAATTTGCCCATGGTGAAAGAATTCGAAGACGAGAAGTCATGGGCTTATGGGCGTATGCCTGAATATCTATGGATCGGGCTTATTTTAAACCACTATGGACGTGATGAGGGGCTGAGGAAGTCTTATAATATAATTTCCTTATTACATAAACTGGCACCAAATCTTTATACAGCAAGACTATCTGAAATATTAAAACTAGACACTGATGTTCAAGAAGCCCTTTTTGAATATGTTGTGTCAATTGGAGCAAAAGAAGTTCTTAATCCTTTAACGGTTTTTCTTACAGTAAGTAAGGCCCCAACTTTCGCAAAATATTTTTATTGCCCGAACGTCAGTGCTTCAGAGAGATGTGAAACTCTAGTTTGCACAATGAGCAGAATAGCAGATCACCAGTCTAATGATGCTACAGATATTAGGTTTGTGGTTTTATATTTTAGTGTGCTTTCAGGGAAATTGCATCTTCACCAAAGTCAAATTGATTTGTTAAGATCTTATCCGGTATGCGATCATGCAGATGAATCAATGCGTATGATTCGTCCAACTGTTCGCGCTACGGAAATGACAATTTTGACTTTTGAGAAGGTGGATTCACTATTTCTGAAAGAATTTTGGAGGTGTGTAAGTGAAATGACTGATTGTAATATATTCGTTACTAAATTCCCATCTGAAAATCGAGAATTTACCGCATATATGGAAAGGCTTCACGAATTATTTGGGTATCTCTCTGATTTATTTGTGACAACAGCTCCGCTTGATGAAAAAATGGTTGTTTTGCTTGGACTTGCGACATATTCATATAAGCGTCTGAAGGAAATTTACGAATTACGGGCATTTAATTCCATTGCCGGTAGAAGTTGTGTGCGCGTTATGATAGAAGACTATATTATGATGAAATACCTTGTAAAAAACGAGAAATCACATGATAATATTTGGCGAGAATATCAGCTATATGGTATAGGGCTATATAAGCTCGTTTTATCAAGATATCGGGAATTCAAAGCATCTGGGGAATCACATTTCGATGAAAAATATATAGAACTATTGGTTAACGAGTTTAAGTCAGAAGAGTTTATCGATATGGATACAAAATATTTTGATAAGCAGAATATTAGACTTAAAGCTGAAAGTGTTAACGAAAAAGAACTCTATGGACTGTATTACGACTACGATTCTTCTTTTGAACATGGGCTATGGGGAGCAATTCGTGAATCCTCTCTACTAAAGTGTGATAATCCTGCGCACAAATACCATTGTGTTCCGGATGTTGAAGATGAAATCAGATTAAAGACGGTCTTACCTGATTGCATTATGATTATGAATAAAACCGTATCGTTTTTAAATGAAATTTATGGGATTCCACAACAAATGTTGAATGGGGTAATCAATTTTGAACTCAAACCTATTGACAACCAGGATTAAGGGCATCCAAATCGAATACAAAGAATTGCTATCCAAACTTTCTCCCAAATTAAAAAGTGGTCAAGTTCCAGAGGCGCTGGATGAACTCAACTTGTTTTGGCTTCGTCATATCGATGAAGTACAATTGTATCTAAAATATTGGCTCTATGGAGAAGATTGTTATATTTTTACAGCCGCAACATTCATGGATTTTAACGATAACGAACATTTGCCATTTCTATTAATGGGGGAAAAACACATTTTGGATGACCCTTTAGGTAGATATTCAGAACTATGTGGAAAAATGGAGAGGAGTACAGATTCTGAATTCCTTTACCGTCAAGTCATAATAACCTCAGAAGATAATCTAAGGATACTAGAAGGCACCGATGAAAATATTCTTATATTGCCATTGCGGCTATTTAACCAATCAAGAGATTCTCGCGTTCTTTATGAAATTGGAGAGCAAGCTTTTGTCAGTCTCTTTGATGGAATCGATAGTATTAGGGACTACTTTAAAAAGTGTGATAGCATCGATGATATCGTTGCTTATGCTCGTGAAGACATTGGAAGAATTGTGGTGTTTTCAGAAGATGATGATATAACAGTGCCCATAAAAGATCGCTTCATACGAGCATTAGCAGAATTACCTTATATGGTAAATCCTCAAAAGCAAGATGCATATAATTTCTTTATGATGGTATTCGGCTGTATTCAGCAAGCAATTGATATTATAGCGTCTTGTATAGAATACAAATGTACGCCATATATTAGGTATCCTGTGTCACTCCATTATGTCAACCTATTGTCAGAAAATATACTAGATAAGGAATTTATGTCAAAGCTCTGCTTTAAGATGAACATTGCCTTTGCTGTTCATCAACTTTGTGATAAAGATAAACTTGCATCCGTTGGTTTTGAAAGATTCCTTGAAAAGCAGCAACAATACGATTTCGACAAAAAACTTCTTCACGCATTAAGCATGCATGGCATTAACGAAGAAAATTTTGAAAACCGCATAGTTCCACAAATAATAACTGATGAATTAGAAAAATTCTACAGCACATTACTAGTGTCAGAATAAACAAATAATAGCATGATAATACGACAAAGCTAATCCTGTCGATATTTCCTGCTACTCTCAAATCACTAATTTCGTCAACCACTTTTATCCATGGGAGAATCGTTACCGAGCTTCTCGGCGGCCCTTTATTTTTATAAATCATTGTTTCACTCCCTTTGCTGTTCATCCGGCTTGGTCGTCATCAAGCCATAGAGTTTAGTATTTTTCGGAAAACTGTTGGTGAAAGGCACGATATTGCCCGCGCAGCGAATCAGCCCGCAGCCTGCGGGGACGTTGGTCACATAGCCCAGCTGGTTGTCGGAGATGTTCAGCAGCTTCGCCAGTTCCGCGCGGTCGGTGGCGCTCTGGTTCAGCATCACGAGAAACTCCGAGTTGGCCAGCATCAGGCGGGCGGTGTCGGAGCGCAGCAGTTCGTCCACATTCTGCGTCAGCCCGGTCACCAGACCGTTGTACTTTCGGATGCGTTTCCACAGCTTGTAGAAGAAATTGGCGCTGTACTCGTAGCGGAACAAAATGTAAAACTCATCGCAGAAAATCCACGTTCTGCGCCCCTTTTTCCAGTTCTGAATCACGCGGTTGTAAATCGCATCCAGCGTCACCAGCATCCCCAGCGGCATAAGCTGCTCACCCAATTCGCGGATGTCGTAGGCAATAATGCGGGCCTGCGTGTCCACATTGGTATGCCTGGCAAAGGTGTTCAGTGTGCCGGTAATGAACAATTCGGACGACAGCGCCAGCCCCTGCGCTTCGGGTTCCGGTTGCATCTGGAGCAGACGGTAAAAGTCCTGCAGCGTGGGCGGCGTGCCTTGGTAGCCGTTGCGGATGTAGGGCAAATAGACCTGCTCGGTGCAGCGACCGAGGATGGACTTTTCTTTCGCCGTCACCATGCCGTCACCGATGAGCTGCTCAAACAGCGACAGCACAAACTCCGACTTGCTGACGATGGGGTTTCGCTCATCACCGTAGGCGCGATCCATGTCCAGCGCGTTGATGTGGGTATCGGACGTAGCCGAAATGCGGATGACTTCACCGCCAAGGGCTTCGGTCAGATAGCCGAACTCCGACTCCGGGTCGAGAATGAGAATGTCATCCTCGGTGGAAAGCGCAATCTGCACGATTTCTTCCTTGGCGCTCATGCTCTTGCCGGAACCAGAAACGCCCAAACGAAAACTGTTGCCGTTGAGCAGCAAGCGGCGATCCGCTACGATCATGTTCTTGCTGACGGCGTTCTGCCCATAATACAGACCGTGCGGCTGCATGATTTCCTGCGCACGGAACGGAATCAGCACAGCGGTGCTTTCGGTGGTCAGCGTGCGCAGGGCTTGGATTTTGCGCAGACCATACGGCAGCACCGTGTCCAGCCCGTCCTTCTGCTGCCAGCGCAGCGTGGAAAGCTGGCACAGGTGCTTGCGGGCTGTCGAGTAGAGCGTTTCGGTGTCGCTGTCAAGCTGCTCCTTATTGTCCGCCAGATGCACCAGTGTCACCAGCCCGAACACCATCCGTTGGTCGCGGGTCGTTAGATCGTCCAGCATCTCCTTGGTTTCCTTGCGCTGGAGTTCCATATCGTAGGGAATCGTCGCAGTAAAATTGTTGTTGGCGTTCTGGCGGCGCTGCCAGTTGGCGACATTCGTTTCTACCCCTAACAGCGTGCTTTGCAGCTGGCGGGCAGCTTCGTCTGTCGGCACCGGCAGGATGTCGATGGACAGCATCAAGTCGCGGTCAAGGTCACAGAGTTCCGACACAAAGCTGTCCTTGATGTAGCTGGCATAGTCCTGCAAATACAGCACCCGACCATAGCGGGCGTCCAGCCTGAAATGGTCGGCAGCAAATTCCATGCTGTCGGGGCAGAACCAATCCTTGAAATGCTGCCCGCGCTTGGCGTGCTCGTGGATATTGAATTCTGCCGCAGCCTGCTCCCCGGCCTTGAAAAAGTCGCGGAAAATGTGCAGACGCTCGTTCAGTGTCAGCTCACTTGCTACCGAGGAAAGCTGTGCAAGGTGCGTCACCAGATCCGTGCCAACACGGGCAAAGTAACTGCGGGCTTCGTCCGGGTTGCGCTTTACCACGCTTACGGTCAGATAACGCTCCCGCACAATGCTGTTGCTGGTGCCGGTGACCTGTGCGGTCAGCATTTTATTGAATTCGTGGCGGTATTCATCCAGACCGTCATCCTTGTCGGGCAGCAGAACGCTGCGCTCAAACTCGGCTTTGTTGATGCGGCGGTTGTAAATTGTGATTTTGGCCGATGCGCCGGAGTCTAGGGCATTCAGCAGTTCCGAGTAATCAAGAAACATACTGGTTTTGTCCTCTTTGCTGGCGATGGCGTAGTTGATGTCGGTGAACGACCACGTTTTGGAATACTGGTTGCCGACTTGGAAAATCCCATCCGCAAAGATGCGGCGGATGGGGATGGCATCCTGTACGCTGCGCGGAATACGGAACTTTTCGCGTTCCATCTTCTGCGCTTTTGACAGGGTTTTAATCAAGCGGTTTCCTCGCTGTCATGGGTGTTTTTCTTCATAGGCAAACCTCTCTTTCGCTTTATGCCCGCACGGATGGCGGGCTGCAGTGCGGTGTAATAATAGGTGTCGGACTTGAACACAAGTCGTTTCGGGCAGAGAATTTCGGATTTCACCCACGCCCAAAGCACCTGTTCAGCGGTCATACCGTGGTAGGTGAAAAAGCCGCAGGCCGCAAAGGGTGCAGCACCTAAGATGCACACCCAGCCGATTTCTTCGGTGCCGACATATGGCTGCAAGGCAAAGTAGATGCCTACTGCAACGCCGACCGCCAGCACCGAGCAAATAAACTGCTGGGTGTTCAGCCCGAAAAAGATGTTTTCATGGTAGTCGCGGACTTCTTTCGGTATTTTAATTTCTATACTGCATTCCTTCTTTCTTTAATAAATAGGTTGAATTCATCCTATAACTCGTGTATACTATATTTAAAGGAGGCGTTGAATTATGGTTATTAACACAGACAATCTTGTATCCATCACGGAGGCCAACCAGAATTTTTCCCGTGTAGCACGGATGGTTGATGAGAACGGCGCGGCGGTCATCTTAAAGAATAATGTCCCGCGTTATGTTCTAATGGAGTTCAGCCAAGTCGAGGACGAGCAACAGGCTAAAGACGAGGACATTCTCGAAATCTCCAAGCGCCTGATTACCAAAAACAAGCAAGCCTATGAGGTACTTGCCAAATGAAAACGCTGAGCAAGGAACAGGTTTTAAGGCTGCATAATGCTCTGTTGGAGACATTTGGCGGTACTGCCGGTGTCCGTGACGATGGTTTATTGGAATCTGCTTTGAATGCTCCTTTTGCTACATTCGGCGGGCAGTATCTATATCCATCCGTGCAGGCAAAGGCGGCACAGCTTGGATTTGGCTTGTCAGATACCCGCAATCTTCCCATTCAGTGTCGTCGAACGGAATCTTGAACTCGGCAAGCGCATCAGGGTCTTTCAGCGCCTGCCGAAAGACATACTGTCCTTGCAGAATCAGCCAATTTTTGAAATAATCGAATCGGTCATCCGATGTACCGCCGTTGATGATACAGGCCGCGGCAATCAACTGCGGACTGTTTGCTATCCTGCGGTATTCCTGCCATGCGCAGTCGAAGCCGACTAATTCATCCGGGGACAGCTTCAAAAGCTGCTTGTACAGGGATTCCCGCAGCGGTTTGCCTTCCAACGCTGGTGCTATGGCTCTGGCGTTGTTGATGACCTCCCAAAACTTATCTTTCGTCATAGGAATGTTCTCTTGCCAGTTCTGCATCTTCTTCACCAGAGCAGCAGCGGCGTGTGGGCGTGGAGCAGCCGCGCGAGGGCATCATCCACGGCATCGGTGTACCCGCCCTCAGCCAAGCGCTGGGTGCGCAGTTGGTTGAGGGCTGCTTTTGCCAGCCGATACTCTGCCGCCGACATCGTCAGCTTGCCGCCTGCGGGCAGATTGTTCACCCGCAGGATGAGCCGTCCCGTTTCTTCGGCACTGCCGCCGCGGGCGCGCTGGCCGTAGTAGACATCGCCCAGCGCCCGGAGCAGGATGCTTTTGTTGGCACGGTCGAGTTTAACTTTACGTTTCAATTCTTTCTTCAATGCCAATTATATATCGGCAAGCGCTTACGCTTCGCGTTAAAGGCTATTCAATTAAAGAAATTTCAGAAATGACAAAAACCAGTGAAGCCACCGTGAAAAGTCGAATTCACCGTGCGTGGAAGCTTCTGCTTGAATCATTTGATGAATAGCCTCTTGAAGTTCGAATACTTATGCTTTGCCATATAGTTAACGGCCTCGGTAAAATTCCAATTTTGCCTTGCTGAAATATTTCCTTGATCCTTTCAATGTCATTCCTGTATCCAGAAGGACCTTGTAATTAGACATTTGTAGAATATGATCGCCGTTTATAAGGTAACTTTTATGGATTCGTAAGAATGCAGATGAAGCAAATTCATGTTCCGCTTCGTCCAATGTAGCATAGAACGACGGAGAGCCTTCCGGCGTTTGGCGTATGCCATCCAAATGGACAAGGACACAATGGTTTTTGCTTTCCAAATAGATGATGTCACGTTCTTCCTTTTCGTAGTCCGCCAGTATCCCTCTGATGGCTCTCTTTACTTTTTCCTCCTTGCCAAGAATTGCCTTCAAGTACTGCGTCCAAAGGGAACGTGCCGTTTCCCAATAGAGAATATCCCGTACAATGAGAGTGTACCTCGGATCATGTTCAACAAGCGGGAACCGATTATATCCGCAGGATAAACTGCACACTACACTATTGTGGGAATTGCAGTAATTGGGAAAAACAATGCAGTCGAAAGAACTATCTCTGCTGGCATCCAGCAACTGTTCCATATTCCAAAACTCATAAATACGACTGATACGGTCTGAAAGTCCTTTATCATGGTACAATATCGTCTTTATCGCTTCGATAGCAATCCCTTTCGGGTCACAAACTGCGATTATCATAAAAATCCACCTTATCTTACAAATATTATCCGTAAGATAAGGTGGATTGGTTTCATAAATTTGTGGAGTTTTTTTGCTGCCTGCTGAGCATCAGCTTTCCGGCCGCAGCATTGGCGAGCGTTGCGGCAATGAGAAGCCCCAGCGTGTTCCATTTGGCGAGGACATCCTTGGCACAGGGGTTCAGGGAAAAGCCGGTTTCTATGTCTTTGCCCACTGCGGGCAGCAAGCCGCCCCAGTAGGAAAAGTCGCTCCACCGGGCGGGGGTGATCCAGGGCGGGAGCAACCGTAGCAGGGCGGGCAGGACGAGCGCAAGCAGAAAAGCGCCGCCCAAAACAAACCAGCACGTTTCCTTTGGGCACCCCCTGCGCACCCGGCCGCCCAGGGTGCGGGCGGCGGCCAGCAGCACCAGCCCCGCCGGGCAGAGGGCATAGGCCGTCAGGGCGGCCATCCAGGGGAAAGGGAAATAGAGGGTCACCTGCTGTGCGATCCCCGCCGCACGCAAAAGCTGCTGCACCGTCTCCACCGGCGGCGCAGCGTAGCCGCCCCAAAACTCGATGTTGGAAAAGCCATGGTCAAGGCTTTCCCCGCACAGGGCCAGGCTGGCGCTGCTGCGAAAGAGCCCGCACACGCGGTAGATGTCTCCTTCTATCTCCAATTCCTGCCCCAGCACGTCCTCGCTGCCCCAGAGCTGCCACGCGGCAGCGGTTGAGACCGCGCATTTGCCATTCTCCTGCGCAGCGGGGAACCGCCCCTCCAGAAGCACGGCAGGATACACCGCGTCATACTCGCCGCAATATAGAATGGCAGTGATCCCGCAGGTTTCCCAGCGGCTTTCCGCCGATCCCTCTGCCTGGCTCCAAAAAGCGGGAACAAGCGCGCTCGCCCCATCCTCCTGCCGCAAAGCAGACCGCAGCGCTTCCAGCTGCCGCCCCGTGACCGGCACGTCGGAGCGCACCGAAACCAGCGGATAGGCTGCCCACAGCCTCCCCGCAAACCAAACAGCGATCCCCCAGGAAACCGCGCATGCCAAAAGCAGCACCGCCTTTCGAATCTTCATCCCGCTGTACGCACACGTGCGCCCTCCTGCAAGCTCTTCGTTGTGGCGGCCACCACCGGCGCACCGGTCGTATAATTCCGCAGGGCCGCCAGCTCGTTGTTGCGCTCCACGACCTCCACATAAACCTTGCGCACGATGTTTTGCAGCCCCAAAATAGTGTTGCGCTCCTCCACCGAATAGACGAAATCCCCGCCGTTATCACTGTGAAGGGCGCTGACCGGCAGGCAGCAGTCATATTCCGTCTCGGAAAGCCGGATTGTGAGTTCCGCTTTTCCCACCTGCCAATCCGACCCGGTCAGCGCAGCGGAAAGCACCACGCCTCCATCCTGCTGAGAAACGGACGAATTGATTTTCACGCTTTCGGACTTTGCTCCCTGCATGACCGTCACCGTAACGCCGGCGGTATCCTGCACCGCGTCCTCGGCCTCCAGCGCAAATCGGATCTGATACCCTCTTTCGGGGTCGGAAATACTCCCGCCCACCTGGCCGCTGGTCTGCCCCTGCATAAGCTGCAGAGATTCCACGGTACCCGTCTGCGGCGCACAGAAGACGCCCTCCTGCTCGTCCAATTTTTTCAGCGTCTCCACGCTACTTTCCATTTCCCGGATCTGTTCCGCCAGAACCGTGGCACTGGCCGCATTGGCGGCGGCTGTTTCACTGGCGGCTTCCACGCTTTTCTCGTAGGCGTGCCGGGCGTCGTTTCGGGCCTGCTCCGCCTGTTCGGCGGCCTGCGCAGCCGTGCGAGCCGCTTCTTCCCGTTGGCTTTGGACGCTTTCCAGCGCTGCGTCCGCCTCGTTGAGCCGGGCTTCCGCTTCGGCCAGTGCCTCCCGGTTTTGCGTTTCCTCTGCCGTAAGCTGCGTCAGCTCCGCTTCGATCCGGCTGATGATTTCCTCGTCCGGCGATTCTTCCTGCTGCAGCAACTCCCGCTGTGCCTGCTTCTCTGCGATCTCGCGGGCATATTGGGCGGCCTTTTCCTGCCGTTCGTTCAGTTCGCGCTGCAGGGCATCCCGCTCGCTGCCGGCGTTCGCTTCTTTCTCCGCCCAGGCTGCCGCGCTGTTCTCCGCTGCCTGGTAGGCGGCCTGCAGGGCCTGCTGGGCTTTTTCCAGATCATAGCTGTCCGCCGCCACCGGTTTGGTAAGCCGGGCATATTCCGTCTGTTTCTGCGCAAGTTCTGCCTGAAGGCTCCGCAGCTTCTGTTCCACATCCTCCCGGCGGAGGGCCGCTATTTTGTCTCCTTCCTGTACAGCCTCCCCCTCCGAGACAAAAACCGCCTCCACCAGCAGCCCTTCGGGCAGATAGAACAGGCTGCCCGCCGCCCACTGAATGGTTCCTGTCGCCGTTAGGCTCTGGGTGATGGTATTGGGCGCCGGCGTGGAGAGCTGCACCTCTGGCAGCAGCGCGCCGGATGTTCCGCGGGCAAGCAACGTAAAAGCCAGCATCCACAAAAAGAAAAGCGCGATCTGCCGGGGGCGAATCGAAAACCTGTTTTCCTCCGGCGATACGGCCTGCGGCTGCGCCGGTTCCTGACGAACGGCAGAATCCCTGACGATTTTCACAGAAAATGTCTCCTTCCTTATGCCTTGATGCCTCCGGCCTGGATGCCCAGTTCCAGATAGGTTTGCCCATACAGGAACACCAGCATCGCCGGAATCAGCGAGAGCAGGCTGGCCGCCATGGCGATCCCCAGGTTGTCTGTCACAATATCGTTCATATACATGGAAAGCGGCCAGTTGGATTGGGATTTCAGAAAGAGCAGCGGCTGCTCCACCGCGTTCCACCCTTCGATAAAATTCAGCACCAAGGCGGCAAAGATTCCGGCATATCCCAGCGGAACGCCGATCTTCCAAAAGATCTGCCAGGCCGTTGCGCCGTCCAGCTTGGCCGCCTCGAGGAGTTCATTGGGAACATCCTGAAAGCTGCGGGTCATGATAAAAACCGGGAACGCCGAAAACACCCCTGGCAGGATGACGGACAGCGGCGTATCGTAGATTCCAAGGCGTGTGGCGATCAGGAAGTTGGGTACCATCAGTACCTGAAAGGGCAGCACCATCAGCGCAATGTACCCGAGCAGCAGGAAACGCCTGCCCGCAAAGCGCAGCTTGGCAAACGCCCACGATGCGGGGGCGGCGACCACCAGCTGACCGGCGATCTGTGCAAAGGCCAGCAGGCAGGTGTTCCAGAAGGCCGAAAAAAACTGCGGGGTGTCCAGCAGCAGCTCCGCCAGCGGTTGGAGCGTCGGCCAGGAAGGCAGGATCGTCCACACCGCATACCCGCCGTCTGCTGTGTCCAACAGGGCCGGCCCCAGGGCGGCTGTCAATTCGTCCGACGCCATCAGCGCACCGTCGACGGTAAACCACAGCGGCCAAAGGACGGTGAAGGCCAGCAGGCCAAGGATCAGCACCGGCAAAAGAAGCTCCTTTTTTCTCATTCCTGCCCACCACCCCAAAAGTGATACAGTAGATACACGACGCAGCCAAGCCCCAGCGCCAGCAGCACGGCGGCGGCAGACAGCTTGCCGATGTCCAGCGACAGGAACCAGTTGTTGAAGAGGTGCTGCAGCAGATATATGCTTTCCTGCGGGTAGTTGCCTGCCACCAAGTAGGCCTCCCGAAAGACCTTAAAGGAGTTGACCAGGCTCAGTATGGTGGTCAGCACCACCGTTGGCAGCAGATTGGGCAGCGTGATAAAGACAAAGGTCTGAAAAGGGGTGGCTCCATCCACCGCTGCCGCTTCATACAAGGGCCGGGGGATGGTCTCCAGACCCGCCAGCCACAGCAGCATATCGTACCCGTTGTTTCGCCAAAGGTAGGTGAAAATCAGCACCCAAAAGGCCGCGCTGCTGCCCATAAAGTCCACGGGCCGGCACCCCAGCCCCACCAGCAAGCCGTTGACCAGCCCCTTGCCGGAGAAAAGCGCCCTCCATAACACAACGATGCTGGCAACAGGGATCGCATAGGGGAGCAGGAGGACGCTTTTGAAAAAGGCCGCCCGCCGTTTTGCCGCGCCAAGCAGCACCGCACAGAGCAGGCTGACGGCCAGCAGCGCCGGGATGCAGATGCAGAGAAAGCGGCAGGTGTTGCGGACAGCCAGACGGAACGCAGTATTTTGAAAGAGCGCCCGGTAGTTCCCCCACCCGACGGCCCGGCTGCGCAGCGGGTCCATAAAGCTGGCCCGAACCGTTTCGGCCAGTGGGAACAGATAGAACAGGCACAGCCCCAACAGGCTGGGCAGCAGAAAAGGCAGTGCCTGCCAGCTCTCCCTCCGGCGCAGGCCAGTGACCTTTGGCCGTTTCATCGCCTTCACCTCCCTGCCTACACTGTAGCACAGGGAACCTGAAAAAAACCTGAATACCTTTCTGCCAAAACAGCTTTTAGGTCTCATCCAATTGCGCCAAATGGTCGATTGGTTCGATCTGCGCTTTGATTAATTCTGAATAATACTTCCCAGCTTTCTGCAGTTCCTGATGGGAACCGGATTCGACTAATTCGCCATCTTTTAATACCAGAATGAAATCCGCCAATCGAAGGCTGGAGTATCGATGTGTTATAAAAATGGTAATAGACATTTTTGTTTTCAAGTTAAGCCGCTTAATAATGTGCTGCTCTGAAATAGCATCTAACGCCGAAAAAGGTTCATCAAACAGGTACACATCACTTTGCTTAAAAAGGCACCGGGCAATTGCAATTTTTTGCCATTGTCCTTGTGAGAGTTCTGTTCCCCCATTCCACCCCTTTTGGAGTTGGGTTTGTAAGCGGTGTGGTAACCCATCGATCACTTCTGCTGCCCCGGCATCATCAATCACTTTTGAAAGACGGTGAAGATCGTTGGCATTTTCCAAATCACTGATCGTTATATTTTCTTCCGCAGTAAACGGATACTTAATAAAATCTTGAAATATTGCTGATATCCTTTTTCGCAAACCGGCTGTATCAATCTCTTCGATATCTTGTCCGTTGATCAATATGGTTCCTAGTGTTGGCTTATATAACTTCATTAACAGTTTTAGCAGGGTTGTCTTTCCACTGCCGTTTAGGCCGATAAGGGCATAAGTGTGCCGGTCATCCAGGACGAAGCTTACATTCTTCAAGGCATATACATTGGTAGCAGGGTAGGAAAAGTAAACGTGCCGAAATTCTATCGTGCGAATTGGTTCCGTCAATGGCGTTCCGCAGTTTTCGTCTTCCGTCTGCATATCAAATAAATCAAACAGTGATTCCAAATAAAGTGCCTGCTCATAGAAAGTATTCAATTGGGTGCAAAACGAGAAAATGGCGCTTTGTATTTGATCCAAGGAGCTTGTGTACAAGTTGATCGTACCAAGCGTAGCCCGTTGCTTAATCCCCAAAATAATGATCCAAAGCTTAAGCAGCAAAATCACGAAATCATTGGCGGCTTTTTGGGCCGTATCAATTTTGCAAAATTTTTTGCGGTTCATCTGATCTTCACGAAAAAAATCTGTTTGCTGATTCAAAATGCGGCTTTTCAAATACGATAGAGAGCCAAAAAGTTTTAATTCTTTTATATTGTCATTGCGCAGCATGAGATCGCGGAGAACATCGGAATAGCGTTGTTTTTCTACCCGTCTGACCGATATCTTATACCAAAAACTGCTCACATACTTATTGACGAAAAAAAGAGGAATGCTGGCCACCACACTGGCAATTACAATAATGCCATTAAATGAAACAAGTACGCATACCACGCTCGCAAAAGAAATTAAGCATTGCACGATCGAGAAAAAGGTGTTGATTAAGTTTGTACAACGGATCGACGTTTGTTCTGAAGTGAAGCGGATTCGATTATAAGTTGTTTCATTATCATACTGACTCATCGGCAAGTGAACACATTTTTCTAACACCTGTGCGTTCACCAATAAAGATATCCGACCACTCACATCACTTTTTAGTAAGATACTGAGGTTATTCACAACAGACAGCATCATGTTTGTTAAGAAAAGGGAAAACAAAAGCCAGATGATTTCCATTTCAAACGCCTGCTGGCCACACGCTCTTGCCAGGCTATCCAGAAAAGCTCTGGACAGTATCAGGGTTAGAAAAGGGCATACGCCCGCTATTGTGCTAAGGATCCCTAAAAAAGCAATCCCCCCTGGAGCTGCATGAAAAAGTATTTTTAGAGTTCTAAATGTGATGGAAAGCGTCTCTTTAATAGATAACGTACTTTTTTCCATGGATACATTCCTCGATCATTTTTCTGACACCAGAAGGAGGGAAAGCCGGATAGCTTTCCCTCCTTCCGTTGATTGGACGCGATGTAATGATGAATTACGAAACCGCGTTGTGGGCGCCATCGTAGTTGATGGACAGGTTGTACTCGATCGTGGTGTTGCAGGTGCAAGCGCAACCACCGCCAGAATCGCGCTGGCCAGTCCAAACGCTATTGAAGCTGGGCGCAGTCGGGGTAGTTTGCGTGCAAGTGCAGCCGCAGCTGCTCGCCGCATTAACTGCAGTACGACCAAAGATGGGATCTACGACGCTCATAATAGCTCCTCCTCTCTCTTAGAATCTATACAAACAGGCAAAATGCCTATTGTACCGCAGTTACTCAATCACTGCATCTTTTAAGCAGTTGAGCGCTTCTGGATTTTCTTCCATCAGTTCATGGTAGAGAGCCAGATTATTTAGTGCAACTGACCTTGAAGCGCGGCATGCCTCGTTTTTCAGCCCCATATCCAACCCGTTTTCATTGCAAACGCCTGCATAGCATACCCTGCACAGATTGTAAGCCCAACACTTATCGCAGATGTCTTTTGACTGCGCCGCAAATTCCTCAACATACTTTTTCACGATCAGTTCTCGATCAACACCTTCGTCCACATTACCAATCGAAGGGCTGGAGCCGATCCGTTCGCAGGCTTTATATTCTCCGGTTGCCGTGACATACAGTCTTTTCTTTCCTGGCACGCAGCATCCATTTAATCCCCGGCGCAGTGTAGGTTCATCAACGATAATGCGATTGTTGATTTTAACCAAGTCGTCAAAGATCGAATGGTAATATATGTTTCTGGCTTTGTAGGCGTCAAGCCCGTCGGTTTCTGCCTTGCGCTGTTGCCATATCATAAGGGGGTTGCACATACCATGAAGAGCATACTTGGGATTGCCGGTGATTTTGTCGTAATACTCATCCAAGCCAGGACAAGTTCCATACGATGGATAAGTAATATTTACATGGCAGGTTGCCGGAAGCCAGTCCAGCGATTCGAAGTATGCATTTACCTGCTCCAACTTTTCAAATCCAAATGGAGGTGTCAACACAGCGTTTATATTAACCGGCATGTGGGAACCTGCGTAGGCATCCGCCAAAATTCGAAGACCGCCAATGCTGTCTTCAAACGTGGGGGCATCATTTGCGTACACACGATATGCGTCGTGGACAGTGCGTGGGCCGTCGATACTGGCCATAATATATAAGTTCGGAACTTGAGCCAGATAGGTGGCGATTTCGCGTGTCATGAGCGACATATTGGAAGTAAAGCTATAAACAATCTCTTTGTTCCCTCTCTTGGCCTGAGACCTCTCAATCACAGCTTTCATCAGCTTAAAGTTGAGCAACGGCTTGCCGCCGTAGAAAGTAATTGCCAGTTTAGCGCCGCTGTTTTCCAACGCCCAATCAATTGCCTTAAAGGCAATTTCTGTCGGCATCCGCCGATTCCCAAAATCACGGTTCCCTGAGAAATCCTCTGAGTAGACGCAGTATTTGCAGCGGAAATTACATTGCTCCGTCACTTCAAGAATGATTTGTTCAACTTTCTGCTCCGTATCGGTTACACCCGCCGCAATTTCTTTTCCCATGCTCAAAAGCGGCGGTCGCTGGAACAAGCGCTCTGCGTCAATTGTCTGTAGGAGGTTTTTCACTGCATTAGGATCGACTTTTGTCAGTGATATCAAAAATGTTTCGGCGCTCAACGTGGGGTCAAACAATACGCGGAAAATGTAGCTGGTATCATCGTCCAACACAATTACCTTTCCGGTGCCTGTATCATAGTAGTAGTTGTTTCTCTTGGTGGAAAACAGTACTCCTTCACGCAGAGCAGACTGCGTAGTTTTCATATCATAAAGTCGCTGCAATACCGGTCGAAGAGAAAGAGGAACCATTTCTAATTCTACTATCTGCATATTGGCGATTCACATCCTATTCCGTAAATTGCCCTTGTTATAGCACGGATTTCATATCAAAGTGCTCATTCGAGCGAAAACGCGCGTTTCTTTCATCGAAAATCGACGATGCCGACGAGTGATTTCTTGTTCGGTATGTACACAAAAAGTGCTGTGAGAAAACCAAAAGGCTCTCACAGCACTTTTTACAATGATGCGACAAACGGTTGTGGATTCTGCCAATATCACGCCTGTGGGATCGTGACCTGCAGCGTAGCGCCGCCGCCCGGCGTATCCCGGATCGTGATGCTGCCGTGATGCAGCGCCACAAGCTTCTGCGCGATGCTCAGGCCCAGACCCAGGCTGGCATCGCCGGTTTGCGGGTCTGCGCGATAAAACTTTTGGAAAGCCCGTTCCTTATCCGCAATGCCCGGCCCCGTATCGGCCACCGACAGGCAGACCGTTCGCCCCGCCGCCACGGCGGAAAGTTCGATCTGCGTACCGCTGGGGGTGTGCTGAACGGCGTTGGACAACAGAATGGCCATCACCTGCTTCAGCGCGTCCTCGTCTGCCCGAATGGGCGGCAGCGCGCCGTCCGGCAGGCGGAGGGTCAGCCGGTCACCGGCCTTTGCCGCCACCGGCTGCCATGTCTCGTAAACTTCCCAGAGAAAGGCCTCGGTGTCCAGCTTTGCCGGCATGATCTGACGGGCAGCGGTCTCCAGACGGGAAAGGGATAGAAGCTCCTGCACCAGCTGCGCCATCCGGTGCGCTTCTGACAGAATGTTGGCGCGGTATTTTGCCTCCTCGCCACCGGAAGGCAGCAGTTCGGCGCTGGTGATGATCACTGCCAGCGGGCTTTTCAACTCGTGGCTGGCCGCCGCCAAAAACTCCCGCTCCATCCGCTCGGCCCGCCGGGCGGGCTGCATGGCCCAGCCGGTCAGCGCAAAGGCCAGCGCCCCCAAAGCCAGCACGCCGCCCGCCGCCACCGCTACGTACAACAGTTGCATCCTGCCCCATTCCTGCCGGAAGGTCGCGGCATCCTGAAACAGGTACATCTCGATCCAATTCCCACTGGCCGTGGGGATTGCACAGTATTCCGCAAACCAGAGGGCACTCCCGTCCCGCAGGGTGTATGCCTGCCGGACAACCGTTTTGGCCCACAGGCCGTTCTGCCCATCCACGCTTTGCCGCGCCTCTTCCAGCATTGGTTCGCTGAGAGTGAGCAGCGGTGCGGCATCATCGCCCTGCAGGTAGGGATTCTCGATGGGGGCTCCCTTCTCGAATAAGGCGGGCACCAGGCGGTTTTCCACCGCGCTGCTGTAGATCGCCTTATGGTCGATGGTCTGTGTCTCCAGGATCGGCTGTTCCAGGGCGGAACAGAGGGAGGCGAAGGCCAGCCTATGCTTCTCCTCCAGGGCGTTCTTTCCCTGCCGGGCGGCCACGAAACAGAGGGTAGCCACCACCATGGCGGCAAACAGGATGTTCACCGCTACGATCTTCCACCGCAGAACGTCCAACGGCGCGGCCGGTTCAGCGGCCTTCTTTTTCTTCCACAAGGGCATACCCAACACCTCGAACGGTCCGCAGGCTCATCTTGGAGTGGATCTGGGCCAGCCGCCGGCGGAAAAAGCCGATGTAATTGTCCAGAATGGCCTCCTCCACGTCGGCGTCCGCGCCCCATACGCGGGCAAACAGGGTGGCTCGTGCCAGCGCCTGACCCTTGCTTTTCATAAACAGTTCAATCATAAGGCCCAGCTTTTTGGAGACCGCGATCTCCTCCCGGCCACAGGCCAGCAGCAGCGCCTTGGTGTCGTACACCAGATCCCCGTACCGCAGCACCACCAGCTCCTCGATGGGGGCCTGCCGCCGCAGGTTGGCCCGGACACGGGCCAACAGCTCCCGGCTGTCAAAGGGTTTACCCAGATAGTCGTCGGCGCCGGCATCCAGGCAGGTCACCTTGTTTTCCACGGCGGTCAGCGCCGTCAGCATCACCACCGGCGTCATGATCCCCTTGCGGCGGCTTTCCCGCAGGATGTCCGGCCCGCTTTCGCCGGGGAGCATCCAGTCCACCAGCGCCAGGTCGTAGGCGTTCTGCTGCAGATAGTAAGCGCCTTCCTCCCCGTCGGTGCAGGCTTTCACCGTGTAGCCCTCTTTTTCAAGGATTTCGCACAGCATCCGGTTCAGTTTCCGGTCATCTTCGATCACTAGCAAGTTCATGTATTCTACCTCCCGGGGCATATCTCGCAGGCCGTATCAAAAGCGGCAGATTATTTAATTTATAGCACAAATTCTCCCGGAGCGCAACCAAGGCCGGAAAGAGCCGCAGGCGCATTCAGGATTTTTTCAGGTTTTGTGTGGTACAGTGGTATTACCAAAATTGCCAGGGCAGCGGCCGCCTGCGCCGCCGCCCCGTCAGGAGGAATTTGTATGAACCGAATTCGATCACGGCTTGCGCCGCTGGCCGCCCTCATGGCTTTGCTGCTGGCGCTGGCAGGGTGTTCCGCCGCTCCTTCAACCGAGGAGCCGGGAACGGCCTCCCAAACGAAGTACGCCACGGGAAAATACACCCAGACGGAGGTCACCCCCGCGGTGGACAGCGGCTTCGCTCCCGCCAAGCTACAGATGCTGGACGGCGTTCCCACGTTATCGCTGTATAATGACGCCCAAAACACCGCAGCGGCGTTTTCCTGGACGGGGGATGGCTGGGAAACCATCGATCCCTCCACCGTACAAGCCTTTCTGGACGGGCTGGACAAAACGCAGGTGGAAACGCTGACCGCCTGTTACGGCGGCAGCGGCCGGTGGTGGGTGGCCGCCGCCGAGACCGGCGGCGCGTTGACGCTCTACCGCGTCGATTCGCAGGGAAGCGTCCGCACAGTGTTGACGGATACGCCGCCTGCCGGCGGCACCGCGCCCTACATCACCGACTTTGCCGCCGCCCCGGGGTATGCGGTCGTCTGCCTGGCGGACGGCGCAGGAAGCTGTGTTCTGCAGATTGTGGACGGGCAGAGCGGGGATATTTCCGCCACGATCCGTCCCAGCGTTGTGGATTATACCTTTGCGGTATCGGGCAACCGGCTGTATCTGCGCAACCGGAATGCCGGAACGATGGATGTCTATGCGCTTCCTTCCGGTGAAAAGGCCGATTCCTTTGCGATTGTTCCTGAGGCACAGGAGGTGGCCGCCTATGCGGTGGACGGCGAGAACCAGCAGATCGTTTTCCTCACCATGGACGGAGTTTTTCAGGCGGGCTTTGGTTCCTCGGTCAAGCAGGCCATGGTGCAGGAAAAAGGCTTTGTCTACGCCGCACCGCAGACCACCGACTATGAGATTCTCCCGCTGGGGGATGCCGCCTTCCTGGTGTCCTGCCTGCAGAACGGCGCGCCGCTGACTGTCCTGATCCGGTTGGACGCCACCCTGCCCACACAGGCAGCGCAAAGCCTGTATATTTGGGCGCTGGAGGACAGCGATGTCATCCGCAGCGCCGCCGCGGTCTTTGCCAACCAGTACCCGGATTGTGACGTTCAGTTGGAATTTGGCCGCGATGCCACCAGCCAGGCCCTTTCCGACGAGGATATCATCAAGAATCTAAACACCCGTCTGCTGGCCGGTGAAGCGCCCGACGTGCTTTTTCTGGACGGCCTGCCCATCCGTTCGCTGATGGAGAAAGGTGTGCTGGCGTCGCTGGATGGTGTTGTTTCGATGGACGGATACTATGAAAACATCCTGACCGCCTACTCGCTGGACGGCAGGCCCTACGCCTATCCGTCGGTGTTCCGCGTGCCGGTTTTTGTAAGCGGCAGCAGCGAGATCAACGTGGATGACTACGCCTCGCTGGCGTCGCTGGCCGCGCTCTATCAGGAGCAAAGCCTGATTTTTAACACCTCCTACGAGGATATTTTTGATTCCTTCTATATTGCCTCCAGCGCCGGGCTCTTCCCGGAGGAGAAGCGCATTGACGAGGACGCGCTGCGCGCATTCCTGCAATCCACCAGAGAGATGATCGATGGCCAGCAGATCACCGCCCAAACCAACGAGTATGTGATGGCCAGCGGCAACGGACAGAGCGTGGCCCAGTCGGAGTTTGCCATGAGCCTGATCAAGGTGGCCGAGGGGAGTTACCCCTGCGGTACCGGCGTTGTAAGCAGCCGTTCCGACGCGCTGAAGCTGTTTTGGAGCTACCCCGCCGTTGCCATCCGGCCGCTGCCCGGCAGCGGCTTTGAGGCCAAAGAGATCGTTTCCATCCCGGCTAACGCCGCCAACCCCACACTGGCAAAAGCTTTTGTCCAAATCATGCTGACAGACCCCGTTGTGCAGTTGAATTCCCTCTACAAGGGCTTCTCGGTACAGCGGGATGTGGAAAACGCCTATCTGGCGCAGACCATCGCGGACGGGGAGCAGACCTACGCCGCCGACCCGCTGACCTGCGATTGGGATTCCCTGATCGAAGAGCTGGGCGCGCCGTCCGTCAGCTCTGCCACGATTTATGATGTAACGCATGAGGCTGCGTTTGACTACTACGGCAACGAGATCGACCTGGACACCGCCGTCCAGCGCATCGAGGAAAACCTGGGACTCTATTTTTCCGAGCAGCAATAAGCAAAGCAGTAGCAGCATCGCCGAATCATTCTACTTGGCATTATAGCGGCGTTGTGTGGATGCTTTTCAAATGGCGATTTTCAAAGTCTTACTGCTATAATTTAATTTCTTTTTTCTTACGTTTACAAACCGTCCGCTGTTTTCTCCTTACCCTTCGGGGTGATAGAAGAAAATGGCCCCGGAAATTTATCAAGGCATTGTTGCATACCAATCCGGTGATTCAACCGCAGCATGGACACTCGTTCAAAAATTCACACCGCTATTGAAGCACTACGCCTTTATTTTACATCGAGAAGATGGTTTTGAGGATTTGCAGTGCTACTTTTTATCATTACTCAAAACTCTATCCCTGGAACGGTTGTCTTCGACGAGTGACGGCGCTATTATAAAATACATTGCGATCTCTATGCACATCTTCGTATTTTCCCTACAAACGTCCTTTTTCCGTTTGTGGTTAGATATTATTGAAGGAGGATTTCGATTATGACTCAGAAAAGCACAAAAGCCATTCTTTCTATTGCATTATGCACTTGCTTACTGTCGGGATGCAGCATTTCTATTACACCTGCATCGTCCTCGGCATCATCCACTCCTTTATCAAATTCAGAAAACAATTCGGACACAAATTCGACGGATACATCCGCTTCAACACCCCCATCTCCAACTCCTGCTGCCACGGCTTCCGTTGATGAACCTGTCGAGTCGGCATCTGGTGATGTGCTTCCGGAGAGTACTCCCGCCCAAAATGAACAAATTTCCGTATTTCCTGATAATGAAGCGCAGAAATCCGATCTTGCTTTATATACCCAAACTTTGGGACGTTTTTTCCATTCCCCTATGCAAAGCACCAAAGATATTCCTTTAGATTATTCTTTGTCATTCTTTTTGCTATACCAGACTTTTGAAAGAAACGGCGAGGGTTCTTCTTATACACAGAATTCCAATTTTTTCTGGGAAATTCCCGAAAGCGATATTCTGCAAACCGCCGATTTATATTTAGGGCTTTCTGATCTTTCTATTTCGAGTATAACCGAGTGGCCCTTTGGTGATCCGCAAAACGGGACTTGCTATTACAGCCAAGAAACCTCTCTCCCCTACGGCGATATTACGGTAACAGATGTAACGTTCGATACGGCGGCTTCTGAAGCTCTAGTTTTTACAGAAACATCTGATAATCAATTTGAGGATTCCTCAAAACAAAAAAGCGCCTTAGTTTATCACTTCACTTACACTGATAATTCTGATGGGAATGTCGTTTATCAACTAGAGTCAATCACTTCCCAATGAATTTCCCATGGGTGCGCGAGAATTGCAAAGAGGGCTTTGATAAGAACCTCGGTAAGAACCTGCCGCCTGTCATCACAAAGTCGAAGATTGTTCCGGCAGACAAGGATTGGGAGTTTATCGTCAAGATGACCCTGATCATCCGTGACATTCTATACGGCAATCCGCGTCTGGACGAGATGGGCTGGCATGAAGAAGCGCTGGGTCGCAACGCTGTGGTCGGCGGCTTCCAGGGCCAGCGCCAGTGGACAGACTGGCTGCCGAATGCTGACTTCACCGAAGCCATCATGGCTTCCACCTTTGACTGGAACGGCCCGAAGGCCCCGACCCCGTTCGCTACCGAGAACGACACCTGCAACGGCATTGCCATGATGCTGGGCAGCCTTGTCTCCGCTTCTGCACCGTGCTTCCATGATGTGCGCACCTACTGGAGCCCCGAAGCCTGCGAGCGTGTGACCGGGCAGAAGCCTGACGGCGTTGCCGCCAACGGCTTTATTCACCTCATCAATTCCGGCGCGACAGCTCTGGATGGTTCCGGTGCCTGCGTGAATGCCGAGGGCAACCACGTGATGAAGCCGTTCTGGGAGATGACCGATGCGGACATCAAGGCATGCCTGACCGCCACCGATTGGTGTCGTGCGGACTATGAGTACTTCCGCGGCGGCGGATATTCCAGTCACTTCCGCTGCAAGGCAGAGATGCCTGTTACGATGCTGCGCTTCAACATTGTGGAGGGCATTGGCCCCGTTCTGCAAATTGCCGAGGGTTGGACGGCTGATCTGCCCGACGAGATCCACAACACCATCGACAAGCGCACCGACCCGACCTGGCCGACCACGTGGTTCTGCCCGCGCCTGACCGGACAGGGTGCGTTCACCGATGTGTACAGCGTTATGGCAAACTGGGGTGCCAACTATGGCGTGACCGTTTACGGCCATGTGGGTGCTGACCTCATTACGCTGGCCAGCATGCTGCGCATCCCTGTTACGATGCACAATGTCCCTGCCGAGAAGGTTTATCGCCCCCACGCATGGGCCAGCTTCGGCACACAGGATCAACAGGCAGCAGATTACGCTGCGTGTAAGCAGTACGGACCGCTGTATCGGTAAGTTACCTGTCGTAAATATTCTGCCGGAAAGATTCTAACATAGCCCTTAATACCAGTTAAGGAGAGGTTTCCTTGGAAGCCTCTCCTTGTTTTTTTCATTTGGAGGTATACAACAAATTCAAAAGATAAAAAGTACCTTGAGACATCATTTCTCAAAGTGCGGTTATAATCCGTTGCCTATAACTTAATAGGCTTTTCCTCTATACGGAGAACCGCATTATGAGTTTGTCGAATGAATAACTCTGGCAATTCCACGCGAAAAACGAAATGGAATTACCGCTGCCATATGCGAATCCTGACGGTATATGCTCCACACAGGTGGACATATACTGAAGAATTTGCGTGTGTCAATTTTCAATTCGACAAGATTCTTTGTCGCTGTCGTTCACCACCAGTATTCCCATCGAAGAAAAAATGATGGGAGTACAGAAATGATAAAAAAGAACGATGGCATATCCAAAGATGATATATGCCAAAACCAATTCACTGCTTATGTGGTTTTGGCGGTAAAACGAAAACGCCAATCCTACATAAAGAAAAAGCAGAGAGATAACGAAAAAGAAAACCGAACTAAAAAGGAGGCAGAACAATCCGAATTTAGAACCGCCGGGTATGATATGTGGAGCAGAATGGAGCCGCAAAATGAAAAACTGATGGCTGCTATGCAGCAATTAAGTCTCAAAGAGAGGCTTGTTGTCACGGAGTATGTCCTGAAAGGAAAGCCCTTTAAGAAAATTGCTCAAGAAACGGGACTCAAAGAAAAAGGAGTGGCATCTGCCTATTACAGAAGTATTAAAAAGCTGCGAGCCAAAATGGGGGATGTAAAATGACTTTTATGGAACTGTTACTTTCAGCCAAATTGGGAAGTACATCGGCCTTTGAGGAACTGTTTGCGAGGTACAAAAATCTTTTACGAAAATATTCCGTAGTAAACGGTATATTCGACGAGGATTTGTATCAAGAGCAGTGCGTATTGTTTGCACACTGCATCGAAATTTTTGATGTGAATCGATAATAGAAAATCTCCGCCACATTTATGATGTGACGGAGATTTTTGTCAAAAGAGCGCATTTATAGGCTTGAGGCAAGCAATAAACGTACTGCGATAGCTTGATTTGACGCTTTTACAGGTGACTGTGAGTGGAACATCTGCATGATTCCATAGAATCAAATCGCTTTGCCGCCGGACTCTTCATACTTACTTTCGCGTGCGATGTCACTTTTGAAGCGGATGCACCGCACATGACCGAGACGCTCCACAATGAAACAGTATGGACGGATGCCATCATCGATTTCCAGAATCTCATAGGGCTGCAGCTGCATAGAAAGCAGCTCCGCCAAAGAGTGTCTCTTGGTTTGCTTTGCAAATTTCATCGCCGTATAAGGGGATTCGCCCTCGTATTTTATTGCATAGCGGCTGGGGTATGGGAAAAACGAGATTCCGTTGGCCGCAAGCATGCTCTCTCCTGCCTCGATTTCCGGTGAACGGAAGTGATAAATCCGCAATGTGGGCGGCACACGCCGCTTAGGACACCATTTCGGTACATTTACCTTGGGGTCATCAGAGCGAAAGACGATGATCTTTTTGCCGCCGGTGCAGTATTTTGTGTTCGGTTTCATGCGCCGACCGTGAACTATTTTCGTTTCAGACCCGGCGTAGAGCTTGCAATCCGGGCAGTAATAACATTTGAATTTGCGTACTTTTTCTTCATACATAGTCAATTTCACCTCTTATTCTGTCAAAAGAAACCGTGGCAGCAAAGCGCCGCCACGGCTATCATTAAATCATTCTGTGAACATTCAACCCTTTACGCACACGCGGCCAGCGTTTGTCGGCGCGGGTTGAGGACCGCGAGTACAAAAGGGCGGGGCTTGATGTAATAATGGGTGGTGGATGTCTCGAAGTGGATCTCCTGCGTTTCCGTCTCATGGATCTTCACCACAGGGGCCGTATGGTACATCTCGCCGCCGGTGCTGAAGATGGCAGGCCTGCCCACCATCAATGCGGACATGAGTTTGCCGGTAATGTAAAGCTCCAGCTTCCGCTTTTTCATTCTATTTTTGCCTCCTCTCAGGCATCTCTGCACAGCTCTACCACAATTAACCGCGCATTGTCCAGCAGCGTGTTCACATGGTACAGCGAGGTGTTCTGCATCTGTGCAATCTCGTTCGTCTGGTAGCCCTTGGTGCGCAGACGGATGATCTCCATCTGCTGGGGCGTTACCCGCTTGGCGAGGGTGTGCAGGAGCAGTGCCACTTCACTTTCGCGCAGCGCTTCCTCGTCTGTGACTGTCGGCGTAGAGCGCCGGGTCAGATGCCCCGTGTAAGACTGTCGGGGTCGGACGAAGCGGATGACGCGGAAACGGCGCTTGTCGGTGCGATGGGTATTGGCAACTTCGCCTTCCATCGCCCGCCACGCAACCGTGGAAAAGGAATAACCTGCAAGGTTCGGGTCGGTCAGATACCGCTGCACGGCCCGCAAGTAGCCGAAAATGACGATGTCATAATACTCGCTGGCGGTCAGATTCTTCTCGTGCAGGAACTTGTAGACAAGGTTGTGGTTTTTATCGGCAAAAATGCGCTGGGTATCATTCAACGGAATATCGTGCATAAAGCACCTCCTTCATAAACTATCAAGCGGGCAGCGGCTGCGTGTCGCCGTTCACCGTAGCACCGATGCAGAAGCTGTCATCGGCGGCCGCAGGGGCGGCGGTGTAACTCTCCATCTCGCAAAGACCATCATCTTGTTCCCGTTTCGCTTCGATGCGCTGGCGGTTCATTCCGCGAATCTGCTCACGGAAGCCCAAGGCGTACTTGCGCACAGCAGCAAGCTGGTCACCGTGGAAGTCACCAAGCCGCTTGAACGTGGCAACGCTGTAATCCTTGCCCTCCGGGTTCGTCTGGCGTTTGAGGCCAATCTCCACAAGGCTGCCATAAGTGGCGCGGTTGCGGAAAACAAAGCCCTGATTCAAGAACTCGCGGAACGGGCTGATGCTGGTGGGCGAGAGATTGATTGCCAGAGGCATGAACTCTCCGCTGCGCAGCAGATACAGCACCCGCATATTCTTGCAGGCTTTACCGCGGCCGTTGCTGGCACTGCCGAATTGGCTCAACGCACAGGCCGCGCAGGTGCCACCGGGTTCACCGTAGCCTTGCTTGCCGTCCACCGAAGAACAGAGCGGCGGTACATCGTCGTTGTACTCGTCACCCTCCGGCCAGTAGGCACAGCTTGCATGGTTGTACAAAATCACCCCGGTGAGTGTGGGGCGGTAATCGGGGTGCTGCGGATCGCCGTTGGGAATCTCAAACTGCAACACACCGCCTGCCGGAATCTTGATGCGGGGAAAGGACATGGTGAGTCCGTCCGTATCTTCAGCAAGTTCCTCGCTGCTGAAATCGGCATCGCCCATTTCGGGCAGCTCAAAATCCAGCGGCTCGTTGACGATCATAGCGGTGATGGCTGCGGCGTTAGCGTTCATCATAGACATAATAAATCCTCCTATGTGTGTGGGCAGTGTTAAGCGGCTGCCCGGTTGATTCTCGACCACTGCCGGGACGGCATGGTCAAAATACTGTAACCGATACTTTCCAGCTCACTGGCGCGGTCATAACTTTCCACATCCTGGCTGTGACGTGTCACGGCGTTGGATAGACCGTACAGCGTCAAATCGTTGGATTCAATCAGCCGCTGCAATACGCCGGTACTCTCACTGTCGGTGATGTGGAACTCCTTACTGGCAAGTTTGACGACAGCCGGCACATCATGGGTGTCCATCTGCGCAGCTTTTGCCTCCTGCATCTTGCCGACGACCTGCGCAAACCGCGCTTTTTCCACGGCGGCGCGCACGGTGTCCTGAATCTTCATAACAAATGCTTTGTCTTCGGCATCTAAGGTTGCTTGGGAATAGACGCTGAAATTTTCCTCACTGTCGGTGACGCGGCCTACATGGTTGCGGCGGGCGGCGGCTTCATTCACGACCATGCCGTTGCTGCACACCAGCCGATAAATTAGCGGCTGGATGCTGACAGAGCCAAGCCCGACCTCGCTGTTGCTGATAATGACCCCGGCCTGCACAATGTCGCCGGGGGAAACCTCCGCCTGCAAGCGGGGATTCACGGCTTTGATGTACATACGGCTTTCGGTGATTTGGCAGCTTTCAAAGCGGATGTCAGGCAACCCGCCGAGAATCGGCAGCGTCACGCCGGCAATGTCGATATTGTCGATGCGGCGATAGCGATTGCTCAGGTACGCGCGGGCGGAGCCGTCCAAGGTGCGCAGCATACGTTGGCTGCTTTCCTGCTTGAACCATGTGTTGGCGTTGTAGGCCAGCAAATCGGGGCGTTCCTCCCGCATACGGTCATAGTAGGCGGCGGGGATGCGCAGGTGCGTGCCGATCTGCCGATGCGCGATGCCGGTAATAGTCATGGGTTCGATCAGCTCGGTGCCGCTGTCGTCTGACAGGTGCAGAAACATTTCTTTGCCGTAGGATTCCATCCGCAGGCGATTGGGGGCAATGAGGTAGTCCTCCTTGGATTCGCTCTGCCGCTTTACTTCGGTCAGCATCTGCTGTAAAGATACACCGGATTTCATACGCGAAACCTCCTCACCATGAGAAAACCAGTTTGCCGGAAGTTTCCTCGACGGCCAGTCCATCTCCTGCAAAGACCTGTTTCAGCTTTTCCCAGCACCCAATGGGCGGGAAGCCGTGCAACTCCGGGAGTACCGATGTGCTGCCGTCCACAAGCTGGATGTGACCGTCCTCCTGCACGCTCATCGAGTGATGCCCGCGAGAACTGAGGTCGGCCACGATGTTTTCCAGTGTTGCGCGTCCCTCGGTCTCATACCAGACACGAGGATTGGGCAGCGGAGGTGTCTCGGCAGGGATGCGCGGTGTTTCGGGTGCGTCTGCCGTGGGGTTCGGGCGCAATGGTACGGTGTTGATGAGTTCACACCTCAGATGCGCCTGCTTGTCCAGTACAACCTCGGCACTCTCAAAACCGTCTAATCCGTGAACACGGATCAAGCAGCGCCCACCCTCTTTAACGATAGCAAGCGGGTCCTTGGTGGCCCATTCCCATGTGATGTTACTTCCCGCCGTGCGAAGTGCAGCAGTAATGCGCTGGTTCACATGGAGTAGCAGAATGTCGCTGAGAGGTCCGTCCTCAATGTCCGGCACAACAAACTTGGTGCGGTGGGGAGCCTTGGTTTTCTTCTTAGGGACTGCCGGGAGGCTGCCGCGCAGATGGTGCAGCACGTACAGCCCCCAGACAGAACAGGCAACAAGCAGAAGCGGCAACAGTAACGCACCGCGCACAAACGCGGCGATGGCTACAATGATGCCTACAAAAATGCCTGTGCCATTCCAGATGGCATTGTCAGATTTCATTGTCGATTACCGTCCTTTCACAAAACAAAAAGGGCTGCATCAGGTGTCCGTTCTGAACACTTGATGCAGCCCAAGGTGCGGCCACTGTTCGGCGGCCATGCGGGATGCGGATTGATTCTTGGTTCACTCCTTTCTGCCAACGGCAGGAAATATCTATATAAAAAGTGCCGGCAGGGGAGACACCGCGCCCAATTCAGCGCAATGCCATCTACTACCGGTACCGATTACGAAAATAACAGCGTATGCTTATATAGCATAAAAATCATCTACATTTCTATTATAATACTATATCTTGTGGTTGTCAATAATGGATTTTGTGTGGACACCTGCACAACGACAATATCACGCTTGCAATTATACTCCTGCAGAAGTATAATTGCAATGAGGAGGTGGTCTGATGAAAAAGACGATTTATCACGGCTCGGATCACATTATTGAAAAGCCCCAATATGGCTATGGAAAGCCGTATAATGACTATGGTGTTGGCTTCTACTGCACCGAAAACCCGAACATGGCGAAAGAGTGGGGCGTAAGCATCGACCACAACGGGTATGCAAATGAATATCAAATCGAATGTGACGGTTTGACGATTCTCGATTTGAATGCCCCGGAATATGCAATGCTGCACTGGCTGACGATTCTGCTTGAAAACCGTGAGTTTGATGCGTCCACACCGCTGGCGGCAGAAGCTAAGGATTATCTCTTACAGAATTTTCATCTGGACTACAAGACAGCAGATGTCATTATCGGCTACCGGGCCGATGACAGCTACTTCTCCTTTGCTTCTGACTTTATCAACGGTGCAATCTCGTATCGCCAGCTGTGTAACGCCATGCGCCTTGGCAAGCTGGGTCAGCAGTTTGTGCTGAAAAGCCGAAAAGCCTTTGAGCAGCTGGAATTTATGAGCTATGATACAGCAGATGCCAAAGAATGGTATAAGAAGAAAGCGTTCCGTGACCAGACCGCCCGCCGCCAATACTTTGATGTAGAGCGGAACCGCCGTCAAAGGGGCGATCTTTACATTACAACCATCCTTGACGAGGAGATGAAGCCAAGTGATCCACGCTTACGATAAAAATTATCTTACCGCTGCACAAAAATGTCTTGCGCGTATGCTGGACTACATGGTCAATGATTTACAGTATCCGCTGGAAACAGTATGGAACTGGTTTTTAATGAGCGAGATTTCCCATCGCTTTGAACTCGGTGATAGCACTATTTTGGCAGGCACTTCCGGTGTGGAACTTGCCCGCAGGGTACTGGAACAGGCGGGGGAGCCAGAACCCGTCCGCAAGGCATCCTATGCGTATGACCGCAGTCCCGAATACTGGACGGGCTGGGCTATCGCATATTACCAGTGGGATACCGGGCTGCGCTTCTCTGAAATTGAGCAGGCTGTGCCGATTTCCGAGGTGCGGATGCTGTATACGCCCTACCATGAAATGGACGTTCGCCAGTTTGCTGATAAGATGAACGAACTGTACCGTGCAGCAAAGCCGGAAACAAACCTAAAGAGCCTGCGCACACTGGCCGAAATGAGCCAGTCGGAACTGGCACGACAGGCAGAAATCCCTGTGCGCACCATCCAGCAATATGAGCAACGCCAGAAAGACATTAACAAGGCGCAAGGGGAAACCTTGCTGCGCTTGGCACGTGTCCTGCATTGCAGTATAGATGATCTGATGGAAAAAGTCCCACAGCAATAACATGAATAAAAAGCGGAAGATTCTCATTTAAAACAGCGGGAATCTTCCGCTTTCATTTTGGTAGTTATCGTATCAGTAAGTATCAAGCATAATCTGCTGCCGCAGATAAAGGTTTGCCACCGCTGTGATGACCTCGCGGCTGCAACGGTACTCCCGAACAGCCTGAGCGAAGTTATCGCAGTTCAGGTCGTTGTCATCGTACAGCTTATCCAGCACATCGTAGCCGTCCTTCAGGCGACGGATGTCCATCTCAATACTCTTAATAATTTCCGCACAGGAGAGGGGAGTCTGCCGGGCAAGGCGAATGACCTTTTTCTCGCAGGAACTGCGGGCATCCACATGGAACAGGCGGCGAGTGATTTTCCATGAGATGCCCTCCAAAAACGTCAGTTTCAGGAACGACAGCACCCGCAGCGGCCATGCCGCGCCGATGGGAACAATGAATCGGCAGGCAAGCAAATCATACAGCGCATCATACTCGGTATCACCGGTGCCTGCAACAATAAGCCCGCGAACCAGCAAGCGCTGCACGCAGTCCTGCCAGCTGCGGTGGATGGTGACGCTGGTATTGTTCGCCATCTTTTCGTAGTAGCTACCGATTTCTTCTTCCCGCAGGATGCGCCAGTTGAGGATAGACCAGAGCATAAACTCCTGTACATCGACTTCGTATTCTTTCTCGCAGACGATGATGACCGGGCGGGTACCTTCTTCGGTGCAGCAGCGGATATAGCGGCCATTGGCAGTGTAAAGCATTTTCATAAAGGTTCCTCCAAATTTCAATTTTCGTGTAGAGATGAGAGAAAAGATTCGTTGTTTCGCAGTTTGCGGACGGCACGGCTGATCCACGCCGAAACGTGGTTGGGCGGGACACTCATGCGGACGGCAACTGCGGAAAGCGGTATGCCGGAGACTTGCAACGCCAGCGCATGGATGCCCTTGCGGGTCACGCCGCTGTATTGAGATTCTGCAGCGACAAGCAGCAGGGGAGTCTCACACTTTGTATGACTTGAGATCGCGTTTTGAACTTCCAAGGCAGTAAGTACAGCGGGCTCCAAATCACCAAGCAAAACAGTGTGCTGATACTTACTCAAAACATTGCGGCAATAGCCGATAAGGCCATTCTGTACGACCCGCCGGGCATAGGATGCAAAGCTGCCACGCGCTGGGTCGAAGGTCAGTGCTGCATTGCAGAGCCAGACACAGCCCTCTTGATACAAGTCCTCATAGCCAAGACCAGCAACGCAGGGATCGGCATTGAT
>SKEO01000639.1_pt1 | contig 32321 bp, 29 predicted proteins | sample 4826801 | NCBI WGS metagenome assembly SKEO01 (sample SAMN11008807, study PRJNA524170) | human gut metagenome | biome: Human fecal sample; material: Feces; isolation source: fecal sample from pouch patient p3 | host: Homo sapiens | place: Israel: Tel-Aviv | collected 2016-02-25 | reverse complement strand
ATAGTTCTTCTCCTTTTGTACATTTTGTGTTTCTAATACGTGACTTAGATATCAAATCTCCACCCACAATCACCATGATAAATCATTTGTTTTGTCATACCACCGTCAATGCAGATGTTTTCACCTGTGATAAAGCCTGCTTTTTCAGAGCAAAGAAACAGTACCATATTGGCAATATCCATAGGATTTCCGACACGATGAACCGGCTGCTGTACTGCATCTGCTCCTGCAAGACTGACCGCCAACGCATGAGTTAATGCTGAAATCCCACCCTTGGCTGCAGTGTAACTCCATATAAAATTCTCCCCAAAAATCCGCTTTCTATTTCTGTTGCCACAACATTGTGTATTCTTTTTCACCAGTAGCTTCATCTAATCCTTCAGATTGAATATCAAACCCTTCTCTTTGGTAAAAAGAAAGGGCTCTGGCATTCTTCTGGTATACGTTTAATCGTAATCTAACTTTTTTATTCTTGATATAGTCTAATAAAAGTTTACCTAACTTATTTTTTCAACTGATAGCCAAGAGGTACGAAAAGCTTTGATCATTTTTATATTGACATTTACATGTCGCTATAATCTCTTAGAAAAAATTATTTTTTTATTTTAGAAATGGGCCCGTTTTTGTTGGAAAATCAGCTTTGCCTATTTCGCCCATTCGTTTGCAATTCCGCTGAAAAAGGAAGCGTTTTTGATACGTTTCCAATAAAAAACGGAATGATTTCGCGATTTCTGCTAATCATTCCGCGTTGGCCGTCGACAAGAGGATTTGAACCTCCGACCCCTCGCTTAGGAGAGCTCCAACCTATTGTCACTCTCTGTCAACCTGAGGTAAGGTAAACCCATATGGGACACTATTAAAAACTGTTTCCGATTCAATTTGAGTTATTCTGAATACCCCCTCTGTCAAGCTCTGTCAAGCTCTGAAAGTTAGCTGATTGTTTGCTCCAGCTAATAATCGGGGAATGCCTTGATATTACCATCGACATCTGTTATATGACCACCATGCTTCGTACGTTCGATCATGGTAAACAGTATTCAATTAAACTTCCTATCGAAAGCACAAGATATTTTCTTGTCTATAAATAATATAACGCATACGAGACGGTTTGTCCATGCGTTTTTGACTGGCAAATTTTATTCAGTAAAAATATCTGTAACCTTTTTTGTAACTGAATCTCCATCATTCCATCATCAAATGATGGAGATTCCAATAGATATGATGGAGATAGACTAATTACTTCATCGTCTTCGCCAGTGAATTGAGCAACGCCCGCATCTCCGGATTTGCCAATACTTTTGCCAGAAGTTCCGGATCGACTTCATCAGCAACAGTTGCATTATTATTTTCCTGCTGTACATGCATCTGTGGATCCAGATTCTTTTTCTCATAAAATGCTTCTTCAAAAAGCTCTGCATTTTTCCTTCGGTCATCATCCAGAATATGAAAGTACACATCCGTAACCATATTGACCTGAGCATGACCGGAATCACCCTGTACCGCTTTGATGGCTCCACCATTCAATTTCAGCTTATAAGTAACGCTACTATGACGAAAACTGTGAAATACAACCGGTGGGAGATTATATTCCTCGATCAGTTTTTTTAAAGGACCACGTATTGCTCCATCTCCTAGAGGAAGCCCAAAGGTACTTGCCATAACCAGGTTATAGTCCATATATTCATCACCAAGGATTTCTTTCATTTCATCCTGTTCCGCTTTCCAGTCTACCAACATATTAGCGACACTCTTTGGTAAGAATATCTTACGCACACTGCTTTCTGTCTTTGGTGTTTTCAGAATACGGACCGTAGAATTCTTCTTATGATTTGTCGGGAATACCAACAACACATCTTTTCCATCCAATGCATTCAACGATTCTTTTCTTATACGCTGTGTTGATCTTTTGAAGCTGGTACAGGACAAAGATTATTTTGTCATCACCACGAATGTTGACCACTGCGTTCAGAAAGCTGGCTTTGATAAAAAGCGCCTGTTCTACACGCAGGGCGATTATGGTCTGTTCCAGTGCAGTGAGCCGTGCTGTCAGGAGACCTTTGATAATGAGGAGGTCATTCGGGAGATGGTCAAGCGGCAGGAGGATATGAAAATACCGACCGAGCTTCTTCCGACCTGTCCCCACTGCGGGAAGCCTTTGACCATGAACCTGCGCAGCGATGATACCTTCGTGGAGGACAAAGGCTGGCCCAGAGCAGCGGAACGGTATGAAAACTTTTTCCGGACCCGCGCAGGGCAAAAAATCCTCTTTCTGGAATTGGGCGTTGGGTACAATACGCCGGTGTTTGGTTTATTGCGCACCGCAAAACAACAAACGAAAACATGGAAAAAACGGCGAGTTTCAAGGCATTTGCAACTTTTGGTTATAAATAATGAGGAAAGGCGGTGCGCGTAATGTTCGGATTCCGCAATTTGCAAAGAACTGATACAGTGAACGGCGTGGAGAAACTGCGTTATGAGCTAGCACAGGCGGAAACTGTCGTAATTGGCGCAGGTGCTGGCCTTTCCACTTCGGCAGGGTTCACTTATTCGGGAGAACGATTCCAAAAGTATTTCCACGATTTTACAGAGAAATACCACTTCACAGATATGTATTCAGGCGGCTTTTACCCTTACGACACGCTGGAAGAGCATTGGGCGTATTGGAGCCGATACATCTGGCTGAACCGCTATACCCCTGCTCCCAAGCCTGTGTACGAGGACTTGCTGGCGCTGGTACAAGACAAAGATTACTTTGTGCTGACCACCAACGTCGACCACCAATTCCAGAAAGCAGGCTTTGACAAGCGCCGCCTGTTCTACACGCAGGGCGATTACGGTCTGTTCCAGTGCAGTGAGCCGTGCTGTCAGGAAACTTTTGATAATGAACCGGTCATTCGAGAAATGGTCAAGCGGCAGGAGGATATGAAAATCCCGACCGAGCTGCTCCCCGTCTGCCCCCACTGCGGCAAGCCCCTGACCATGAACCTGCGCAACGATGATAAATTTGTCGAGGACGAGGGCTGGCACGCTGCCGCCGCGCGGTACAGTGAATTCCTGCGCCGCCATGAGAATTGTAAAACGCTTTTCTTGGAGTTGGGAACTGGCTATAATACGCCAACAATAGTAAAATATTCGTTCTGGCGTATGACCCACCAGTGGTCGAACGCAACCTATGCCTGTATCAATCTTGGCGAAGCCTATGCACCGCGAGAGATTGAGAAAAAGGCAATCTGCATCAATGAGGATATAGGAACAGTTTTGGCACAGCTATAACACTGAATCCGAAAGCCCCTGCATTTTACTACAAGTGTAGTTTAATGCGGGGGCTTTGTGCAGGCTATGCAATGTGTGATTTTGCACAACAAACGAAGTGCGATTATAGTAAAAATGCACTTTTTTACTTGATTTGTTGAATTGCAAATATATAGCTATTACAATAAGCTATATAAAATATGTCTTATTGAGAATAAAGTGATTGAGATGAATTTCAACCTTGCGTAGAATCAAGCGTTTTTAATGCGCTAATAGCGCATAGAAGGAGATAGAGAATGGGCGCTCTGAATTTGTATAAGATAGACAGCAGCAAAAAACAAATTTTCATTCAGGAACTATCAAATAAAATGAATAGGTCAAAAGTAATATCTATTCCGGAGGATGATAATGGTATAGACGAGGACTTTGACTTGACGCTGTTTTTCTCACAGACGAGTGAACCTAAAAGTATTAAGTGGAATTGGTTGCTAGAACGATATGGCGAAAATGAAGTTCAGGTAGACACATCTCCAAGTGCAGTGCTGCTTATTGAGCGTGAGGACAGACCAACGTATGCGGCAACATTTGGCCATTCATTTTTCATCGTAGACAAGTTTGCAGACCAAGACTTTGGATTTGATTTTGCAAGAAAGATACCCTTTAGTGAAGTAAAAACGACAACATTAACAACGCCTAATTCTAAGCGGAATAAAACGGTAAATACCTATATTGACTATAACGTATTGGAATTTGATAGTGGTGAGTCTTTTGCTAAACTGAAGGCAAAAGCGGAACTGTCCGATGATTTTTCCTTATTCAAACCCTCATTAGAGATTGGAACGTCGATTCGGTTTGTGACTGAGAATGATACTTTGGAACAGATCGTTTCGATTATCTGTTATATCGAAAAAGTACTTCAAAATTCCAAAAATGAATACAAGATTCCGGTTTTCTCAAAGGTTAAAGATAAGGACTTGATTTTTCAACTCAATACGCGCATGGAAGAAAAAGTGCGGGAAAATCCAGAGGTCAGTATTTCAGAACTCGACATTATAGGTGCAACAGAGATTTTTAATCATAATGATGGGGAATTTATTATCAAGTGCGGGAGAAAAAACAAGGCTGTAACATCTCTCACAAGTGATGAACTGCGAGCATTTTGTAAAGAAAATGACCTCGATTTTGGTGAGGCTGTTTTAGACATCCAAGTACAAAGCTTGTATGAAGGAGTTACGGTAACCAGCAGCCTAGTCCGAAACTTGATTGATTTTACCGATGATGAGGAAAGATGTTTGTTATCAAAAGGGGTTTGGTATAGGTACAATGATGATTATTTGAACTATTTAAGAGATTCTATTGCAGAAATTAAAGCTGAATACGACCCACAGTTTGATTTTAGTTCGAAAATGCATACAGATTTTGTTGAATCATTCCTTTCGGACGCGAAAAAAGATCCCAATAATGAGGGGAAAAGTGACGATTCCATAAGAGCAGACTTGAAAAGAAAATACTATGCTGAACGCGCATTTAATATGTTGATGGAACGAGATTACGGATTCGAGAACTATGATCGTGACAGCAAATCCGTTAATGGTGCCAAAGTCGAAATTATGGACTTATATAAAGATAAAACTATGTATGCGGTCAAGATGGGAAATACTTCTGCAAAGTTATGTTACGCGGTTGATCAGTCGATTGCTTCGCTGCGTTTGTATAAGCATCACCAATTAGGAAATATGCCCGAAATAAAGACGGTGGCAATATGGCTTGTTTTGGACAGAACAAACCATATTGAAGAAAATGGAGTTCCCAATATAAACGCTTTAGAAATGTTAATGCTAAAGAATCGCTTAGACCAGTGGAAAAAGGAAGTGCGATTGCAAGGATATACACCTTTGATTCGAGTCAATTATAAAATTTGATTTCAATTTGGTACAAGACCAGTATCCGAAAACGGATTATGGAACAGCGTATGCTTGCCTAAGAGAAGAAAAGAGAATTTCCAAAGGACAATGTTTGGAAATTCTCTTTTTTGTTTATGCAGGAGCTATCTTGCTGGCTATATAGTTTTCCCTTATCAGTTTGATTTACTGGCGTTCTTTATATCAACTTTTTTAGAGATTTCACGGATTGCGGCTATTTTGTCTTTGAGTGTGCAGGAGATAGATTTTGTATTCTTGATGGTGTAGAGCAAATCTTCCGTAGTAATTTCAGACTTCCCGGTTACAAACGCGGTCTCTATAGTATCCTTAACAACCGCCTCCAAATCGGCACCATTATAGCCTTCGGTTTCTTTAATCAGAGAAATCGTATTGATGTTCCGATTCCACTTACCGCGCTTCTTCAGATGAATTTCGATGATGCGGCGGCGCTCCTCGGCATTGGGTAAATCCACAAAGAACAACTCGTCGAAGCGACCCTTGCGCAGGAATTCCGGCGGCAGGGTGGAAATATCGTTGGCAGTGGCTACAATAAACACTGTATTGTCCTTTTCCTGCATCCATGTCAAGAACTGGCCGAACAGGCGCGTCGTTACATCGCTGCCGCCCTTGCCGCCAATACCGGCAAAGGCTTTTTCAATTTCGTCAATCCACAGAACACAGGGGCTGATGGCCTCCGAAAGTGCCAACGCCCGGCGCATATTCTCTTCGGATTCGCCCACATACTTGCCGAGCAGACGGCCCACATCCAGCCGAACCAGCGGGAGTTGAAACAGCTGAGCAGTAGCCTTGGCCGTCAGGCTCTTGCCACAGCCGGGCATACCGATAATCATGATGCCCTTGGGAATATCAACGCCGAATTTCAGTGCCTTATCTAAATCCGAAAAAATGCGGGCCTTGCGGACAAGCCAGCTTTTCAGGTTTTCCAGGCCGCCAATGTCGTCAATGTTTTCAGAAAAGTTCACCAACTCCAGCATCCCGCTTTTCTTGATGAACTGCTCTTTTTCACGCAGAATCAGCCGTTTGTCCTGACGGTCAATGTGCCCGCCGTCTTGATAGGCAAGGTTCAGAATCTGGTCGATTTGGAACTCGTTCAAGCCCTTTAAGGAAAGCGCAATATCGTCTGCGACCTCGTCCTCAATTTTGATCTGCAGGTCATCGGCAAACTCCTGAATCTGCGTGCGGATGGCCGAAACCGTGGGCAGCGGAACATCAAAAATCGTGATATAGTTTTCCAGTTCCTGCGGAATGACGGCAATCGAGGATTCAATAAAGACAGTTTCGGAGTAACCCTCCCGGTACAGGTTGTTTTCTGCAATGCGCTTCAGCAGGGCAATGACTTTCGGGTCTTCCAGCTGCTTATGCACATCTTTCAGGACAAGAAACGTTGGATGCTCAAATCCCTCATCCATTGTGAGTTTGAGAAAATCTTCAAGAGTGCATTCCTGCTGGGGACTTTTGGTATTGAAATCTACAAGGCCCAAAGCATTGTTGAATTCAATGCACTTGGCGTTTTCTCGGATTTGCGAGATAGCGTTGTCGGCCACAACAAAATCAAAGTGGCGGATGTAAATGATTGGATACAGGGCATCCACATAGGAGGCCAGCTGCTTTACAGCACTGGATTTCATGGCTTACACCTCCATGTAGACGATTTGAGTACAGACGTTGTTGCTCATGTAGTCGATGCCATCAAGAATCAAGAACTTTTCTTTAATATCGGCGTAGGTATATTTGACATCACGATTGCCTGCCGGGCGCACCATATCACCGCTTCCCATACTGATTACCATATACTTCTTGCCTTTGGCTTCCAAATCATACCAATAGCTATCGGTTTGATCTTTATAGGTTTTCACGCTTTCACCCAAATCATGGATGAAATCTGTTCCGCTGCTCAGGCCGCAAAACGAGTTATACAATATCTTTCGGTCGTGATCCGATTCTAAGACCTGATCCATTTCACCTTCCGGTACATAGAACTTCCGTGTATAAGGGTTCATCAGCAAACGCATATCTTTTATGGATTTCGTTTTCTTTATGGTTTTCTGCAATTCGGCTGTTGTAATGACTACATTCTTATCCTCACCGGGGTCAGAATAGTGTTTGAGTTCCTGTTGTTTTAAATGCTCCACAAAGGTTCGTTCAATCGTATCTTTTACAATAGATTCCAAATCCGCACCGTTAAAGCCATCGGTCTGTTCGGCAAGGACTGCCGTATTGATACCGGGTGTCCATTAGAAGCAAGGCGTCCAACAGCATCTGCGTTCATGATTATACCTCCAAATACAGAATTGCTTCTGAAAGGCCCGGATATCCACGGTATTCAAATCCATTCAACACTGGTAGCTTTCTTTCGATAACATCCCATGCGTAGGTTGGCTGGGTTTGATTGGCCTCGCGGATTGTTGTTAAGGAATCTGTTCCCAAAATCAAGCATCGCTGCCCTGTCGGAACAGCAACTTTATACTTGCTTTTAAGGGCTGAAGCGGAAACATCATATATTTCAACGGCATCACCAAGCGTGTGAATTAAGCAATCCGGCAGCAGTGGGGCGCAGCTTGCCATCTGCGTCTCGTGCCATAGCACCGATGCGGTGCAGAAAATCCTCCACAGCTAATTCTGACCATACATGGCCGGGTCGGAGATTATCCATGCGCTGGCGATAGCGGCGAATGGTGTCCGTATCAAGGCAGTCTGTCGTCATAGTATCCATGACGCGGGCGTCCTGCGAAATATCCGCCTGATCCCGCATCATGGCGCGCACTTCATCTTTGGTGCAGCGGTAATCACCTTCGCCATTTCGACGATACGTTCCCGAAAAAGGATCAAGGCCTGTGTAGACCGGCTTATCGTGGCGGTCAGCGCGGGGCACTTCGATAACAACAATCCGGTTGCCGCCGCTTTCTACAATTTGTACATTTCGGTCAGAAAGAATATTTACATTGACGATGGAATGATTATTGACGCTGTTCCAGAAGTCAGAAACAAGTTTTTCGGGAGAGGCAAGTTGCACACTGGAAAAACTCTTGTCTGCATTTTCTACAACGCCAAGCAGAATATAACCACCGAAAGTATTGGCAAAAGCGGAGTATGTCTCCCAGATGCTATGGGGTAAACCGCCTTGTGCCTTTTTGGCTTCTATGCGGTTGTTTTCTTTGTATTTACTCAATTGGGATAAATCTAGCATAACATCTATCTCCGAATACGTTATTTACAATTAAACTAAATCCATTATAGTGCAAAGAGCGCGTAAAGGTCAATGAAATCGCATGATGCCAGGATAAAATTTTTGATGTTAATATTGTGAAATTTTTTTATCCAAATACGTGTTCAATCACTTAATATATAAAATGTGGTTATTCCTTTAAGCAATCTGACTTAAAGGAATAACCACATTTGTGGCGGTATGTACGCAGCCGATAAGCAGCCTCTTTACGATCAAACTCTTTGAACATTTCTGCAACTTCTTCCGATACTTCCATGAAGCAATCTGATGTATAGAAAGGGTAATAGTCCCGCAAATTGATAATAGCCATATTGACCTCCGTTTCGGTGTTGGGTGGATGAGTGACCGAAACGGGGCTCGGTGGGGAGCGGCATCCCGGGGAGCCGCCCTGCACCTCGGGACAATTTGTCTCGAAGTACAAAAAAGCGCCCGCACAGCAAGACGCTATGCAGACGCGTGAAATTACATTATCATAATTGTACTGATATATTGTACCTTCATAGCCAGACTGTCTCGGAGGGGGAGCTACGCTTTTTTTAGCTGGTGAAGGTCATGGGAATTGTGAGAAAGTAAGATGGACACGGCGACACCCTCCTATGGGCCGCCGTGGGGTTACTGAATATCCAAAGAGAAACGGCGGCTCTGAAAATTGAGCCGCCGTTTCATGGGCGCATAGAAATGTGTCTGCTGTACGACGGCTTTTTTTCTTTTGCCGTCGTGCGGCAGATTTCTATTGATACTTTTCTAAAAGTGCCGTTGCTTCTGCTTGTGACATTGTTCCTGCTTCAACTTCTGTATCGGTATATTCTTTAAGGGCATTGAACAGTTCTTCCTCCGTATCAAATGGGCCTATACTCTTGTAGGTATTCCCATCAAAGACGAATGTTTGATACTGCTCAGGCTGTGCGTTATCGGGCATAGAAAAGAACAACTGATCGTCACTTGAAGAAACTCTTTTTCCTACCATTTTGCCCTCTAAAATAGATTTAAGGATTTCATCGTAATACTCAAGTGCTTCTGTCGCTTCTGCTTCTGTCCATTCTCCAGCATCGACCAACTTTTGAATATTTTCCGTTTCATTTTCAATCCATGCGGAAAATTCATCATAAGAGAAACTCGGAAAGGCGATTGGACTATGATGAGAAAAATCAAGCTGACTCGCGCAAACAAAAGTATCTTACTGAAAGCACTGGCACCCTATTACTATCAAGAAAAGGCACTTGGCCATAACACGGAAAACCCGGGGCGACTGATACTGAAAATTGATTCTCTCCCAGCCGATAAAAAAGCTACTTTTTCTACAGAAGAAATCCGCCTCATGCGAATCACTATAAACAGGCTGAGGAACGAGCGTCTAGGAAAAGGGCAGTACACCGATGCGGCAGACGATATGCTGCTAAAATTATTCTGAAAATCAAACACTAACAAAAACAAAAAACCTCATTGCAAAAAATACATCGCAATGAGGTTTTCTGGTGCGACCGGGAGGATTCGAACCTCTGGCCTTCCGGGTCGGAGCCGAACGCTCTATCCAGCTGAGCTACGATCGCTTATGTATGAAAAACGCCGTTACAGCGTATTTCAATCTTGTAAAGTAGTCAATCTCCAATAGTGGTCAATTCGTGGTCTGACTACCGTTGACCACCGCGTTTTTGCAAGCGCAAATCACGCTGTATCGAACAAAAGCAGGTCTTAAACCTGCGATGTCGCAGTTGTCGGAGCCGAACGCTCTATCCAGCTGAGCTACGGACGCAGGTTGATGAATTACTGTCAAACAGAACCAAGACCCCGAATGCCTTTATAGTATACCAAATCCGGGAGCAAAATGCAAATGTTTTCTTGAAAAATCTCGTGTCATATTCTAATCTGCATTCTAATCTGCCGGGGACATACCATTTTGAAAAAGCAGCGCTTCGCTCTGAAGCCTATGCCCATCGTTAGGGCTATGCCGGCGGCTGGCTTTTTGCCCCGCAGATCACACCTGCCCATGCCGGTCTGATCTTCTGCCCGGGCGGCAAGGCTGAGTGCACAGCCTACGCGCCGCTGCTGCATGAGCTGGCAGAGGACGGCACAAAAAAGACCCGGCATCCGCAACGGGCGGGAGCCGGGCAGGGAAGTCAATCCTCGAGGGATTCCTCTAAGATGGCAACACAGCGCTTCATCGAAGCGTCAAATTCGTCGTCGTTATTATTCTGGAACAAAATCAGATTGTCCTTGTGCTGCGGGTCGGCGAGATTCTCCGGGATGGCAAAGTTGCACCGGCGCAGATACTCATCCCAGTGAGCCAGCTTCCAGGTGTCGCGGTCCGAGTTGCGCTCGATCATTCGCTGGTGGACGACCTCGGGCGAGGTTTCGACCCAGATGACGGCCAGCGTTGCGCCCTTGGCGGCCAGCTTGGCCTTCAGGTCTGCGATAAAGGCGTTGTCGCGCACCTCCTGGGTGAACGGCGCATTGATCAGGACAATATCGTCGTAGTCCAGTGCCTCCATGGCCAGGGCCAGAACGCAGTCATACTCATAATCGCGGATGTTCTGCTGGAAAAACGCGCTGCTGCGGTCATACGGCTGCCCGGCAACCTTGAAGATCTGCTTGGAGAGGACGATGAGCGTGTCCTTGTCGAGGTAGACAACGTGCTTTAAATTTTTAGCCAGCGCCTTTGCCACGTAGGTCTTGCCGCAGGCGGGCGGGGAGGTGACAAGGATGAGTTTTTTCTCCATGAGGAACCCTTCTCTATGTTAAACATTACACGCTTTGCGTATGATTGTATTATACGACAATAATTTAACATAGTCAACGAACCAATCCGCAAAAAGGACAGAATACCCGTTCTGTACGAAGAAGTGCGCGGTTTACAGTGGAAAGCAGAGCAAAACGCATGGACATTTGTGCGCAGTCTGCACGATTGGTGCGCAAAGAAAAAGCGCGGCCCATTGAAAAGGCCGCGCTTGAAGTTATGAGGTGTAGAGATTGCAGGGGGCAGTGATTGCGTCGCACCTGCAAGCTGTTTCCGATAGGTACGGCACATCAATCCCTGCGCAGCCTCCTGCCCAGCAGATAATATCCGGCCCAGTCCAGCTTGCCGAACAAGGGAGAGCCGGTCCGCCTGGCCTCGGCCATGACCCAGACAAGGCGGATGCTGCGCCAGCGGCAGGGGAGGTAGTAGGCGCAGTAGCAGCCCTCAATGCGCATCCGCTCCAAAAGGGCGTGCAGCCACGGGCTGCGCAGGGCGGCATAAGCCTTGTCCCGGCGCACGGCCCTGCGCTTGGCGGGGTCGCGGCGCAGGATGTCTGCCACGCCCTCGGCGTAAACGGTCAGCTCGGCGCGGTGCAGGGGGCGCATATCCTCCTGCGGGCAGTGCGCCGTGTAGCACGCCTTGTTCAGCCGGGCAAAATGCTCGGGCCAGATCTTGCAGTAGTCGGCGTGGTATTTCGTCGAGAGTGTTCCCTCGCGGCTGCAATCGTAAAACGTCAGCGGTGCAGTCAGGATAGTGTAGGCAAAATCGGGGGCAGTCCTGCCCAGCAGGTCGATATAATCCAATACAAATTGTAAATCTTCGCCTAAAGTATACTGTCTGTCAAATGCCAGCTGCTGTGCCGGCGCGGTGCGGTAGAGCTTATTCCACGGCATAGCCAGCAGACAGTCAAGCCAAAGCCGCGCCAGCATATTCTGCGGGCGGGTGGCAGTATCCGAAGTTACCGCTGCAGCGTCCTGCTCGTCAGTGGTGTAGTGCCAGAGCACAAAGCTCTGCGGCGCAGTGTTCTGGGCGTCAAGCGCCGCCTGCAAAGCGCCGGGGCGCAGCGCGTCATCTGCGTCGAGAAAGACAAGGTACTCGCTGTCCGCTGCAGCTAGTCCGGCGTTGCGCGCAGCGGACACGCCGCGGTTCTCCTGATGCAAAACCGTCACGCGGGGGTCTTTGGAGGCCCAGGCGTCGCACAGACCGCCGCTTTCGTCGGGGCTGCCGTCGTCCACGAGAATACAGTGCAGCCCGCCTGCGACCTGCTGGGCCAGAACACTGGCCACACAGCGGTCCAGTGTCGCAGCGGCCTTGTAGACCGGCACGATCACGCAGAGGGTCGGCTTGCTCACTGGGCACCTCCGTTTTCCGTCACATCGCGCACGATGCGCACAAATTCCTCATAGTAATGCGCGGTGGAAAACTCCCTGCCGCGCGCCGCACCCGCCGCGCCCATCTCGGTGCAGAGGGCCGGGTGCTCGTACAGCATACGGATGCTCCACGCAAGCTGGTCGGTCACAGTGTCGCCGCGCTCCACCAGCACGGCCTGGCTGCCGGCCAGATACTCCGGCATACCGCCGCTGCGGGTCGCCAGCACGGGGCGTCCGCAGGCCATCGCCTCCACGGCCACAAGGCCCGCGGCCTCCTCCACCAGCGTGGGCACGCAGCACAGGTCGGCCAGGCGGTAGTAGTCGGGCAGGTCCTCATTGGGGATGTAGCCCGTGAACTGTACGCGGTTGCCCAGACTCTTGGCCTGCTGCTCCAATTTGCGCTGGAACGCGCTTTGCTGGGTGCGGGCGAAGAAGGGGCTGCCCACGATCAGCAGCTTGATGTGCGGCTCATGCAGCGCGGCAATGGCCTCCATCAGCTTATGGATGCCCTTGTCCGGGTCGAGCCGCCCACAGTAGAGCACGACGAAATCCTTGTCGGTAAAGCCGAGCTGCGCGCGCAGCGTTTTGGATGCCGGGCCGGGGCAGAAACGGGCCGTGTCAATGCAGTTGTGCAGAATGTAGGCCCGCTGCGGGTCAAGGGTGCTGGATTGCAGGTAATCCTCGCGAATAAAATCGCTCAGCGCCAGCACGCCGCCGTAGATGTCGTCCATCACGGGGGTGCAGGTCGTTTGGCCGTGCAGGTGCGCCAGACAGCGTTTGCGGCCAAACATGCGGCTGATGGCGCTGCACTGGGTCAGGTTTCCGCCCTCGGCCACGATCAGGTCGGGCGGCGGCAACTCCAGTGCCAGCGAGAGCTGGACCTTCTGGTACCACGGGTCATAGGGCGCGGCGATCCCGGCGCACCGCTCCAGAAAGACCATCGGCCAGTAGCGGCGGTGGCCGCCCGGGCGGTTGATGTAGAGCATCTTCGTATGCTGCCAGCCCTCGGCGGCGCGGCGGGCGGCATCGTCGGTGACACTGGCGCACAGCAAATCAAGCTGCCCCTGCTTCTCGTTCTCGCGGATCAGGTGGGTCAGCAGCGTCTCCACCGCGCCGCCCTGCACCGCGGGGACCGGCAGATCCGGCGGTGGCACCAGCAGCACGCGGGGACGTCTTTCCTTGTCTAGCTTCAATAACGCCAATGTGGGCTCCTTAGAATGTGGATTTTGAACAAAATACCGCCGCGCACGTAGGGGCCGGGCATGCCCGGCCCCTACAGAGCAATGGACTTATTTGATCGGGCACAAACTCTGTGCGCTCATCATCGACCAGCGGGCGGCGCTCAGCTTCTCGGTCATCTTCATGTTGCGGCAGTTGGGCAGGTAGCTGATGAGCCCCTGCATCAAAAACTGCTCCTTGCTGATGGCCTTGACCAACTCGGGCGTCGGGTACTGGCGCACCTTCGCGCAGAGGAACAGATACCGCCGCCAGCAGGCCGCATAGGCCGCGTCGATGACCGCGCGGTCCGCGTGGTTCTCAACATAAAAGCGATAGCGATCCGCCAGACCGTCCACGGCGTCGAACGCCTCCGGGCGTATGTTCGTGCGGCAGATGCTGCCGTTGCGCAGGCGGTAGTGATAGAGCGGCTTGTCGATGCAGACGACCTTGTCGCAGCGCCAGAACAGGCGGTGTGCGACGAAATCATCCTCATGCAGGCGGCCTTCGGGGTAATGCAGCAGTTTCCAGACCTCGGCGCGGTACATCTTGTTCCACGCGACGGTGTAGACCGTGCCGTAGGGGGTGTAAAACTCGTTCAGCAGGTCCTTGCCGCAGAAAACACCCTCCTGCGTGGGCCGTGTGAAATAGGCCGGGTCGCAGCTCTTGCCGTCCTCCTGCACGTCCTCGACAGAGCAGAGGGACATATAGGCGTCGTGCTCCTCGCAGGCGTCGTACAGCGTCTGCAAAAAGCGCGGCAAAACGACATCATCGGAGTCAATAAAGGAATAATAGCGGCCCTTGGCGGCGTCGATGCCGGCGTTGCGCGCGGCGGACAGGCCCTGGTTCTCCTGATGGATGACCCGCACGCGCTCATCACGGGCGGCGTACTTGTCGCAGACCTCTCCGCAGCCGTCGGTGGACCCGTCGTCGATGAGAAGCACCTCGATGGGCACATTGATCTTCTGGGCCAGAATGCTCTCGATGCACTCGGCCAGGTAGGGCTTCGTGTTGTAGATCGGCACGATTACACTGATCGCGATATGTTCCATAATTTATTTCCCCTTCCTCGTATGCAGGCGTCCCCAGGCAGCCGCCGCGCCGTAGGTCAGCGTGGGGCTGGCGCAGAACGCGGCAGCCCGCAGCTTCTCGCCCAGCGGCAGGTATTTGCTTGCCAGTATGTCGGGCAAAATGGCATCCAAATGCTTTTTGTGCGCCATAAACTTTGGCCTGACCTCGGGCAGGTTGCCCGCCGCATCGGACTGGCACCAGAACTGGTAAAAGATCTTCCAGTACCGCACAACGGCCCAGTCGTAGTACTCCTCGCGCCCGGGACGGGCCGAGAAGTATTGCAGCCACTCCCAGTACATCCGCAGGTCGTCGGTCTTGCGCGGCGGAAAGCCCGCCGTTGTGATCTGCCCGGCGCGGGTGCGGTAATGGTAAAGCACATCGGTCAGGCAGTTGCAGCGCTCACCCTCAAATACACGGTGCAGCACGCTGGCATCGTCACCGAAAAGCATCGTCTCATCGTAATGAATGCCCTTTTCCTTGAACAGCCGCGCGTCAAACAGCTTGTTCCAGCTCAACGGCCCGTAAAAGCTGCCGGTCTGGAACGCCTCGAGCAAAAGCTCCTGCGCATCGCGCACGCCGCCCTGACGGATCGTGACCATGCGGCCTTCGATTTTTTTGCCGTCGGCGTCGATGCAGTCGCCCGCGCAGGCGGCCAGCTGCACGCCATCGACCTGCACGGCGCTGTACAGCGTTGCAAACATGGTCGGTTCTATCAAATCATCGGAATCGACCATGCCGATGTAGTCGCCGCGGGCGTTGTCCAGCCCGGTGTTGCGGGCGTGGGCCGGGCCGCCGTTCGGCTGGTGGAACACCCGGATGCGGGCATCCTCCTGTGCCAGCGCGTCGCAGACCGCGGCGGAGCCGGCGTGGCTGCCGTCATCGACAAGCAGCAGCTCAAAGTCGGTGAACGTCTGGGCCAGAATGCTCTCCACAGCCGGGCGCAGGTACGGCCCCGTGTTGTAGACTGTGGAGATTATGCTGATTTTGGGATGGTCGGACATAGGCTTTTCCTTCTAAAGCAACTTTGTAGGGGCCGGGCATGCCCGGCCCGCAGCACAGCGGAAGATGGTCGTTTTGGCGAAGTAGAGGCATCCGTAGGGGCGGATTCCATATCCGCCCGCATTACAGCAGCCGTTGCTTCGCCATCGTATACCCCGCCAGCAGACCCGGCCAATTGCACGCCACGCCAATGCGGTACGGCACGGCCAGAAGCCTGTTCGGGTCATTCCGCAGGCGTTCCCGCAGGGCTTTGCGGGCGGCGGGGTCGGCTAAAATTTCAGCAAACAACGCGCGGCGCTCTGTATAGGACAGCGTGCCCTTACAGCCGGTCAGCAGACCGTACTGGTTCAGGCAGGCCCGCAGACGGCTCACGGCCTCATAGGGGGCCGGGTCGATGCCGTTCTGCCGCAGCAAATCGGCCAGCGCCGGGCGGGTCACGCACTCGGCGTCCAGCAAGTCCCCCCGCAGTCGGCGGGACAGACTGCCGGCCTCGGTATCATACTGCTTATAGTATACACCATCCAGACAATAAATGGCAGAGGTATTCTGTAAAAATTGTATGTTAAACAGCACGTCCTCGTTGATGGCAAGGCGCGCATCAAACCGCACCGTCCCGATGGCCGCGCGGCGGAACAGCTTGGGGTAGGGCGCGGCCAGCAGCCCCGTGTCAAACAGCAGGGGGGAGAGCGCACTGCCGAGAGCCTGTAAGTCTGGGCAGAACCCCGCGGGCAGGTAGTCGGTGGGCTTGACCGCACCGCTGCTTTCCCGCGTAAGGCCGAACAAAATCATGTCGGCGTCGGTGGTCAGGGCATCCAGCGCGGCCCACAGACCGGGTAAAAGCGCATCGTCGGCATCCAAGAACAGCACCCAGTCCCCATGCGCGGCGTCCAGCCCGGTATTGCGGGCCGCACCCGCGCCGCCATTTTCGCGGTGCAGCGCCCTGACGCGCGGGTCAGCGGCTGCCAATTCGTCACAGAGAGCGCCCGTGTCGTCGGGGCTGCCGTCGTCGACGAGCAGGACCTCCAAATCGGCGGGCGCACCGGTCAGGGCGCTGTCCACCGCGCGGCGCAGCGTGGCCGCGGCCCTGTAGCAGGGGATGATGACGGAAATGCTCACGGGTGATCCTCCTGCAAAATGCTTTCGTAGATGTGCAGCAAATCAGCGGCGTTGCGGGCCGCATCATGGGTCTGCAGTGCGCGGGCACGGGCCGCCCGGCCCATGGCCGTACCGCCGTCGGGGCTGTGCAGCACCTGCAAAACGGCGCGGGCCAGCGCGTCGGCGTCCAGCGCATCGCCGTACAAAAGACCCTCGGTGCCGTTCGCCAGCATCGAAGGAATACCGCCCACGGCGCTGGCGACGCAGGGCAGGCCCAGCAGCATGGCCTCGCCTAAGCTGTTGGGGCTGTTCTCGCAGCCGGACGGCAGCAAAAAGGCGTCTGTCTCCAGATACGCCTGCCGCATGGCCGCGGCATCCAGCGGCCCGGTGTAGCGGATGTGCTCCGTCACGCCCAGCTGTGCGGCCAGCCGCTTGCAGTAGAGCTTGTAGGGGAACATCTGGTCAATGACCGGGCGCAGCAGCGGGCCCTTGTCCAGCGGCGGCCAGCCCGCAATGCGCAGCTCGGCGTCACCGTACTCGGCCAGCACGGCAGGCAGCGCCTGGATGACGGTGTGCAGGTTTTTCAGCGGGTAGTTGCCCTGGGGCAGCAGCAGTACCGGCGCGGCGGCAAAGTCCCGCGCATGCCACAGCGTACCCGTATAAAACAGCGGACGCAGTGTCTCGTTGCAGGGGTAGTAGCGGGCGTGGGGGGCCAGCGCGGCGCAGGCGGCGCGGTCAAACGCCGTGCGGCCCGTCACATAGCGGGCGTCGGCCAGCGCTGCGGCCTCCTTTGCGGCCAGTGCGTCAAAGCTCGCCTGCATATTGTCGAGCAGCTCGCCGGGAATGATTTTATCAATGGCGTGCCACAGCGCACCGGAACGGCGGTATTTTTCGGGCACACCGTCGCAGAGGTGCGCGGCGCAGTCCCGCATAACGCCCTGTACGCTGAACAGCACGGGCAAGCCTGATGCGCGGGCAGCGTCGGCCATGACGACGGCGGGGTCAAACTCGGTGCCCCATATATGCACAAGGTCGGGGCGCTCAGCCTGCAAAAGCGGCGCAAAGGCGGCAGTGTCGCGCACGACGCGGTAATGCACGCCGTCCGCGGTGCCGTCGGCATCCGCTTTGCCCACGCAGAGCACGGTCAGCTGCAGATCGGGGCAGGTGCGCAGCGCGGCCAGCTGCCCGGTCAGCCAGCTGCCGCTGACATCGCTGGCTCCGGCCAGCCCGCAGGCAGCCGCCGCCTGCGGCAGGGTGGTTCTGACAAGCCAAAGAATGTGCATAGGGACTCCTTTATTTTCTCTTGAATGGCCGCAGCTGACCGCTCACAACCACTTTAAAAACTCCTCCGCGACCTTCTCCGGGGTGAACTCGGGGTAGAGCCTTGCTGTCTGGGCAAAGGGCAGGGCATGACCCTGTACATTGTGCAGCCAGCTGTGCAGCTTTGCCACGGTGCCCGGCGTGACACCGTCCTTCCGGTGCAGAACCAGCGCCAGCGGGTAGCGCGCCAGATAGGGCAGGGTGGGGTCGTTCTCGCTCACAGCCAGATGCAGTACCGGCTTGCCGGTGGCAAAATAGCCAAACAGCTTGCTGGGCATCTGGTTGTCATAGGTGTTGCCCAGACTGACAAGCACGTCGGCGCGGTTTTCCAGCGCGGCGGCCTCGTCGGGCGGCAGCAGGCCGGGGCGCACAAATTTTGCGCCCAGAACACGGGCTGTCTCGTCGGCATCGGCTTCAAAGCGCTCCCAGCCGCCGCCCGCCATCGTCAGTGTCACAGCGTCGTCGTGCAGTGCGCGGAACAGCGCCAGCGCAAAGCCGGGCTCCCGCATGCCGGGGTGCAGGCTGCCGCAGAAAACACACTGTATATCGTCGTGTTCCACCGGTTCCATGACCCGCGGCAGCAGCGTTGGAAAGCCCAGAACGTGTACCTTTTCCCGCCACGGGGCCAGTGGTGCGCCGTCGGCGTAGTCTGGCAGGGCCTGCGGCGTGACAAAGGTCCCGTCCAGCGCGTCCAGCAGCTGCCCCTCCCGCGCAAAGCCGCCCGGGGCTGTGTAGTCCCGGTTGGAGGCATAGGGGTCCAGCTGCCACAAAAATTTCTTCCCGCGGATGGCGGCAGCTTCCAGCGCAAACGCCGTGCGGTAGGGCGCGCAGACGGCACAGACTGCGTCAAAGTGAAATTCCGCGTCCAGCCGCTCGATTTCCCGCCGACTGTCCACGGTGCGGCGGGGCTGCTTCAGCACCAGCTGGCGGAATGCCGCCGCCGCTGCCGCGGGGTGTGCAGCCAGCCGGGCCAGCCGCAGCGGCACCGGTGTGCCGCCCTTTTGGCCGTTTTCCAGCGCCTCGTTCATCTGGCGCTCGTCGGCAAAGGCCAGCAGGTGCTGCATGGCCCCCTCCGGCGGTGCGGGCGGGGTGTGCAGGCCGTCCCAGAGGGTCAAAATATGTACGGTATGGTCGCGGCGGAGCAGCTGCTCCGCCAGCCGAAAGCCCATCAGGGCGTTGGCGCTGGCGGGGTTCTCCACCCGGTCCAGTACAAGTAAAATGCGCATTATTGTCGGTCCTTCAAGAAATTTCGGCACGCCCACTGCCAGAGCCGCGGCATGTGCAGCGTCAGCCAGGCCGAAAAACGGATGCTCCGGGGCAGCAGCGGATTGCGCCCCAGCTGCGGGTCGTCGGCCCCCGCGGCAATGCCGATCTTCAGCTCGTTCAGCTGGACGCGGTAGTCTGCGGCGTTGGCACGGCGCAGGATCATGCTGGCCAGATAGACGAGCTTTTCATAGTAAAAGGCGTTCACGCTCTGCTGCATTTCGGCGGGGGCCGTGGCGCGGATCTCCGCAGCGGCGCGGCGCTGGTCGTCGATGCTCTGCGGCGGCAGGGCGCGGTGGCTGGCGCTGGCCGCGTGCTGGCGGTAGTGATAGCCTGCAAAATCGCAGAACGCACACCCCGGAGCGGCTAAAAATGCACGCCAGTTCGCCAATAGATCCTCGTTATAGGCCAGCCCGTTGTCGAGCATCTCCTCGGTCAGCAGGTCGGCGGAGAACAGCTTGTTCCACAGGCCGTAATCCACGGCGTGGTCATGCAGCAGCGCGTCCAGATGGGCGGGGCTTCGCAGGATCTTGCTGTTGCAGGGCGCGGGCGCGTCGGCGGGCACGTTGTCGGTAAAGGTATCGTATCGGCAGCAGGCCAGCGGCAGCCCGCTGTTCGTCACCGCCGCATACAGCGTGTCCAGAAACTCAGGGTGGTACAAATCGTCCGCGTCGCAGAACGCAAACCATTTGGCCCCCAGCGCCCGCCCCTCGCGCACACCCGCCGTGCGGGCCGCGCAGACACCGCTGTTGGTCTGGTGCAGCGCCACAAAGCGCTGGTCGCCCGCCGCGATGGCATCGCAGAGCGCAGGGGAGTCGTCGGTGGAGCCGTCTTCCACCAGAATGCACCGGAAACCGTCAAATTTCTGGGCAGCAATCGCGTCGGTGCAGGCGGTCAGGAACGCCGCCGCATTATGTACAGGTACGATGACTGCGATCTCACAGGGCTTCATGGCGTCACCTCGGCATAACGGCGCAGGTAAAAGGCTTGCAGGACATCAGCGCTCGTGTGGATGTCATATCCGGCCTTAATGGCCTTCTCCCGCGCCTGCGGGTCGCGGCGGAAGGAGGCCGCCGCAATTGTGTTTGCCCACGCGGCGGTGTCGTTCAGCGGCAGGAATTTTACCCTGTCGGTGAACGCCGCGCCGCGGTCCACCGTGTCGGCTACAAAGCAGGGCAGACCCGCGGTCTGCGCCTCCACCAGCACGACGGGCAGACCCTCGAAAAGGCTGGGCAGCAAAAAGGCGTCCATCGCGTCGTAAAAGCTCTGGATGTTGCTGCGCACGCCCGCAAAGATCACACTGTCGCCAAGGCCGAGCTCGGCGGCCAGCGCCTGCATTTTCTCCACGTAGGCGGGGTCGCCGCCGCCCAGCAGCACCAGCCGTGCCTTGGGCAGGCGGGTGCGCACGGCGGCAAAAATTTTAAGCAGTCCCGGGTGGTTCTTCTGGTCGGAGAACCGCCCCACATGGCCGAACAGAATTTCCTGATCGGTCACACCCAGCTCACCGCGCAAAAGCGCACGGCGCTGCGGGTCGCGGGCGGCAAACCGCGCCGTGTCGATGCCGTTGGGCACGACGGTGAACGGATGCTTGCCAAAAAGCATCTGCCCGGCCTTCTCACTGCACGCAAAGCGGTCCGTCAGGCCGATGTTGAAAAAGCTGCTCATAAAATGATCGAGCCGCCCCACAAAATTGCGTTCATACGCGGTATTGTGGCTGTGGCCGCACCGCACGGGGATACCCGCGCGCCGCGCCGCGGGGTTGTAGAACATGCCAAACCCGCTGTAATGGCCGTGGATGATGCGCCACTCGGGGTGGGCGGCAAACAGCGCCCGCAATTCACGCAGGTAGCGGGGCAGGTTGTTGTCCTGCCGGACGGTCAGCTTGAAGATGCGCCCGCCCAGCGCACGGATTTCATCGTCAAAAAAACACGGTTTATCGTAATGATAGAGAAAATCGAACTGGACCTTCTCCCGGTCGATCGTGCGGTAGACGTTCATGACAAAGGTCTCCATGCCGCCGGCGTCCATGGCGGGCATGACCTGTAAAACACGGATAGGCGGCATCAGCGTTCAGCCTCCAATGCGGTCATCTTTTGCAGCTTCTCGGCAGTTTTGGCCGGAATTTCGTCTTTGTCCGGTGCATCCTCTTTGCCGTCGCAGGAGAGCGCTCGCAGGTCACAGGTGCGGGCGCCGTCGAAGCGGTATTTATCAGCTTTCATGGGCAATGCCTCCCTGAAATTATACTTATTTATAAGTATACCCGTTTTTGTGCATTTGTGCAACAGCAGGGCAAGAAAAAAGCTCCCCTTGCAAAAGGGGAGCGAAATTCCTGGCCACCGCCCTCGCAGAGGGAGGTAAGAGTTATTTCTTCGGCTTTTTTTCCGCTTCGGCGCATTTGCTGTGGCAGCCGGCACAGTTGCCGCCGCAGCCGCCCTGCCAGCCGCCGTTCTGGCAGATGAACAGGATCGCCAGCGCCAGCAGCACAAAAATAATCATAACAACGATAACACTTGCCATATCGTATACTACCTCATACGTATCTGTAGGGGTGCTTTCCGGCGCGGTTCACACCAGGCCGAACACCGTTCCTACACAGTGTACCACAAATGCCACGATCCATGCAATACCGCATTGCATCAAAACGACGCCTGCTGCGGCGCGGGCACCGCCCAGCTCACGCTTGACGGCAGCAATCGCGGCCACGCAGGGCGTGTACAGCAGGGTAAACACCAGAAACACGATGGCCGTGAACGGTGTAAACAGCGTGGTCAGTGCGGCGGTGTCCCCGCCCAGAAGGACCGTCAGCGTAGAGACAACGCTCTCCTTGGCCGTAAAGCCGGTGATCAGCGCGGTGGAAACGCGCCAGTCGCCAAAGCCCAGCGGCCTGAACAGCGGGGCAATAAAACTGCCGATGGCCGCCAGCAGGCTCTTGTCCGCCGAAGTGGCCACGTTCAGACGCATGTCAAAGGTCTGCAGGAACCAGATCAGCACCGTTGCCACAAAGATAATGGTGAAGGCCTTCTGCAAAAAGTCGCGGGCTTTCTCCCAAATCAGCTGGCAGACACTGCGCGCCGAGGGAAAACGGTAGTTGGGCAGCTCCATGACGAAGGGGACAGGCTCGCCCTTGTACTTGGTGAATTTCAGCAGGATCGCGTACAGGATGCCGCACAGGATGCCCGTGATGTACAACCCGATCATCACGACGGCACGCCACTGCCGGGGGAAGAACGCCGTCGTGAACAGGGCGTAGATCGGCAGCTTGGCTGAGCAGCTCATGAACGGGGTGAGCAGGATCGTCATTTTGCGGTCACGGTCACTGGACAACGTGCGGGTGGCCATGATGGCGGGCACCGAGCAGCCGAAGCCGATGAGCATGGGCACAAAGCTGCGGCCCGAAAGTCCGATGCGGCGCAGCAGCTGATCCATGACGAAGGCTACACGCGCCATATAGCCGGTGTCCTCCAGAATCGACAGGAAGAAGAACAGCGTGACGATGGTCGGCAGGAAGCTCAGCACGCTGCCGACGCCCGCAAAGATGCCGTCAATAACAAGGCTGTGCACAACGGGGTTGATGCCGTAGACCGTCAGTGCGTGGTCGGTCAGGTTGGTGAGCGCGTCGATGCCCAGTGTCAGCAGATCGGACAGGCCCGCGCCGATGACACCGAACGTCAGCCAGAATACCAGCGCCATAATGCCGATAAAGCAGGGCAGGGCGGTGTATTTGCCGGTCAGGATGCGGTCAATGGCCACACTGCGCTTGTGCTCGCGGCTTTCGCCGGGCCGCACAACGGTTTTGTCGCAGAGGCGTTCAATAAAGTTGAACCGCATATCCGCCAGCGCTGCCTCGCGGTCCAGACCCGTCTCACTTTCCAGCTCGGCAATCGTGTGACCGAGCAGCTCGGTCTCGTTCGCATCGAGGTCCAGCGCGGATTCAATCAGCGTATCGCCCTCGACCAGCTTTGTTGCGGCAAAACGCAGCGGCAGCCCGGTGCGGGCAGCGTGATCCTCGATCAGATGGCTTACGGCGTGTACACAGCGGTGCACCGCACCGCCCGCGCCGTCCCCGGCGTCGCAGAAGTCAATGCGGCCCGGCGTCTCGCGGTGGCGGGCCACGTGCAGGGCGTGCTCGACCAGCTCGTCGATGCCCTCATTCTTGGCGGCGGAAATTGGCACAACCGGCACGCCGAGCAGCTCCTCCAGCTCGTTGACCATGATGGTGCCGCCGTTGGCGCGGACCTCATCCATCATGTTCAGCGCCAGAACCAGCGGAATGTTCAGCTCCATGAGCTGCATCGTTAAGTACAGATTGCGCTCGATGTTAGACGCATCCACAATGTTGATGATGCCGTCCGGGTGCGTGTTGAGCAGAAAATCGCGGGTGACGATCTCCTCACTGGAATAGGGGGACAGGCTGTAAATGCCCGGCAGGTCGGTGACGGTAGCCTCGGCATGGCCGCGGATGACGCCGTCCTTGCGGTCCACCGTCACACCCGGGAAGTTGCCGACGTGCTGGTTGGAGCCGGTCAGCTGGTTAAAAAGCGTCGTCTTGCCGCAGTTCTGGTTGCCGGCCAGCGCGAACCGGAGCGGCTGGCCTTTGGGAATTTCGGCCCCGCTCTTGCGGTCATGGTAGCTGGGGGCCTTGCGCAGCTCGCCCACGCCGGGGTGGGGCACCGCGGTGTGGCGCTCCTCGCTGCGGGCGGCGCGGTCCGTCTCGTGGACATTCTCCACTTCGATTTTCGCCGCGTCGTCCAGCCGCAGCGTCAGCTCATAGCCGCGCAGCTCGACCTCGATGGGGTCGCCCATCGGCGCGACCTTGCGCAGGGTGACCTCGGTGCCGGGGGTCAGACCCATGTCCAGCAGGTGGTGGCGCAGCTCGCCCTGGCCGCCGATGGTACGCAGTACAGCATCCTGCCCGATTTTCAAATCCGCCAGTGTCATATCTACAATCCTCTTTCACTTTGAAAGTTTGACTTGTCTAACTTTTTGCAGCTATAGTGTACCACAACATCGGTGGAGATGCAAGGGCGTATTGCCCGCCCGCGGCGGTTGTGGTATACTTTTTTGCTAAAAGGAGAGGATGGTTATGAAGCTGACTGTACGCAGGGCCGCGGCGGCGGACCTGCCGACGCTTTTGCAGATTTTTGACAACGCACGGGCTTTCATGCGCACCCATGGCAACCCGCACCAGTGGCCGGACAGCTACCCCGGCGCGGCGCGCCTGGCCGCTGAGATCGAGCGCGGCGTCTGCTATGTGGTGATGGGGGAGGGGGCCATACAGGCCGTGTTCTGCCTGATCCCCGGCGACGAGCCGACCTATCGCATCATAGAGGACGGTACCTGGCCAGAGGACCTGCCCTACGCAACGATCCACCGGATGGCGTCGGCAGGGCAGGTGCGCGGCATCGGGCAGTTCTGTATTGACTGGTGCCTGCGGCAGGGCCTGCCTGTGCGTGCCGACACCCACGCCGATAACGTCTACATGCAGCGCGCGCTGGAAAAGAGCGGGTTTGTGAGGTGTGGGAGGATCTACACTGAGGATGGCTCGCCGCGGTGGGCGTATTACCATAAGGCCGCAACCCAAAAGGCTTCCTCCGCGGGGGAAGCTGTCCGCGCAGCGGACGGATGAGGGGCAGCCCTCCGCTGCAACCCGTAACCGGGCCGCAGCCGGAAGGCTGCCCCTCATCCGCCCTCGGTCAGAGCCTCGGGCACCTTCCCCCAAGGGGGAAGGCTTTTTTATTTTACTTTACCGTCCAAACACCGACCCTAAGCTGCTGAACCAGTTCGAGATGTTCTTTACCTGGGTCTGCAGGCTGTTGACGGTGTCCATCAGGGCGGGCAGCTCGGTCAGGACCTTGTTCAGGGCGTCAACATCGACCTTTTTCAGCTGTGCGGTGATTTCCGGCAGATCCTGCATCATACTGTCCAGCTGGGCCTGATCCAGTGTGTCCAGACTGGTCTGGACGGTGTCGGCCAGATCGTTCACGCGGTTGCAGGCGTCCATAACGTTGACGTAGGCCTCGTTCATCCGCCAGCTGAAGAACGCCAGCGCCGCCAGAATGATCACGCAGAGCACGACGCTCAGCACCATGCGCTTGCGCTGGTTGGCAATGATGCCGCGGTTCTGCTGATCCTGTAATTCCAGCTGGGCCTCAATGCGGTTGAGCTGCGCTTTCAGGTCGGCGGCGTCCAGCCTGCCGTCGCGGTTTTCGTCGTTGGCGCGGTTCAGCTCCGCAACGCGGTTTTTCAGCTGGTCGTCCATTTGTGTGTTCAGGTTTTCCATAGCGTACTCCCTTTGGGTAGGTTTGTAGGGGCCGGACATGTCCGGCCCTGATGTGTACGGTAAACGGGCACTTGCGGGAAGGCTGCGGGCCGGGCATGCCCGGCCCCTACGCGGCAGCAGGGTTGCTATTTCCGCGTATCCTTCATCTCAAACCAGAAGGTCGAGCCGCGGCCAACGGCGCTGTCAACGCCGAAGGCGAAGCCGTGCTGCTGTAAAATTGCCTTCGTGATGGACAGGCCCAAGCCGGTGCCGGTACGCCCGCTGTCCTGCCGCGCACGATAGTAGCGGTCAAAAATGTAAGGCAGATCCTCCGGCGGGATGCCGGGGCCGTGATCCTCGATTTCAATGCGGCAGCCCTTCTCCTGCGGGATGGCCCGCAGCACAACGACACCGTCCGCACCGATGTGGTGGAACGCATTGCCCAGCAGGTTGTGCATGACCCGCTCCATCATGGCTGGGTCGGCACTGACCGGGCAGGGCTCGTTGGCCTGCAAATCAAGCTGCCAGTGATTTTTGTCGCACAGCGCGTCGTAGCGGCCCGCGACCTCAAAGCAGAGGTCGCTCATGTCAAAGTCAACAAGATTCGGCCTTTCCGCACCGCTCTGCACTTTACTCAACTCCATCACGCTGTTGACGAGCGTGGAAAGCCGGTTCGTCTCATCGACAATGATGCTGCACTGCTCGGTACGCTTGGCGTCGTCGCTGCCGGTCAGGTCACGCACGGTCTCGGCGTAGCCCTTTATCAGGGTCAGCGGGGTGCGCAGGTCGTGGCTGACGTTCGCCAGAATGTCCTTTTCGAGCTGGGCGCTGCGCTTGACCTCGGCGGCCATGTGGTTGAAATCCTCGGCCAGACGTCCGATCTCATCGCGGCGTTCAACCTTGATCTGCACATCGTAGTTGCCGGAGGCGATCTCCTGCGCGCCGTTGGACAGCTTGCGGATCGGGTTCGTGAACCAGCGGCTGAAAAGTATCGCCAGCAGCAGGTCCAGCACCAGCAGAATCAACGCGACAGGCCCAAGGATCGCGCGCAGCACCTCGGCAGCCGTCGTGATCTGTGCCAGACTTGCCGAGACAATAACCCCGTACTGCCCGTCGGCGGAGAGCCGCCCGACGCACATCTGCATCGAGGAGCCGATCTTTACGATCTGGTACAGCGAGCCGTCCTGAAACAGCTTTTGCCGCAGCTGAATGGCAATGCGGGTGTCCAGATTGTAGCCGAACTCCCCGCCGAACGCGCCGGTGCTCTCATGCAGCAGGCAGGGGTACATGCTCTCGTAGGCTTTCAGGCAGCGCAGCGTTGAATCGGAGAAATCCACGCAGTTGCCGTCAACGTTGATTTTTTTGTCCCGGAACGTCTGGCTCACGCCGCTCCAGAATTCATCGTTCAGATAGAGCCCCTGATAGGTGCGGCTTGAAATTTCCGCGTCCGACTGGTCGATCAGCGCCGTGATGGCGGCGGCCTTGCTGTCCAGCTTGGCGCGAATGTTGCGGTTGTACTGCGGCTCCAGCGCGTAGGTGATGATCCCCCACACCAGCAGCAGCGTAAAGAGTGTGATGCCGCCGATAAAGAGCATCAGCTGCCATTGGATGCCGGGCGCAAAGGGGCGCTTTTGCTTAATTTCGTCCTTTTTCATACAGCGTCCGGGTCAAACTTGTACCCGATGCCCCACACGGTCACGATCATCTTACGGCAGGCACCCAGATGGCCGCGCAGCATCTTGACGTGGGTATCGACGGTGCGGTCCTCGCCGTAATAGTCATAGTTCCAGACCTTTTGCAGGATCTTTTCGCGGCTCAGCGCAATGCCCTTGTTGCTGACCAGAAAAACCAGCAGGTCAAACTCCTTCGGGGTCAACGATGCCTCCTGCCCGGCCACCTTTACGCTGTGGCTGGCCGTGTCGATGGACAAATCGCCGAAGGTATAGCTCCCGGTGGCCTCGGCGGGCTTGGGCATCGTGCGGGCCAGCACGGCCTTGACACGGGCGACCAGCTCCCGCGGGGAGAACGGCTTGACGACATAGTCATCGGCACCGCTCTCCAGCCCGGTCAGCTTGTCATATTCCTCACTGCGGGCGGTCAGCATGATCACGGGGGTCATGATCTTGCGGGTGCGCATCTCCCGCAGGCAGGTCATGCCGTCCATAAACGGCATCATAATGTCCAGAATTACCAGATCAATGCCGCCCTGGCTCAGCACGCTCAGCGCGGCGGTGCCGTCGCCAGCCTCCTCACAGGTAAAGCCCGCGTATTGCAGATGCTCGCGGATGAGGTCCCGGATGCGCGGCTCATCATCCACGATCAGAATTTTAGCCATAGGAATACCCTCCTTATACGTCTATATTACCACAATACAATGCAAGAGTGGAAGAATTGTGAAAAAAAATAAAATTTTTATAAAAATGTTTGCTTATATCCGGGTCCTGCCATGTAACTTTAAGGGAAGGCACCCTTTTTGCAAAACCTGTTGCATTTTGCCGCTGTACGCGGTACAATGACGGCAGGAGCGTGAGCGATTATGAAAATTCTGCTTTGCATTGTCTTACTTCTGGTGGTTCTGACGCTGTTCGCCGTCTGGCCGGGCAAGCGGCGGGACGCCCTGCGTGCGCCGTTTCTGGGCCGCAACTGCGCACACCGCGGGTTCTTCGGCAAGGATCAGCGCCCGCCGGAGAACAGCCTGCCCGCCTTTGCCGCGGCGGCCAAAAACGGCTACGGCATTGAGCTGGATGTACAGTTTACCGCGGACCGGCGGCTTGTGGTTTTCCACGATGATACGCTGGATCGTATGACCCCGGCCAAGGGCTTTGTCCATGATATGCCTTGGGCAGAGTTCTCGGCTCAGCCGCTGGCCGGCAGCGACGAGCACCCGCCTCTGTTTGCCGATATGCTGCGCACCGTCGCCGAGGCCAACCCCGACACGCCGCTGATCGTCGAGATCAAGAGCCGCAGCGAGTACAAGCATACCTATCTGGAGGAGCTTTGCCGCGCAACGATTGCCGAGCTGAAAACCTACCCCGGCCCCTACTGCATCGAGAGCTTCGACCCCCGCGTTGTGGGCATCGTGCGGCGGCAGGCCCCCGGTCTGCTGCGCGGTCAGCTGGCCGACAGCTACCGGAGCTACCGCAAGACCGGTGCGCATCCCGTGCCCGCGTTCGTGTTCTCCCACTGCCTGGGCAACTTTTTGGGGCGGCCTGATTTTATCGCCTGGTGCCCCGAAAAGCGCAACTGGGCCGTGCGTCTCTGCGCGCGCCTGGGTGCCATGATGGTCATGTGGACCGCCCTGCCCGAGCATGACACCCGGAAGCTCGAGGCCGAGAACGACGCGGTCATTTTCCAGTGGTACGCGCCGAAACAGCAGTATAAGTAATGCGTATGGCCGTTGCCATTGCGGGCGGATATGGAATCCGCCCCTACGGACAGGATGCCGCGTTTCGTCGTAGGGACGCATTCAATATGCGCCCGTCACCCGCCGCGCACGGAACACATAAAACGCGCAGCCCCCGCATACATTGCATTGACAATGTGTGAGGGGGCTGCGCTTATGTTTTTATTTACCGTTACAAAACCCGGTCTGCGGCAGGCGGGCGCGCTGGCTCTGTGCGCCGTCTGCCTGTGCGGCACGGTGGCCGCGGCGGTGCATTTTTCCGGTGGGGCAGTCACGGCGTCCGCCGCGGCGGTGCCGGGCATCGAGACCACGCAGGACATCGGGACTTATTTTACCGGCTACGGCTTTGACACCGACCTGGCCAGTGCGGCGGTGGACAAAGTGAAAATCCCCAAAAAGTGGGACGACAGCTTTGCCGCCTTCAACCAGATCGTGCAGGAAAGCGGCCTTGACCTGGCCGATTACAAGGGCAAGACCGTGGAAAAGTGGACTGTGCTCTGCCCGCAGCTCTCTACGGGCGACCATGACACCTACTGTGTGCTGCTGGTCTACAAGGCTAAGGCCGTGGGGGCATATTTACTGCAAAAGCCGTCCGGCGAGGTGACAGGGCTTATCACTGCCGCCAAAGCCAGCGCCGAAGCCGCCTCGGAGGAGGAAACCGTGGAAATTTCCGCCGACGCCTACCCGGAGGAGTAAACGCCGTGGACGCTACGCGGGCGGGCATTGCTCGCCCGCGCACACGCCGTAGGGGCGGATTCCATATCCGCCCGCGGAGCTTTACGTCGGCTGCCTTTTATTCATCCAACCACCGCTCCCGCGGCAGCGCAAACACCGCGCCGCAGAGCAGCAGCAGAGCAGGGTCGCTGGTCAGGTGGGTGACCTGGCTCTCCATGTAGCCATAGGCCAGCATGACCAGAAGGCAGGCCACGGCCTGCCACTGCCCGCGTCGGGCATAGCCGTACAGCGCCGTCATCATCAGCGCGCAGACCAGCACGACCATCACGGGGCCGGTCAGGTAGAGCAGATACACAAAAATATTGTCCAGCGCGGGCCAGTCCGGGAGCATCTGGCCCGCAATTTTTATGTCGAACACCCGGTATGCCGCCCATGCCAGCGAAATGCGGCAGGTCAGCAGGTCGTCGAGCTTCTTCAGCCAGCCGGGGCCGATGTCGTTGGCCCACGGCCCGATTTTTACGACGAACAGCGGTAAAATATAACTGACCGCGGCCAGCACCGGCACCGTGGCCGCGCAGAGCGCTGCCAGCGGTCTGCTGCCCGGATGCAGCCCCCTGCGGGTGCGCAGCTTTGCCAGTGCCAGCAGCAAAACGAGCAAAAACGTGCAGAGCGCCGCGGACCGGGACTTGGGACCGACCATCAGGAACACGCCCACGGCGGCCACGCCCGCCAGTTCCGGCCAGGTCAGCCTGGCTCGGCGCAGCAGCACCCACGCCAGCAGCAGGCCGAACATCACCCCGCCGAAGGTGTTGGGGTGGCCGTAGCCGAACATCAGGCGGTAGCTGCCGTTGCGCTCACTGGCCGCGTCGGGCGCGATGATGCCCGCAAAGTGCAGCAGCTCCACCAGCGCCAGCGTCGGCACGCCGCAGGCCAGAAATGCCTTCATCACACGGCGCAGCGGCACGTCCTTGGCGGCCAGCAGGGCCACGCAAAGCCCCAGCCACCAGATGTTCTGCCCGTTGAAGTAGACCCACCGCGCCACAAAGTACAGCAGCCCGGCGCAGACCATGCTGCGGCCATTGTACTTTGTGCCCAGCAGGATCTTAAAGCCGAAGCAGAGATACATGACCCAGTCCAGCACGGGGGAGACCTGCGTCTGCAGCCAGGGCCAGTTTTCCCGCGCCATGCTGTTGTTGAACACAACGATGAACTCATACACCATCACGCCCAGCAAAAACGCCCATGCACCGTATTTTTGGCGCACCGACGCATAGCGCGTGGTGAACAGCAGCCGTTCCTCGCCCCACCAGACAGCAGGGGAGCGCCTGTGCCGCAGCACGGGCAGAAAATCAAGCACAGCCGCCAGCGCCAGAAACGCCAGCAGCCCATTTGCAAAACCAAACAAAGGGACAAACCTCCCGTTTTTCTTCTCGGCCCCCTCTGCGTGGGGGCTTCGCCCGCAGTCGGTGGGGGAGAGAGCCCTGCGGTGATCCGAAATGCTTCGGGCGGAAACAAGGCTTTTCCAGCCAACCATGCGGGGCTAGTGTGTAAACACATTATAAACATTCCACCCGCCGTTTGACAAGCCTTTTGCAGAATGTTATTCTTATACTGTACAATTATTTCCGGGAGGATACCCCTATGAACGCAGAGGAATATCGCGCCGTCATCGGGTGGTTCAATGCACGGCCAGCCGCCAAAAAGGCGCTGCGGCTCGTCAGCCGCAGCGCCGTGGCGCTCGTCTACCTGCTGTACCTGGGTATGCTGGCCTGGCTGGCGTGGCATCGGATGGGACAGCTTTGGCCCGCACTCGTCGTGCCCGCGTCGGCGTTCGTCGTCGGCACGCTGGTGCGCAAGCTCATTGACCGCCCGCGGCCCTACACGGCGCTGGGCTTTACGCCGCTTTTCCCCAAGGACAAGACCGGCCAGAGCATGCCCAGCCGCCACTGCTTTTCGGCGGCGGCCATTGCCGGGACGGCGTGGTACGTGCTGCCGCCGCTCGGCGCGGTGCTGGCCGTGCTGGGTGTTCTCATTGCGATTTCCCGCGTCGTGACCGGCGTACACTATATCAGCGACGTGCTGGCCGGTCTCGCGTTCGGCGGCGTCTTTGCCGTGCTTGGCTGGAACGCCTTTGTGCTGGCCGCGTCGGCGCTGGGCTTTTACGCCATTATGCTATTATAAAAGGAACAGACTTATGAAAAAATGGACCGCTGCGGCCCTCGCCGCGCTGACTGCCCTGACCCTGACCGGGTGCAGCTTTCAGGATGTGATGCTCTACCTCTACGGCGGCGACAGCTTTGTGACAAGCGCCGAGCCGGACTACACCACCTGCGACGGCGACAACGGCGTGACTGTTGTCTATGACCAGAACCAATGGGAGCAGCCCGTCATGGCGCAGGACGACACGCTGTCGCTGACCACGGGCAACCAGCTGAGTTACACGGTGGTGCTTTTGCAGACCACCGACACCTACACGGATTTTCTGGCCCAGTCGGG